>JAANMU010000895.1_pt1 | contig 31513 bp, 22 predicted proteins | sample 7279701 | NCBI WGS metagenome assembly JAANMU01 (sample SAMN14094539, study PRJNA606508) | bioreactor metagenome | isolation source: A lab-scale SPAN reactor treating ammonium-rich wastewater day 57 | place: Ireland: Galway | collected 2017-03-13
GAGCCACTGTCAAATGAAACCTGTCCATCGGCTACCTCCCAACGAACAGGCTAGCCGATTCGACGCACCTGTCAAATTATTTTTGGTGACCCACTTAGCAGTCGCAACCCCGCGTTTGTCGAGATGATCACAGGAGATCCTGGTCGCAGTAGATGATGGATGAAAACTTGAGGTCTGTCTGCGGATTCCAATCGTCGCCGCCCGTGTGCCGACCCAATACGATCTCTCGCGTGAGAACCTTGTAGAAGTATTCCGAGAACCCCATATCGAGCCGCTCGTACTGCCCGTCATCCAGACTCGAGAGGTCCACGACTGCCCACTCGTCGGGCTGGCCGATCGTTTCCCAGCACACGTAGTCACCATCGGGGGTCGCTGCGAAGGGAAGCAGTCCGCCGACTTGCGGAAAGATGCGGAACGGCTCGTCCCCAATCTCCATCGCGTCTCGAAACAGATCCTGGTTTCGTGCGAAGTTGAGAATGAAGAGAGGGTAAGACGGTCGGAACGGACTCAAGACTTCCCAACGGTACGCGGACTTGATCGTTCCGCTCCCGTACACTTTGCCAAACTCGATAAAATCCGCTGGGAATTGTGTTCGCGTGCAGTTTTCCAGACGCCGCAAAATCACTTCGTCCGTGTCCAACAGCTCGCTGGGAGGGGGGAGCACTTTGACGAGTTCCGCAATCATATTCTGTTGCATGTATTGTATCTTGCACACCTTCAATGCAATGTGAATGTTGTGCTACTGCAACAGAAAGTCGGGGTGACAGGATTCGAACCTGCGACCTCTTGGTCCCGAACCAAGCGCTCTAGCCAGGCTGAGCCACACCCCGGGATTTTAAATTGTGTTGGAAGTGGAGTATTGTAGGGAATCCTTGGTTCCCGTCAACTTCACTTTGTCCTTTAGTTCTAGCCTTGCCGACCCTCTTCGATCAAGGGGACGAAGCGGCAGGGGGTTAGGACTTCGCGGTCGAGTTGGTCGCCCCGTTTGTGCAGGACTTGCAACAGTTGGTGATCGTCCACGCCTAGCGGGATGACCATGCGGCCGCCATCGGCCAATTGCTCCACTAACGGGGGAGGGACTCGCTCGGCGGCGGCGGTAATGATGATCCGGTCGAACGGGGCGTGGGCGGGGGCGCCTTGCGTTCCGTCGCCCACCAGAAGATGGACGTTGGCGCAGCCCAATTGGTTCAGGATTTTTTCCGCCTGCTGCGAAAGTTCGGCGTGGCGCTCGATGCTCACTACCTCGCGCGCCAGGCGCGAGAGGATCGCCGCCTGGTAGCCGCTGCCGGTGCCAATTTCGAGCACTTTCTCACTGCCGTCCAGGTGGAGCGCCTCGGTCATCAGGGCCACAATATAGGGCTGGCTGATTGTCTGGCCGCAGTCGATGGGCGCGGCGCAGTCGGCGTAGGCTTCGTCTCGCCAAGTGTCGGCCATGAACATTTCGCGAGGAACGGTTTGCATGGCCTCCAGAACGCGCGGAGAGGAAATGCCGCGCGCGACCAATTGTTTCTCGACCATCCGCCGCGCGGCTTCCCTGTGTTGGTCCGAAGATTGAGTCATGAGATGGTTTGATTGCTCCTTCCCACCCGCAGCTTCGATTATAAAAACTCCCGCAGTGGACCGTAACCGGCCAAGCGCGGCGATCGAGCACTCGAAAACGTTATCCCGCCCCCGTTGATCGGTTCTGGCGACGATGGTTCCGGGATGAAAAGGCAGAAATGATAGGATGCAAAGGTGGACGGCGTCTACACACTACTCAAGGTCGAAAAGAACGGGCGGGATGTGTGGACGACGCTTCCCCTGGCGGATGTGGTCTGTTCCGACGTGCGTCCGCTTGTGTACGACGATTTCCGCCAGCTCGCGCACGTGGAGTGTGATGTGCTGTGGCTCGACCTCCGCGCGGCGGAGCAGATTCACGGCGACTTTGTCACTCAACTGATCGTGCTCGCCCGCGCGGTCCAATCGCGGTCAGCGCGGTTGGTAGTCATTCCGTCCGCGGGTCTCGCCGAGGTTTTTCGAATTACTCGGACCGATCGGTTGTTCCAGGTCGCCGACGCGCCCCCTGGCGCTTAGCGGCGGCGGGTTCTTGGGCCATGATTTGCACCGATGAGCATTCGATCTACAATCACCCACGGAATTGAGTTCCCGTACTCTTAGGAGTTGTTGCGATGCGCCTTGGGTTCACGCTTGTCGGGTTGTGGGTGTGCCTGGCCATGTCGCTCGGCGTGGCGGCCGAGAACTGGCCAGGGTGGCGCGGGCCGCGCGGCGACGGCGCCAGCGCCGAGAAGGATCCGCCCACTGCCTGGAACGGCAAAACCGGCGAGAACATCCGCTGGAAGGTGAAAATCCCTGGCCAGGGCCACTCATCGCCCGTCATCTGGAACGAGCGGCTGTTCTTGACCACCTGCCTGCCCGATAGCCAAGAGCGGGTGTTGCTGTGTTTCAGCCGCGACTCAGGCCAGGAGCTTTGGCGGCGCACGGTGGTGCGTGCTCCCTTGGAGACGAAGCACACGCTAAACAGTTACGCGTCGGGCACGCCCGCCACCGATGGCGAGTGGGTCTTCGTCGCGTTCCTGGAAGTCGATGGCAGCACCGTGCCGGCGCCCAACGTCGGCGCGCCGCGCCCGGTAACGCCCGGTCAGATTGTCGTGGCCGCGTATGATCTTGAGGGGAACGAGCAATGGCGGGTCAAGGTGGGCGATTTCATCAGCGCCCACGGGTTTTGCAGCAACCCGGTGTTGTTTGAGGACCTGGTCATCATCAATGGCGATCACGACGGAGACTCCTATATTGCGGCGTTGGATCGCGCCACGGGCGAGGTTCGCTGGCGTGAAAAACGCGACCACGGGATTCGGAGTTATGTGACGCCCCTCATTCGCGAGTTGGGCGGCCGAACGCAAATGGTGCTCTCGGGCAGCAAAACGGTGGTGAGCTATGACCCCCGCACCGGCGACCGCCACTGGACGATCGACGGCCCGACCGAACAGTTCGTGGCCTCGATGGTCTGCGATGGCGAGCGGTTGTTCCTAACGGCGGGCTTTCCGGAGTATCACATTCTGGCGATTCGGCCCGATGGCAAGGGCAACGTGACTGACACGCACATTGTTTGGCGCACCCAGCGCGGCGCGGCGTACGTGACGTCGCCGGTTGTCGTCGGTCCTTACCTGGTCGTTGTGTCCGACGGCGGCGTGGCCAGTTGCTTTGACTCGGCCACCGGCAAACGGCACTGGATGGAGCGGCTGGGGCCGCGCTTCAGCGCTTCGCCCGTCACCGTCGACGGTTTGGTGTACGCGGTATCGGGCGAAGGCGTGACCACGGTCTTTCGGGCGGGGACCGAGTTTGAGAAGATCGCTGAGTGTCCCTTGGGCGAACCGTGCTCCAGTTCGCCAGCGATCAGTGGCGGGTGTCTTTTTGTTCGCGGCCACGAACATTTGTTTTGCATCGGCCCGAACGAGAAAGATTGAGCGTCTGGTAAAGAGAAGTGGTTGGACAGAAGTTGTCCCCTCCCTTGAACCGAGCATCTCGCCCGTTGGCGGTTCGCGTTTGACAACGCGGTGCGTGCATCGCACAATCGCGTGCGGAATGGGGAGTTGGTTCGAGTCGCGGCGCTTCGGAGCAGGCTTCCGGAGTCTGTTAGGCTCTGGCTAGCTTTGACATCACTTGGCTCCTGAGCCCCGACTGCTCCCCTGCCCCCTAACCACTAACCCCTTCCTCTCTGGCACATCATGCGACCGACAAGTCTTGTTGCACCTGGCTGGTGGGACTACACCACACTCGACCGAGAAATTCTGAACGACGCCGCGCGCTTGACTGCCGAGGATTTGCTCGGCCTCTCGCGCGAGGGCTTTCAGGTGAAGTTCTACGATACCTTGGAGGATTTCTATCTGGCCGAAGCGCTGGAATACATCCACGCCTGGCGGCAAGCGACGCCCGATAATCCGACCGGTATTTGCGGTCCGATTGGCCCCACCGAGCAATTGCCGCTGGTGGCCCGGCTGGTGAACGAATTGGAGTTGGATTTGCGTCATGCGCACTTTTGGGGCATGGACGAATGGGTGATCGATGGCAAGGAAGCGCCCGAGGAATTTGCACTGAGTTTCGCCAAGGCCGATCGCGACTTGCTGTTCAACCGGATCAAGCCCGAGTTGCGCATGCCGGAAGCGAATATCCACTTTCCCAAGGCCGACACGGCGCCATATCGCGAGACGTGGAAGCAGGTGCGCTGCCTTGCCATGCAGGGCGGCCAGGGCGAAGTTAAACATTGGGCTTTTAATGACCCGCCCAAGCGCGAAGGCAAGTATACGGACCAGCCGCCCTCGCCCGAGGAGTACCGCAAGCTAGCGACCCGCATTGTCGAATTGCATCCGATGACTATCATCCAGAACGCCCGCACCTCGGGCGGCGGCGTGGTGACGAACGTGCCCACGCAAGCGATTTCGGTCGGGCCGGAGGAAACGTGGATGGCCGAGAAGGTTTCGATTTGGCAGGCAGGCGCACATGACAACCCCTTTGGCCAGCGCCTGACCGCGCTCATGATTTCCAAGAAAATTCCCGATTCGTCTGTGCCCATGTCGTTGCTGGCCGATCATCCCAACGTGCAGTTCAATTACTTGCGCAGCGGCATCGGCGTGTGCGACACGGAAATGCACTAAATGCTCTCTCGGATTTGAAGCCATGCCGCGCGCTTTCGCCATTGCCGCTCATCCCGACGATATTGAGTTCTTTATGTCGGGAACGCTGATCCACCTGCGAAACGCGGGGTGGGAAATTCATTATCTGAACATCGCCAACGGGTGTTGCGGCTCGGTGCAGCACGACCGCGAGACGACGGCCCGCATCCGGCGCGAAGAGGGTATGCGGGCCGCGGCGCGGCTGGGCGCGGTGTTCCATGAAAGCATCACCGCCGACTTGGAAATTTTTTACGACAAGCCGACGCTGGCCAGAGTGGCCTCGGTGGTGCGCGAGGTGGCGCCGGAAATCCTTCTCACGCACGCCCCGAGTGATTATATGGAGGACCACATGAACGCTTGCCGCCTGGCGGTCACGGCGGCGTTTTGTCGGGGGATGCCGAACTTTCCCGTCGATCCCCCCCGGCCGCCGGTGGAAGGCCAAGTCACGGTATATCACGCTCAGCCTTACGGCAACCGTGATCCTTTGGGCGAATTGGTCCGCCCGCACTTCTATGTGGATACGACCGACGTGGTGGAAGAGAAGGTCGCGGCGCTGGCGGAGCATCAATCGCAAAAGCATTGGCTGGATGTAAGCCAAGGTCACGACTCCTACCTCCAAACGCTCCGTGACCTGGATCGCGAGGTTGGTCAGTTGTCCGGCCGTTTCCACTCCGCCGAAGGCTGGCGTCGCCACCGGCATCTCGGCTTCTGCGGCCCCGACGACAATCCGCTAGTCGAAGCGATTGGAGAGCGAGTAGTGGTTAATGGTTAGGGAAGAAGAGGAATAGCCGGCGGCTAGCAGCCGCCGGAAAATGGCGCTACGAGGCAACCGCGAATCTCGGTTCCGTTCGGCGGAAAAGTTAGACGCTACCGCGAGAGGGTGTTAGGATAACTTGGACTTGTCGCGCGTCCGGGGCCACGCCACTTGATTGCCAACGCCGAAAACTCAAGCCTTGACGCCCAAAGTAGGACACCACGCGAACCGTCGCTAACGCCTATCCGAATGTCACCCTCCGGCGACTGTTAGTCGCCGGCTATTTTCGATTTACGATTCGCTCTTCACTGCTCTGTTCCTCATGCCTCACGCCGATTTCGTCCAACATGCGGTGCAGTTCCAGCAAACGCTGGAGGATTGCCGCGAGTTGTACCTTTCCAGCGCGCGGCAGTTGATCGAGCAGCGGCCGGAGATTCTTGGAGCATCGCCCGAGGAATACCTGCACGTCATGGACGACCTGCACAAAGGGTTGCTCATCAAGGTCTATGTGTCGGTCATCGCCGCCGATCGGCGGTGGAGCAAGGAAGAGCGCGTTCTGGCCGAGATACTCTTTGAGCACATCTGGCGCAAGCAATTGCGCGGCGACGCGCTCAAGGACGCGGTGCGCCACATCATGGAAGAGGCGTCACGGTTACGCTGGCATAGCCTGGTGCGGCCCTTCGAGGAGATTGACCTGCTTCGCGGACGCGTGGCTGAGTTGGAAACCATCGCCATGCGGTTGGCCAACCTGGTTGCCAAGGCCGACGGCGAAACGACGCCGGCCGAATCCACCCGCGTCCGGACGATCCAAGAGGAGATGCACACTCACCTGCATCGGCTGCCGCTCGATGCGCCAGGCCAGCACGAGACGGCCAACCGCGTGCGTCCGCAAGCCGTTCAGAAGATGCGGAGCGACGCCACTGCAATTCGTTCGCAGATTAAAATCGATTCCGCCGCGCCCAAGCTCGAACATAGCGAGCCTTCTCGCGAGGAGCGCTTGGAGACTGCTCTCGCGGAGTTGGACGCCCTGGTTGGCATGGACTCAGTCAAACGCGAGGTCCGCACGCTCACGAACTTCCTCAAGGTGCAACACGAGCGAGAGCGCGCCGGCCTGACCAGAACGCCGGTCACGCTGCACATGGTCTTCGCTGGCAATCCCGGCACGGGCAAAACGACGGTGGCCCGGATTATCGGACGCATCTTCGGCGCGATGGGGATTCTGGAGAAAGGCCACCTCGTTGAAACCGATCGCTCGGGCCTGGTGGCCGAATATGCCGGCCAGACGGGGCCGAAGACGAACAAGAAGATCGACGAGGCGCTGGACGGCGTGCTGTTCATCGACGAGGCGTACAGCCTGGTTGCCGAATCGGGTCAGGACGCCTATGGCGACGAAGCCGTTCAAACGCTGCTGAAACGCATGGAGGACAATCGCGACCGGTTGGTGGTAATCCTGGCAGGTTACCCCAAGCCGCTTGACCGCTTGTTGCGCAGCAACCCGGGCCTCTTGTCGCGGTTCAACCGTCGTCTGGATTTCGAGGACTACCGCCCGGCCGAACTGGGCCACATTTTTCAGCTCATGTGCCAGCGCAACCAGTACGAGACGCCGATCCTGGCGCGGGCTAAGCTGATGCTCGGTTTCCAGCACCTCTATCGGCATCGCGACGAACATTTTGGCAACGGCCGGCTGGTGCGCAATGTATTTGAAGAAGCGATTCGTCGCATGGCGAACCGCATCGCCCAAATCAACGGGCTGACCAAGGAGCTATTGACGACGCTGCATGCCGACGACATTGCCCCGCGCGGCGTTCCAGCCGAAGTCTGGGGCCATCTCGATGATCCCGCGCGGCTGTACACGATCACTTGTCCTTCCTGCGGCGACGCCAGCCCGCTGGCGCAACAGCACCTGGGACGCAACGTCCGTTGCCGCAAGTGCAAGCACAAATTCACCGCCGACTGGGGCGAACCGTGCCAAGCGCGCGAGTAGCCCCGATTTCCGCGGAAAGCTCCGCAGGTGTTCGGTCATGGCGTCGCGCGCCGACCCGCTCGACGCGGTAGGGGCCATCGATTATAGAAAGCAATGCGCCCCCTTTGCGACGCGGACGTCGCGCGGCGGTGGACGGACAGGCTGGTAGGAATCGCGGAAATTCCGATGCGGGTTTTTCCTTCACTCTTCTTGCACTTTCTGAGCAACCGCGCTAGCCGGCGAAACTTGAAGACGTTGCGGCACCTCCTGCTGGCGCTGGCCGGCATGGTGGTGGTGTACAGCGTGCTGTTTCACTTTCTCATGGCGTGGGAGGGCCGCGCGTATAGCTGGGTCACCGGCGTTTACTGGACGCTGACGGTCATGTCCACGTTGGGGTTTGGCGACATCACCTTTCATTCCGACTTGGGAAGAGTCTTTTCCATTGTCGTCCTGTTGAGCGGCACGGTGTTCATGCTCATCCTGCTGCCTTTCACCTTGGTTCAATTCTTCTACGCTCCCTGGATGGAAGCGCAAGCCGCAGCCCGCGCTCCACGGCGGCTTTCCAAAGATGTCACGGGCCACGTCGTGCTGACCCACTACGGGCCGGTCGATGCGGCGCTCATTCGAAAACTGACGCAGTACCACTACCCGTATGTAATCCTGGCGCCCGAAGTGAACGAGGCCTTGCGGCTCCACGACCAGGACCTGCGGGTGATGGTGGGCGAAATCGACGATCCGGAAACCTATCGCAAGGTAGGGGTTGACCGGGCCGCGCTAGTGGTCACCACCCACAGCGACACCGTCAACACCAACGTGGCCTTCACCGTGCGGGAAATTTCGGCAACCACGCCCATCGTGGCCACGGCCTTGGAGACTCCGTCGCTAGACATCCTCGAATTGGCGGGCTGCAACCGCGTGCTTCAGTTGGCCGAAATGCTCGGTCAATCGCTTGCCTGGCGGATTATCGGCCGCGACGCGAAAACGCACGTTATCGGCCAGTTTGACGATTTGCTGATTGCCGAAGCCGCCGCCGCCAACACGCCCCTGGTGGGCCGCACGTTGCAAGAGATCCGTTTGCCCGACCATGTGAACGTGAATGTGGTGGGCGTGTGGGAACGGGGCCAGTTCCGGATCGCGGGCGCGGCGACGCACATCACGCAACACACCATTCTGGTGCTGACGGGAACGCGCGACCAACTGGACGAGTATGATGGGCTGTTCTGCATCTACCACGCCAGCGAAGCCCCAGTGATGATCCTGGGCGGCGGCCGCGTGGGGCGGGCGTGCGCTCGCGCCCTGGCCGAGCAGGGAATTGACTACCGGATTGTTGAGAAGCTTCCCGAACGCGCGCGGAACGACGAGCACTATGTCGTGGGAGATGCGGCCGACCTGGAAATACTGACGAAGGCGGGGATCAAGACGTCTCCCGCCGTAGCGATCACCACACACGACGACGACATGAACGTGTATTTGACGTTGTATTGTCGCCGCCTGCGTCCCGACATGCAGATCCTCAGCCGCTCGACGCTGGAACGCAACATCAACACGCTGCAACGGGCAGGCGCGGATTTCGTGATGTCGTATGCGTCGATGGGCGCCAGCGCTATTTTCAACCTGCTGGAGCGTGGCGACGTGCTGCTACTGGCCGAGGGCGTGGATGTATTCCAGGTCGAGGTTCCCTTGTCTTTAGCCGGCAAAACCTTGGCCCAGAGCGCCATTCGTCGCGAGACTGGATGCAGCGTGATCGCCATCGACGATGGCCACGGCATGCGCGTGAATCCGGACCCCACGGCCACGTTGCCGGCCGACGCCAAGTTGCTCCTCATTGGCAACGCCGAAGCCGAAGCCCGCTTCCACACCCGCCACGCCGGCCGCTAAAGCTTTTTTACGATGGCGTGACGGCTCTTAGCGTAGCGCACTCGCGGAGCGAGTGCACCACACGGAAGAAACTGTCCCGCCTGTGTGAACTGCGCGAAAGTCGAGGCGTGCTTGTGACTACGCCATCGCCGCGTGCGATAGCGACACAGGGAGGTTCGCCTGCGGCTTGGTAGGGTCTTGTTCGCTAAAGAGGACCGCGGTGCGGAGGACGTTGAGGGTGGATTCCAGCGAGGCGGCAAGAGGCGTCCGCAGGCGATTAGTCAGCTGCGAGACGGCTGCGGCGCCTTGTACCGTGGGGGCGTTTCGGTCCGTCAGGCCGAGTTGATCGCCCAGTTCGGGAAGTTGCATCCGCAACCGTTCCAGCATGAGCGCGTAACGTTCTTCCGCCGTGGCGCCCACCGGATTGAGCACAGGCGACGGAGCGGAAGGCGTTTGAGCGACGGCCCGAGGCGCGGGTGGAACGACAGGCTGACGCTCCAGCGCGCTCGTTAGCGCAACGTCGTTCCGCGGCGGAAGCGGAGGCGCGGCGATATGTTGCTCGACCGTGGGCAGCGGCTGCCTCGCCACCGTTGGCGTCAGAGGGACGTGCGCCTCGGGCGCAAGGAACAACCGATACGCCGCCGGCGCTAAGGCCAGGAGAACCGCAACGGCAACGCCTCCCACGATCCAATGCAGGCTGTTCTTCCGCGTTAGGGTGCGTGCGTTCGGCGCAAGACGTGGCCTTCCGCCAACCCGCGCGCCTTGACCAACCGCGTTCATTTTCTCCCAATCCGCGCTTCTCGCCACCGCCGCTTGGACTACGGCTTCGGCAAAGCCTTCCGTCGGGACCACCGCTTCGCATTGGGCTAACCCTTCCCAAAGTAAGCGCTGCGCAATCCACACCTCGCGGCAGGCGGGGCAAGCCTCCGCGTGCAAACGCAGTTCGGCATCGTCCTCGGGATAACTGCGCTCGTCGAGCACCGCGTGAAGTCGTTGTTCAAACTTTTCGCACTGCATGGCGTGCTTCCTCGATCATGCCCCGCCGGCGGAGGCGGTCGATTAGCTCCCGCCGTGCTCGATGGACCCAGGTCTTGATCGTTCCCATGGGCACGCCGAGCGTGCGGGCGATTTCGTCGTAACTGAGTTCTTGTTCGTGAAATAGGAGAAACGCCTGGCGGTGTTCTTCGCGAAGCGACTCCAAGCCTAAATGCACCTCTTCGGCAAGGTGGCGGCCGGACTCTTCCTCGAGGGCGCCGTCGGGAATGTCCGTTACCAGCGGAAGGTTGGCCGGACGCCGCGCGCGCTGCGCCAGCCGGGTTCGGCAGCAATTGCCGGCTATCGCCAGCAGCCACGGCTCGATGTCCCGCTCCAAGTCCACCTTGTCTAAATTGCGTAAGGCCCGCACCAAAGCGTCTTGGGCGGCGTCTTCGGCGTCTTGGCGGTGGCCAAGCATCCGAAAACACAGCCCCAGCACGTTGCCTTGATAACGCTCGACCAGGACCTGCATGGCGCGTTGGTCGCCGGCCCGGCAACGCTCGACGATCGTGCGGAGTTCGTCAAACAAGGTTGAACCGGCTCCGCACGGGGGCCGCCCTAGAGGTAATACCCGCCTCGACCGAGGAAAGTTTCACGGCACGCAAACGTGGGTAAATAGAAATTGTCGCTTACCCCGGTATTCTACAAGAAACCGCCATTCTTGGCGCCAACGGCAAAATTTTTCCCTGCTCGGAGTCGGCCGGTGGAATGGTTAGGCGCCTTCACCTCACGGAAGCAACAATCGTAATGCGATAGGGCGCAAGCACTTCCACGCCGTCCCGGAACCTTTTCCTGGTGACGCCAAGGATTTCGACCAGCCGCCGGCGTGAACCGGTGGATGAAATGATCCTTGGACCGGGAGCACCGCGGTTGAGCGTTGGCCGGTACGGCGACGCCAACAGCCGGCTCGTGCCGGTCAGACGCCTAAGCGAAACGACCGATGGGTTGCCGCTGGCGATACGGTGGCTTATCCTGATAGGTTGTCCTGCCTGCTTTCTTCTGCAACTTTCCCACCTCCAAGCACTTGCCATGAAACGAATCTTCGAGGCTACGATGGTGATGGCTGCCGTCGCAGTGCTGTTTTCTTTCGTTGGTTGTATCGGCGTTTCCACTGAGAGCGTCGCGACCACGAACTCCACGAGCGCGGACGCCGCCTTGCCGGCGGTCGAGGTCGAGCTGGGAGAAGCGGCGCCCGCGGAAAACGTAGAACGCGCCGAAACGACGGAGCCTGTGACTGAGGCGCCCACCGAAGAGTCCGCCGAGACGCTGCAAGTCGCCCAAGCCGACGCTGCTCCCGCGGCGACGGAAGCCAATAACGAGGTCCAAGCCAACAATACGGCGCAAGGCGACAACGTGGCGCAAGCCAGCGCCGCCAAGCCGGCCGCCAGCGCCAAAGCGGGCGAGCGCGACTGGGCTTACTGGCGTGGCCCGCACTATAACGGCGTTTCTTACGAGACGGGTTTGCCCGACGAGTTTGATCCGGAAGGCGGCGAAGGCAGCAACGTGCGCTGGAAGCGGGACGACGTGGGTGGCCGCAGCTCGCCCATCGTGATGAACGGCCGTCTGTACACCATCACCGAAGCCGAGCATGCCACGCCGCGCGAAGGCGAGAAAGTGGTCTGCCTGGACGCCAACACCGGCGAGACGCTCTGGGAGAACCGCTTTAACGTGTGGTCGTCCGACGTGCCCGCCGAGCGCGTCGGCTGGTCGTCGGTGGTGGGCGACCCCGAAACCGATCGCGTGTATGCGCAGGGCGCAGGCGGTTACTTTCAATGCATCGACGGCAAAACCGGCGAGACGGTCTGGGACATCGCGTTGCACGAATTCTTCGGCCTGTTGACCACCTACGGCGGGCGCACCAACTTTCCCATCATCTGCGATGATATGGTCATCGTGAGCGGCGTGGTGATCGGCTGGGGCGAGATGGCCAGGCCCAATCACCGCCTCATTGCCTTTGATAAGGCGACGGGCGAGGTGGCGTGGTACTCCGGAACGCGCGACTTGCCCGACGACACCACCTACAGCGCGCCGACGATGGGGGTGGTCAATGGTCAAAAGATGCTGGTCCTAGGCGCCGGCGATGGCCAAGTGTGGGCTTTCCAGCCGCGCACCGGCAAGCCGCTCTGGCATTACGCCATGTCGCGCCGTGGCGTGAACGTGTCGCCGCTGCTGATTGATGGCCGCGTGTACATGACCCAGAGCGAAGAGAACCTGGTGGGCACCGCCATGGGCGCCGTGGCCGCGATCGACGCCAGCAAGACCGGCAACGTGAGCCAAAGCGGCCAGTTGTGGCGCGAAGAAGAGATCATGATCGGCAAGTCGTCGCCCGTGCTGGTCGATGGCCGGCTTTACTGCGTGGACGACGGCGCCAAGCTTTATGTGATCGACGCCGAGACGGGCGAGGTCGTGGCGCCCCGTAAGTCGCTGGGCACCGTGATGCGGGCCAGTTTGTTGGCCGCGGATGGCAAGATTTATGTTCTGGAAACGAACGGGCGGTGGTACGTACTCAAGCCCGACGAAGAGCAAGGAGTGGAAATTGTCAGCAAGGGCCGCTTCGGCCGCAACGAGGAATGCCATGCTTCTCCCATCGCCGTGAATGGCCGCGTGTATGCGGTCACCACCGGCGCGGTGTACTGCCTGGAGGATTCCAGCAAGCAGCACGGGTACGACGAGCCGCCCGCCGCCGAGGAAGAGACGCCCGTCTCGCAGGACGACCAGGTGGCGCACGTGCAAATCATCCCGTCCGAATTGCTCATTCGCCCTGAACAGCCGCAAACATTCCGCGTGCGGCTGTACAACGCCAACGGGCAATTGCTCCGCGAGGCGAAGCCGGACGAAGTCGAGTTCAGCGTCGAAGGACCGGGCGCCGTGGAGAACGGCGCCTATCAGGCTCCTGCCGACACCAAGCACCAGGCGGCTTACGTGACGGCCAAGGTCGGCGAATTGTCGAACGAGGCCCGTATCCGCATTGTGCCCGCCTTGCCGTGGAGCTTTGATTTTGAAGGTTTGTCGGACCTGCCCGTGACGTGGGTCGGCGCCCGTTACCGGCACGTGATTCGTCCGATGGACGGCTCGAATGTGGCGGTCAAAATTAGCACGATTCCCAAGGGTACTCGCAGTCGTTCGTGGATGGGTCCCACGGACTTGCACGACTACACGATCCAAGCCGAGGTGCGCGGGGCCGCCAATGGCGACCAACAGCCCGACATCGGCCTGATTGCCCAGGGTTATACGCTCGACATGAAAGGCGACCACCAGCGGTTGCAAATCCGCACCTGGGACGCGCAGGTTGGCTCACCCGACCGATCGCTCCGCATGGCCAAAACCATCGACTTTGCTTGGGAGCCGAACACCTGGTACGTGATGAAGCTCAGCGTCGCCAACGAGGGCGGCAAGGCGATCGTTCGCGGCAAGGTCTGGCCCAAGAGCGAAAAGGAACCGGAAGCCTGGACCATCGAGGCGGTGGATGACGTTCCCAACACGGCTGGCGCTCCCGGCTTGTTCGGCAACGCCACCGACGCCGAGATCTACCTCGATAACATTACGGTCACGCCCAACGCCAGTTGAGCCGGACGGAGCGGAGGGCGGGCGCTGGCGCCTCGGTTCTCCCTGCGAAACACCAACCTCCTTTTTGTACGGAGTTCCCCCTTTTATGAAGCGTTTCCTTTTTTGCTCGGCGCTGGCGGCGGTTGTCTCCGTCGGCTGCATGAAGCAAGCCAACCAGGGTGGCGGCGTGGCGGTTAATTCCACGGAAGCTGCGCCCGTCGCTGAAGTCTCGTTGCCGCCCGCTGAAGAAGCGGTTGAGCTCCCCGCCGAGTCCGAAGACGTTGCCCCCAACGCTTCTCCGGATCCATCCGAGGAGCAGTCGTCCGCGACTCCCGCGGCGGAATCCACGCCCGCAGAAACCGCGCCGGGCGACGAACCGGCAAACGAACCGAAACCTCCAGCCACCGAGCAACCCAAAGAAGAACCGGCAGCGCCCGGCGAGGAGCAAGCCGCCAAACCGAAACCGGCGCCCGAGGGCGAAGCGCTGGCGGCGATCGATCCCACGGCCAACCCGCGCATCGTGCCGGGAGATTGGCCGCAGTGGGGCGGCACATCGCACCGCAACAATGTTCCCGTGGCTGAAGGCATCCCGACCGAGTGGGACGTCGGCGGTTTTGACCGCAAGACGGGTGAGTGGAACAAAGACAAGGCCCAGAACATTAAGTGGGTTGCGCCCGTGGGAAGCCAAACGTATGGCAACCCGGTCATCGCCTCGGGCCGGGTGTTCGTCGGCACCAATAACAGCCACGGCTACCTGCCGCGTTATCCTGGCGAGGTGGACCTGGGCTGCTTCGTGGCGTTTGATGAAAAGACGGGCGAGTTCCTCTGGCAGCACTCTAGCGAAAAGCTGCCCACGGGGCGCGTCCACGACTGGCCGCTGCAAGGCATTTGCTGCGCTCCGCTGGTGGAAGGCGATCGGGTGTGGTTCGTCTCCAGCCGCGGGCACGTCGTCTGCCTGGACGTCAATGGTTTCCATGACGGTGTGGACAACGGCCCCGTGCAAAACGAACTGGCCCGGCAGTTCAACATTGAGTCTCCCACCGAAGCCGCCAAGGCCCTGGATGAAGGCCAGTTGAACGAAGAGTTCCGCAAAGGCTTGGAGTCTTCTGGCAATAAGCTGGAAGGCGAGCCGCAAGTCCAAGCCGAAGAGGCCGGCAAGCGGTGGTCGATCACCGCCACGCTGGACGGCAAAGAACGGAAATTGGTCGCCCGCACAGAGGGCCCGCGACTGGCGGTCTATAAGGTCACCACGCCCGACGACATACACGAAGCGGACGTGATCTGGAGCTTCGACATGATGAAAGAACTGGGCGTTTCGCAGCACAACATGTGCAGTTGCTCGCCCACAGCCCTGGGCGATCTGTTGTTCATCTGCACGTCCAACGGCGTGGACGAGGCCCACATCACCTTGCCGGCGCCCGACGCGCCGAGCTTCATTTGCATGGACAAGAACACGGGCGAAGTGTACTGGACGGACGAGTCGCCCGGCGAGAACATCTTGCATGGCCAATGGTCTTCGCCCGCCGTGGGTGTGCTGGGCGGAGTGCCGCAAGTGATGTTCGCGGGCGGCGACGCCTGGCTGTACAGCTTTAGGGCTGACAAAGGCAAGGACGGTAAGCCCGAACTGCTGTGGAAGTTTGACGCTAACCCCAAGACGTCCGAGTACATCCTCGGCGGTCGCGGTACGCGGAACGAGATCATCGCCACGCCGGTCATTTATGACGGCCTGGTGTACTTGGCCGTGGGCCAAGACCCCGAGCACGGCGAAGGCGAAGGCCATCTGTGGTGCATTGACCCCACCAAGCGCGGCGACATCAGCCCGCAACTGGCGGTCAAGATCGAAGGAAACGAACGGAAGCCGATTCCTCACCGTCGCCTCCAAGCAGTGATCGAAGAAAACGGTGAAGCGGCCGTGGATAATCCCAACTCGGGCGTCGTGTGGCACTACGCCCAGTTTGATCAGGACGGCGATGGCAAGATCGCCTGGGAAGAGGAGATGCACCGCTCCTGCGGCACCGTGGCCATTAAGGACGACCTCCTCTACATTGCCGACTTCAGTGGTCTGTTCCACTGCCTGGACGCCAAGAGCGGTCAGGTCCATTGGACTTACGACATGCTGGCGGCTTCGTGGGCCTCGCCGCTGATTGTGGACGGCCACGTGTACATCAGCGACGAAGATGGCGACGTGTGCGTCTTTAAGCTCACCAAGGAGAAGCACGAACCGATCGCCGAAATCAACATGGGCAACTCGGTCTACACCACGCCCGTGGTAGCCAACGGTGTGTTGTTCATTGCCAACCGCACGCACGTGTTCGCCATTGAAGAACTGGAAGAGCAAGGCGCGGAATAGCCCGGTCTTGCCAGGAAACCAACAACGGCCGGCGACGCCTCCCAGCGTCGTCGGCCGTTTTCCTTTTCTTGGCAAGCGACGCTTGATCCTCCGTCCACGAATCTAGCCGCCACTTCTTGCTCTCTCCGACGGATCGCGAATTCAGTGCCGCTCTTCGTGCGAATTCTCTTCTCATAGGGCGTTTGGCCCCACCTGGCGGCGAAGTCTTATCTCTTTCGTAGCGGAAAAATCACTGCCGCGCGGGAACGAGCCGGCGTCTAACTTCGACAAATGAATTGACAACTTTTTATCCTTCAATTATTTTCTCTACAAATGTAAAGCAGCCGACGATTTCTCTTCTTCCGATTTGGCTGTGGTGTTACGAGCTTCTACATCGCCGTTCTCTTCTTCTCCATTTTTTCACGGAACCGATTTATGGCGCTCTCTTACTGGCTCCGCCGCAAGTCCGTCCGTTCAGACAAGTTCGCCGCTTTCCGCCGACGCCGCAAGCCGCGCCGCCCGATGTTGGAGTCGTTGGAACACCGCCGCGTCTTGGCGCCGGTAATTAACGAGGTGCATTTCAATCCGTTGTTTGGCGACGGGAACCAAGATCAGTACGTGGAAATCCGCGGCGCCGCCAACGAGGTGCTGTCTGCGGGAACGTACTTGGTGGTGGTGGAAGGAGACGCTGGCGAGAATCTTGGCGCCGTGCACACGGTGTTTGATCTTTCGGGATTGCAACTCGGAGCTAACGGGTTCCTCCTCCTGGCGCAGCAAGGGAGCAATTACGCGGTCGACCCCGGCGCGACGTTGCTCAAGGGGACGACCAGCGGTTTTGGCGGTCTACGCGCGGCAACGGACCCGCCCGCGACCGATCGCTTCAGCGGCAGTTCCACGATCAGCAACAACATCGACTTCATCGTTGGGTCGAACACCTTCTTTCTCATCCGGACTGCTTCGGCGCCGGATCCCATTGATGATCCGTTTGTGGCTGGCGACGATCGCACGGACATCGACACCAGCGCCACGCCCAACGGCGTTCCCAATGGCGCCGCATTCGCCAGTTGGGCCGTGCTGGACGCCGTCAGCGTGCTGGATGGGTTTGGAAACGGGAACTCAGATGTGGGTTACGCCAACCTGGTATTTGCCGCGGGAGGGCAAGGCATCAAGCGCCCCGGCGCGCAAGTGGTGAACACCAACGCTGTCTCCTGGGTCGGCCGTAACGACGACACCACTGGCTCGGCGCCTGCCGATTGGATCGCCGGTCAGACTCAAGAGCGCAGCGGGAACCCATTCCTGTTCCGCTTGAACAACGATTCGGCATTCCCGCCCGCGTTTGCCGGCCGCAATCTTGACCATGTGGGCGCTCCGAATTTCAGTGCTTCGATTCGCGGCGTCGTGTTTCACGACGCCAACGCCGATGGCGCCAAACAAGCGGGCGAAGCCGGCGTTGCCGGCGCCACCGTGTATTTGGATCAGAACAACAACGGTGTGTTGGATGACTTTGTCACCGTATTCGAGCCGGATAACTTCCCGCACCAGCAAGTTGTCCAGAATCGCGTTGCGGGCGTGACCCTGACCGTGACGGGGAACAACAACGCGCAGTTCCCGGAAGACACCATCCCGGCCGAGGCCGTCGATGACGCGGCACGCGCTTCGACCGGCGTCCGCGTGTTCGCCCATTTTCACATTGGTTTCTTTAATAATGACCTCCGCCTGCGGATGGACTTCTACGAGCCGGCCAAGGCGATCAGCATCGATATGATTGGCGATTCCAGCGTGACGGTGGGACGCCTGATCGCTTACAACGACGCCGGTGTAGAGCTGGAAACCTTTGAAACCGGCTTCCTGGCCGCGGATCAGGTCGGCACGATGACCATCGAACGCCCCACCGCCGAAATTGCGTACGCCGTCGCCTATTCCAAACCTGACCCCAATCCAGACGATGGCGTTAACTACAGTCTCTTCGGCCGGTTGGATAACCTGCGCTTCACGCAACCGGAACGCCGCACAACGACCGCCGCAGACGGCTCCTACGAAATTCCCCGTGTATTCGCCGGCGACTATGCGGTGCGCCAGGTTCAACAGGTGGGATTCCTTCAGACCTCGCCCACGGGCAATGGCGCGCACGCTGTCAACCTTACCGACACCAGCAATCTCGGCGGTGTGGACTTCGGCAATCGGCCCAACCAGACGCCGGTGGTGGAAGAGCAAGCCTTTGCGCTGGACGAGAACAGCGAAGCGGGCGCTACGGTCGGGGTAGTTGCGGCAAGTGAGTTGGATGCAGGGCAAACGCTGAGTTATGAAATTGTCGGCGGCACGGGAGCCGAGTTGTTTACCATCGACGCGGCGAATGGTGAAATCCGCGTGGCCGAGGGCGCCGAGTTGGACTTTGAAGCCGTGTCTACTTACACGATCGACGTGAAGGTAAGTGACGACGCTCCGGCGACGTCCTCGACCACCGCCGCCATGACCATTGCGTTGAACGACGTGAATGAAGCGCCGACGGAAATCATGCTTTCGGTCACGGCGGTTGCCGAAGACACGCCGGCCGGGCCGGTGGCGACGCTCTCGGCCGTCGATCTCGACGCCGGCGCGACGCACGTGTTCTCATTGATTGAAGGCGACGACAGTGGGCTCTTTACCATTGTAGGCGATCAACTGATTCTCACGCCTGAAGCCGTGCTCGACCACGAGACGAGGCCGGCGCTCGTCGTGGGCATTGAAGTTTCCGATGGTGAGTTCACCCACCAGCAGATGTTCGAGATCCAAATCACCAACGTCAACGAAGCCGCCACGCGGGTCACGCTCTCGCCCGGCATTGTGGCCGAGGACGCCGACACCACGGCGCCCGTCTTGGTGGGCGAGTTGGCTACCGACGACAACGACATCGGCGCGGCTTACACCTTTGAACTAATCGAAGGCGACGGCGACGACGACAACAGTCGGTTCCAGATCAGCGGTTCGGAACTGATTTTGGTCCTGCCCGAAGGGGAATTGCTTGATTTTGAAACCCGGCAGAGCTACTCGGTTCGCGTCCGCGCCACCGAAGGGGCCTCGACGGTCGAGACGGTGCTGACGGTGCAAGTTAGCGACGTGAACGAGCCGCCGCAGTTTGGCGTTCTCCCGTCGCTCAACATTGCTGAAAACTCCGAAGCCGGCGCGAGCGTCGGAACATTCACGGCCGCCGACCCCGATCCGGGACAGACGCTTACCTACACCCTGATTGGCGGCGACGGGGCGGCGGTGTTCACCATTGGTTTGTTGACGGGCGAAGTGACGCTGCTCGACCCCGCGGCGCTCGACTTCGAAACCGCCGCTTCGTACACACTGGAAGTACGCGTCGCCGATAGCGGCGACCCGTCGCTCTTTGAAGAAACTTCGGTGACGGTCGAGGTAATCAATGTCGACGACGCACCGACCGGCGTGACCTTGGACGGCGGCGCGGTGAGCGAAGACGCCGACACGCTTTCTGGCCCGGTGGTCGTGGGGCAACTCGGCGTGGAAGCTCCCAATGGCGGCGCCGGCTCGACTCACGTCTTTGCCCTCGTCGCGGGCGAAGGCGACATCGACAACGACCTGTTTGAGATCGACGGCGACCAACTGCGCATCAAGCAGGACGCGGCGTTGAACTTTGAGACGCAAGGCGTGTTGCTGGTGCGGGTGAGTGCTTCCAACGGCGTCGACCCGGCGGCGGAAACGGCATTCATCATCGACCTGGGCGACGTGAACGAGCCGCCGACCGACCTAACCCTTTCCAACGCCACCATTCCCGACACCACGACCGGGCCGATCGACGTGGGACGGATCATCGCCGACGACCCTGATCTTGACGGCGCATTCCCCGACTACGTCTATACGCTGGAAGATGGGCCGGGCGGCTTGGACAATGTGTTCTTTGAGATTGACGGCGACGCGCTGCGGTTTGTTCCGCGCGTGGGACAACCTTTGAAAGCGACTTACTCGGTGAGGCTCAAGGCGGACGACGGCGTCCATGCGCTCAACAAAGTCTTCTTGATCGACGTCTCGGACGTGAACGACTTGCCGGTCGTGCAAGACGACACGGCGAGCACGGTCAAGGACCAGGCGGTCACCATCGACGTGCTCGCCAACGATGACGACCCCGACGGCAATCTAGATTCCTCGACGTTGACCATCACCGTCGCTCCCGTGAACGGGACCGCCGTGGTTACCGAGGGCAAGATCGTTTACACGCCCGCCACGGGCTTTGTGGGCCAGGATACGCTCCATTACACGGTCAAGGACAACCAAGACGCGATTTCGTCCGAAGGCATTGTTACCATCGACGTGCTGGATGGTCCGCCGTGGCAGAACCCCGTGCTGCCGGCTGACGCCAACGGCGACGGCCGCGGCGACGTGGTCGATCTGTTGGCGGTGGTGCGGTACCTGCGCGACAACCCCGAAACCCTAGAGCTTACGGGCGCTCCCGGCCAGCAGCACGCGCGGATCGATATCGACGGCAACGGGCTGGCCACGTTGAACGATATTCGGGAACTGGTGTTGTTCCTCCGCAACCAACAAGAGAACGCGGAGCCGGAAGGCGAGGCGCCAGCCGCATCAGAGCCATTGTTGGTGTTTCTGGCGGACGACAGCGACGATCCGTGGGACCGCGTGCTGGACGAGATCGCCGCCGGATAGCGCATTTTTCAGGCAGGATTGACAAGTCCCAGTGTGGTGCACTCGCGGAGCGAGTACATCACACTTATTTAGGAAGTCACGCTAGTAGGCGTTCTTCGCGCCGAGCACCACCCGCGGGGTTTGGAGCAGAATTTTCACGTCCAGCCAGAGCGACCACTCGCGGATGTATTCGTGGTCGCACTCGATGCGTTTTTGCATTTTTTCCAAGGTGTCGGTTTCGCCGCGCCAGCCGCGCACCTGGGCCAGGCCCGTCAGCCCCGGCTTGACCTTATGCCGCAGCATATAGCCGGCGATTAACTTTCGGTACTGCTCGTTGTGCGCCGAGGCGTGCGGCCGCGGCCCGACCAGCGACATCGTCCCCTCCATCACATTGAACAACTGCGGGAGTTCGTCGAGCGAGGTCTTGCGCAGCACGGCGCCCACGCGCGTGACCCGTCGATCATCCTTCTTGGCTTGCGCTACGTGCGGACCGTCTTCGCACACGGTCATGGTGCGGAACTTCCATACGCGAAACTCTTGTCCGTCCATGCCGTAGCGGCGCTGCCGGAAAAACACCGGTCCCGGTGACGTCGCCTTGATTAAGGCGGCCACCACGGCCATCGGCAAGGCCAGGGCGACCAGCAGCACCAAGCCCGCCGTCAGATCAAACGCGCGTTTGAGCAATCCGTCGGCGCCGTAAAAGGGCGTCTCGTACACGCTAACAACCGGCAGCCCGCCGATGCTTGTCCAGCGCGAATGTAGCAACTGGAATGCGAAGAAGTCGGGCGCCAGGTACACCGACGCGGTGGTGTCGCCCAATTCTCGCAAGACGCCGCGGATGCGTTCCTCGGCGCGGAGTGGGAACGCCAGGTAGATGCGGTCCACCTTGCCGTCGCGGGCCTGCTGCACCAGGTCGCGAATCGACCCGATCCTCGCTCCCACGTCGGCGGGTAACGCGACCGTGCGGTCTTCACCCCGGTCATCGAAAAACCCAACGAGCCGCAATCCCAGCCCTGGCGCCTGTTCGATGTTACGCGCCAGTTGCACGCCCAGATCGTTCACGCCCACAATGGCGTAATTGCGCACGTTCCACCCACGGGCGCGGAGCAGCGATTGCGCTCGCCGCACGGCCAGCCGATGCGCCACCAGGAATACCGGCGCCGAGAGAAACCACAGGCAAAACCCTTTGCGTCCCGCCAGATCGGTGTAGCGCGTAAGGAAAGCGAAGGTTAGCAAGAGCAAGACGGTGGCCGCCCAGGTGGCCACCACGCAGGCCGCTTCGCGCTCGGAAGGCGCGCCCCGCCAACTGCGGTAGAGGCTGGTCACTTCGCCCAGCAAAAAGTAGGTGACCACCGCGACCGCTCCGGCCGCCGCCAATCGCCCGTTGTCGATGTGTAACAGGGGCGTGGCAAGCGCCAGGCTGGCGCCGATGCAGGCCGCATCGGCCACGCGCAGCCACGCATCGATCAAGGAACCCGAAGGTCGAACGGCGTAAGGAAAGGCGGTCATGGGTGATCTTAGTTTCTCTCGTTGGGAGCCTCGGCCGACGCGAGTGAATCTCCTTCGCGGGGGCGCATTCCGCGCAGGCGCGGTCGCCAGTCTCTCAACCATAGATTACGCAACGCGGCGCCCTGCCGGCGCGGGTGGTTTTCAGGGGGCGAGAACGCAATTGCCCCGCCGAGTGCGGTTCGGCGGGGCAATCTTGGAGTCACTGAACTCGTTGGAATTCCGCTTGATCCCAAAGGGATGAAACGATTGCACGTTCCGCGATCTTGAAATGCACTAAGTGGAGCCAGAGGCGCCGTCCTTGGGGCGGGTGAGCGGCGCGGGCGGTCGGTCGCCATTGGAGGAAGCGGCCACCGGTTCGGGCTTGTCGTCGGTGAACTTGACGAGCGAATCGGGCAACTCGATGCCGCCGATGTCCTTCATCACCTGCATCATGGGAGGCAAGGTGCGGGCCATGTTGTTGAGGAAGCCGGCGGTGTTGTTGTGACCGCTGCCATTGACGCCGGTCTCCCAGACCACGACCTTGTCGAACTTGATGTTCGAGATCGCCTTGGCCGACGTTTCGGCCAACGTGTCCAGGTGTTCCAGCAGCAGCATTTGGAAGGCTTCTTGGGCGCCGCCGCAGCTTTCCACGATCGCCCGAAGACCTTCGCCCTTCTTAGCCAGAATCTCGTACTGGCCGCGGGCTTCGGCCTCCAGTCGGGCGAACATGGCGTCGGCTTCGGCCTGGGCGACAATCCGCTTGCGTTCGGCCTCGGCTTCGGCGTCGACGATCATGCGCGCTTTTTCGGCCTTGGCGGGAGCTTCTAACTCGGCACGTTTTTCCGCCTCGATGCGTTCCGCCTGGGCGAGCGCGGCCTTGGCCATAGCGCGGTTTTGCACTTCCAGCACCGCCGCCTCGGCTTCCTTCTTGCGGCCTTCGCCCACTTGGTAGGCTTCGGCGCGTTTGACCGATAGTTCGGCCTGCGACGCGGCAATGCGGGCTTGTGCTTGGTTTTCGCCGGTAATGGCCTCGGCTTCCGCGGCCGACACGCGGACACGCTTCTCACGCTCTTGGTTTTTGACCTCCGCTTCGCGCTCGTAGGCGGCCTTTTGCTCGCCGATGTTCTGGTCGCGCTGCAACTCGGCGATGCGAACCGTTTGCTCCTTCTCGGCGCTACGGGTGCCGATGGCTTGCTCCTTGCGAGCTTCGGCGACTTGGATCGACTTGTCGCGCTCGGCCATGGCGACCTTGGTTTCGCCCATCTTTTCGTTCTCGGCCACGTCGGCGCGGGCCTTTTGGATGGCGTGCGAAGCCGCCTTTTGACCGATGGCGTCGATGTAGCCCGACTCGTCCGTGATGTCGGTGATGTTCACGTTGATGAGCACCAGGCCCACCTTGTTCAATTCCGGCTCTAGCGATTGTTGAATGTGCTGGAGGAAGGTGTCACGATCGCGGTTGATCTCTTCGATGCCCATCGAGGCGAGCACTTGCCGCAACTGGCCAAAGATGATTTCTTCGGCCTGCTTGCGGATTTCTGGGAACCCTTGGCCGAGCAAGCGAATGGCGGCGTTGGCCATTACTTCCGGTTCGGTGCCAATCGCCACCGTGAACACGCTGGGCACGTTCACGCGGATGTTTTCCGACGATAGCGCGCCGCGGAGCGGGATTTCGATTTGCAGCGGCTCCAGGCTCAAATAGCCGTAGTCCTGAATCAGCGGCACCACGAAGGCCGCCCCGCCGTGGATCGTCTTGGCGACGTTCCCCTTGGTGAATGTCTTACCGTAAATCACCAGCACGCGGTTGCTGGGGCAGCGCTTGACGCACCGGGCGATCAGCATGATCGCCATGACCACCAGAAACATGAACAGGAGCGCGCCGGCGATCCCCCACGTTCGTGGGTCGTCAAATAGTTGGCCCAGAAGAATTGGAAGCGTCATCGGCGTTGGTCTCCCCGCGTAATGCGTTTCAAGGATGAATGAGGGTGATTCGTGATTGTTCGTTCCCGCCAGAACTCAAACCAGGCGGCTGTACTCGGAAAGACGGGGCAGGGACATTCCCAGACCGTCGTCGCGGCTGTGTCTAGCCGCCACGATAAAAGCCCTGCCGCGTCGGAGCGAGCGAACTCCGCCGGATTACGTCTTGGCGGGTTCGCGAGCCAATTCGACTTCCACGGTGTTGGAGTTGACAACCTCCACCACGACAACACTAGCACCCGTGGGAAGTTTGGCCGGCTCGGAAGTGACAGCCCGCAGTTCGACGATCCGATTTTGCAGTTTAAGCTGAATTTTCCCGGCGCCTGACTTGGCCGCGGGAATCGGAATGTACACCAGGCCGGGCAATCCCACGGCGTGTTCAATGTGGACGTTGCCCTCTTCCGCCAGACGGTGCATGGATTGGAACAGCCAGCCGACAAAGTACAGCGCCGCCCCACCCGCCACTAGGGCGATGCCCAGCGTGGTGAATTGATCCAAGTTGGCTTTGGTCGCCGTCATCCCGGCGATGCCGAAAAACGCCACCGCCGCCACGATCGAGCGGAAGGTGAACATTTTGAACAGGCTGCTCGTGTCATGCTCCATCGCATGATGGCCGCCGTCCGACACGTCCGACGCGTGGGCGGCATCAACCGCATGGCCTGCGTCCATGCCATCCAGGCCCATTTCCTCCGCGCCAAAGCCGATCAGCGTCATCCCGAATTGAAAAAGAAGGACGGCTCCACCGACGATTGCACAGAAAAGAAAGAGGAATTCCATGACCAAACCTCCCCAGAAATGAGGAGCGAAGTGAAGTAGAGAAGCGATTCCACCTGGGTATTCGCTGGCGCCGCCGGAATCTTGGCCCCCCACGTTTACCTATCTTTACGCCAAAGGGTGGGAAAGTCAAAGGGAGAGCGGAGAGACGAGAGTGGACGGCGTGCGAACTATTTCGATAGCCGTGATTTGAGGCAGCTGAGCATGCGGGCTAATTCCTCCGACTTTTCATAGAGTTGATTGAAGTCTTCTTCACGGAGGAATGCCTGCTTTTTGGCGATTAACGATTGCGACACCACTTCCATTAACGATCCGTAGGCGATTTCACGAACCGAGCGAAGTCGGCATCGGAGGCGCGCAAGCATCCTTCGGCATTATTTGAGAAAACGGAAACGGCGGCGCGCCGCATTTGACTGGTTAGGCCAATCGCTCATCCGTAGGAAAGTGAGCCGTGACCGAGTAAACATCACCCGCAAATTCGATCGCCCGATGCCAAACATCCAGTTTCGCAAACCGAAACATTGCCAAGCTCCCTTACGAAATGTGCGTATCCTCTCTCCTCCCTCCGCTCTCCGCCGTCCCCTCCTACCCGCCGCGGCTGAGCGAGAAGATAGGCAATAGCAACCCCATGCCGATGCCGCCCACCACAACGCCCATGACGGTAATCATGGCCGGCTCGATCATGCTGGTGGCGGCCTTGAGCGAGGTTTCTACCTCGCGGTCGTAATAGTTGCTCACCTTGGTCAGCACGTCGTCCAGGCGGCCGGTCTCTTCGCCGGCGCCAATCATTTGCACCAGCGTGCGGGGGAACAGCGGGTTGTTCCGTAGCGCCTCGCACACTTGGCTGCCCCGGGTGATTTCGTCCTGGACGTGGCGCCACGCCTGCTCGTAGTAGTAGTTGCCCGAGACGTCCGCGGTCAGGGCGATCGCGTCGAGCATCGAGACGCCGCTGCGGATCATCGTCCCCAGGGTTCGAATGCTGCGGCTGATGGTGACCTTGCGGAACATCGGTCCCAGCACGGGAAGGCGGATCTTGCACGCATCGAGAATGCGCCTTCCTTGTTCCGTACGCCGCCCGAACAGGTACGCCGCCGTTAGCGCCACGACGCCCGCCAACCAGAAGTACCAGTAGTCCAGCAACACGTGCGACGCTCGCATGACGACGACCGTGGGCAGCGGCAGCTTGACTCCCTTGCGTTCAAAGAGCGGCGTGAACTTCGGCAGAATGTAGGTCAACAGAAAGATCGTCACGCCGACCGCCACTACGGCCATGACCGCGGGATAGGCCATTGCGGCGCGGACTTTGTTGCGCGTTTCCTGTTCCTTGCGCATGTACTCGCTAACCTGCTCCAGCATCTCGCCCAGCGTGCCGGTCTGTTCGCTGGCTCGAATCATCGCTACGAACGTGCGGTCAAAGTGCTTGGGGTGATGCGCCAAAGCAGCCGAGAAATCTTCGCCGTTCTCGACGCGCTGCTTGAGGTCGAGCAGGACCGCCTGCAGCGTGGGATTCTCTTCTTGTTCGGCAATGCTCGTGAGCGCGGCCGAGAGCGTGATACCCGTCTCGACCATGATCGCCAGTTGGCTGGCGGCGTAGATGATGTCGGCCTTGCGCACCCGGCGCGGAAACAGATCGCCATCGCCCGCGCCTTCCTCCAGCGCAAGAATCTGAAAGCCGTCGCGGCGCAAACGCTGCGCGGCCTCGTCCCGCGTGCTCGCGTCGAGTTCCCCCTGGATCATCTTGCCCAAAGGATTGCGGGCGGTATACGTGAAGGTCATGCGAAGCTAGTGGATTGCGGATTGCGGATTGCAAAGAGCAGCAGGCAAACCGGGACGGCGCCGGCGGCTCCTTGGCGATAACTGGAGGCTAACAGCCTCCGGACCCATTGCGGATTGCGACCTTCGACTCTTCGACTTTCGACCTTCGCCTTTCAATCCGTTTCGGCGATTTCGCCCGCGATGTGCAAAATCTCCTCGATCGTGGTGATGCCTTCGCGCACTTTGCGGAAACCGTCGTGGCGGAGCGTGATCATCCCGCCGCGGGTGGCGATGCGGCGCAGTTCGCCAATCGGGGCGCTGGCGGCGATCGCGTCACGAAGCTCGTCGTTCACCAGCAATAATTCATGCACGCCAAGGCGGCCGGAGTAGCCCGTATTGCGGCATCGCCGGCAGCCGACGCCTTTGTAAAACTTCTCCATCTCGTAACCCATCCGCTCCAGCGCCTTGCGCAGGTTGCGCGGAGGCTGGTATTCCTCGCGGCACTTGGGGCAGACGCGCCGCACCAGCCGCTGAGCCAGCACCGCGTTCAGCGCGGCGCCGATCAAGTACGGTTCGACCCCCATGTTCACCAACCGCGTGATGGCCGAGGGAGCATCATTGGTGTGCAGCGTGCTGAGCACCAGGTGGCCCGTGAGCGCGGCTTGAATGGCGGTGCGGGCCGTTTCTTCGTCACGCACCTCGCCCACCATGATGATGTCGGGGTCCTGCCGCAACAGCGTCCGCAAGGCCATGCTAAAGGTCATCCCGATCCGCTCCTGCACCTGGAACTGGTTGATCAGCGGCAGGTTGTATTCGATCGGGTCTTCCACCGTGCAGATGTTGTTCTCCATGCTGGCGATCTCGGCCAGCCCCGCGTAGAGCGTGGTTGACTTGCCGCTGCCCGTCGGCCCGGTCACCAGAATGATCCCGTTAGGCGCCTGGATTTGCTGTTGAAACGAAGTGAGAATGTCTTCGGCAAAGCCCAAGTCGCGCAGGTTGAGCGAGACGTTTCGTGTGTCGAGCACGCGAATCACCGTCTTCTCGCCGCGGGCGCCGGGAAAGGTGCTTACGCGGAGATCGACTTTGCGCCCATCGAGCATCACCGGCACGCGGCCGTCCTGCGGCAAGCGGCGCTCGCTGATGTCCATCGACGCCATGATCTTGATGCGGCTGGTCACGGCGCCCAGCAAGTGGAGCGGCGCCTCCAGGGCCTTGTACAGGCGGCCGTCGATGCGGTTGCGGACCCGCACGCAGCGTTCCGCCGGCTCGATGTGCACGTCGCTGGCGCCTTCCTTGACCGCGTTGTAGATCATGTAATTCACCAGGCGAATCACGGGCGACTGGCCGGCGATCTCCTCCACGTCGCCGATGTCTTCGATCGCTTCTTCAATCAGCGTCACTTCGGCCGCGTCGGAGTCTTCGATCAAGTCGTCGATCACGAAGACCTTGGAATCCGGCAACTGGGTAATCATCCGCCGGATATCGCGGCTGCTGGCCGCCACGATCTGGACTTCCTTGCCCGTCTCGGCGCGAACCTCGTCGATGAGGAACATGTTCGACAGTTCGGAGATCGCGACCGTAAGCACGCCCCGAATGCAGAACAGCGGGAAGACCAGATTCTTCTCGATGAACTCGCGCGGCAAGAGTTCGAGCGTCTTGGCGTCGAACAGTCGCGGCTCCAGCCGCGCGTACGGCATGCCGTATTCCGCCGCCAGGCACTCGACCACCTGGTCTTCGGTGCAATACCCTTCCTCGACCAGGATCTCGCCCAGCAGACGGCCTTTATCGCCCTGCCGCTGCTGTGTCAGTGCTTCTTCCAATTGTTCCAGCCGCAGGTAACCGCGCTCGATGAGCACGTTTCCAAGACGCTGCGTGCCGGTGGAGGAGAAAGACATGGAACTGGGGTGGGGAAATGCAAATTGCAAAATGCAAATTGGGGGGGGTGAAATTTTACTCGAACGTCGACTCCATCCTGTCGCCTAATTCTTAACCTCTAACCTCAGCCGCTGACTCCTGCCCTCTAGTTCACGGCGCCGGTCACGCTAGGGCACGGGGGCGGGCGGTCACCGGGGAAAACTGCGTACTGCGTCGATGACGCTGTCGAAGACTTCGATCTGCTGGTCGAGTCGGGTAATCTCCAGGATCTTGCGATTGACGCTGTTGGCAGTCGAGATTTTCAGGTCGCCGGCGCTCTCGCGCAGCGTCTCTTGCGCTGCAAGAATCGCCTCCAGTCCCTGGCTATCGAAGGACTCGGCGCCGTCCAAGTCGAGGATCACCTGCAAGCGGTCCAGCGAGGTAAGGTACGCCACCAGGTTCTCGGCATGATCCTCGCTGACCTCTTCCGGGGCGTGGACCACGACCACGTCGCCGAACACTTCGGTTGGAAGCTTCATGAAAAACCACTTGAATCCATGGGTGTGGAACGTGCAAAGATTCCGCCAGTTCGCGACTCAGGCTGGGAGTTTAAAGTTTGCATCTAAGCAATCATCGAAGCCCAACGCCTAAGTCGCTTCCGCGACCAGTTCAGCCGCGTCGACCGCGTTCGTCTCCAAAATTTGTTCAACGCAACGGACCAGTTCGCGGGGGCTGAACGGCTTGGGCAACAGTTCTACAATGCCAAACTGCTCGCGGATCTCGGCGGCCGAAAGCTCGAAGCCTTTCGCGCTTAGCATCACCACGGGCAGGCCCCTCGTCGAAACGTGGTTGCGTACGCGGGCCGCCAGCCCCAGGCCGTCCAGGCGCGGCATCTGGCAGTCAGTCACGATGATGTCGGGCGGTTGCTGTTGCACCAGCGACCACGCTTCTTCGCCGTCGGCGGCGCACAGCACCTCGTACCCGAGACGTTGGAACTTGAACTCCGTGGCGCGGATGATATGGATTTCGTCGTCCACCAGCAGAATTCGCTTGGTCATGGGAAGATCCTCGCAAACGCGTCCAAAGTTCGATGTTTTCCTCGGGAGTCTCGCGTCCAACGATCCGTTTCTTGCTCCGTGGCGCGGCATGGGCTACGCGGCCAAATTTCGGAGCAGCGGCAACACAACGCGGAACGTGCTTCCTTTGCCTAACTCGCTTTCCAGCGTCAGGCGCCCGCCGTGAACGTCCTCGACAATGTGCCGGGCCAGCGGCAGCCCAAGTCCCGTGCCCGGCGCCATGTTCTGGTCTTTCTTTACTCGGTAAAACTTCTCGAAGACTTTCTCGCAATCTTCGAGCGTTAGTCCCACGCCCGTGTCGCTCACCTCGAACACGGCTTGGCCGTCGGTCATGCGGCTGCGCAGCGTGACCGTGCCTCCTCCGGGCGTGTACTTAATCGCGTTGGACAGCAGGTTGATGGCGCATTGCAGGAGCATGTCGCGGTCGGCCAATACGCCCAGGTACATGGGGCTAAGGTCGCAATGGAAAACGACTCGCTTCGCTTCCGCCGATGGTCGAACCAATCCGGCCGCCTCTTCGAGCAGTTCGTTAAGCGACCGCGACTGCTTGGTTACGCTCACCACGCCGGCCTCGATGCGGGCCAGGTTCAGTAAGTTGTCGATCAAACGCTGGAGCCGCGTGGTCTGGCTGGTAATGACGCCCAGGAACTCGTCGCGGGTGGCTTCGTCTTCGGCGTCGCCATCGGCCAATAGCTCGACATACGCCTTGATGCTGGTGAGCGGCGTTTTCATCTCGTGGCTGACGGCCGAGACAAACTCGGCGTTGCGCTTCTGAATTGCTTTTTGCGCGGAAATATCCTGAAGCACCGCCACCGCGCCGCGCCGCGGCGACCCACTTTCCTCCCGCTCGCCAATTGCCAACGGGCGGCACGTTACCTGGTACGTGTGCTGCCGGCCGTTGTCGTCGCTCCACTGCATTTCGGTTTGCCGCTGGGCCGAGGCTTTATGGCGCCGTGTCTCGTTCACCAGGTCAATTAGCGCCTCGCAGTGGGCCAATTGGGTAAGGACTCGCTTTTCGGTGGCGTCGCCGGTCATGCCAAAAATTCTTCGAGCGCTCTCGTTGGCCAGCACCACTTCGTCGTAAGCGTCGACTGCCAGCACGGGGTCGGCAAAGTTGGTCAAAATGTCCGAGACGCGCCGCACTTCTTCCTCCAGTCGTCGGGCACGAATCTCGGCCCTGGCTCGCGCGTGCTCCAGTTGAATATTACGCTCGTCCAGCGATTGGAAGCCGTCGCGCACACGGGCAAGCGTCGGGCGCCACGCGTCGAGAGACACGAGTCCAAAACCAATTTCGTTTTCCGGAGGCAAAGCGCCTTCGGCGGCGGCGCTGGCCAAGGACTCGAAAAACCGCTGCAATGCTCCCTCGCGGCGCGCGGCGTCACGCTGCATCATGACGCCGGCTGCTCCCGCCGTTAGCAGCAAGAACAATATCGCCGCCGCGCGAACCATCCACGACCAATGGAAGAGCGCGGCGTCGCCCGCCCAGGCTGCGGCCACGGTCAGAGCAACCAGCAACGGAACGATCGAATACAAGCGATTCATCATTTCCCAACAAAAGCCCAATGCGCGAACCGACCTACCACCGCCAATGCGCCGCGCCACAACTCTAGGTCAGGAGTGGCCGACTGTCCAAAAGACGACGCCCGAGCGTGTACACAGCCCGGAGGCGCGGTCATGTCGAGATAACCGGCGTAACCGTAACTGACGGGTCATGGGCGTCGTGGGTGGCGGCTGGGTTCACCAAGTTCAGTAGTTCCAGGAATTGCCCCCACAGGTTCCTACACTGTTTCCAGAACCTCC
>JAANMU010000897.1_pt1 | contig 31424 bp, 29 predicted proteins | sample 7279701 | NCBI WGS metagenome assembly JAANMU01 (sample SAMN14094539, study PRJNA606508) | bioreactor metagenome | isolation source: A lab-scale SPAN reactor treating ammonium-rich wastewater day 57 | place: Ireland: Galway | collected 2017-03-13
CCGCCAGGAAAGGCGCGCCCTCGGCGAAGAGAGCCGGTAGGGCCTCTTGGATGGGAATGTGACAGGAAAGGAAGGTGTCCGCGATCGTCTCGAGGCGGTCCAAGGCCGGCGCGACCCGCGCGGCCTCGCCGCTCAGCGCGATCCAGCTGAGCTTGAGGCCGGGGAGGGCGAACATCTTGGAGAGGCCGTTCAGGGTGAAGCAGAGTTTGGGTCTTTGCAGGGCCATGGGCCGGGGGAAAGAGGCCGGGCCGAAGTAAAATTCGGAAAAGACCTCGTCGCAGATCAGCGGGAGGTCTTTGGCGTCGGCCCAGGCGACCAGCCGAGCGACCTCTTCGCGCGAGGCGACGGCGCCCGTGGGGTTGTTGGGCGAGACTAGGATCACGGCGCGGCTGCGGGCGTCGGCGCGGCGCTCGAGGTCTTCGAAGTCGATGCCCCAGGCGCGGTCCTCGCGCAGGGCGTAGTGACGCAGCTCCACCCGGGCCAGCTCGGCGATGGCGTCGAAGAGCGGATAGGCCGGAACGGGCGCGAGCAGGTTGTCGCCCGGACCGGCGAGCAGCGAGAAGAGGTGGAAGAAGGACTCGCTGGTGCCGGAGGTGAGGATCAGGTGTTCGGGGTCCAACGCGGCGCCCTGCCGGGCATAATAGCCCGCGATGGCCTCTCGGGCCTGCGGCAGGCCCTTGGGGTGGGGGCGGTAGTCCTGTCGTCGGAAGTAATCGCGATATGCCCTTTCGAGAATTTCGCCCGGGAAGTGGAAGCCTTGGTCGTTGGGATTGCCGGCGTAGAGGCGGAGGATCCGCTTGCCGGCCGCGGTCAGGCGGCGGTGAGTTTGTTCGATGGGGTTGAGCTGCTGTGCCACGTCCGTAGGGGCCGTTCGCGAACGGCGTCGGTAATTATTTCAACAGGTGCTTCAGGGCCTCTTTCAACCCCGGATACTGAAACTTAAACCCCGCCTTCTCCAACTTCGCCGGCACGGCGCGGGCGCTGGACAGCAGGAGCGCGTCGGCCATCTCGCCGATCAGCATCCGCGCGGTGGAGGCGGGCAGGGGGAAGCAGGTCGGGCGCCACAGCACCCGTCCCAGGGTCTTGGTAAATTCTTTGTTGGTGACGGGGTCCGGGGCGACGACGTTGACCGGGCCGCGCAGGGTCTCGTTTTGGATGGCGAAGTCGAAGGCGTTGACGACGTCGTCCAAGGCGATCCAGCTCCAATACTGTTGACCGCTGCCGATGACGCCGCCCAGTCCGAGCTTGAAAGGCAACAGCATTTTTTTGAGCGCCCCGCCCTCGGGACTGAGAATCACGCCGATCCGGAGGTTGACGGTCCGGATGCCGGCTTTGGCCGCGAGCTCGGAGCCCTCTTCCCAGGCCTGGCAGACCTCGGCCAAGAAACCCTCGCCCGGAGGGCTGGCCTCGGTGAGGGGTTCGTCGCCCCGCGAACCGTAGAAGCCGACGGCCGAGGCGCAGATCAAGGCCTTGGGTTTGTTCTCGAGGTGGGCCAGTGCGTCGGCCAGGGCGCGGGTGCCATTGACGCGGCTGTCGCGGATCTTGCGCTTGCGGGTTTCGTTCCAGCGGCCGGAGGCGATGTTCTCGCCCGCGAGGTGGACGACCACTTCGGGCTTCAAATCCGCGAGGCCGGTCTTGTCGACGCTGCCGCCCTCGGGGTTCCAGTAGGCCTCGCCGCGCGAGGCGTTAGCCGGGCGCCGGACGAGGCGGCTAATGCTGTGGCCTTGGGCGCTAAGGCGCGCGCTGAGCGCGGTGCCCACCAAACCGCCGGCGCCCGTGATCAAAATTCTCATATATTCTTCCCTTTGTTCCGAGGTCGAACCGCGTCCCTTATCCAAAAACCCCCCTTCCGACGCAAGGAAAATTAGTCGCGGCGGCCCTTGCCGGCGACCTTGGAGAGAAGGCGGCGAAGGCCCGTCCAGAGGCGGTTTTTCACGGCGACGGCGGCGGGCGGGGACGCGAGGCGGGGCCCGCCGGTCTCCGTTTCCGAGACCTTCCCCAGGACGCCGATGGCCACGTCGCCGTCGGAGTAATACCAGTCTCCTTCCCCGTTGCGCCCGTTCAGCGTGGGGCCGATGCCGGATACGGAATGCCGGGATTCGAGTCGCCCCGCCGCCTGCAGATCCGCCATCAGGCGGTCCCGCTCGGCGTCCACGTCGGGGGCGATGTGGTGGAGGATCTGACCCGTGTAATGGCTGAACCCGATGCCGACGTCGAAGGTCGCGGCGCCGATCCAGAAGGGACGGCCGGGGATCCCCAGCGCGTCGGCGCGCCAGAAACGGACGTGGTGGCGCCGCTTCAAGGTGCGGCCCGCCACCTTCTCGAAGGCCAGGTCTTCTTTGCGGTCGAAGAGATAGAGGTGGCTGATGGGGGCCTGAGGATAGGGCTTTTTCAGGGCCAGCGTCTCCGCCATGCCCCAGAGGCTTTGCAGGCGCAGGGGATCGGCGGGGAGCCATTCCGCCGCGGCGAGGGCCTGCTGGAGCTCGACCTCGTCCCCGATCAGTCCGACGTTGAGCGGGTCGCCCGGCAGTCCTTCCTTGGTGCGCGTCACGGCGGGCGAGGCGGACATCGCGGGCTGCGCGGCATAGTGCCGCCAGAACAATGGCAGGAAGAAATAGGCCAGGAGCCCATAGGCGAGGATGACGAGGACGAAGAGGATCAGCATGGTATTGGTTCAAGACATAAAAAAACCCGCCCCGGGGAACGGGACGGGTTTTGAAAAAACGCGTCAGGGCTTACCAGCGACCGCCGCCACCGCCGCCGCGGGAACCGCGATCGCGACCGCCGCCACCGCCGCCCCCACCACCGCCGAAGCGCCGGCCACCGCCGCCGCCCCCGCCACCGCCGCCGAAACCACCGCCACCGCCGCCGCTGCGGGGGGCCATGGGGCGGGCTTCGTTGACCTTCAGGGTGCGTCCGCCGACATCTTTGCCGTTCAGGGCGTTGATCGCCGCCTCGGCCTCGCCGTCGTTTTCCATCTCGACGAAACCGAAGCCTTTGGATTGGCCCGAAAATTTGTCTTTGATGACCTTCGCGGAAAGGACCGCGCCATAGGGGGCGGCCAGTTCATTCAATTGAGCGTCGTCGACCGAGTAGGGAAGACTGCCCACATAGAGTTTCTTGCTCATTAGAGAGCTCCTTTGTGAAAAAAGGGGTTTTGGTTCGGCATCTTTCTCTGAATGGGGCTAGGAAAGAAACGGTAGGCCCGAAAAACAGGTGGGTCGACTGCCAATCCAGCAACTCATTAGGGTCAGAATGCAATGTAAAAACTATCATGAGTCCAAAAACCTGGCAATTAGTAATGCAGGGGCCCGGTTTGGACCACCTCGAAGGCGTTTCCGGGGACTGTCTTGAGCTGCTCGAGGTCCTCGTCGTCCCAACGGGCGTCGGTGGCCCCCGAGATAAACCAGTCGCTGCCGTTGTCGGCCACGAACATCCCGTATTTTTTGAGCGCCTCCAGCACCACCCGCGAGGCCCCGGTGAAGCCCGAGGTGTCGAAATCGGCCTTCAGCCGGACCCTCAGGCCCATGGGCGGCGCGTCCGGATCCGTGGTGTCCCCGGCCTGGTGGGTGGCAGGGTGGATGAAGGCCTGTTGGGTCGAGGCGACCGTAAAGCGGAGGGCATGCCGGATTTCCCCCTGGGTGACGGCCTCGTCGTAGCGGACCAGACCCGGCAGGATGGGCAGTCCGGCGGCGTCGGCCGAGGTCCAGGTGTCAGGACGTAAGGCATTGGAATTCAAGTTAAAAATAGCCCCGGAAAAGGCCTCCCAACCCGGCCCGACATACTCGGCCGCAAACATTTCGTACAGAATGCAGCTGTCCGTATCCAAGACCAAGACATGCCGGTCGCCCCCGGCCTCGACCGGGGCGTTGGGGGGAATGGGATAGGGCCCGGGGTCGCTCTCGTCGGCCTCGCTGAAGGAGACCGGGACCTTGGGCTGGTCGCCCTTCACCGTCGTGTAGGGGATGCCGTAGTCGGGGTTGCTGCCGAAATCGGGGTGGAGGTTTTCGGAGTCGCCGTTCATGCGGGCGATGTAGGCGTCGGAGTTGGGGTCGACGGGGTCCTGGGAGACGTCGCGATTCCAGGGATTGTCCGAGGGGAATATGGCGCAGTCGCCCAGGCTGCCGCCGCCGTTGGCGGCCCCGGAGCCCCCGGTATTCTGGGTCTGGGCTCCACCGGAGCCGCCTCCCGAGCCGCAGGCCGAGGCGAGCAAGATCGGCAACAGGTATAAAAAGAAACGCGCAGTCTTTGGAACGGTCATGGTCCCCCCTTCCGGTCTGTCTGGGCCTTAGACCGCGTGGCCGGCAAAGGCAAGCGCCCGGCAACCTTTGGGTTGGCGGGCCGATACCAGCCTGTCTCCACACGAATAGGGCTTAACGGGGTTACATGAAGACAAACGCCTCGCTGCTAGGCGTCCGATCGACGGCCTTAAACGCGGAATACCAATCTCTGCTCCGAGAGACCGATCCCGAATTGCGCGATCGGGGCCTTTTGGGCTTCGCGCATCGTTTGGAGTCGGCCGGATTCGGCGAAACGGCGCGCTCCCTCTATATCAAGCTCAGCGACAGCACGACGCCTTCCGTCCAAAGGCGCTCCCGGCAACATCTTTTGGGGCGCGAGGCGCCGTGGGGCCTGCGTGCGGAGCATTGGTTGGCGGACGGCGCCCGAAGTTTGGCCGATCCAAAGCTTTGGCTTCCCATGGCGGCGGGAGGCGTTTTTTTGAGGATCGGCGCGAGCCGTCTCGGTCCTTGGGCGCTGAGCGCGGCCTCTCAGCTGCAGCGCGGCCTAAGCGGCCTGGCGCCCCTGCCCCGCCGCTTCGCCCTCTCCACATCTCTGGGGTTGTTGACTGCCTGCAGCTCGAGGCCCGAGGAAAGCCGGCAAGGAGTTGCGCAGTGGGTTCGGCGGGAAAAATTGGAGATCAACGGAAACGACTCCGTGGGAAGGGTCCTCTATATCCGGCAACTACATGATTTCCCCGGCCTGACATCTCAAGAAACGCGCGAGGTCGTCGATTACCAGCTGCACATCCTGGACGAGCTCGAGAGGGAGAGGCCCAATCACGTCTTTTTGGAATCCCTGACCGAAGACTATCCGCCGCGCTCCAAATTCCAGCCGCGTCCCGCGCCCTTTCAGTTGATTCGCAACGTATTTCCCGCGGGGGTTCCGCGGGAGCTCAGCATGAGCCAACGCAAACTATTGTTGGAAGAGGGGGCGGGCATGATCTATGCCGCGCTTCGCGACGAGGTATTCCTCCACAAGACCTGGACCCGCGAGGAGGCCGAGGAAAATTATCGCCGTCTTGTTCAAGGAACCGGCCGTGAGGCCTTGGCTCCCGACGAGGCGGTGAAGGACCTGGGTTGGATCATCCAATTGGAGAAAAACGTCCCGGAGGTCTTCGCCGCCCGCGAGACCATGGCCGTGCGGGAGGTCCTGAACCTGCTGGAAAAAGACCCCGGAGCGAAGGCGGCCCTGATCTTCGGGGCGGCGCACGAGTTCGCCGACGATTTCAAGAAGCAGACAAAGGTTCCGACGCTCCGCTCGGTGGTTTGGGGGCCCCATGATGCCAGGGATCGCGCGGGGTGGCATTGAGCCCTAGTAGATCGCAATCGTCACAAGGGAGTTTGACCGGCGCTCCGTTTTAACCCGCGGCCCGGCTTCGCTTTCCGTTTTTTCGAGAGGACTCTTTCTCCAATACCTTCTTAAGGTACTGCCCGGTGTAGCTTTTTGGATTGGCCGCGATCTGCTCCGGCGTGCCGGTGGCCACAATCGTGCCGCCCTCGTCGCCGCCCTCGGGGCCCAGGTCGATGAGGTGGTCGGAGGTCTTGATGACGTCGAGGTTGTGCTCGATCACCACCGCCGTATTGCCGCCTTCTACGAGGCGTTGGAGCACTTCCAACAGACAATGGATGTCGGCGAAGTGCAGGCCGGTGGTGGGCTCGTCCAAAATATAGAAGGTGCGGCCCGTCGAGACCTTGCTCAGTTCGCGGGAGAGTTTGATGCGCTGGGCCTCGCCGCCGGAGAGGGTCGTGGCCGACTGTCCCAGCTCGATGTAGCCTAAGCCCACGTCGACCAGGGTCTTGAGCTTGCGCTTGACCGTCGGGATGTTGGCGAAGAACTCCATGCCCTGCGCGGCCGACATCTTGAGGACCTCGGCGATGGATTTGCCCTTGTACTGCACCTCGAGGGTCTCGCGGTTGTAGCGCAGGCCCTTGCACTCCTCGCACTCGACGTAGATGTCGGGCAGAAAGTGCATCTCGATCTTGATCATCCCGTCGCCCTCGCAGGCCTCGCAGCGCCCGCCCTTCACGTTGAAGGAGAAGCGGCCCGGCTTGTAGCCGCGCATCTTCGACTCGTTCAGCTCCGCGAAGAGGTCGCGGATCAACGTGAAGAGCCCCGTGTAGGTCGCCGGGTTGCTGCGCGGGGTGCGGCCGATCGGGGTCTGGTCGATGTTGATGACCTTGTCGATATGCTCGAGGCCCTTCAATTCCTTGTATTTGCCGGGGACCTCGCGGCTCTGGTTCAGCTTCTGCGCCAGGGCCTTGTAGAGGGTGTCGTTGATCAGCGTCGACTTGCCGGAGCCGGAGACGCCCGTGATGCAGGTCAGGGTGCCCAGCGGGATGTCGACGTTCAAGTTCTTGAGGTTGTTGGCCGAGCAGCCGAGGATGCTCAACTTTTCGCCGCTGCCCTTGCGGCGTTGTTCGGGAAGCGGGATCGATTTTTTTCCACAAAGAAACTCCCCCGTCACCGAGGCCGGATCCGCCATGATCTGAGACGGCGTGCCGTGGGCGACCAGATAGCCGCCCTCGACGCCGGCCCCGGGGCCCATGTCGATGACGTAGTCGGACTCGAGGATGGTCTCTTCGTCGTGCTCGACGACGAGCACCGTGTTGCCCAGGTCGCGCAGGCGCTTGAGGGTCTCCAAGAGCTTGGTGTTGTCGCGCTGGTGCAGGCCGATGCTGGGCTCGTCGAGGATGTAGAGCACCCCGACCAGGGAAGACCCGATCTGGGTTGCCAGCCGGATACGCTGGCCCTCGCCGCCGGAGAGGGTGCCGCTGCGGCGGTCCAGCGACAGGTAGTCGAGCCCGACGTTGTGCAGGAAGGTGAGGCGCTCGTTCAGCTCTTTTAAGATGCGCTCGGCGATCTGCATCTCCTTCTTGCCCAGTTTCAGCTTTCCCAGCGTCTCCAGGCACTGCTTGACCGAGAGCGAGGTGATCTGGTGAATCGCCTTGCCGTCGATCTTCACCGCGGTGGCTTCCTTTTTCAGGCGGCTCCCGCCGCAGAGCTCGCAGTCCTGGAAGGCCATGTACTTCTCGAGCTCCTGGCGCATCCAGTCGCTGTCGGTCTCGCCGTAGCGGCGCTTCAGGTTGGCCAGCACGCCCTCGAAGGTCGCCGTGTAGTGCTGCTTGCGGCCGTTGCGCTCGTAGGTGAAGCGGACCTCCTCGTCGCCCGCGCCGTTCATCACGATGTCCTGGTGTTTTTTGGCGAGCCTCTCGTAAGGGATGTCGGTGCGGAACTTGAAGTGCTGGGCGACGGCGTTCAGGATGTTGGGGTAATAGGTCGAGGTCTTCGAATACCAGGGCGCGACCGCGCCTTCCTCGATCGTGAGATGCGGGTTGGGCACGACCAGGGTCGGGTCGAAGAACATCTTGCTGCCCAGCCCCTTGCACTCCGGGCAGGCGCCGAAGGGGTTGTTGAAGCTGAACAGGCGCGGCGAGATCTCGGCGAAGCTGATCCCGCAGTCGATGCAGGCGAACTTCTCGCTGAACAGGAGCGGCGCGGCCGCGGGCTTCGCGCCTTCCGGGAGGAATTCCACCTTCGCGATGCCTTCCCCGAACTTGAGCGCGGTCTCCAGCGAGTCCGCGAGCCGGGTCTTCACGCCCGCGTTGACCACCAGGCGGTCGACGAAGAGGTCGATATCGTGCTTCTTCTTTTTGTCCAGCGCGGGGATCTCTTCCAGCAGGTAGGTCTGCCCGTCGATCTTGACGCGCACGAAGCCCTTGCCGCGCAGCCCCTGCAGCATCTGCCCGTACTCGCCCTTGCGGCCGCGGATCAGCGGGGCCAGCAGGTGCATCTTGGTGCCATCCGGCAGCTTCATCAAGTGATCGACCATCTGGGTGACGGTCTGGGCGCGGATCTCCTTCCCGCACTGGTAGCAGGTGGGGGTGCCGACCCGGGCGAAGAGCAGGCGGAAGTAGTCGTAGATCTCGGTGACGGTGCCGACCGTGGAGCGCGGGTTGTGGCTGATCGTCTTCTGCTCGATGGAGATGGCGGGCGAGAGGCCCTCGATGGTGTCGACGTCGGGCTTGCCCATCTGCTCGAGGAACTGCCGCGCGTAGGCGGAGAGCGACTCGACGTATCGGCGCTGCCCCTCGGCGTAGAGGGTGTCGAAGGCGAGCGAGGACTTGCCCGAGCCGGAGAGGCCGGTGATCACCACCAGCCGGTTGCGCGGGATGTGGACGTCGATGTTCTTGAGATTGTGCTGGCGGGCACCCTTAACGATAATCGCCTGAGGCTCCATAAGCCCTAACGACTAGCTGCGGGTCGAGCGAGGGGTCAATCGTAAAACTTTGAGTATCCTTCGCGTTGACCGGGAGGGCATGATCGCCGACGGCCAGAGCTAAGCCGACCACCTCTCGAAGAGGGGCTTATAGCGGTTTCCTGCGTCTGAAGACTCGTCATAGAGGGTTGGTTTATTTATTGGCGTTTTTCCCCACGGACGATGGTAATATTTGATTTTTTTAGCCGCCATCGATAAAATAATCAATTAATTCAATTCCATAAAGCGACCGCGCCGTTCCAACCGGAGAAAATTTTCCAAGCCCATACGTCCAATCCAGAGGGAGCAAGAGTAAAAATTCCTCGTTTCAAAACTTGGTCCGATATTTGCTCTTGCCTCCGAGGGAAAGGAGATTTCTAATGAAATCCATATACTGGGTAAAGAAAAACGCCAAGCTTCTGGCTTTGGCGACAATGGCAATCATCTCTTTCACGGCCAGGCACGCGGATGCCACGGAGTGCATGGAGGGCGCGGGTAGTTTCTTGTGTGGGATGAGTTGCGCGCCTACTGGTGATGAGGGGCCCGATTACGCGGAAGTCGTCGTTTGCGGCAGGGATGAGGATGAGGCGAAGGTTTTCGCCCAGCCGGCCCTGTTGCTGGAGCATGGTTGCGCCGCCAATTCCTACACTGGGAACGGGGTAAGCACGCCCATGACCTTAGAGTGTGCAGGATGCAGCGGAGAGTGGTGCCACAATCAAGGCGGCCTGTTGGATGGTCTCAATGACGATTGGTGCGTCAACCCCACTGCATGGTGGCAAGACGTCATCTGCCGCCTTGGGGAGATCGCTTCCGGTGATCTTTTTGAGGCTTTTGGATTGAATGATCCAAACGATCCCAATAACGTGCGTTGGCTGTGTTTTGGTACGACTTTGCTCGGAACTCCCCTACCCGTGGTAGAGGTTTTTGCGCCTTATCACGATGGAATTTGGGAGGAAGAATATCATGCGAAACAACAAGCCATAGAAGTATGGCAGTATTTGGGGTGGTCTCCCGGGCAGATTAGGTTATCTGGCATTGAATGTACGGATGAAATAACCAATCCTTAGAAAACTCACCCGCTGATTGATGCTTAATGAGTTGGGGTCTTGCCGGTTTGGCAAGGCCCCATTTTGTTTTTGGAAGCTTTTTTAGGCCAGGTAAGAATCGGGGCTCTCGCGACGCTCGTCGCGGCCCTCGCCGCCTTCGTGGTTCGATCCGCCGCCTTGCGATCCGCCGCCGAAGCCCTGATGGCCGTCCTCGTCGACCGTGGTGGGTCCGTCGACGTGGTAGGTGCTGCGGCCGCTCAGGCCCATGGCCAAGGTGGCCAGCGGGGTCGGTCCGAGGCTGCTGGGGTTGGAGGTCAGGCCCTGCATGCCGGAGAGGCTGGTAAGCAGGGAGGGGACGAAGAAGGAAACCGCGTTCAATCCGAAGCCTTCGCGGGAGGCGCCTTCGGGAAGGGCGGAAGCGACATGGGCGACGCGCACCGGGGTGCCGCCTTCGGCGGGCACCGCGGACGCTAAGCCGGGGAGGTTCGCGGCGCCGTTTGCCAGGGCCGGGGCCTCGCCGCCGACCGGGGCGACTTCCGAGGCGGAGCCGCCTTCGCGGTTCAAGACGCGGCGGATGTCCTCGGCCAAGAGCGTCGCCACCGAGGTGGAGGTGCCGAAGAGGTTTCCGGTGAAGCCATTGAGCGGGAGCGCGTCCGCCAGGATGCGCAAGCGCAGCAGGTCTTCGAAGGTGCCGGCCGGGAGGCCCGCATTCCGTTGCACGAAACTCACGATCCCCTCGGTGGGAACGCCCTCCAGCGGGGTGCCGGCGGTGCGCTGCTCGATCATCGCCATGAGACGCTCGGCGACCGCCGGATTCGTCAAGACCGCGGAAGCGACCGCCGCAGGAGCCGCGGCGCCGGGCAGCAGGGAACCGAGGGTCGCCGCCATTGCGCCCGCTCCGCCTGGCACGAGGCTTAGCGCGCGAGCGCCGCCTTGGCCGACGGGCCCGAGGGAAGAACCGTTCGAAGGATCGGCCACCGGCGACGAAGAGCCGTTATTGCAAAGCGGGGCGATCTGCGACTGGCCTTGCATCCAATTGCGCAGGCCGGCGTTTTGGGGAGAGCGGTCGCGGGCCACCGAGACCAGCAGCTCGCGGGCCTCGGCATTGTCCGCGTCGCGGCGGGCCACGTCGGCGACCGTGGCCAGCAGGCCTTGCTGCAGGGTCCGGTCTTCGGGGTGGCTGAGGATGAAATGGCGCAGCGAGAGGGCGCCTTCGCGACGGGCCACCGGGTCGGAAGAACCCAGCTGGGCCAGCATCGGGATCAAATTTTCTTCTTTGGAGACGTAGCACTGGTTGAGCAGGCTGGGGTCGTTGGCCGCCGCGGCCGCCAGGGTCATCAATTGCTGGCGCGCGGTGGGGTTGCTGCGGCTCTCGCGGATCAATTCGATGATTTCGAGGGTCCTCGAGCCGCCGGCGCCGTCCGAAACGCGGATGCTGTCGTGCGGCGAGAGGTGCCGAGGGAGGCTGAGCGGACGGGAAAAGGAGTCGCCGCCGGAACTGGTCGCGGTCGAGGTCAGGTCGACGACCGGCTCGTCCGGCACGGAGACCGGGGCGCCCGGGTCGATGGAGATCCCGAGGTTAGGGTCCTCGTAGGAAGCAAAAATGCTTGAATTTACTGGATTATTATCGAAATCTCCCACCGGAGGCTATTCCTTTCCCCCAAAACGATCTTCCTTGAGCCTAAGTATCGGGTCCTGAAGCCGGCCAGGTTGCTTTGCCGGGCATTTTTTTTTCTACCTAAAGCCTAAGGGGAAGCGCCCCCTTTGTCAGCAGGAGATTGCCTTAAAATAAAAAAAGGGCCCGCCGCCCCCGAGGCGGGCCCTCCCCTCTGGAAAGGCAGCGATCAGCCCTCGTTCCCGTTGTACTCGACCTTCGGGTACTCGGAGACCCAGGCCGGCCACTCCATCTTGTCGAAATTTCCGGCTGACTTCGTCCCGCGGCCGTCCCAGGCCATCGGTACCAGCTCCGGGGCCTCGTCCGGCAGGCGGGGGGCGTTCAGCTCGAAGGCCTGCGCCATCAGGTCGGCCTCCAGCGTGATGCCCTCGCCGTAGAGGGCGCCCAAGGCGGTCTCGACCTGGCCCTGGAAGGCGGCGATCTTTTCGTTCATGTCGAGCGAGGCGGGGTCGGCGCCGGTCTGGGCCTGAAGCAGGTACTCGTAGGCGGAGAGGTCGGTGTCGTCCATGTCGCGGTTGTCCAGGACGGCCATGGCGTTGCGGTCCTTGGCCTTTTGGACCATCTCGGCGTCCTTCTTCAGCTTGTCCTCGACGGACTTCTTCGCGCCCTGCAGGGATTCACCGAGGGAAGGGTCAAGCTCGCCCAAGAATTTCAGGACGGATTCGTCCGCGGGCCGCGGGAGGTTCTTGAGGTCGAGGCCGTATTTCTTCGCCAGCTCCTCGATGGCGGCCGGGTCCTGGCCGTAGCGCTCGGCCAGCTCGTTGGCCAGCGGCGAGTGGGCGTTGGAAAGCTCATAGCCCTCGCGCAGGGCGTCCAGCTGCTCCTGGTATATGTCGAGGGAAGCCGGGTGCAGGTCGGCGGAGCTCTGCAGCTTCGCGAGCTTTTCGGCGTATTCCTCCTTCTGTTCGGGGCTTAAGTTTTCGCTGTCTTGGATGATGTCGAGGAGGGCCTGGCACTGCTGCTTGAACGCCGCGGTCTCGGACTCGGGGCCTTCCGGGGCGCCTTCCCAATCGCCCACGCCGTCGAGCGAGGCAGAGGGGCCTTGGGCGGCGGGGCCCTGGCCGTCGTTCAGGTATTGGTCCTGGGCGCAGCCGCCTTGGGCGCAATTTTCATAGGCCTGATCCCAATCCGAGTAATCCGCCGAGTTCGCGCCGTAATCGTCCAAATAATATTCTTGGTTGGAATTTAGCCCCTGAATCGTATTCGACATGATTCCCCCTTCGCTCGCGTGGGATGCGAGGAAACGATTTTTTGGAGTGCCGAATTTGGATTTGGGCTGGGGATGGAGTGGAGAGAGGAGAGCCCCCTTGCCTTCGCCGAATCTTAAAAGCAAGTCATGTGCCAGGAAAAGGTATTTTGGATTAATTACACAACTAGTTGAAATAATTAGTATTTAATAAAATCATTCGACCAGGCGGGGTCCGATTCGCGGGGGGACTTCTCCCCAAAAAATTCCCCGCCGATTCGTCGGGCGGGGAATTCCGGGGGAATGGCTCCCCACGCGGCGCCTCGCGAAGGACGGCTTTCAATCCAGGATCCCTGGGTAGGCCTTGCGGATCAGCTTCGCGATCAGGAAGTTGATCCGGTAGAGGTTGGCCAGCAGGTCGAGATGGATCGAGCTGGTCTCGAGGCTCTCTTTGCGGCCCGAGTGCAGCCGGTTCAGGTGGGCCTGCTGGTATTCCTTCTCCACCCGCACCAGCTGCTCGTTGTGGCGCAGCAGCTTTCGGGCCAAGGTTGCGTCCTCCGTCGCCAGCGAGCCCGCCGCGATTTGGAAGTTTTCGACGATGCGGGCGTGGAAATCCTTCAGCTCGGCCCAGCCCTCCTCGGAAAATTTCCGGCCGGTGCGAATCTTTTTTTCCGCCAACTCCAGCACCGAGCGGTTGATGATGTCGCCGATCTCCTCGAGGATGCCGGTCATCTCGATCAGCCGCAGCTCCATCTCGCCCTGCTCGGGGCTCAATTGCTCGAGGGAGAGCCGGGCGAGGAAGAACTTGATCTCTCGGTTGAGCAGGTCGACCTGGTCGTCCTCGCTTTGGATGGCCTCAAGCAGCACGCGGTCGTTTTTCTCGAAGACGGCGAGGCAGTCGCGGAACATCCCCAGGTCGAGGTCCAGCATCCGCAGCATCTCGCGGCGCACGTTGGCGAAGGCCAGGCTGGGGGTCTCGAGCGACTTGGGATCGAGGTAGCGGGGCCGGAACTTCTCCTCCTCCCCCTTGCGCGGGTCCGGCAGCAGCTTCTGGATGAGCCAGGCCGCCGGCTTGAGCAGGGGAAGGAAGACGATCACCAAATAGACGTTGAACAGCAGGTGGGCGATCGCAATCTGCCCGCTGACCGGGAAGGAGCCATGCAGCTGCGCGGCGAACCAGGTCACGGACTGCGCGAAGGGCTTAAGCAGCAGCATCGCCGCGACGGCGCCGCTGGCCTTGAAGAGGAAATGGGCGAGCGCGACGCGCCTTCCCGCGGCGTTGGAACCCAGGCTGGCGAGGATGGAGCCCGAACAGGCCCCGACGTTGGCGCCCAGGACGATCGGCAGGGCGGTCTCGAGGGTGAACAGTCCCGAGAAGGCCAGGGCGATGGCCAGGCCGATGGGCGCCGCGCTGTTTTGCACGGCGACGGTGAAGGCCAGGCCCGCGACCATCGTCAGCCAGGGCCGGTCGGCCAGGAAGGCGAAGATCTCCCGCAGCAGCGGGTCCTCCTGCAGCGAGCCCGTGACCGCGATGATCAGCTTCATGCCGAAGAAGACGAAGCCGAAGCCCATCAGGATCATGCTGACGTAGCGGCCGCGCTTGCCGCGGCGCAGGATGTCGACCACCAGTCCCGCGACCAGCAGGAGCAGGGAGTAGGTGGCGATGCCCTTGACCGCCAGCAGCATGACGACGAAGGTCGTGCCGATGTCGGCGCCGAGCATGACGCCCATCGCCTGCGTCAAGGTCATCGCGCCGGAGGCGACGAAGCCGACCAGGTTGATGGTGGTGGCGCTGGAGCTCTGCAAGATGAGGGTGATGACGGCGCCGACGCCGAGGGCGAGGAAGCGGTTCTCGGTGAGCGAGGCCAGGATGGTGCGCAGCCGATCCCCGGTGAGCAGCTGGACCCCGGCGCGAGTCAAGCGAATGCCGTAGATGAAGATCGCGATCGCGCCGAAGAAGGTCAGTGCGGAGAATTGGCTGAAGTCCATGGCTCGACTTCGAGCTTAGCATGGAAGCCGCGCGGCTTAGAGCCTTTTGTCGAGGGGCGGCGCGTCAAGGCAGACGGATCTGGATTTTGAGGTCTCCGATCTCCAGTGTGGTGTCGGGCAGCAGGTCCAGGGTGATCCGCTCCGGCAGGCGCATGCCGTTGACGACGAGCGGGACGCCCTCGCCGCCCTCCGAGCGGATCTTCCATCCGCCCTCTTCCTGGAAGAAGCGGGTCTCTTGCAGCTTGGCGACGGATTCCGGGATCAGGATCTCGACCTCCGGCTTGCCGGGCTCGTCGCGGATCAGCATCTCAGAGATCCCCCCGCGAGAGCTCAGCCGCACCGCCTTGCTGAGCGGCATTTGGAGCTTCCCGTCCAGGAAGACGAGGGTGGAGGATTTTTCCGGAGGCGTCCGCGCTTCGGGAATCGCAAAGGGGTTTTCCTTCACCTCGACGGAGCCGAACTCGCCGGAGACGGGATTCGGACGCTCGTAGGGCGATTTCGGCGCGCCCGGCCAGAAATCGAAATAAAATTCTTCGCCGAGAAAGACCCGCTCGCCGCCTTCCAGGACCGTCCATCCGGAGACGGGCTGCTTGCGCGCGGAGGGCTTCTTCGGCTCGCCCTCGGCGGGGAGGAATCGCTCGGGGCGGGTTTGGATCGCCAGCGAGCTCTCCGGGCGCATCCCCCGCAGGATGAAGCGCCCCGCGCCGTCGAGATAGATCAGGGCCGGATTTTGCGTCGCCCCCGCGGGGAGGCTGAACTGCAGGCTTTGAACGTTGGCCGGGGCCTCCCCGGCATGCCCGAGGGCCCAAGCGGTGTTCAACGAGCTGAGCAAGACGTGGCGGCCGTCGGGCAGGGCCAGCTGGCCGGCGCGGTAGGCCGAGAAGTCCGCCTCCTCGGTGCCGAGCTTGGCGAAGTGGGCCTCGAGTTCCTCGGGGCTCAAACTCCGGTAGGCGGGGTGGACCTTGGCCTGTTCCGGGGGCGGGATCGCCGCGTTGGGGTGCGGCGGCGGGGCCTTCGGGGAGGCGGGCTCCGCGGCCTTGCCCTCGCCGGGCAGGGTGAAGAGCAGCTCGGTGAGTCCGCCCAAGCGGAGGCTGTCGCCGTCGCGCAGCTCGTGGCTGCCGTGGATGCGCCGCAGGTTGACCCGGGTGCCGTTCCAGCTGAGGTCCTGCACGAAATAGCGGCCGTCCTCGTCGCGCACGATGCGCGCGTGGCGCCGGCTTAAGTCGCGGTCGGAAATTGGGAAACGGATATCGGGGGCGCCGGCCCCCGCGTGCTCGCGCCCGAGGATCCACTCGCCGCGTCCCTCCGCCAACGGGATGCCGGGCCGGGTGAGGAAGGCCTTCGGCTCCGCGCGGTCGATATGGAAGCGCAGTTCGACGCCGTTCTCGCCCAGGCGGATGCGGTCTTGGTCCTTGAGCTGCGTCGCCTTCGAAATGCGCTCGCCGTTGACGAAGGTGCCGCCGGGACTGGCCAAATCCTCCAAGAAAAACTTCCATTCCTTGGCCGAGGCGCGGGCTTCCCGGGCTTTTCCTCGGCCCTCCACCTTGGTGTCGTAGTGGATCTCGGCGCGGATCTTCGCGTGCTGGGGCGCCACCGCGGCCTCCGTGCTTGGAAAGCCGAAATCGACGCCCACCTCCTGTGGCGGGTTTTGGAGGTCCTCGCGGCCGAGGACGGATTCGAAGACGAGCTGCTTGCGGGTTTCCTTCCCTTGGAAGCGAAGCTCCTCTTCCCGGCCCAAGACCTCGACGACCACCTTGTATTCCTCGCCCTTGCCGCGGGGAGGCTCTTCGGTCTCGACGCGCCGGAAGTTCACCGCCTCGGGCGTCGGCTCGAGGAGGGCCCGCCGGGACACCGGCGAGACGGGGGCGGCCGTCCCCTCCGGGATCGCCGGAGGCGAAGGGGGGCGGCTGTCGGACTTGATCTCCGGCGCGGCGGCCAGGGATTCCGGCGCGGGCGCCGGGGGCTCCGCGCTTGGGCTCTTCACGGACTCCGGGGCCGCCGGCGCGGGGAGCTTCCCGTCCTGGGCCGGACGCCCGCGGAGGGCTCGAACCCAATCGCGGGCGAGGCGGCCGGCCTGGGGCAGGTCTTTCCGCAGCCAGCGCAGGAGATTTCTGCCGAATTCTTTGACCTCCGGCGGCACGTCGACCTTCGGCGGGGTCTCGCCCGGCTTAGATTCGGGGGGCGGCGTGGCCGGATCGGAGTCGCGGGCCTCGGACTTTTCCGAAGACTTCGCCGGCGATTTCGCCTTGGCGGCCGGAGTTTGCAGAGGCTGCGCCTCGAGGAAAGCGAGGCGCGCGTCGATGTCGCCGCGACCGAGGCGTCCGGCGATATGCCCGGCCACCAGGAAGTGCCCGTACATCAGGAAGTCGTCGACCAAGTCGCCGGCATAGCCTTGCTGGGAGGCGTCCCTCAGGCCGAGCAGGCGGGTCAGGCTGTTGGCGGCCATCAAGCCGCCGAGGCCCAAGGCGTGGGCGCCGGCATGCGGCAGGGCGCGCTTTGTCCAGGCGCGGGGGATTCCGGTTTTGCCGAGATATTCCAGGGCGGGCACGGCGGTCTTGCCGCTGATGCGGCGCAGCCAGGCGGCCCGGCCCTCGGCCTTGGCGAAGTCCGCCACGGCCGGTTGCCAGCGCTCGGCCAAGGCGATGCGGCTTCGGCCCTCCGCCCAGGCCTCGAGGCCTTTCGAGTCCGCCAGGTAGCGGTTGAAGCGCCGCGAGGCGAGGCCCGCCCCGCGCAGGGTGCCGAAGGCCAGCAGGGCCCCGACGGTGTCGCGCGGCAGCTTGGCCCATTGGCCCTCGGGGCTTTCCAGGGCGCTGACGATCAATTTTTCCGAGAGGACGAAGACGGGCGCTTCGACGCCGACGGAGACGGCCTCGGCGGCCCAGCGCAGGCGGCGGGTCTGATACCCGGCGCGCGCGAAGAACGCCGCCTTGGCGACCTGCCCCAGAACGCCCGCGGCCGCCATGCTGACGAGGGTGCGCGGCGCCAAGACCTCCTCGGCGAAGGCGGGGAGCAGGTGCTCGACCTTCTGCCCCAAGTCGGCCCGGCCCGAGAACCAGTTCATCAGATCCTGGGCGCCGTCGAGCTGGGGAGGGAGCGACTCGGCGATGTGCTTCGCGGTGGCGGGCAGCTTGGCCTGGCCCAAGAGCGAACCTCGGGCCAAGGTGAGCAGGCCGCTCTCGCGCAGTCCGGCGTCGGGCTCTTCGAGTAGGGCAAGGAGCCGCCGGAGCGCCGGGTCGTTCAGCAGGAGGGATCGGAGCTCCTTTTCGTAAAAGCCTTGAGCGGGCGTTTCCTCCAGGGCGGAGACGAGGCCGCCGCTGTGCCCTTGGAGCGTCGCCTCGAAGTTCTTGAAAAAAGAGAGCACGGCCAGCCGCCGTTCCTCGGGATTCCTGGCAGCCTTTCCGCCGATCCCGTCGGAAACGGCCGTCAGCCAGGCCTGGTCGTGGCGATTCGCCTGCTCGATGCGCTCGGCGGCCGCGATTTTCAAAATCTCCACGGCTTGGCCGCGGGGCCCCTGGCCGATCCGCAGCTCGACGGCCCGCAGGACTTGCCGCGCGAAGGGGCTGACGGGGAGAAGGGGATTCAGGCTGCGCCGCGCGGCCTCCCATTCTCCGCGGGAGTACTGGGACAGCGCTTGCAGCAGGGTTCGGGTCGCCGGCTGCAGGCCGTCTTCGCCCAGCCAGGCCGCTATCGTCGCCTCGGCCTTCGCCGCGTCCCCGATCAGCGCCACCGCCAGGGCATCGCGCAGGGCGGCGCGGTCGAGTTCGGGCACCGCGAGGACCCCGATCAAGGGCATCCCCGGGCTTTGCCGGGTCAAGGCCTCGAAGAATCTCTTTCCGGCCTCTCCGTCCCGCTCGGTGAAGCGGTAGAGCGCGTGCAAGATCTTTCCGGCGGGATCCTGAGGGGCCTCGGGGACGACCGGCGCGATCGCGGGTCCCGGTCGAGCCGGCGCGGGGGCGGGGGAGGGGACCAAGTTTTTCAACCAGCCCGCGACTAGGGCCTTAAGCTCGGGCGAATCCTTGGCGGGGGGCGGGCTGTCCTTGACCGCGGCGTAGGCCTGGTCGAAGTCCTCGCTTCGCGCCTCGCTCGGCACGAGCTCGCGGCGGGTGCCGAGGATTTGCCCGCCGGCGGCGTCGATCTCGTAGGTGTCGATCAGGAACATGCGCCCGTTTTTCTCGGCCTCCAATCCGGGCTTGGAGTCGTCGTCCATGACGATCTGGACGCTCAGGAAAATCTTGTCGCCTTCGCGGCGCAGGACGAGGCCCGATTGCGGGTCGCCGAACTTCATTCGCACCCCGAAGGGAACGGTCTTTTCCAAGACGGGTTGAAAGACCGCGAAATTTTTTCGCACCAAGGCCTCGTTGTCGTCCGGAAAGGGCCGGTGCAGTCGGCTCAACACGCCGCCCAGAAAGCGCTGCAGGGGCGGGTCGCCGGCGGCGGGCTTCGGGAGCTTGTCCAAGTCTTCCAGGAAACGACGCAGGTGTTCGGAGTGGGAGGTGATTTTGGCGTCGGGGTGGTCCTTGCGGGCGACGCTCACCCAATAGCCGATGCGCTTGTTGACGTTGAGGTCCTGGCGCAGCGAGCGCTCGAAGGAGAGGATGCGGTCGGCGCCCTGGGAGAGCTGGAAGACGTCCTGGACGTAGAAGCGACCGTTCTGGGGTATCGGATCGGTGTCGAAGGGAATTTGCAGGGTAAACTCGGGCCCCTTCGGTCCCTCCTCGACGGAGACCTCCAGCTCGGCATCGTCCAACTTGGTGTCGATGCCGTTCGGCTTGAGTCGGTCGCGCAAGGCCTCGAAGAGGCTGAGCTGCTCGGCGAAGAGCGTGCGCTCCCTGGGTGTTAAGCGGTATTTGATGCCCCCGCTCATTCGGTTGTGCCCAAGGGGTCCACCCCCGTGTTCCCCTGAAAAATCCGATGGATACGGAGGCCTTTCTCGGCAGGGGGCCGGCTTAGTTGCGCGCCGGAGGCGAAATTTCCCCTCCAAAAATCGCGACTATTTATCTTTAAATAACAATGACTTAGTGGATAGGTCCCCGAAGAATTCCGCCAAGGCCGTCTGGATGTCGGTGAGTCCCTGGCAGGGGCTGACGCCCTGGACGTCCCAGGAGCGGTAGCTCAAGACCTTCTTGCCCAGCTTCAGGGCGATGGCGACCTCGCTCAAGGTGCCGTAGCCGGTGCCGATGGCGATGAGCAGGTCGGCGGCGTGGGCGATGAGCATGTTGCGCGAATGCCCGAGGTTGGTGGGGATGGCGTAGGTGACGTAGTCGTTGGCGGCCTCCTTGTCGCCGCCGGGCAGGATGCCGATCACCGTGCCGCCCGCCATTTGACAGCCGCGGCTGGCCTCCTGCATGACTCCGCCGAGGCCGCCGCAGACTAGGCCGAGCCCCATCGCGCCGAGGAGCTTCCCGACCTCGAAGGCCATTTGTCGTTCGTTCTCGTTGGCCTCGGCGACGCCGATGACGCCGACTAGGGGTTTTGCGGTCATAAGGGACGATGCGGCGGCGCCTGAGGACCGCCATTTATGGGTTACGGGTTTTCGAAAATGATATTATAAAGGCCTCGGTTTTTCTATGCGCAAGCTCATCGTCTTCGACATCGACGGGACCCTCCTGATGACCGGAGGGGCGGGGAAAGAGGCCTTCGACCGTGTCTTTCAGGAGCACTATGGGGTGGAAGGGGCCTGGCGGGACATCCACCCCGACGGCCGCACCGATCCCTCCCTGATCGTCGAGCTCTTCGAGAAAAACCTCGGACGTCGCCCGAGCCCCGAGGAAATGGAGCGGATCGCGGCATCCTACGCCCGCGCGATGGAAGAATGCCTGCCGCGCTCCCGGCGCTTCCGGCTTCTGCCCGGCGTGGTCGAGCTGCTAGATTTTCTTTCCGAGCGCCGCATCGGCTTGCTCGGCCTGGCGACCGGCAATTTCGAGAGCACCGCCCACCAGAAATTGCGGCACGGCGGCCTGCATCGGTATTTTCAGTTCGGCGGCTACGGCTCCGACCACGGCCGGCGCCTCGAGCTGACGCGCACCGCGATCGAGCGCGGGCGCACGCTGCTGGGCGGGTACCTTCCCAACGACGAAATTATTTTAGTCGGCGACACCCTGCACGACATCGACTGCGGGCGACGCCTCGGCCTGACCACCGTGGCCGTGGCGACCGGCTCGACGCCGCGCGCGACGCTCGAGGCGGCGCGCCCCGACTTCGTGCTGGATAACTTCACCCCTTTGGAAGAGGTGGCCTTGATTTTCGATTGAGCGAAAGGCCTAGGGGAACAGGACGTAGTTGCCCTTCTTCTTGATCAGATCCATTTCCACGCTGTCCACAATGTCGTGCTCGTTGAAGGTGATGTAGAGCTCGACGGGATTTTTACCCTTCTTGATTCGTTTGCCCGAGTTGTCCATCAGAATGATGGTGTCCTCGATGGGATTTTGCAGCTGGTAGCTCCAGAGCCAGAGGTAGCCCCATTGCTCTTTTTCTTCGGGATACTTCAGGTTGATCACGTTGGGGCCGGCCAGCAGGCGCAGCACGTCGTACATGGTGGTCACGCACTCTTGGATGGAGCCGACGATCTTTCCGGCGGGCTGCTTGGGGTCGAAGGAGACCAATTCGATTTTGCGTCCGGGCGACTTGGAGACGCAGGTCGGGGCGGCCGGCACCGGCTCTTCGGCCGGGGCTGCGGCGCGGCGGTAGCTGCGCCGGGGCTGCGATCCCTCTTCGACGTAGCCGTCGGCGTGGCTGAGCGCCGGCAAGAGTGCGAAGCTAAACAGGGCCAGGGAAAAGATCAGTTTTTTCATAGGCTCATCTCGAAATAGGAAGGTGATATTCGCTATTTACAGAATACGTTCGGCATCGCCTGCCGTCAAATAAATTGTCGGAGGCGGGGTCAGGGGCCCGCTTCACACCTCCAGAGAGGCCAGGATGCGGTTGAGGGCGTCCCGGATGGCCGCCTCTTGAATGATCTCGGTGCGGCCTCCATAGCGGCGGCGGATTAGGGCTACGATCCGATCGAATTGCATCCCGCTACGATCGAGGTCTTCTTCGGACAAGAGGTCCCACTCTTGTAGGATCCGGGACCGGAGTTGCGGCCAATGGTCCTCGAGGCGGTTGGGCGTGGGGTTCATGATGGGGGTATTAGCCAGGCCTCGGGGGCGAGGCAAGCCAAAATCATTGAGTTTTTTGCAGGATCCTGTTTCATACCGGGAGCGTATAGTGCTTGCCCCGGGGCCAAGGCCTTAGGCGGATAGGGATCCATTTTGGACGCTGCAGAAGATCGCAAGGACATCGAGGCGGTGCTCGCCGGGAGTACGGAGGCCTTCAACCGCCTGGTCAAGCGCTACCAGCGGCCCGTTTATTACCTCGCCCTGCGTATGCTCCGGGTCCCGGAGGACGCCGACGACGTCACCCAAAAGACCTTCGTGAAGGCCTACCGGGCCCTGGCCGGTTTTCGTTTCGAATCCTCATTTAAGACCTGGCTCTGCGCCATCGCCATCAATCTCTGCCGCACCGAATTGATGAAGACCAAGCGCCCGACCGAGGAGCTGAGCGACCGAATCTCCGACGGGGGCTTCGAGGAGCGGCAGGCGGCCGAGGAACGCGCCTACCAAAAGGCCCACCTCGAAGCGGCCCTGGAGCGCCTTCCCCCGCGTCAAAAGGAGGTCGTGGCCCTACGGATTTACCAGGAGATGCCCTTCAAGGACATCGCCAAGGCCCTCAAAAGCACGGAAACGGCCGTAAAAGTTAACTTTCACCACGCGATGAAGAGTCTGAGGGACTGGATTCAGAAGAAGGTGCACCATGAACCCCTGTGACCTTTATCATGATCGACTGGCGGCCTTCGCACCGGAAGGCGAGGAAGACCGCGACCTCGCCCGCCACCTCGAGGCCTGCCCCGCCTGCCGCGCCGAATTCCAATCCTATTTGGCGCTTACGGAAGAGCTCCAGGAGCTAAGCCTGCCGGACCCGGGAGACCTGTACTTCCAGATTCAAGCCAAGGCCATCGCGCGTCAAATCGCCGAGGAGGACCGGGCCGGCCGGTCGCAGCGGCGGTGGTGGGCCCCTTCCTTAGCGCTTGCAGCGGCGGTGGTTTTATTGTTCATTGGCTTCTCCCGATTCCGCGAGACCCCCAGGATCTCCGAGCCCGAGTGGCGCGAGGCCTTGCAGTTTCTGTCCGAGGAAGAAGGGGTCCTGGACCCCGAGCCCGGACTGGGCCTCGAGGACCTAAGCCCCGAGCAGCTGGAGCGCCTCGCCACCAATATCGAGCAGCGGCTCCAGCAGGGGGACGAGGGGGATCTCCCCGAGGAGAGCGGGGATTGGGACGAACTCTCGGGGCCGGAACTCGAACGGCTCCTGCAACGCCTGAACGAAACGAGCCCCAGGAGACAACATGAAGCCTAAGCGGACCCTCCTCCTCGCCTTGCTGGTATGGCTGGCGCTTCCTGCATCCCTGCAAGCGCAGGGGCCGGTCGGCGCCCCCGAGGACTCCAAGCGCGAGCGCATCCAGGACTTGATCCTGCAGCGCCTCAACACCGAGCTTGGCCTGAACCCCACCCAATCTCAGCAGCTCGCCCGGATCATGCGGAAGTACCAGCAGCAGCGCCTCGGCCTGAAGCGCCAACAGCGGGAGCTGACCGCCCAACTGCGCGCGGCCTCCACCAGCGGCAATGACGCCCAGGTGCAGCCCCTCCTGCAAAAACTCACCGCGACCCGCAGCCAGCTCGACCAGGTCAACGACCAGATGTTCAACGAGATCCGGCCCATGCTGACGCCGATGCAGCAGGCCAAGTATCTCCTGGTGATGGACGAGATCCGGCAAGAGGTGAAGGCGATCCGCCGCCCCATGGGCCCCGGCTATTACCCGCCGCCCGGCGCCGGTACCCCCAGCCAAGACGCGGTCCGCGTCGGGCCGCCGTATTATTGATTCAATCCTGCGCGCATCTCCCGAATTTAGTGAACGTTATTCTCATCAAAGAGCTCGATTTCTGGGCGGGAGATTGGGCATCGCGGGCGGAGGTGCGGTCTTAATTTATAGGTAGCCCTGGGTACGAGGCAAGGAGGCACCGTTGAGAAACTTCAATCGGGTAGGCGCGCCCGCTCCTAAGAGTCATCTTCGGGCGGTTTCGGCCAGACAGTCGACGATCGCCTCTTCGGCCCCCAAGTAATTGAGCAAGCGAATCGGCGTTTCGGGATAGGCCCGGGCTTTGTCGGCCAGGAGCTTGGGGATGTCTTCCTGGACGTGCCGGCCCTGCGTCAAAAAATAGGGGAGGACTTTGATCTCGCTGGGGTTGCCGTTTAAGGCCTGGTCGATGCCCTCGGGGATGCTGGGGGAGGCGAGCTCGAGAAAGGCGGGGATGACGGTTTGGCCCAGGCGCTCCGCGAGCCGCACGGCGAGGCGGCGGACCTCTTCGTTGGCGGCTTCGAGACGGCTGCCGTGGGCGATCAGCACCACGGCCGCTTGCTTGGGCTTCATCCTTACCTCCCTCCGGCTGTCCTACCGCAAACCCTTGCCGGAGGAAAGTCCTTAGGCGTCGTAGAGGTAGCCCAAGACCCCGCCGTAGAGCATGTAGGTCATCAGGGTACCCAGGGCCATCACCACGCTTCCCATGAAGAAGCCCATGCCGAAGAGCGGCGCCAAGGCCGCCCCGGTGGCGAGCCACATCACGAAGGCGAAGAACAGACCCCGCTTCCAGGAGGAGCCCGGGAGCCGCTCGTGGAACAGCGCCACATAGATCAGCGCCAGCAGAACCCCTCCGACGAAGAATAGGAAGTAGCCGGCCATCGCCCCGCCCGTCGATTGCCCGATGGTCTTGGCCCAATTCAAAAAAGGCATCCCGAGCCGGCCGGCGGCGAAGCCTAAAAAGGTCATCGCCAGGGTGGCGACGAAGCCCGCCAGCATGGCCCGCGTCAAGGATCGTCTGCGCATATTCCCTCCTTGGCTTCATTCTACGCCCGGCAAATCCGCGCCACAATGGGCTCCGAGGGCGGTGACGGTCGCCCGCGTCAAAATTTCTTCCAAAAATCGGACCGGAAATTTTTGACGCAGCTTTCACTTTCCTTGGGCCGAAAGCTGAGTCATGATTCCCCTATGACCGTTTTGAAAAACATCCTGGTGGGGGTCGATTTCTCCGAGCCCAGCCGCCGCGCCCTGAAGCGCGCCGGGTCCCTGTCGCGAGTTTGGGGCGCCCCGCTCGCCGTCGTCCACGTCCTCAAAGAACATCCCTACGAGGCCTCGCTCAATCCCATCGCCCTGCTGGAGATGCTGGGCGAGACGGAGGAGGGCCTATCGCGGCGCTTGGGCGAGTTCACCCGCGAGGTGCTCGGCGAAGAGCTTTCCGTCGAGACGGAGCTGCGGGTGGGGGTGCCGGACCGCGACCTGATCGCCGAGGCCAACGAACGCGGCGCCGGGCTGGTCGTCCTGGGCGGCCACGGCAAGAGCGCCCTGCAGCGCTTCTTTCTCGGCAGCCTGACCGAGGCCTTGGCGGCGCATTCGCCGATTCCGGTCTGGGTAGAGCGGGGGGAGGGGGCCGACGTCCTGTCCAAGGTGGTGCTGCCTACGGATCTTTCGCCGCGCTCGCGGCGCGGGGTCTTGGTGGGGCTTGATTGGGCGCGTCGCCTTGGTTTGCCCGTGGTCCTGCTGCACGTCGCGGAGACGCGCTTTTTACCGCCGCGCAGTCTGCTGGAATCCGTCAGCCTCGAGGAGAAGATCTTGGAGATGGCGCAGGGGCCCTTCGAGGCCTTTGCCGCGGAGCTTCCCCTGCAAGGCCTCGAGGTCGACCGCGAGCTGCGCGTCGGCCATGCCACCGAGGAGGTCGAGACCTTGCTTCGCGCCGAGCCCGGGGCGCTCTTGATTCTCTCCACTCGCGGGCGCAGCGCGCCGCCGACTCGGCGTATGGGGTCGGTCGCCCACCAACTTTTGCGCCATGCGCCGGGGCCTACCTTACTGGTGCCGCCGGATACCTTGGACGCTCCGTTCTAACCTCTCTCAGTCAGTCTTTGCGTTCATTTTGTTTCTTTAAGCGGCTTTTTTCTTTTGCCGCGTCCGCCCCTAGCCGGGGGCGATATGTCCCAGCGGGACACGGCCTGTTCCCCGGGGCAAGCCCGAACTTGCTTCGGGCGCGCAGCAAAGTCGTTAGACTTTGCGGAGTGAAATAGCCCCGGGGAACAGGCCTCCGCTGAAAAGCCGATATTATATAGGCCTTAAGGTGATCGGCTTTTCAGAGGGTCCCGCTTAGGGACATATCGCCCCCGGCTAGGGGCTTGTGCTGTTTAGGGGACTTTGATTCGCTTATTTATTGGCTTCGAAAGAATAGGCGAGGCTGCCGTTGCTGCGTCGGAATTCCATGTAGAGGCGGTGGGTTTCAACCTCGAATCGCCCGAAGCCGAAAGTTGACTCCGAAAAGACGGCCCTCGGGTCCGAATTGGTCGCGTAGAGGTCCTTGCCGCCCGTGCCGATTACGAATTGCCGAAAGGCGCAGCCGTCGTTCGGGTCGTCGAGATGGGAGAAAAGGTGGTCGTGGCCCGCCAATACCGCGTCGATTTTGTTGCAGATGGTTGGGATCAACAGGGCGTTGATCCCCGCCGAGTCGTCGCCGTGGAGGCCGTTGCTGTAAATGGGATGGTGCAGGGCCAGGAGCTTCCAGGTCGCGTTGGAGGCGTCCAGGGCATTTTGCAGGGCCGTCGCCGCGGAGGGGCCGAAGGCGTTGCTGTCGATGACGAAGATCTCCAAGAGCGGCTCGGCGGCGCCCTCCGGCAGGCGGATGGAATAGCTACGGGCCGGGAGTCGCCAGCGCGACTGCGTGGCCGTGTAGTCTACTTGGGCCTGCTCGTTTCCGTCGTAGTCGTGATTGCCCAGCACCACATAGAAAGGCCCCGCCAGGCCGTCGTAGACATTTTCGAATTTGTCCTGCCACTGCGCGTCGGCGACGGAGCTGACCCCGGTCGGGTAGAAGTTGTCCCCCAAGAGCAGACCGAAATCGCAGCCCCGGCTTGCGCAATCGGCCTCGACCGAGGCGGCGACCTCGAGTTGGCTCGGCGTCCCCGTGCCCCAATCCCCGAAGCTGAAGAATTCTACCCGCGGCTCCGGCGTGGCGCTGGGCGAGGGAGCGGAAGATGGGATGGGAGAGGGCGTGGGGGTAACCACGTCCGGATCGCCGCTTTCGCAGGCGCCGAGGAAAGTCAGTACCAGAGGTAGCAAGAGCCATGGTCGTAACTGTTTCACGCGGGCAGTCTGGCAGGGAGAAAATCGCTTGTAAAGACTCATCCATGAGGCCATGTTGCCGCCATGCATCCGGTACTATTCGAGATACCGATCGCCGGGGGACTCAAGGTCCATGCCTACGGGCTAATGGTGGCGATCGGTTTCCTCGCCGCCTTGGCCTGGATCCGTTACCAATCGAGGCGCGACGGCATCCCCGTCGCGGCCATGGTCGACCTGGCCTTCTGGCTGATGATCGCGGCCATCGTCGGCTCGCGGCTCGTCTTCATCGCCGTCGATTGGCGCTACTACGCCGAACACCCGCTCGCGGCCTTCCGGGTCTGGGAGGGCGGACTGGTCTTCTACGGCGGCCTGATCGCCTGCATCTTCGTCGCCTGGTTCTACCTCAAGCGGCACCGGCTCAATTTTTGGAAGGTCTCGGACGTCTTCATGCCGGGCGTCGCCCTGGGCCACGCCTTCGGGCGCATCGGCTGCTTCCTGGCGGGCTGCTGCCACGGCCGCACCTGCGACCCCCACGCCTGGTACGCGGTGGTCTTTCCCGAACGCCCGGAAGGCCTGGCTCCGGCCGGCATCCCGCTGTACCCGGTGCAGCTGATCGAGTCGGCGGCGGAATTTTTGATCTTCGCCTTCCTCGCCTGGAAGAGCCGCAAGAAAGGGTTTGACGGGCAAATTCTTCTTCTATACTTAATCACTTACGCGTTTTTGCGCATCGCCGTCGAGGCCCTGCGCGGGGACGCCGAACGAGGATTCGTGCTGCGGGGTTGGCTGAGCACTTCGCAACTCATCAGCGCGATCCTTCTCATCGCGGCGCTGCTCGTGCTAATCTATCGCAGAGGGAGGAACCATGAAACTCGTTAACGTCGTCCGCATTGCCCTGTTGTTCTGCGTCGCCTTCGCCGCCTGCAGCAAGCCGGCCCTCTACGGCACCATCCAAGAGGCCGAGGCCGTCGTGAAGTATTACTCGGTTCCGCCCGAAGAGGCCTTCCGCGCCGCCAAAGAGGCCCTGGTGTTCCGCGGCTACTCCCTCAAGGAAGTCGACGACAAGGCGCTGACCCTCGAGACCTACTGGCAGCCCACCACCGCGGACTCGCACTACGTCCTGGTCTTCGGCCGCCGCGACTTCGGCACCGTCGGAGCCTACTACCGCATCGCCGTCAAGGTGACGCCGCAGGGGACGGGATCGAAGGTCTCCATCACCAACGTCGCCAAGAGCATCATTTCGGATTTGAAGTCCTCGAAGCGCGAGGAAGACGAACTCTTCATCAAGGTCTCGGATTTCACGCGGAAGCGCGACATCCAGGTGACCAACATCGGCCTGCAGTGACGCGGCCCTTCTTCATTCGATCAAGCTGAACGACTCCACCCGCTCGATCTCCAGGATCGCGAAGTCCTCGCCGTCCACGATCTTCAGCGTCCCGCTGTCGTAATCGACGTGCGTCAAAATGCCCATATAGGAGATTTCGAAGGCGATGATCTCGACCTTGCGGCCGATGTAGTCTTGCAAGCGGGTGATCGAGACGTATTCCTGCATGTCCCGCGATTATCGGTTTACCGCTTTCGCGATGTCAAGGAAGCGAAGGCGCCAATTTTCTGGGCAAGTAGCCGCGCGCGGGGCGCGCTGCGAAAAAACAAGTCATTTCAAAAGCCGAATAATCTAACGCACTTAGTCATCATCCGTACAGGCCCCCCGGCAACGCGGGGCGTTATTTTAAGATGTTGACAGACTTGTGGATAATTCACTAAAGCGGTTTCTCGAAGGTTCCGGTTCTTTTCCAGGCATGAAGCGAAATTCCCCCGTCGCGGACGCGGTGGCGAAAGGCGAAAGATTTTTTTCGAGGTTTTTTGCCCGTAAACCACTGGCGCCGCGCCGGTCGGGAGTTTAGAATGAAGGTGATCGCTTGTTCGAGGGCTTCGTGAATTACATCGAGAAGAGAATTTTTCGCCGAGTGGACGCGGAACTGCCCGTCGATCTCGAATTGGGCAGCGAGACGGTGCAGACTACCAGCTCCAACATCAGCTGCGGCGGGATGTTCCTCCTCATCGATCCCGACAAGCTGGGCGACCAGCACAAGCTGGACGTCGTCATCCACCTTCCCAACCGTAAAAATCCCGTCAAGATGAGCGCCGAGATCCTCCGCAGCGAAAGCGTCGACGATCGCCGCGGGGTCGCCGTCCAATTTCAGGGCCTGTACAACGACAGCATGCTCGAGATCGAGAAGTTCGTGAAGGGCAAGCTCAACTGAGCCCGCGGGCCGGTCCTCCGCGCTCCCATTTCCCCCAAAATCCTAGGCGTTTTTCCCATATTTTCTTGACGCGTCCGGAGGCCTATCTTATAGCTCCGGCGCTTTTTGGCGGGTGAATGGATATGATATTTAACTTTGCGAATGTCTTGGTGTTTATCCTCGTCGGCGCGGGCTTCGTCGGGGTGAGTCTCCTGCTGAGCCGCCTGCTTCGCCCCTCCTTTCCCACCCCCGAAAAAGAGCTCATCTACGAATGCGGCGAGATCCCCGTCCAAGGGGCCTGGATCAACTACAACCTCCGTTATTACCTGGTCGCCATCACCTTCGTCATTTTCAGCGTCGAGATCGCCTTCGTCTATCCGGTGGCCGTGACCTTCCGCGACGCCGTCGCCAAGGGTGAGGGCTGGCTGACCCTCGTCGAAATACTGATTTTCGCCTTGATTCTCTTCGTCGGACTTCTCTACGTTTGGGTCAAGGGCGACTTGAAATGGTTTAAGAATGTGGTGCCCGACGAGCGTTTGAGCAAAGCGACGCCCGAGACGGCGACCCTGATTCGCGGCCGGGCCAACGAGGCCCAATAGCGCGCGAACGCGGAGTGATTTGGTATGTTTCCGACCCTGAAAGGGCAATTGCCCGACAACATCGTGACCACCAAGGTGGACGACGTCCTCAACTGGGCCCGCGCCTCCTCGGTGTGGTACCTGCTCTTCGGCCTGGCCTGCTGCGGCATCGAGCTGATGCAAACCGGCGGCCCGCGGTCCGACCTGGACCGATTCGGCGCGGTGTTTCGCGCCACTCCGCGCCAGTCCGACCTGATGATCGTCGCCGGCACGCTCACCTACAAGATGGCCCTGCGCACCAAGATCCTCTACGAGCAGATGCCCGAGCCCAAGTACGTGATCTCGATGGGCAGCTGCGCGAATTGCGGCGGCCTGTTCCAGCTGGCCTACTCGGTCGTGAAGGGCGTCGACAAGATCATCCCGGTCGACGTTTACGTCCCGGGCTGCCCGCCGCGGCCCGAGGCGCTCACGCAGGGGCTGCTCAAGATCCAAGAAAAGATGATGAAAGAAAAGTTCGCGCGGCGCGCGAGCTAAAGGAAAGTAGATGACTTTCGACGAGATCGCCAAAGTTTTGCAGGAGAAGTTTGAGGGCTCGGTCCCCACGACCGACCGCGCGGGGGATCCCTTTATCACCGTCCCCGCGGCGAAGATCGCCGAGATCCTCGCCTTCTGCCGCGACGACGCGATGCTGGCCTTCGACTGCCTGAGCAACTTGACGGGCGTCGACGCCCCGCCCGACGACCTCGACGTGGTCTATCATTTGTTTTCGTATCCCAAACGGCATTCCCTGACCCTCAAGGTCCGTGTGCCCAAGGCCAACGCCCTCGTGCCGACGGTCGAGGGCGTCTATCCCACCGCCAATTGGCAGGAGCGCGAGGCCTTCGACTTGGTCGGGGTGATCTTCGACGGGCACTCCGATCTGCGCCGCATCATGCTGCCGGACGATTGGGTGGGCTACCCGCTGCGCAAGGATTACAAAGAGCAAGAGGATTATCACGGCATGGCGACGACGCGGCCGTCGCTGCTGAATTCGTAATTAGGATTTTTCGATGGCGATTCAAACCCAAGAAATGCTGCTCAACATGGGCCCGCAGCATCCCTCCACCCACGGCGTTATCCGCTTCGTGGTGAAGACCGACGGCGAGGTGATGAGCGAGGCCCTGCCCGACGTCGGCTACCTGCACCGCTCCATCGAGAAGATCGGCGAGATCTGCGACTACAACGGCTTCATGCCCTACACCGACCGCGCGGACTACCTGTCGGCGATGAACGCCAACCAGGGCTACGCGATGGTCGTCGAGAAGCTGATGGGTCTCGAGGTGCCGAAGCGCGCCGAGTACCTGCGCATCATCGCCGCCGAGTTTAACCGCATCATCTCGCACCTGCTTTCGGTCGGCGCCCTGGCCATGGACGTCGGCGCGGCCACCCCCTTCATCCACGCCCTCAAGGAGCGCGAGAAGGTCAACGACCTGATGGAGGCCCTCTGCGGCCAGCGCCTCACCTACAATTACGTGCGCATCGGCGGCGTCTCCTACGACATGCCGCCGGGCTTCAGCGAGCGTTCGTTGGCCTGGCTGGATCAGTTCGAGCCGCAATGGGACGAGTTCGAGCGCCTGGTCACCGGCAACAAGATCTTCGTCGAGCGCCTGGCCAACGTGGGCGTCATCAGCCGCGAGGACGCCATCGCCTACAACCTGGTCGGGCCCAACCTGCGCGCCTCCGGCGTCGACTTCGACCTGCGCCGCGACATGCCCTATTCGATCTACCCCGAACTGGATTTCAACGTCATCGTCGGTCGCGGCGAGCAGGGCACCGTCGGCGACAGCTTCGACCGCTACATCGTGCGCGTCCGCGAGATCCGCGAGTCGATCAAGATCCTGCGGCAGTGCTTCGCCCGCATCCCCGAGGGGGACATCCTGGCCAAGATGCCCAAGGTGCTCAAGCCGCCCGCGGGCGAGGCCTACGTGCGCACCGAGTCCTCGCG
>JAANMU010000898.1_pt1 | contig 31386 bp, 52 predicted proteins | sample 7279701 | NCBI WGS metagenome assembly JAANMU01 (sample SAMN14094539, study PRJNA606508) | bioreactor metagenome | isolation source: A lab-scale SPAN reactor treating ammonium-rich wastewater day 57 | place: Ireland: Galway | collected 2017-03-13
GAAGACGGCCAGAGAGGTCCTCAGCCTGACTGACGAGCAGCGCGCGCAGCTTCAGCGCCGGCTCGGCGAGGCCTACCACAAAGCCTGCGTCGCCTTTGCCCCGTACGAAACGGCGGTTTGCGGGGGCGACCGGGGCTGGGGGATGTTTCCCGAGTCGGTGCTGGACATCGAAACGCTCGAGCTGCACGGGATGCGTGTCCAGAACATCCTGCATGGACGGTGCAGCCTGGCCGCCATGCTGGACAACAACCCGATCGAGATGGTCGAGACGTTCGAGCAGGACGTCGAGGCGTACATCGCCAAGCTGTCCAAGGTGGAGATCCAGGAGGTCGTATGCGCGTAGTATTGCTGCGTTCCTTCTGGGGCCACCGTCCTGGAAGCAAGGGCTTCATCGACAAGAGCGGCAGGCTGCGTCTGAATGGATCGCCGGCCGCAATCCTATACCCGCAGGACTCCGGATCGCTGTACCGGACACTGTAGGTGTCACTCCAGGCGGCGCGCACACCCTCGCGGTTGCGCCCGTCTCATTCAACTCAAGGAGAAATTCATGGAAACGGTAATGGCCTGCGGAATCATCAGGCAGACAGCCGAACTCATCAGAAGCGGCGAAGACGTGGATTCCGCCCTCCAGCAGACCACGAAAGGCGCCTCAAAAACCGTCAAGGAAAGCGTCATCGCGCGTCTGCAGGCGGCAACTTCAACCCTTAGGAGAGCCCCCGCGCCGGATGATATCCGGCAGGCCATCCTGAGCGCCGCGGCGCAGCTGGATCACTAATCGGAGATGACGATGACCACCGAAATCATCATCGAAAACATTGGCTGCGAAGAGCTGCTGGTGACAGTCTGGAGGCATGGTGGCGGAATGGAAAAATTCTGCTGGGTCCCCGGCGGCGAACTCCGCTTCTTCGGCAAAACCGAGGCGCTGTGCAAGGTGGAGGACGAGTTTGCGCTCTCGCAGTATTTTCGCAACCGCTACCAGACTCCCGCCAAAATCAGGCGTCCCTTGCTGACCGGTGTGATCGTCCCCCTCAGGAATGAAATCACCGATGTCCGCATGGGACCGATCGAGGCTGGCGTCGAGACATTCACCTTCAAGCTGCGCGGCGTGCCCCACAAGGCGCGCCAGGTTGACCGGCTGCGCGATCTGTGCCTCGGACACACGGAGGAAGCCGATCGCCGCATTGCGGCAATGGCGATAGCCGATGGCCAGGCCATGAAGTTGGAGATGGCGACGCAAGGGGAATCGATATGAGAACCGCAAGTTGGGTGATTACAGAGAAGGCCACCGGATCGGTTATCGCCGAAACATTCGATGCCAAGAAGGTTGCTGCGCTCAACACCACCAAGTACGAGGCGGTACCCATTCAAGAGCACCTGGCGAACCTCAATCGCCAGCCCGTCAGCAATAACTCTCCAGGGTGAGTCACCCTTTCCCCTCTCACCACTGAGAGGGTTTCCTTCATTCGGTTGACGCAGCCGCATGAAGGAAGCAAAGCAGGCCCGATGGGTGCGCCAGTCGTTAATTCCTCGCGCGCACCACCCACTCGAAAGGCAGCTGCCACCCCTTCGCTTTGATGCAGTTCATGCAGTAGAGTAGGTGCGGGCCCTGCTGGTTCATGACGAAATCGAGGGGCAGTTCCCCCTCCAATTTAACGATGTAGCTCGCAACACCAAGCCCTTTCTGATCGATCAGGACGTGTGTCGTTTCCAGCTTCCCTGGTTGCCCCTTCCGCTGCGCTGTGAGCACGCCTTCCTTGCCGTCCTTGGCGAGTTCCAGGCGTGCACCGAATTCCTTCCCTTCCCACGCAAACTGCTGCTGGGTATCCCAGCGACCGAAGAAATGCTCGTGGAACCCTCCGAGAATGAAAACAATCACCGCAAGCAGAATCCCTGCACCAATTAATTTATGTGTTCTTCCCATGCTCATCTCCTCTTTTTTTAATTCCAGCATACCGGGCAAACGGCTTCTGGTTGAAACCAATTAGCCCGCCGCATTCAACCAGCTTCGCCTTTGCGACCATGTCCAGCAGATCCAGATCGACCGCGGGCCTCTCGCCCGGCCGGCGCCCGGGACGCGCCCAACTATTCACCACCTCTTCCTCGATCATCCGCGCCAGCGCCTCGAAGCGAGCCTCCACGGCATTGGCCTTTTCGGTTCTGCCGAAAAGGCGTTCCACCTCCTCGTGGACTCCCGCATAGAAATCCTCGTCCGGGTGGGACCTGGACTTGGCCTCCATTGCCTCCACCAGTTTCAGCATGTCCAGTTGAGTGACCTCCACCCCGTTCAGCAGCTCGCAGCTTTCCTGTTTGACTCGCATCTCACTTCACCAAATATGCCTGGGCCGGCGCCGTGCCGTCCCCGAGTTTGTCGGCCCGCACCAGCACCGGCTGGATCCAGACCGGGCGACGGAGCGCATGGTTCGTACCGTAGGCCTGGGCGCGGATATGCCCGCGCCGCCAGTGCGTGCGCATCTCGCCGCCGGAATCATCGCCGCTTGGCTCGGGCAGGGCAGTCGGCCCGACGACAATGCGATCGTAGAGGTATGCTGCCTGACGCCTCGCCTTCTCGATCTTGGCGGGGGACTTAATCGCTGCGATCCGCCGGCCTGCCTCGGTGCCCTCGGTAACCACCATGCGACGCGCTTCGGCCGTGTTGAGATAGACCAGCACCTTGGCGACATGCTCGATGACGGGGAGAAAGGCCTCGTCGTTGGGCACACCGCCAGTCCGCTTGCGGAATTGCTCGATCGTCCGCTTCACCAGCGAGGTGACCGGCTCGTCCTCGTCCTCGATGGCGATGGCCATGTGCACGTAGACGTCATCAAGGACGCTTTTCTTGCCGGCTGCGCTGCCGCAGATGATTACGTCGTAACCGCGCACCGGCTCCGAATCGGCGCCTCTTTCGGCCAGGCGAACGCCCCCCTCGAAGAGGTAGCAGCCCTCGACGATGTGAGCCCCAGATTCGGGGTGGCGCATGGTGACAGGGAAATCCCTCCTTGATCCGAATTCGATATAGACACCGGGGTAGGGCGTGCGGAACCAGCTGCCTGGCACGTCGCTGCCGAAATCCGAGTGCCTCAAGAGCTCTTCCAGCGCATCCGTGGTTTGCAGCTGTCGGGCGCGCCCGGCCTTGACCATCAGGCGCAGGCAAATGTCCCGCAGGACCTCGGTTTGCCCATCGCTGACCAACTCTGCCAGCAAGGGGTGGTGCAGAAGAAAGGCCCGAACCATGTCGTAGCGCGTGGCCTGGGGGTCGCCGGCGGCTTCCCAGACAACCGGAGCGAAGCCCCGGAACAAGGCCGCCTCGGCGTCGAGATGACCGAAGGCCGCAATTCGCTGCGGATGCGGAAGGTTGAGCATGCGTGGATTGCACTCTCGTCCGTACAGGACGCTGTCGGCGTAATTCCTTGCCAGCTTCATGTACTGGACCTGCTCGGAGGGCAACAGGGACGATAAATAAGCTTCTAGCAGGGCTAGTTTCGGGTCATTAGGCCGCAGCATTGCTGGTTTCCCTGTGTACGTTCTTCTCGCGCGTCCGGATTCGCGTCCACCCCGCCGGTACCTGGCGCACCATCAGACAGCGCTCGCCATTGGTGGCCAGCATCAGGCCCAGTCGGCAGGCGCGCCGAGAAGCGTCAATCAGGCGCACCTCGTCGGGCACGACCACGGCGATCAGCGTCGCGTCTGCATTCCCTTTTATCGGAATGAGGCAGGTCATAGTTGAGACTCCCATCGGACCTTTTCGCCAAGGGGGTGCCGGTCGTGCCGCTCCCGGGTGGGCCGGCTCCAGCTCCCGCCGGACGATGTGGCGATGGCGGTAAAGCCAGCGGCGCGCATGCTGGCGCCGGACTCGGCCGCAAGGGTGTAGGTGATAATCCGTCGCCAGTTGCGGCCGTTGCGGTTCTGCTCGCGAGCCAGGCGCCTCACGGCACCATAAAGGGACGACACGGCGTTTGCCGCCCCGTCCGTTGCCAGCCGGGTGACCTCCAGCGTTGCGCCGTCGTCGAGGTGACGCGAAACCGGGCGGCCGGCGATGGCATAGCCGCGCGCGCCATGATCGTCATAGACACCAACGGCGTAGATGGCGCCCGCCACCGGCCCGTGGTGGCGATGCTGCTGCAAGATGTAGGCGTTGGCGACCGAAATGTCCGCGCGGCCTGTCCGCAGCGCGCCGGCTACCGGGCGACTCGGGTTGGGTGCGATCCCAAGGGTCCGTCGCTCCGCCGGGGAAAGATCGCGCGATGCGCGCACTGCCCGGCCGATGGCCACCGGCAGCATCCGGTCGCGCCGAACGCGGTCGTCGATGAAGCCGAGAAAGCCGGATAACGAGGCTGCGATGCCGGGCTTCAAAGGGGCACCTCCTGGAAGCCGGGGCGTTGCTCGGCCCATGTCGCCAGCGCCAGGCAGGCGGCACGAGCGGTAGCGGCCGGCGTCGACGGATGGGCGCCGAAGTATTCGGCCAGCCACGACGAAGCGCGCCCAGTCAGGTAGCCGATGCGCAGGTTGGCGCGACGAGGAATCGGAAGGTTCTTGGCGTCCACCTCGGACATCCTCACCATGTACCGGCACTCGCCTTCCGGTTCCGCATGGACCCGGAACTTTCGGTTGCCAATCTGGAAGTCGTAGCTTTTGGCTCGGGGGGCGCTCACGCTGCGGCCCTCGATTGCGAAGCCCGCAGTCGGGCGATATGCTCCAGGCTCCTCCCGAAACACGGCCCGCTCGCCTTCGCCTTTTCCCAAATCTCGCCGGGGGCGATCTGGTGATACTGGAAGAAGATCGCCGCCTCGCGGATATCCAGTAAGTTCAGGCCCCATTTCAAGGATGCGTTGGCATCCGCAAAGGGCAACTGGAGCGCGGAGAGCCTGGTCACCTGGTTTGCGCGTCCACCGCTCAGCTCGCGGGAAATGGACAGCGTGGCCTGGATAGACACGCCGGCGTCGCACAGCAGGCGATCGAAGGGCAGGGCGTGCTCGATCGCGTGCCGCCAGGACCGGATGTAGGACTCGGGTTTGGTATGCCGCTCGCCACTCAGGCGCATGTGGCCCACCTCGCACCACCCCGAATAGCGGGCGATGTCCTTGATGCACTCGCCCGCATTGCCCGCCGTGATCGCCTCCCAGCGACGACTGCAGACCTCGCGCCCGGTTGTTGGATGTGAGGTCGTCATGTTGTTGTCCCCACCCAAGGCAAGGCAGAGATAATGGTCGGTGAAGATGTTCTCGCCGGGCAGGGCCGCACTCAAGGCGGCTTCAGGGAAGCGGACGGCGAGATGGAAATACTCGATGCGATGGCTCAATTTGTTCTCCTTGATTACTGATCACGCCGCCCAGCGCGGCCATTCCAAGACCTCATAGCCGCCATCCGGCTGGTAGCTGGGCCACTCGTCCCGGTCGAAGCATTGCTTCAAGAGGCGCAGGGCTTGGCGCACGCGTCGCGTCCCCCGACGCAGCATGTCGTCCGACGCGCCATACAGCGCCACGCCGAAGGGTTCGCTCTTCTCGACCGGGAAGAAGCAGAAGTCGAAGTCACGCTTGAAGACCGCGCGCAGCCCTTCGAGGTAGAGCGCGGCCTGCACATCGTAGTCGTAGGTCACGCAGGAGCGCGCGAAAGCCTCCGGCGCGGCGTCTTCGGTGCTCTTCACGTCGAGGCAAATGCCGGTCTCGAAGTCCACCGAAAGGCAGTCGGGGCGAATCTTCATCCAGATACCGGTTTCCTCGTCCTGCCAGATAATCGTGTGCTCGACCAAACCGGAGCGAAGCAAGGCCGAGGCCGATTGGTGGCGCGAGGCGTTGAGGGCGATGCCTTCTACGACGGCGGCCTGTTCGGCGGTAAGGATTCTCTTGTTCGCGTTGGCAATCTCGAATTCCTTGTATTCCTTCGTCCGCCTGTCGCTGCCGGGGGCGACAACGTAGTCCTCGGCGAACAGCTCAGGCTCAAGCAACCGCGCGTGGATCGCCGTACCGAGAAACAGCGCGGGCGTTTCCTTGCGTTCGATGTTGCGGTAGGCCTGGAAATGCGCAGGTGAGCGCAGGATTTCCTTGAGGCCGGAGGACGATACGCAGGAGCGGTCGGCGTGATAGACCTCGTTGGGGACGTCGGGGCGGCAATGCAGCGCGCCAAAAATCTCCCGCAGGGAAGGAAGTTCGATGATGGCCGGTTCGGCGACTGCGTTCATAGCTCAATGTCCTTGTGGCTGGTTACGGAAGCCATTTTCCAGATCAAAGGGGGGCATTTCAGTTTTAGTTGGAAGGGGTGGAAACAGACGAAAACTTTTCCGGAAAAGGCTTCGGCGATGCGATATCTTCGGGCCATGATCTTCGTGTTCGGCTCCAATCTGAGAGGTTCGCACGGGCGAGGCGCGGCCAAGTTCGCCTTCAAGTACAGGAATGCAGTCGGGGGGCGGGGGAGGGGCATCCAGGGCCAGGCCTACGCCATCCCGACCAAGGATGAGAAGCTGCGACCTTTGCCCCTCGATGTGATCCAGAATCACGTGCGCGAATTTCTGGTCTTCGCCGCCGAATCGCCGGCCGCGCAGTTCCAGGTCACCCGCATCGGCTGCGGCTTGGCTGGCTACCGGGATGAACAGATTGCGCCAATGTTCGAGAAGGCCCCGTCCAACTGCCTGCTGCCCGGGCGCTGGCTGGCCATGCGCGACCCATTGCTCACGCGCGTCATCGTTGCGGGCACGCGCAGCTTCGAGGAATACGAACTGATGGAGTCCAAGATGGACAGGCTCCTCGCCAATCTGCCGAAAGATCTCGATATCGTCTCCGGCGGCGCTCCGGGGGCGGATCGGCTGGGCGAGCGCTACGCAAGAAAGCGGGGCTATCACCTGAAGCGGTTCCCCGCCGACTGGGACAATAAGGCCGAGGGGAAAGCGGCCGGCCACGTGCGCAACTCGATCATGGCTTGGTACGCCACTCATCTCGTTGCGTTCTGGAACGGCAAATCACCGGGCACGCGCGACATGATCCAGCTCGCCGAAAAGGAGGGACTGGCCACGCGCACGATCATCTACGAACCGTTTCCGAAAACATGAATATCGCCGACTTTACCCCGCGCACCCTGCAGCAGCTCGTTACGGCCATCGCGGGGCGGATGCAGCGCGACCTGCCTGAACTGGCGGGGGTGGTGCGCGTTACCGGCCACCTGACTGATCCTGGCAAGCCGCGCGGGACGTGGTACTACGCCGTAAAGATCGTCGGCGAGGGCGGGGCGCAGATCAAGGCGGATCTCCCGGCTTCCCTGGTGACCGCGCGTCAGGTTGCCGCCGGCTGCCCCGTCAGGGTGACCGGGACGCTCAAGATCGAGGCGACCAACTACGGTCTCGAGGCTCGCCTGGTCGCGGGGGACCTTGAGCTGGTTGGCGCAACGGGGCAGGAAGATCAGGCGGCCCCGGCCCAGGGTAAAGCGACCATCGAGATGTTGAAATCCCTGCCGAGTCGCCGCTACCCGTTCCCCCCGCTCAACGACCTCACGATTTCACTCATTCAGAGCTCCTCTGCCGCGGCGCAGGTGGGCAGCGATTGCCAGTCCGAGCTGGATAGGATCGCCGATCGCGTTCGCGTGCTGCCGATCCGGGTCAACATTCTCGACCCGATGGCTATCGCCCAGGCCATCAACCAGGCGCCGGGCGGGGTGGTCATGCTCATCCGGGGTGGGGGTGATGCGGCCGACTTCGAAGTGTTCGATCATCCGAGCGTGGTTCGCGCGCTGGCCGAGAAGCAGGCCTTCCGCATTGTCGGCCTCGGCCACACAGGGAATTCCACGCTTCTCGACTATGTTGCTGACGTCACCTCTAATACTCCGGCACAGGCAGGTCAGTTCGTGCGGGAGGTCGTGGAGAATCGGCTGCGGCAGCATATGAGCATCCAGGAGCGGATCCGGACAGTTGAGCGTGAGCGCGACGACGCCATCCGCCGCAGTAGCGGCGCAGGTTTTCCGTGGTGGTCGATTGCGGTTGCGCTGTTGGCCGGCCTGCTTGCCGGCTGGGTGCTGCACTAACCAGGAAAGGCTGTCGGCAAGACGTCGTAAGAGACGTAGAGCGGATGCCGCGGCGTGTTGTCCTGGTTGAGCTCAAGGAAGTGCGGTCGGATTCCCGCCTCGCGCAGCATGGCCAGGACCTGCTCACCGCGCCCCAGGTGGTTGCCGTGCTGACCCCAGCCGCAGACCACAATGCCGGCATCGCGGGCCGCCTCTATGATAGCCTCGTCATTCCCAGTGCCAACAGGATCCTCGACGGTGTAGAGCGCATCAGGGTCCGTCGAGCGGTAGGCGAAGATGTTCCCGACCCGCAAGCCGCCGTAGCCCATGGCCTGCGCCCGGCGCTGGCAGCGCTCGACGGTCGGATCGTTCTCCGATTCGTCCGCTGTTGATGGGTTCAACATGAGAAACATCGCGGGTTGTAAGTGAGCATCCCAGATGCGCCAGAGGCTGAAGCGATAGCGGCCGCAGGATGAAAAAGTCGCCCCAAACGACCCGAACAGGTCGGTCGTCATTGGCTGAATCGCTGGGCAACGGCGGCAGGATCGGCTACCGGCGCAGCGGAAGTATCCCGGGCGACGGCAGGCGCAATGGTCATCGGTACTTCAGCCCTTTCTGCCCCAACGGGACTGTCGCGCAATTCCTGGACTGTGACGATCGCCTGCGCGCTGGCATTGGCGCCGAGCGCCATGTTCTGCATCTTGGCCATGTCGAAGCCGCTGCTGTTTATCCGACTCGCCGTGTTTGCGCCGGACGAGGCGGCATCCATCGCGATCCGGCTCGCACCGGAACCGACATGATGGGAGGCCGCCACGCCTGCGGTGGATAGTGCGACACGGTTCCCGATGGTGGTGCCAGCGCCGCTCACCACGGCGTTGGTGACGATACCCCCTGCGCTGTAGCGTTCCTCATTGATTGCCGCTTGGCGCGCTTCGATGGCGTTGTGCTGGGAATACACCATGTTCAGACGCTCGATGAGTCGCGGCCGCAACTCGGCGCGCCTCTCGGGAGGATATTGCTCGAGGATCTGGTCGGCCGTCTGCTCGATTTCGCCACGCTGGCGTGCCGCCTTCTGCTCGGTTGATTCCTTGCTCTTGAAGGCGTTGGAAACGGCATTCGAGGCAGCCCCCACGGTACCGCGCACAAGATTGGCCCCGGCATTGAACAGGAACTCCGTCAGGAAACCTCCGGCATGCGCGGGGGTAGCTAGCAAGACAGCCGTCAGAAGGGTGGCCAGTACCGGAAGGATTCTGAATGTTTTCATACCACCATGCTAACAACCCGCTCAGCGCGATTCCAGAAAATATAACTCCCGAAACATTGCATAACGGCATATCCCAACGTGATACGCTATAGACATTATTCAAGTGAGCGTCCACATGATCAGCGCCTCCCAGCTCTATGACCACGTCCATTGCCCGCATCGGGTTTTCCTGGACATGCACGGCGACCAATCCCAACGTGACGAGCCAAACGAGTTTGTGCGGCTTCTCTGGGATCAGGGCTTGATGCATGAACGCGAACTGGCCGGCACGCTGGGCATCACGGCGGATCTTTCCGTCGTTCCGGAAAATGAGCGCGAACGCGAAACTCTGGCGGCCATGGCCCGCCATGAGCCGCTTATCTATAGCGGGCGCCTCACCGCTGGCGATTGCGTCGGGATCCCCGACCTGTTGCAGTTGCGCGGCGACCGCTACATCCCCGGGGACATCAAGTCGGGCTCAGGTTTCGAGGGAGAGGAGAGCGACGGCAAGCTCAAGCGTCACTACGCGTTCCAAGTTGCCCACTACACGGCCATCCTCGAAGCCAGGGGCATGAGTGACGGCAGCCGGGAAGCCTTCATCATCGATCGCGCCAGCCAACGCATTCCTTACCTACTTTCGGAGCCGCAAGGCGTTCGCAAGAAGCAAACCTGGTGGGAAGATTACGAGGTGGCCGTGGGTGAAGTGCGGGCTCTGGTCGCCGGCGCGCCCTCGCGCGGCGCGCTGGCTGCCCCGTGCAAGCTCTGCCATTGGAAGTCCTATTGCAAGCGGACTCTGGTCGAGAGCAACGACCTTAGCTTGATCGCCGAGCTGGGGCGGTCCAAGCGGGACGTGATCGCCACGGCCCTGCCTACCGTCCGCGCCCTGGCCGCCTGCAATCCGGACGACTACATCCACGGCAAAAAGACCGCTTTTGAGGGCATTGGGCCGGACACGCTGCGCAAGTATCACGCACGCGCGCGGCTGCTCGTCACGCCGGGCGCGCGTCCCTATCTGAAGGAGCCGGTGGGGCTGCCCGTGATGGAGCGGGAAGTGATGTTCGACATCGAGACGGATCCTTTCCGCGACGTGTGCTATCTGCACGGCTTCGTCGAGCGTCTTCATGGCCAGCCGGCCACCGGGCGCTACATTCCGTACTTCATGGAAGGACTGGGCGACGCAGAGGAGAAGGAGGCCTTCGCCGACGCCTGGGCTTACCTAGCGGCGAGGGCGCGCGATGCTACGATCTACTACTACTCGTCTTACGAAAAAACGATCTACAAGAAGCTCGCCGCCAAATACCCGGGTGTCTGCAGCGTCGGGGATGTCGAAGCGCTGTGCGCTGCGCCCAACGTGGTCGACCTGTACACGGACGTGGTGAAGAAGAAAACCGAGTGGCCCTGCTACGACCAGTCCGTGAAGACCCTCGCCCAGTACCTTGGCTTCAGGTGGCGTCACCCGAACCCATCGGGCGCCGCCTCGATCGAGTGGTTCCATTCCTGGATCGGGACGCGCGATCCCAGGCTTCGCGAGGATATCCTGGCGTATAACGAAGACGATAACCTAGCGACGGCTGTCGTGGTGGATGCCATCCGGGGGATGGAGCGCTAAAACAGCGCCAGCTGCGGAGTTCTCTCCGAAGGCTCCTCGATGTCGCGCAGCACTCGGCCGCAGTAGGGCGTGGTCGTGCGGATCCTGTCTCTGATGAAATTCCCCTGTTGTGCCTCATTCAGGCGCGCGAAGGTTTGCAGGTCGGCGCGCATGTCGTTCTCGTAGCGCCGGTCGATGGCGGTGATGAGAAGGGTGTCCGTGAAGGTGATGTCCGGCCAGGTCACGCGCTTCTGCCAGCGGCAGATGATTTTGTCCGGTGCGCCGGGCATCGCCTGCACGTCGAGGCTGAAGACGCCGGGGTCAGCCATGGCGGGAGAGCTCCTCGTCGAACATCTGGGCGATCAGCAGGGTGGGGTCGGCCGGTAGGACGGAAACGATCTGCCGACGCAGTTCCTCCTCCGCGGTCAGGGGGCGGAATTTGGCCGCCTTGCGGGTGAGCTTGGCCGCCTGGCTCTCCATCCAGCGCCGCGCCAACTCGTCGGGTAGTGGCGTGTGTAGGGCCGGGCCGCGCCGCGGCAGGCAGCCATCGACGCGAACCTCGGAACAAACCCTGCAGCCGCCGCCTTCGCGCAGCAAGAGGAATTCCACCTCCTGCGGCACGCCTCGCGTCGCGCACAGAACCAGCCGCTCCGGGACGGAGCCTTTGGCGCTCATCGGGCTCAGGCAGCGGCTTTGAGATCCGCCTCGCCGGCGGCCGCAGGGGCTTCGTCTGCCAGGCCCGCTTCACCCTTGCTGACCTCAGCTGCCGGCTGGATTGCCTGCTTCAGGATGTCCAGTCCGCGCAGGCCGGTTTTCTGCAGGTTCTGGGTCGCCGCCTGGACCAGGTCGCTGTCGCTGAACCATTCGTCCATGTCCTCGACTTCATCGGTGAAGTCGCTGTTGCCAAGGCCGGCGAGCAGCGCTTCTTCCATGCGCTCCTGGTTAATGCCAGCATCGGACAGCTTCTTCTGGTAGTCCTTCATCTCCGAGATGGTCTTGAACAGATCCATGTCGGGCCGCAGGTCGAGGTCGGCGTACCAGAACGGCCTGCGCATGCTGCGCGAAGTGCTCTTGACCTTGATGTTCAGCATCAGGGGCATGCCGGCGAGCTTGCCTTCGGTCCAGCCGTGCAGCTGAGCCAGCTTTTCCGACAGATAGTTGCGCGTGTGGTCGCCCGTGGTGCGCAGGATGAAGACGCCCATCGGGTCATTCTGCCCTTCAAGCTGGAAATACGCTCGAGTGAAGCTCTTGCAGCGGAGCCTGGTGCCGTACTCGCAGGCCTCCGGCCGCGGACAGTCGATGGTCTTGACGCCTTCGCTGGTCATCCGGCGGGCCTTTTCCCCATCGCCCGAGCAGAGCGTGCGGCCGAGTTCCGCGCCGGAGGTGCCGAAGACGCAGAAGTGGTTGGTCAGGTTCAGGCGCAGGGAGTTGTAGGCGATCCTGACCGGAATGGACTCAAGTTTGCGTTTCTCCCCCAGGTGCTGCTTGTGCAGCGGGTGCTCCGGCCAAGAGCGATCGCTGTTTTGCACCAGGGTCGTGATCGTGAAGTGATCGTCCTTCTGGGGCAGGGCGGACCCGTCATCGCGCGGCTTGGCGTGGCCCATCGCGATCCGGCCGATGATCGGCGGGGTAAGGGTGGCGCCCTTTACGATCGTGAGGTTCTCGTTCAGGTTCTTCATATGCGTTCTCCTTAATGTTAGAACATGCGGACCAGCGCGGCGCGGCTGGTGGCTGGCAATTGGTCGAGGGATGCCTTAGGCGCCGCGCGGACCTTCTTCGGCTTCGGAGGCTGCGCTGTCGGCTGGGTCTGTTTCGGCCGCTCATCCGAGACAAGCTGGTATCCCTTGTTCTGCCGCTTCTCGGCGACGAGGTTATCCACGATCCTGGTTGCGGATGCCAAGCTGACCGGCGAGGACGTCTGCTGCTTGCCGTTCTGGAGCTGGCGGTGCGGGCCGTACTCGGTAAAGACCAAATAGCCGTTTTGGATGCCGGTCATTGTGACCACGTAGTCCTTGTTCGAGCCGCCAGCGGTGCAATGAAGCTCGACGCGACGAACGACGGTTCCGGTGATTTGGGGGCGTGCCATATGTTTCTCCTTGCCTGATGTCTTAATTTTCCGGATCAAGGCTGGTTCGTTTGTTTTATCTTTCCGCGCTGCTTAATGCTGCATCAAACAACTTCAACTCTCGGCGCGTCAGGCACTTGTGAAGTCGCGGGCCGGAGCGGCGGCGACTTTTCCACAAATATTGTGGATAACTCCCCGCACGCCACGCCCTCGTTCTCCGTTCCATCGCGCAATCCACAACCCTGTGCCTGGCCAGAAGTCGATTTTTCCGGCCGCACAACATACGATCAGGTGGGCACCATTGTTCCTCTCCTCGAAGCTGACCCCGCGCTGGCGCAGGTAATCGGCACTGCTGACGCGGTTGGCCGCGCGCTTCGCTTGCTTGGCCCGGTTCCAGTCCGCAAACAGTTCGCCCACGTCGCCGCTCAAGGCCGCCACTCTTTCTGTAGAGCGCCGATATCATCCATCGCGGACAACAGCCATTCGTATTCGTCCTGGCCGCCGGCTAGATCGACAAGCATCTCGCCAAGACAGTGCCGGATGGAGCGCCTCGCGCGGCCGGATATCCAAGAGACGCGAAGCAGACCGCGCCCCAGATCGCAGACAAGGCGGGTCGCCCATGGCGGGACCGGACGGATGCCATACAGCCAGTCCTTGAAGACATTCGGGTGGCGCGTGAAGTAGGCCGCCCCTGTTTGCCGGGAGATCTCAACCGCCTCGACCAGGATCGCGCGGAAATCGCCACGCTCGATGCCCAGTTCGGATTCGCACAGAAGGAGCAGCCGCACGGCCGGTTGCTGGCTCGCGCGGCGATGATGGGGAGCTGCACCATCGAAGTTGCGCCGCCGCATGCCGTACAGCTTGGCAACGAGCGCATCGGCGGCGGTTCGGGGAAGTCCCGGCATCACGCCGCCTTCTTCATACGCTTGGGAGTGGTCTTTTTCGCGGGCTGGTAGCCCATCGCGACCCAGCGTTCGGGATCGACCGGGATCGGATTTGCGCGTCCTGATTCCAGGTTAAAAAACACGCCATGCCAGCCGATCTGGCCGTGCCGTAGCGCCTCGGCGAGCCATGCGAAGGCCCACGTCGCACCCATTAGGTTGGTTGCCAAACCTTGGCGCAGAATGCTTTGCGCGGCGGAGCAACTCGGAGTGGTGTCATCCTCCGGCCCCTCGACGATTTCTGGCAACAACTCCGTCACCAGCGGCAGACGCGGAAGCGCCTTGCCGCGCTTTGACTGGAAGCTGTATCCGGCCTGACCGACAATCATTTGGCCGTCCGCCTTTCTGTTGCCAATATCCAGCCAGTAGCAGAGGTCGATACCCCATACCGCCTTGGCGATTTCCATGCGCGAGGACTTGGTATCGACGCAGCCAATCACGAAATCGGCCTGGATGCGGCGGCTGGCGGTAAAGAAGCACGGCTCGGCCTTCCAGTCGAGCCCGAAAATGATATTGAGCCGGTTGATGGTTATTTCGGCCTTGTTTCGGCCAATATCGGCAGGCACGAAATTCTGCCGCACGCAGTTGCTTTCGGAAACCGTGTCCGCATCCCACAGCGTCACATGGATTCCGTGGTGGTGGCCGAGCGCCTTGAGAGTGTTGTGTAGCTGGACAAGGCGCGGCATCAATTGCGATCCGGTGCCCCCGCAACCGATCACATGAATGCGGATCGTTCGGTGCATCAGGACGTCGGGAAGGATGTGTTCCATAGCGGCTTTCTCTATGTTCATACCTTCTCAGGATGCCAAATCGACGCCAGCCATTCAGATAAATCCATCACCGCGCCAAGCATCGTCAGCCGCGCCTTGAAAGTGGGTTCGTCCAGGTCGAGATTGCCGACCACGATGGCGAGCTTCGCGTCGTCATGGTCGTCATGGTCGTCCGTCTCGGACCAGAAGGCCGGGTGCCGGCCGTGGGAGTGCAGGTCAACTGCCAACGTGCGCGACCCGATCACGGAAGGGCGGCGATAGCGGATATGGCCGCCGCCGCTCGATATGACGTCGACAGGCTCGTAGTGCAGCCCCGCGTCGTCGAAAGACAACCATGCGGCGTGTTCGCTGGGAAGGGCCGCGCGAGCCTGCGCGACGAAACGATCGAGCAGTTCCGCCAGTTGCCCTCTCTCGAAAGCGAGGTGCGTTTGCGCTTCCGGCAAGCCATAGGGCAGCGGTACGGCGGATTCCGCGATCCGAAAGACCGCGTGCAGCCACGGACGGCGCAGTTCGGCGTGAAGCCCGTCTTTTGCACACAGGAAGCGGTGCCCGTTCTCGGAGAGCGGTGGCAACGGCTCGTAGGCCGGCACCATCACGGTCGGGCAAACCGATTGCAGGGTGGCGTCGAGACGGTTCACTGCCGCGCCTCCACGCCGTCGGCGAGCATCCCGACCGTGAAATCCTTGATGGGCACCAGCACCGATTCAGGAAAACGGGCGTGCTTGCCGTCCAGCATGTCGCGCCAGAATGCGTGAAGGCCGCCCTTGTATTTCACAGCCATCGGGTGGTTGGGATGCGTGAAGGCGCTGCCGAAGAAGGAATCCTCCCACTTGCCGATGGCCGAGGCGAGCGCCGTGTCGGGGATGGGCATCGTGCCGGTGCAGACCTTGCCGCCGTCCCACACGTTCATCAGCGGCGCGTGGTAAAGAGGCGTGCCGGACTCAGGGCGCTTCTCGCCCTTGACGGCAAAGGCCCACATTTCGTTTCGACCGGCCACGAAGATGAGTCCGGGATGCCACGCCTTCCCGGCCCGCTTGCCGATGCTGTTCGCGTCCGTCGTGGCGGTGTCGAAATAGAAAGTGCGGATGCCGGGGGGGAGCCACCACATCACCGAAGCGTCCCCGACCGCCAGCACATTGGGCGGTAGCAGCCCATGCCGCCGCCGCGACGCGCCTGCCAGATCGGTGACGATGCCCGATAGTACAGCGCGGTCTAGCGCCTTGCCCGCCTTGATGACAGGGGTGTTGTTCGGACCGGGCACAACATCATGCACGGTAGCGTACCCAAGACTGCCGTGTTTCGGGCCATAGAGCAGGATGGCTCGTTTCAGGGCCATCGGCTCGGCCGTGTCGTGGTGGATCGAAAAACTCATCGCTTGTCCTTGTCGAGATCGAGAAGCGCGACGAGGGATTCGTCAAGCGCCTTGAGCATGTTTCCAGTATGGCGAACACGCATCAGGGCGTTTGATAAATCCTCCTCGGTAAGCGCGAAGCTGATGCAGCCCATCCAGGGCGCTTGCTCCCCCTGCGACTCGAATTGCCAGAAGTCGTCGAAAACCCTACTAAGGCTATCGATCTCGTTCCAATGCAGCACGACCATCGGCTCGGTGCATTGGAACTCGTCGGGCGGGCTGCAGCGCAGGTCGCGCTTGTCCAGCGAGAGGAGCGCATTGAGACGGGCAAGACTGGAGAGCAGCGGCCCGTAGGGGCCGGTAGCCATCTTCTTGGCGATGCGCGCGAAGGCGCGGTCGTCCAGCTTCTTGGGCTTCTTTGCTTGATAGTCGTAGGCCCAGTCGGGCACGCCATCGAAAATCTCATTGCGCTTCCACACGTCGCTGACGTCCTCTCCCTCCGCCGCATACCGTTCCAGCACGCCTTTCTCGTCATCCTCTCCATCCCAATAGAGCATCTGAGCCATCTGGTAGGCGCCGCCGGGCGTGAAGGGCATGCAGAACCAGCTAAGAACGTCATCGAGAATGTCCAGCGCCTTTCTGCCCAGGCCCGGCATGGCCTTCTCAAGCGCCTCCATTGTCTTGCCGACCGCGATCCATCCGGGCGCGTTGGCATTGATGATGACGCCACACATCGGCTGAGTCTCGGCGCTTACCCATTCCTCGTCATCGTCCTTGGGGATGATGAGCGTGGCGTGGGCGCTGATGACCGTGAAATCGAACAAGGGGGCGACTTCCCGCATCCAGTTCGATTCGATCAGATGGCGCAGGGCCTTGCTGTCGAAGCGAGACGGCCGCAGGGAGGCGATCTGGCCCTGTTCCACCATGCCGACCCGGTTCATGGCCAGTGCAAGGCGCAGGTGCCGCTCACCATGCGTTCCGAAATCCATCACGGCAGGGATGGCCGGTGAAATATCGGGCAGCGTCAGAAGCATGGCAGAACCATCATCGGGTGCGCGGTGTCGATGGGTTGATGGTGAAACGAAGAGGACGACAGGCGATCTCCAATCCGGGCGATCAGCCGTGCCTCCTGGTCGGGCGGCATGGGGCAGCACAACCGGGGGCGCTTCCCGCCAACAGGCGGGTTGAGCGCCTCCTCAAGCAGTTTCTCCAGTTGCTGCGGCGACACGTCTTACCCCTTTGTGCCGACGCCGCGCTCGAAGCGCCAAGTCTGCGTCGCGCCATCGAACTCGCCGCCTTCGATGGACGCATTCAGCAATTCGGGGTGAATCCCGGCGTAGAAGCCCTTCACTTGCTCGGGAGACATGGAAGGATCGGGATCGGGGAAAACGCGCCCACCGTAGAGGAACTGGCGCGTGACAGCGGTTACAGTAGCCATTTTTTCATTCTCAAAAAAGTGAATAAAACCTACGGGGTTGAAAACCGCTCAGAACAGCGAAACGGTTTCGCCGGATTCCACGGCGGCGGCAGCTTGCACAGAAGCAGGGGTGGCCGCATCCGTGTTCGAGGTCGCCGCACTTGCAGCCCCCGGCGCAATGCCATCGCCAGCCTGGGTGTCCTCGCCGTCCGCATTGCCTTCCCCGGCCTCCCCCTTGCCGTCGAGCAGCGTCGGGGAAACCGCGCCTACCACCGCAGCCGCTTTCGGCGCGGCCGTGGCGGTAGCCACCTTGCCAGCCGAAGCCTTGACGGGCGCGACGGGTTTCTTCGTGGCCTTCTCCTTTGCTTTCTGCTTGGCTTCCTCGGCCTGACGCTGCAATTCCTGCTTCGACGCTTCGAGGGCTTCCGTGAGTGTGGCGCACACCTGCTTGCGCGTGCCGACCCAATCAGCGAGGATCGCCGGAAGCTGCTCGTCGAGTTCCTTCGGGGTGGCCTGGACGGAGAACGGCGTGGTGAAAGCCGCTTCCTCCTTGTCGTCCGCCTTGACCGGCTCGATGTAGAGGGTCAAGCTGCCTTCGCTGGTCGCGCTGACGAGGATGTGTACCTTGCGTTCCGCCAGTAGCGGCATGAGTTCTTGGAACATGAATTTCTCCTATGAGTTGGTGCTTCCGTGACAACTTCAATTGTCCGGATCGCGTGGTGGTTCGTTGCGGAAATTATTCGAAGATGTAGGCCGCCTCGCCGTTGGGCAGAACCGTGTTCCTGATTCGCACATCGGTTTCCGTTCGCACGATGAAACGGTCGCCCTGCTTGTAGAAACTGGCGCACATATTCGAGTCGTCGAAATGCAAGTGCAGGCATGGAACGTCATCACGACTGCCGGGCAGCCGGTTGACCTCAAGCGTCACCGGCAGCATGTCGTCGAGACTGCCCTCGCAGGCCGCGATGGTGGCGAACAGTTGCCCGGTGGCCTTTCGCTGGTCGCTAATCTCGATCTGGAAATCGGTCTGCGGCTCCACGCCGTCCCGGTTGTAGTTTGTGGCGTCCCAATGCCACACCGGCACGGCATCGGTTTTCGGCCCATCCTGTGCCGCATCGACGGCAGCCTGCAGATCGCGCATGGCGGCAGCGAGGTCGCCGCCTTCCCAGTTGGCGAGAACAGCCTGTGCGGCAGCAAGTAGTGGAGTAACGGTCGCCACGGCTACACCCGCATCGGCATTACGACCACCAGCGGGTACTCCGCGCCTTGAGGCCGCACCGTGATGGGTTTCTGCGGATCAGCGAAGGACAGGCAGATGCCTTCCGCGCCCTCACCGATGGCGCTGACCGCATCGGCGAGATAGCCGATGTTTACGCCGATAGTCACTGGGGCCTCGACTTCGCTGACCGCGTCGACTTCGCAGCGCGCCGACTCCGCACGCTGCAGCGTGAGGGAACCTTTGTCGAAAGTGACTTCGATGCAGCGACCCTTCATATCCTTCTTGCCGCCGTCCTCGATCATGGCGTCGATCATGGCCAGTCCGTCACGGAGGCGCTTCGGGTCGAGCGTGGCGACGCTGCCGCCGGCGGGGATTGCCTTCTTCCAGTCCGGGTACTTGCCATCAATGGCCTTGCCGAGCAGGACGGTGCCGTCACCAAAGGTGAGTTGGAAGTCTGCCGCGCCGAGGGTAAGTTTTACGTCGCCGCCTTGCGCGAGAAGCTTGCGCGCAAGCAAAGCGGTCTTGCGCGGCACGATCACCTCGGTTTTCTCGATGGACTCCGAGCCGGCGATCACCTCGCTGGCGACCCCCATGCGATAGCCATCGGTGGCGACGATCCACAGACGGCCATCGGAGAGCGTAAACAGCATGGCGTTGAGATAGGCGCGAATGTCCGCGTCGGCCATGGCCGGAGCCGCCTGCTCGATCATGTCGAGCAGGCGCTTGCTGTCGATGGTGATGCTCACCCGGTTGTCTTTTTTGGGTTCCATGCGCGGATACTCGGCGGCGGGGTGAGTGGGAAGGCGGAAGCGGGAGCGCCCCGATTTGACCAGCAGCGATCCCTTGTCCTCAAGGCTGAGTTCAAGTGGCTGCTTTTCCGGAACGGCGCGGACGAGATCATGGAAGCGCCGAACGTCGACGGCTATCTCGCCTTCTCCCTTGACTTCACAGGTAGATAAGGCGCGCGCCAGGACGCCGGTGTCGCTGCACAGCATGGACAGCTTGCCTCCGGCCGCCTTGAGAAGGACGGTGCCGAGCATCGGCACCGTGCCGCGCGTGTCGGCAGCGCCGGACACTAGGCCGAGCGGTGCGGCCAACGATTCCTTGGTCGTGGAAACGTGCATGCGTATTACTCCTTTCGTGGTGAAAATGGCCGAGAGCAAATGCTCCGGCTACACCAGCAAGGTTACGCAGGCAAGGTCAGTACGTTTTAGTTTTCTGCCGGGATCAGCCAAGGGTACCGGCACGCTCTATATCCCAGGTGATGGACGAGGCGATGACTTCCGGTTCCTGGTTGATCAGCGGGTTTGAGTTGCGGAGCATGCCCGAGAGGGACAGGTGAAAACGCAGCCAGTCCGATATTTGTTGCTCGGTTGCGGATCCATTCGGGATGATGACGTTCAGGGTGACCGCGCGAGAATTACGCGATCACCCCGCTTGGGCGGCTCGCTCACTTGAACAGCACCCACGCAAACACGATGAGGTCGACTACCTGCCCGAATTTCATATCGCGTACATGCGTTTCAAGCATCGCCGTAATTTCGCTGCCATCGGAAATGACTCTGGTGAGCAGTCATGCGATGACAAGCAAGCCGGTGACCATCAGTAAAGATGCAAGGCGCGCTATCCAGGTCTCGGGTTGTTTCATTTGACAGCCTTCCACGCAGGGTGTCGTAACCATAGAGAATCCGCGCATGATCCTTCTGCTTATCCCTGTCCGGAATTGACATGGACGGCGGTGCCGCTAGCGCAAACCATCATCATGGTTCCGTGCTGACCCAGAGTTTCGTAGTCGATGTTGATGCCGACGATGGCGTTCGCCCCCAGCTTCTCCGCCTCGGCGGCGATGTTGTTGAGGGCTTCCTCGCGGGCGTCGCTCAATGCGCCCTCCATCCCATTGACCCGACCGCCGATGAAATCGCGTACGGAGGACACCATATCCTTGAGGACGTTGGCGCCAAGGATTACTTCCGAGACGACAAGGCCGAGATACTCCTTGACCGGTTGGCCCTCGATGGAATCGGTTGTGGTCAGGATCATCGGCGTCCTTATTGTCAGTTGGTGACGGCGTCCGCCTCGGGCGGCGGCGAGGACCAGCCGGTGCGCTCCCACACGCTGCATGGGAAGTCGCTGCGGTGGCGCAGCGCGCCGGCCAGGGATCTCTTTGATAGATCCAGCGCCTCGCTGCCGGTCGGCGCCAGCACCAGGACCGGCAGGGGAGCACCGGCGCAGTCGAGCAGGGCGTAGTCGGCCAGGGCCCGTGGCCAGGGCGCATCGAAGCGCAGCGGCCGCAGCAGCGTGCGGCGCGCGGCGGAGAGTTCGTCGGCCACCTGCGCCTCCTGCTCGGACAGGCAGGGCATGAAGCGGCGGTCGATGCGGCGCAGCGCGATGTCGGAGACCAGAAACTCGCCCGGCTTGCCTCCTTGCTTGACGCGCATCAGGGCAAGACTTGGCAACGGCGGTGCGCCCGGATTAAAGGTGCCGGCGGCTCGCTCCACCAGGGACTCGGCGACCGTGCGGGACAGCCAGAAGCGGGTGTCGGGCATGTGCTTGAGGATGACCCGCCAGCCATAGGCGGTCGGGCGCAACTCGCGCAGAGGCGCGCAAACCAGACGCACGCAATCCGGCACGGTCAGGAACGCCTCCTGTCCAAGCCGTTCGGTTGCGTAGTTGCCCTTGTTGAAGGCGTGCGGCAGCAGTACCTGGGTGGAGAGATTCCCATCGGGCGTGATGATGTCTTTGGCACCTTCGGCCAGGGCCTTGCGTGCATCGCGCCAGGTACGCTGGCCTGCGTCGGGGCGCAGGACGTTCAGTTCCGCCATCTCAATCAGCAGATCCAGAAGCCCTTCGATGCTGACTGGGCCACCATCGGCGTACTGCACGGACAACCGGCCGTCAGGCGTCTCCATCATTGCCCCAGCGATATAGCTATCGGCCCCGGAGAACAGGTTAGCCCCCGCCGCCGAAGGGCAGTCCTCGGCATGCAGCATCCCCGTGCCGGGCATGCGCGCCAGATAGTAAGTGGCCCCGCGCCGCGCCACATACATGTCCACCCCGCAACCCACGCACAGACAACGCAAAGCGGACCGCTGCCGGTGCGCCGCCGCCAGAACCTGTTGGCCGGCCGGCGTCGTCATCAGCCAGTTGGCAAGATGCGTCTGTCCGCCGACCGCGATGCGCTGTTGGGGAGACGCTTGCATGATCAACCGATGTCCACGATGGCGGGATGCACGCCAGCGGCCAGCTCCCGCAGCATGAGAGTGAAGCGCGCAAGCGCCGTCTTGCGATCCGTCCAGTGCAGCAGCTCGCGCAGGCCATCGGGCGTGAGGGGCGCGTTGAGCAGTCCCGTACCGTTCTGGACATGGAAGTTGGGGCTGGTGCTGATCTGTCGGCTCGGGAACACGCGGCACACGGCATAGGCGGAGCGGTCGCACAGCATCACCACATGCTCGTCGTCGCCGACCTCGCGGTGCATCACCAGGTCGAACGGCGCCACCTGATCGACCAGACTGGACGTGCGTTTGGAATGGGTCAATTGCGTCATGCCGGGAAAATATCCATTCCCCGCATGCGCGGCAACGCACCAACACCAAAAACGGCTCAACCCCCGCCATCCGTGCAAGGGTTTGTCGTCGCGAACCCTTCTCGGCCTATGCAATCATCGGCGCAACCGTTTTACGAACCCGAGACGACGAGAACGCCATGAACAAACCGAACGACCTGAACATCGAGGTGATCCCGCAAAGCCGATGGATGGCCCGCAGCACGCTCGGCCACTTCAAGCGCGACGACATTCCGGTGAAAGCTACTCAGCGGGTCTTGCTGGCCCAGCCCGGCATCTTGCGCGTGCTCGCCAAGGCTTTCGAACCGGTGTCACGCGACGCCTACTACATCGGCACCGACGCGCGGCGCATCCTGACCGACCGGGTCAGCGCCAAGATCTACCAGGAGGACGAGATCTTCAAGGCAGAGACAGCCATCAACAGCCACCTGGAGCGCATCAACGACTTTTTCGACCGCCGCATCAAGCAGGCCGAGGAGCGACTGCGCGCGGCCGGTTTCGATCCCGAGGGCTTCAAGCAAAACGCCAAGGTGTATGAGGCGATCTGCACCAGTCGCACCGCGACCGAATACATCAACATCATCAAGAAGGCTGACCTCTACACCGGCTTCAACGAATACCTGTCGATCGTCGGCGAGCTCTCCGACAACCCGAACGAATCGCAGCGCGCCAAGCTGAACAACGAGCGCGAGATCCGCGGCCACCTGTTCTCCATTACCCGCCTCACCTCCAGGCACTTCCAGTTGATCCGGCGCATCTGCCACGGCGTCATGGACCAGCGCCGCGAGGAACGCGCCAAGCAGTCCGAGCGGGACAAGCGCCGCAACAAGGAGGCCAAGGGGAAGAACCTGAACAAGGTGCAGCAGGAGATGGACAAGCTTGCCCAGCCGGCGGCGGCCAGCGCCTGACAAGCGGGGCGGCGACAGGGCGGGGACGGACATGCGCGGACTCAACCCGGCCCAGCTCGATGCCGTCACCGCCGAGGAGAACCTGCTGTGCTGCGCCTGTCCTGGCAGCGGCAAGACGCGGGTGCTCATCAACAAGGTTCAGCACGTCCTCGCCAGGCATCCCGACGCCAGCATCATCCTGACGACCTTCAGCCGGGATGCAACCAACGAGATGCGCGAACGGCTGGGCCGCGCGCTTTCGCCAGGGCTGATGCAGAAGCTTAGCGTAGGCACCTTCCACGCCCTGGCCCTGAGACAGCTCAAGGCGATCGGCGCCGCCGGTCACGTCCTCAACACCATCGAGACCAACCACATCATCCTGCGTGCGCTCGAGGAGACGGGCGTGATGCTCTCCCTCGACGAGGCGGAACTGGCCATCTCGACCTGCAAGATCGACCCGGACTACGCCGAGAAGAACCCGCCGGCGGCGCGCCTGACGCGCATCTACCAACGCGAGCTGGCGGCGCGCAACGCCTGCGATTTCGTCGACATCATCGCCCGCGCCAACTCCATGATGGCCGCCGGCCAACTCGATCCCATGCCGGCATCGCACGTATTCTGCGATGAATTCCAGGACATCGACCGCCTGCAGTTCGAGTGGCTGCGCCACCACATCGCCGGCGAGCGCGAGGTATGCGTCGTCGGCGACGCCGACCAGTGCATCTACGGGTTCCGCCGGTCGCTTGGCTACCGCGGCATGATGGACTACGTGGCCATGGCCGGCGCGCGCATCATCACCTTGGGCGCCAACTACCGGTCGACCAGCCGCATCCTCGACCATGCCAGCCGTCTGATCGCGCACAACCTCGACCGCGTCAAGTTGGAAATGACCGCCGTGCGCGGCGACGGCCACGCCCCGGAGCTCGTTAGGGTCGCGCGGCAGGACGGTCAGGCCGACCACATCGTCGAGACGCTGGCCGTGCTCTGTCGCGACAACCCCGTGCCTAAGCCGCTTGCCGACCGCCAGCCCTTCCGCTTCGGTGTGAACAAAGGCCAGGCCGCGGTGCTTGCGCGCACCAACCGCCAGCTGCTCACCATCGAGCGCAAGTTCATCGAGAGCCGCGTGCCCTACCTGCGCACCGGCCGCTCCCTGTGGGACGACCAGATCCTGCCGCAGGTGTTCGTCTCCCTCCTGCAGTCGCTGCACGCCCGCAACGGCGTCGGCGTCGAGGTGGCCCTGCGCTGGGCGCGCGTGCCGGACAGCCTGATCCGTGCCTTGGCCGAGCGCGCCGGAGGCAACCTCTGGGCGCTGCTCGACCCGCAGCTGCCGGCGCCGGCCGGCATCCCCGGCGGGCCGGTCGTCGAGAGCCTGATCGAGCAGGGGCGAGGCTGGGCGCGCAAGCTGGGCAAGGACTATCCGGATTCGTCCGCGCAGGGGGTGATCTATGGCGTGGCCGCCTGGATGGTCAACGTCCTGAAGGATACTTGCGGCGAGGATGCCGATGAGGGGAATGATCGCCAGCGCCGGCCGCGCGATCTGAAGGATCTGTGGATGGTCGACGTCGTCAAGGACACCCTGGACGCCTTCCGCGGCAACCTGCCGCAGCGGATCGCCCTGGCGCGCCAGGACGAGAGCCAGAACATTCCGCGCGTGATCCTCAGCACCTTTCATGCCGCAAAGGGGTTGGAATGGGAGAACGTCTTCCTCGTCGACCTGGTGTCCGGCTCCGTGCCCAAGTGCGGCCCGGAGGCCTCCGACGAGGAGATTGAGGAGGAGCGGCGCGTCTTCTACGTGGCCATGACGCGCGCGCGCGATCGTCTCTATCTGTACACCTACCACAAGAAAAACGGCGCCCCCAGCGAATTCCTCGCCGAGGCCGGATTCGCCGTGCAACAACCAAGCAATGCTTGTTATGCCTGAAGAACGCAATTATCACGATCAGATCGGGCGCTTCGTAGGCGGCCGCGTCGCCGCCATTTTTGTCGCCGGTATGGTTGGCCCGGGCGCAGCCGAATCGCTGCTGACTTGGGTGGACCTGTCGGAGGCGCGCGACATCGAGATCATGCCGCTGCTGCACGCCCTGGAGCTGGAGGAGCGCTACCTGGAGCAGGTGCTCGACTTCGACGAGCCGCCCAAGCCGTTCTACGGCGGCGAACTGAACCTGCGCGCGCTCGAGCCGGCCTTCGATGTCGACCGTCTGATCTGCCTGGTCACGCTGCGCGACGACGGCCAGGTGTACGCCTCTCGCAACTACGAGGGCGTCGAAATGACCCAGCTCGAAGCATTGCACGAGCAATTCGACGCGATCAGCAACTCGGTGATTGAGCACGGCATGGCCAAGCGCCGCCGGCGCGCCAACTAATTCCAGAAAGGCATGGACCGGCCAAGTAGATAGGACGGAAGGAGAAAACGATGAAGACGAACACCGCACCCGATGACCTGCCCGAAGTCTGCTACGCCGTGGTGAGCGAAACCCCCGGCAAGCGCATCGGCATCATCAACCGGGGCGACCTGGGATTCTACCCGTCCGACATGGACATCGAAGGCGACAGCCTTACGGAGGTCCACCGCCGCGTCGAGCGGCTCAACCTGCGCCTGGGCGTCACGCCCGCGCAGGCCTCGCGCATGCTCGCCGGCTCGATGTTCGGCTGGGATACCCCCGCGGCGCTGCTGACGCCGGAAGAATTCGCCACGAAATGCGCGGACCGTGTGGAGGGCGCATGAGCCTGATCACCCACGCCGAAATCGTCGCAAGGCGCAAGCTGGCGCCCCTGCCGCCCGGGTGGATCGTGAGTGCCTGGAAACCGTCCGGGAGGGATGGCATCCTCGTCTGCGGCGGCGTCCCGCGTGCTGTCCCCCTCTGGGGCAGCCTGAGCGGCAAGCTCTTCGAGGGGGAGCCGCAGTCCGTTCTAGTGAGCTACGAGGAGATCCGCGCGGAATCCCGGCGCTTCGAAGCGGCTACCGGCAAGTGTGGCGACTGCCTCGGCAGCGGGCGCGCAACGACGCAGGAGCGCCGGGGCAGGACGCCGCGGCAATGCGCATGCCCGCGCTGCGCGGGGACCCGGCGTGCCCCTGTCACACATCCGGAGCAGGCCCATGCCGGCTAAACGCTTCCTGCTTGCCAGCCTGCTGCTTCTGGCCGCCGTCCCCAGTCTCGCGGCAGATACCGATCTCGACGTGCTGGTGCGCGAGACGGCGCGCGAGCGGCTGCCGATGGAGACCATCTTATGGGGGCGTCCGGTGCGCGCCGTGCCCTACGGCGCCGGCGGCGACTGCCAGAGGGTCGGTCTGATCCATCTCGACAACCGCATGCGCGACGGCAGCGAGCGCATCGACAATTACAAGGTGTGCGGCGCCAGCATCTTCCGCATCGACGATTTGCCGCCTTCCTTGCCCAACGACCCGCAGTTCAAGCAGGTCACCCGCATGGCCATGGTGGGCGCCGCCCGCTACGGCCGCCGCGGGGCGACCGCTCAGGGCTACCTCATCAGCTCGGCGCGGCTGGGCATGGCCGATGGCCGCGGCTGCGCGCAGGTCGAGACGACGGTCACATACGAAGGGCTGCTGGTGGCGCACTCAGCCGGCACCGTCTGCCCTTGAAAGGATCCCATGGACGAGCGTGAATTCGAGCAGGCAGCAATAAATACCGAGCAGATCAATGCGTCCGGCCTGGAGCGGGTGCGCCGGCTGCTCGCGCCCGAGAGCCATCCAGACTTCGACGGCAAGCACTGCATCGACTGCGACAGCCTGCTTCCGAAGCAGCGCCTTCAGGCCGGACGCATCCGCTGCACGGATTGCCAGTCCCTGCTGGAGCAGCTACGCCGGAGGCGGCTGGCGTGAGGCTCACGCTGCGAGCCTTGCAACGCTCAGGATGTCGGGTGGCGGCGATTACCCCGGCCGCGCCCGTTCCGGCGAAGGATCGCCGCCGTGCGGGGCCGACCCCGCACGACATGCTGTGGGACGCGGTGCGCGCCCGCTACGCCAGTGCGCGGCGCGAGCACCCGGCCGGCGTGCCGGGACGGCGCTTCCGGCTGGACATTGCCATCGTCGCGCGGCGCATCGCCGTCGAGGTGGATGGCTGGGCCTGGCACGGCAGGCACAAGGGCGATTTCGCCCGCGACCGCGAGCGCCAGAACCTGCTCACGCTGCACGGCTGGCGGGTGCTGCGCTTCACGGCCGGGCAGATCCGCAAGGACATCGGCACGGTGATGGCCACCATCGGCCAGGCCTGCGCCGCGAGGAAAACACGCATCAAGGAGGAGAAGAGAACATGCATGTGATCGGTCACGCCAAGGTGAGTGAAGCGCCCGGCGCGCGCACCAGTTGTCCCTGGGGGGATGTCTCCGAGATCGCCGGCAAGGAACTGCCCGTCTTTGATCGCAACCGCCGCGGCGATTGCCTTTGCCTCGTCCCCGGGAAGGGCCTGGTCGATGTGAGCCATGCCGACGTGGCAGCCTTTCGTGTCGCCGAAGAGTTCGACCCGGTTGCCCAGTTGCGGCAGTGGGCCGAGGCCTGGCTGTTCCGGAGGGCCGAATCGTGAAGGGCATCGAGAGTATGAAAGTCCGCAAGGAGAAGCCGTGGTACGGCTGCGCCATTGCCGTCATGGTGTTCAACGTCCTGATCAGCGCCTGGAATCTTGACCCTATGCCCTTCTACACCGAGGACGTTCACGCCAGCGCGATGGTCCTTCTCCTCGGCGTCCTGGTGTTCTGCCTGGTGAAGGCTTACAGGCAGGAGAATCTTCGCGAAGGCCTCTATCGCGCGTATCTCGCCCGCTTCGACGTCAATTCCCTGATCAGGGCGGCCTCTTCGCCGGAACTTACGCATCGCTCCAGGGAAGCGATCGTGGCTTTCCTCGACGAGCGTCTCGCCGGCTGGGCGGTCTGTGGGCGGGCGGCATCATGAATTGCGCCGAGCATCCCTATGAGGCCGCGGTCGCCGTGTGCGCCGGCTGCCAGCGTGGCCTGTGTGCGGCCTGTGCCGCCGAGTTCGAGCAGCCCATCTGCGTGCCCTGCGTGATGGCGCACAACAAGGGCGTGATCCGTGGCTTTACATTCAAGCTGGCGATGATGGTGGTGCTGTGCGCCGCTTCGCTCGGCCTCGCCTGGGGCCTGCTCGAGGCGAAGTACCTGGCCCTGCTCGGCGCCACCTCGGCCTTCGCGCCGTGGGGCTGGGAATTCATGCGCCGGCTGGGTCTGGCGCGCGACGTCGAGTACGTCAGCCCCGTCGTGCAGCTCTCCAACATCCTGCTGCAACTCCTCGGCGCCATGGCGATCGGCCTGGTGGTCGGGCCCTACCAGCTCTACAAGGCGGTGAAGGAGATCCGCGTGGCGCGGAGCACCAACCAGCATCTGGAGGCGCGCGGTGGCGAAGCGCCGGTTTGACCTGGAGCATTTACTGCGCAACCCGGTCCTGCGGGTGTGCGCGATCGCGCTGATGCTGGCCGCTGGCTTTGTTTTCGACACGGCAGTCGCGCTTGCCATGGTGCTCGCCTTACCGCCTGAACCGTTGCTCTCAGCCCTGTGAGGTACGCCATCAATGAACGGTGAGGTCATCGTGCACGCGATGGTGCAGTACGTCGTCTGTCCAACATGCGAGGCGGAGGTTAAAGGCTTCGTCATGGACCCGCGCGGAGCCGAGAACATTGTCTGCGAGCAATGCGAAGAAAAATTCGACATCCCGGCCGACGCCCGGGTGGTGATGGACTGAGAGAGGAGGGCACATGCCCAGCGAAAGACTGATCGCCTTGCTGCGCCACGTCAGAGCACCCAAAACCAACATGAGCTGGCGCGGCGTTGCTGCTGCGTTGGGCGACCTCTATCACCCGCAGATGAGCCTCCCCGAGGTGGTTCGCCACCTGGCGGCCGCCTACACCGAGCTGACCGAGGAGCCGCGCTTCGACGTTCCAGCCGGCCCAACCATGCTGGCCAACCTGCTGCTCGCCCCAATCAAGGGCCCAAGCTCCATCGACGTGCTGGGCCCGCGATCAACTAACCAGGTCTACAGCGTCGAGGGCTTCTACAACAGCCTTGCCGGCCACCTGCTGGGAGCATTCATGATGGCCAAGACCGACTGGTGCGCCGAACTCATCGCCGCGCCAGAAAAGCCGCCGGCGCCGGCCACGCCGCCCCGACCGCTGTGCCGCGACTGCGCCGACGAGGTGGTGCGCCAGCAAACGTCCCAACCGGTCTGCCCGAACAGCGGCCAGCCCTGCGGATTTTGAGGTGTCCATGGAAACCATTCTGAAGGGCCTTTGGCTGCGCGATCGCAAGACCCAGGCCCTCTACCGGGTAACCCAGACCGGCGAGGGGATGATCCACTACCGCGGCGAGAGTGGCAGCGGCCGCATCGTCGCCGAGGCCATCCACCGCGAATTCGAAATCCTTCCCGGCAAGCCTCAGGAGGTGTCATGCAATTAACCGTCTTGCCTTTCCAACCCCAACCCCTTCCATCCGCCCGCGACGTCTTCGACTCCCTCGAAGTCTGGCTTTCCTCGCCTGACCTCGCTTTTGCTTCCTGGGTGAACCGGCAGAACCTCAAGGCCAGCACCAAGACCGTCTACATCGCGATGTTCCGCAAGTGGGTCGGCTGGCTGAAGGTCCACGGCGTGCGCATCGAGCACGTCGACCAGGGCCACCTGCGCGTCTTTCTCGACGGCGAGAACCTCGACAAGCATCACCGCCACCGCTACGTGCGCTTGATCGAGCGCGCCTTCGACCACCTCGCCGCGATCGGCTACCAGGGCATCAACCCCGGCAGCCGCGCCGCCAAGAGCGGGGTCGGCGAGGGCCACAACGACCCGACGCGCTTTCTCACGCGGGGTGAGCGCGACGCGCTGATCGCGCTGGTCCAGGAAAGAATAGAAAAGCACAGGCAGGAAGAGAATCCGTCTTGGACGGAAGTGCGCGACACGGCGCTCGTCGCGGCGATGCTCGGGGGAGGGCTGCGGGTGTCCCAGGCGCAGGCGGTGACGGTTAATTGCATAGATATGCCGGAGGGCTGGATTGCGCTGCGCGGCGAGCGCCGCGATCGGCCGCACCGCGCCCGCCTGCTTCCCTTCGCCCGCGACGCGATCGCGGTCTGGCTGGAGGTGCGCCGCCGCCAGGGCGTGCCAGGCGATCTGCTCTTCCCGGCACAGCGGCGCGCCGCCGGCTTCCACCCGAAGCGGGCCACCGAGAAGATGCACTCGACCTCGGTGTTCCGCCGCGCCGGCCTGCTGATGGCCGCCGCCGGCATACAGGGCGATCGCGCCTGCGCCCAGACGCTGCGGAACACCTACGGCGCGCTGCTCCTCGAGGAGGGGCTCGCCGACGACCTCCTCACCGAGTACATGGGCTTCTTCAAGCTTTGCTCGGCGCAGCGCATGCGGGAAGCGCACAAGCGCTGGAGCGCCGAGACGGCGCGCCAGGCCGCGGCACCGGCCGCGAAAGAGGAGGTGACCGAGTAATGGGTACGTTCCTCAAGTACGGCTTCTGGGCGCTCGTCGCCTACTTCGCGGTCTTCATCGCCGGGCCTGCCTACACCCAGGCCTGGAAGACGCACAAGCTGCTCGTCTCGATCGCCAAGGAGCACGGCGGACCGTCCCCGGCGCCGGCGGCCGAGATCCGCAAGGCCTACGCCAGCCGGGCGGCGGCCGCCGGCGCCTTCGCCGAGGCCGACATCGACGTCGTGCGCGAGGGGGGCCAACTCGTGATTCTCGCCAGCTACGCCGCCATGCGCCGCATCTCCGCCTGCTGCTACCTGCAGTTCGATTTCGACCTGGCCTCCGACCGCTCGCCGTTCAGCTCGCCGCAAGGGAGGGAATCGTGAGCCAGTGCGCCGATCTGCCCGCCACCGGCTGGGCCGGGCCGCGCCCGGGCGCCACCGTGCTGTTCCTCGACATCGACGGCGTGGTGCACCCGAAGCGCTCGGGCTGCTACCGCTACATGCCGGCCGTCGAGCGCCTGCTGGCACGTTTCCCGCGCCTGGACGTCGTGCTCACCACGGGTTGGCGCGAGATGTTCGGCCGCGAACACTTGGTCGCGCTGTTTCCCGAATCCTGCCGGGACCGCGTGCGCGGCGTGACCCCGGTGCTCACCGCGCCTTGGCCGCGCTACGCCGAGATCCGCGACTATGTGCGCCGCCACGGTGTCGAACGCTGGCTCGCGGTGGACGACGATGAGTCTCAATTCCCCGACAACTGCGAGCATCTGTTCCTGGTCGACCCGTGCCACGCGCTCTGCCCGGAGAACGAGCGGGCCCTGGTTTCGCGCCTCGATGCGCTCATGGAAGAAGGCTGGTGCCGGGCATGAAAACCGTCCTGATCGGACTGGCGGCGCTGCTCATCGCCGCCTGCGATGCCGGCGATCCCAACATGGAC
>JAANMU010000904.1_pt1 | contig 31045 bp, 22 predicted proteins | sample 7279701 | NCBI WGS metagenome assembly JAANMU01 (sample SAMN14094539, study PRJNA606508) | bioreactor metagenome | isolation source: A lab-scale SPAN reactor treating ammonium-rich wastewater day 57 | place: Ireland: Galway | collected 2017-03-13
ACCGCCTCCCCAGCCTGAAAGAAGCAGGTCATTCTGACACAAGCTCCGCGACTTGGGGAAAACTGCTAGCATCTACAGCTAGCTAAAATGCGCTCTAGTCATTGTCGCCCTGGTGTTCAAAAAGCAGGAGCCATGAGCGGACCATCGCGCGAGAGGCTACATCCGGGGAAGCAGCAATCGTGGGCCAAGACGTATTCGGTATGCGGGTGTTGTCCATGAATCTGCTGACGACTACGTTTGATTCGCTGCGTGTCATCAGCGATTAGTTAAATCTGCCTTAGCACGGGCGACTTGGAACTCAGCCATGAAATTCTCAACAATACTGTATGTGTTTACTGCGGCGCTGGGGCTCCCATCGCCGGTCTGGGCCGGCCCGGCCAAAGCGCCGCGGGCGATGGTGGCCACGGTGCATCCGTTGGCGACCGAGGCGGCGCTGGAGGTCATGCGCAAGGGCGGCAACGCGGTGGACGGCGCCGTGGCGGCGGCGCTGACGCTGGGGGTGGTCGATGGCTACAACTCGGGCATTGGCGGCGGCTGTTTTATTCTGATCCGCACCGCCGACGGCAAGTTTCATGCGATTGACGGCCGCGAGACGGCGCCCGCCGCCGCCACGCGCGACATGTTCCTCCGCGACGGCCAGCCGCAATCCGCCTGGAGCGTAACCGGCCCTTTGGCGTCGGGCACGCCCGGCGCGCTGGCGGCCTATGCAGCGGCGGTGCAAACGCACGGCAAGTCGGAACTTAGTGACCTGCTGCGGCAGGCGGCCGACGTGGCCGACGAGGGCTTTGTGTTGAACGAAGGATACGCTCGCCGCCTGGCCGCGGTGGCCGAGACGATGGCCCGCTTTGAAGGCTCGCGGCAGGTGTTCATCAAGACCGATGGTTCGCCCTACCGGCAAGGCGAAGTGCTCAAACAGCCCGACCTGGCCCACACGTATCGAGCCATCGCCGAGCACGGCGTCGGCTGGTTTTACGGCGGTCCGTTTGCCGAACAGGTCGCCGAGTGGATGGCCAATCATGGCGGCATTCTCACCGTGCAAGACTTCGCCAATTACCGCAGCGTGAACCGCCAGCCGCTGGTGACCGAGTACCGCGATTACACGGTGGTCGGCTTTCCGCCGCCTTCCAGCGGCGGCGTACACGTGGCGCAGATCCTGAACATCCTGGAAAACTTCGACCTCAAGAAACTGCGCGACGAAGACCCCGCCCAGTTCATCCACGTGACGGCCGAGGCGATGAAGCTGGCCTTTGCCGACCGGGCGTTCTGGTTGGGCGATCCAGCCTTCGCCAAGGTGCCGCGCGGACTGATCGACCAGGACTACGCCGATCAACTGGCGCTGCGGATCGACCCGGCGCAGGCCATTTCGGTCAAAAAGCATGGCGTTCCGGCAGGGCACGCGACCGAGTTTTTCCGCCATACCACACACATTGCCGCCGCCGACGCCGAGGGGAACTGGGTAGCCATAACCGCCACCATCAACACCACGTTTGGTTCGAAGGTGGTTGTGCCAGGCACCGGCGTGGTGCTGAATAACGAGATGGACGACTTCGCCATCTCGCCCGGCGTGCCCAACGCCTTTGGCTTGTTGGGCGCCGAGGCGAACGCGGTGGCGCCGGGCAAGCGGCCGCTGTCGAGCATGAGTCCCACGGTGATCCTCAAGGACGGCCAGCCGGTGATGACGGTCGGCGCCGCGGGCGGGCCGAAGATCATCACGCAAGCGGTGCTGGCGATCGTCAATCACCTGGACTTGGGAATGAGCCTGCCCGAGGCGGTCGCGGCGCCACGGTTTCATCACCAATGGTCCCCCGACGCGCTGATGGTCGAACGCACGCTGGCCCCAGAGCTGGTGCGCGGCCTGCGCCGCTTCGGCCACACGGTGCGCGAAGAAAGCGCCGTGGGAGTGACGCAGGCGATTGGCGCCACGCCCAATGGCAAGCTGATCGGCGTCTACGATCCCCGCGTGTCTGGCCAGGCGGCCGGCTTTTGAGACGCCTTCCGGTTGCGTGGGGCGATTGTTTCTGGAAATTGCTCCACGAATTTCGGCGAGCGGGGGCGTTAGCCCCCTGATTGATCCGCCGGTGGACTCCACGTTCTCGGCGCACTGAGTTTAACAGCGGGCTTTGACGGGTGGGCGCGCTATCAGCCGGCTCACGCCGGCCGCGCCAGGGAACCTTGCCAGACACGCTTTGTTGAACCGCTCCCCAACGGGGAGTGCGTAGCGTACCATGTGACGCTAAGTGCTTTCCGTTGGAGAGCAGTTCACCATCGGTCGCCATCTTTCTCCCATGCACGATCCGAACCAGTCCACCGACTCTCCGCCGGCCCATCTGGGGCTGGGCGACGCCGTGAGCATTATTGTGGGCATCGTGGTGGGGGTGTCGATCTTCCGCGCCTCGCCGCTGGTGTTTCAGAACGTGTCGGGGCCGTGGATGGGGCTGGGCGCTTGGGCGCTGGGCGGCGTGCTGTCGTTCATCGGCGCCTTGTGTTACGCCGAGCTGGCCACCACTTATCCGCGCATCGGCGGAGACTACGTTTACCTCTCGCGGGCCTATGGCCGGTGGGTGGGCTTTCTATTTGGTTGGGCGCAGTTGGCAGTGATCCTGACCGGCAGCATCGGGGCCATGGCCTACGCCTTTGCCGACTATGCCGTCCCGCTATTCGATTTGGCGCCGCGCTGGACGGCGTGGCTGGCGGTTGGCGCGGTCACGGTGCTGACGCTGCTCAACCTGTGCGGCGTGCTGTTCGGCAAGACGACGCAAAACGTGCTGACCGTGGCCAAGGTGCTAGGCCTGTTGGGCATGACCGTGGCTGGGTTGGTCTGGGGAAGCGGCTCGTGGGAGGCCCGCGAGCCGATCAGCGGCCCCGGCTTTGGACTGGCGATGGTGTTCGTGCTTTACGCCTACGGCGGCTGGAACGACGCCGCCTTCGTGGCTGCCGAAGTGCGCGACCGGGAACGCAACCTGCCGCTGGCGCTGCTACTGGGAATTACGGGCATCACGCTGATTTACTTGTTGATTAACGTGGCTTACTTGCGGGGGCTGGGCTTTGAAGGACTGCGCGGGTCTTCGGCGCCGGCCGCCGACGTCCTTCAGAACGGGGTGGGGCCTTGGGGCGCCAAAGCGATTAGCGTGCTGGTCATGGTCTCGGCCCTGGGGGCGATCAACGGCTTGATCTTTACCGGCGCCCGCGTGTACGCCGCCCTGGGCGCCGATCATCGGGTGTTCGCGCTCCTGGGCCGCTGGAACATGCGCCTGGACGTGCCCGCGTGGGCGCTGGTCACGCAAGGCGTGATTACGCTCGCGTTGATCATGGCGGTCGGGACCGACGCGGGACGCAGCGCCGTCGATGCGGCCTTGGGCGGCGCCGGACTGCAGGGGCTGCCGTGGGACAAATACTTTGGCGGCTTCGATACGCTGGTGGCGGGTACGGCGCCGGTGTTCTGGATGTTCTTCCTGCTCACGGGGCTGTCGCTGTTCGTGCTGCGCTGGAAAGACCCCACGCGGGAACGCAAGTTCAAGACCCCGCTCTACCCCGTGACGCCGCTGGTGTTCTGCCTGATGTGCGCCTACATGCTTTACTCCAGTTGGGACTACGCGCGGGGCCTATCGCTCCTGGGCTTTGTGCCGCTGGCGCTGGGCCTGCCGTTGTACCTTCTCAGCCGCAAGTAACGCGCGAAAAATCCCGCGGCTCACCCATCGCTCGGCGTCCCCACTTGCGGTTTCGCGCGCCTGGCGCCTTTGGCCCAAAAACCGTCTTCGATATACTGAACCTGCACGCCGCGGGGCGTGTCTTGCGCTCAACCTTTCACCCTATGAGGGACATGATACGCATCGGCATTTTGGGCGCCACGGGCTACACGGCGCTCGAGCTAGTCAAACTCCTTCTGCGGCATCCCGAGGCGAAGATCACCGCCCTGACCACACGGCAGGAGGAACGTCCCCACCTGTCCGAGATTCACCCGCAACTGACGGGCCGCCTGGACTTGCGGCTGGAGAACCTCTCGCCGGGGGAAGTCGCCGCGCGGGCCGACTGCGTGTTCTGTTGCCTGCCGCACGGGGCCGCGGCCAAGGCCACGCCCGACCTCTTGGCCGGCGGGGCGAAGGTGATCGACTTTAGCGCCGACTACCGCCTGAACGACGCCGCCACCTTCCGCCAGTGGTATCACGAGGAACACCCCGACCCGCAACGGCTGGGCAAGGTGGTGTACGGTCTGCCCGAGTGGTTTCGGGAGCAGATTCGCGGCGCACAACTGGTGGCCAATCCCGGCTGCTATCCTACCTCGGCCATTCTGCCGCTGGCGCCGTTTCTGGCGAAGGGGCTGATCGAACCGGAAGACATCATCGTCGATTCCAAGAGCGGCGTCAGCGGCGCCGGCCGCACGCCCAAGCTGCCCTTCCACTATCCCGAGTGCAACGAAAGCTTCTCGGCCTACGGCGTGGGCACGCACCGCCACACGCCCGAGATTGACCAAATCCTGGGACGCGTCGCCGGGCGAGAGACGCGGGTCATCTTCACGCCGCATCTTGTGCCCATGGACCGCGGCATTTTGAGCGTCATCTACGCGCGTCCCACGCAGGAGTTGGATCAAGACACCGCCCTCCAGGTGCTGCGCGAGAAGTACGATGATGAGCCGTTTGTCCGCGTGGTGGATCACCTGCCCGCGACCAAGCACACCGCGCACACGAACTTTTGCGACATCACGGCCCGCATGGTGCGCGGCCGGCTGCTCTTGATTTGCGCGGAAGACAACCTGGTGAAAGGCGCCTCGGGCGCGGCGGTGCAGAACTTCAACGTGATGTATGATTTTCCCGAAACCACCGGGCTCCTGTAGCGGGTTCGTTTAGGTCACTCGCTGGAGCGAGTAACCTGCATTAAAGAACTCGTCGCACCTTCCTTGGACCATCTCTTATGCCGGTTGTCATTCCTTTGGGTTTTGAGTTCGCGGGGGCGTCGTGCGGCATCAAGCGCATGGCGGACAAGGAGGACATCTCGCTGGTCATCTGCCGTGGCGGCGCCGTGGCGGCGGGCGTGTACACGCAAAACCGCGTCTTTGCGGCGCCGGTGGCGCTGGACCGGCAGCGGACCCCCTCGGCCGATATTCGCGTGGTGGTGACCAACTCGGGCAACGCCAACGCTTGCACGGGCGAGCGCGGTCTGCGCGACGCGCAAGAGATGGCCCGCCTGGCCGCTTCCGCGTGCGGGGCGCCGCCCGAGCAAGCGCTGGTCATGTCCACCGGCGTGATCGGCGAGTTCCTGCCAATGGAGAAAGTCGCCGCGGGAATCGCGTCGGCCGCTCAAAACCTCGGCGCCGACGAAGCGGCCTTCCTGGCCGCTGTGCGCGGGATCATGACCACCGATCGCGGTCCCAAGTACACCTCACGCGCCTTGCGGCTGGGAGAGCGGGAAGTGCGCATCGCGGGCATGGCCAAAGGCGCGGGGATGATCGGCCCCAACATGGCCACCATGCTCTCGGTGATCACGACCGACGCGGCCCTGACGCCCGAGGCGGCGCAAGCGGCGCTGGTCGCGGCGGCCGACGAAAGCTTCAACTGCATCAGCGTCGAGGGGCATACCAGCACCAACGACACGCTGCTGCTCCTGGCCAGCGGCGCCGCGGGCGGCGAGGCGCTCTCGGGCGACGACTTGCAAACCTTCCGCGCGGCCCTTACCGAGCTGTGCATTGAACTGGCCAAGCAAATTCCCGACGATGGCGAAGGCGCCACGCACCTGATCGCCATCGAAGTGCAAGGCTGCGACACCCGCGACGACGCCCAGCGCATCGCTCACGCCATCGCCAACAGCGCCCTGGTCAAGACGGCTATCGCGGGGGGTGACCCCAACTGGGGGCGGATTGTTTCGGCGGCCGGTTACGCGGGCGTCGCCTTCGACCCGGCCCAGGTTTCGCTCCATTTGAACGGCCACGCAATTTACGAGAATGGCGCTCCCGTGTCCTTCCAGGCCAAGACGGTGTCGCAATCCATTCAAAACCAGCACGAGACGCAGATTGTGCTGCGCATCGGCGCCGGCCCCGCCCAATGTCGGCACTGGACTAGCGACTTGACGGTGGATTACGTCAAGTTCAACGCCGATTACCACACCTAATTGCCGACGCCCAATCTGTAAGGACCGCCCCAGGCGGCCATCTCTAGACCGCGCCGGCAGCGATGCCGGCCGCAAGCGTCATTGGTTGTGGTTTTGCGCCCGCGCCAGGAAACGATCTTCGCCGGTTCGCTGACGGCGCCTTGGGAATTGATCTACCGCGGGTGATGTGGTTGCGATACACTCCCGCGCTGCGCTGGGAGTTGTTGCTTCTTGTCCAAGGGCCCATCTGCCCGCTTCGCCAGGGAAGGCGATTCGATGTCATCCAAACTGCCTTGCTTGTCGGTCGCGATCGTGGCGCGCGACGCTGCGGACCCGCTGGCCGAAACGCTCAAGTCGATCCGCGCCGTGGCCGACGAAATCGTGGTCCTCGACACCGGCTCGACCGACGCCACGCGGGCCGTGGCCGAAGAGTTTGAAGCGGCGCTCCAGACGCGCCCCTGGGACGACGACTTTTCGGCCGCCCGAAACGAGTGCTGGTCGCACGTTCGCGGGCAATGGGTGCTCTGGCTGGACGCGGGCGAAACGCTCTCGCCCGAGGACGCTGCTGCGCTTCAGGAGTTTGTGGCTGGCCCGGCCCACCACGCGACGGCGTACATGCTGCTCGTCACCACGCCCGCGGGCGAGGGCGACATTTCCGGCGAACAGGTGGGACGCATCCGCCTGGTTCCCAATCACCCGGACTTGCAATTCGCCGGTCGGGTGCGCGAGTCGCTGACTGCGTCGCTGGAGGAACACGGGATTGCTGTGGAAGGGTTGCCCTATCGCATTCGCCGCGGCGCCGCCGAGAACGACGAAGCTCGTCGCCGCGCTCGCGCACAACGGAACCTGCAACTGGCAAGTCTGCAAACGAGCGAAACCGGCCCGCAACCGCACCTGGCCAACTGTCTGGCCGAAGCACACCAGACGCTGGGCGACGCGCGGCAGGCGGAAGCCTTGTACCGCGGCGTCTTGGGCGCGGCGTCGCAAGCCGCCGATCGATTGGAGGCGTACTATGGCCTGCTGGTGGCCGTCGAATCGCGTGAAGGCGGCCGCATGGAGCAAATTTCCCTTTGCCTGGAGGCGCTCGACGAGTTCCCGCTCGACGCCCACTTGCTATGTGCAATGGGCGGATACCTGCAAACGCAGGGGCACACGGACCTGGCGATCCGCGCCTTGGACACCGCGTGGCGTCACGGCCAGGTGCATCCCGAGGTCTGGCACTTGAGCGACATCCGCGAGATTGCCGCCGTCAGCCTCAGCCGCTGTCAGGAGGCGGCTGGTCAAATCAAGGAAGCGCGGTGGACGGTCGAAGACGCACTCACGGAATACCCCGCCGCGCCCCGCTTGCGCCGCCGCCGCGAGGAACTGAATACCCTGGCCGCCAGGCCAGCGGCTCGCCGCAGTGCGTCGTAGCGCAAGTCGGTCGTGACGCGCGGGGCGGCACTTGGTATGGTTCCGTCCCCGGCATCCTCAAATTGACCAAACACCCACGCGTCTCGCATGACGATTGCTCCACGCATCGATCCGGCCTCCGAGGCGACCGCCCCGCGCGGAGCGCCGAGCGTGGTCGATCCGCAATTGGTGGAGGAAACGCGGCGCGAGATTCGGGCGATCATCCAAGAGATTACGCAGCTTTCCCAGTCCGACGCTTCGCTGGAGCAGTTTTGCGAAGGTTTCTTGTCGCGGGTCGTCTCGGCATTGGCGGCGGTGGGCGGGGCGCTGTGGCTGGTCGATGACGACCGGCGGTTGCGGCTGCAACACCAGGTCAACCTCGCGCGTACTGGCCTGGCCGAGAGCGAAGAAGCACAACTCCGGCATAGCCTGCTGCTGGATAAGATTGTGGCCGGCGGGCAGCCGACGCTGGTCCCGCCGCACTCGGGCGGCGACGCCGACGAGGCCAGCAACCCCACCCCGCAACTGCTGGTGGTGGGCGTGGTCCGTCCGGAACAGTCGGTGGAAGCGGTTATTGAAATCTTCCAGCGTCCCGGCGGCGGGCCGACCACGCACCGCGGCTACCTGCGGTTCCTGGTGCAGATGTGCGACCTGGCGGCCGACTTCCTCAAGCGGCGCCGCCTGCGGCATCTGCACGACCGGCAAGCCCTGTGGGAGCAACTGGAGCAGTTCACCCGCGCGGTCCACGCCAGTCTGGACCAGCGCGAGACGGCGCTGGTGATCGCCAACGAGGGCCGCCGCCTGATCGGGTGCGACCGGGTGAGCGTGGCCTTTGTCCGTGGCCGGCGCTGCGTGGTGGAAGCGGTCAGCGGGTTGGATTCGATTGACCGCCGCGCCAGCGAGGTTCGCGCGCTGGGGAAACTCGCCGCGGCGGCGGTGGCCGCCGACGAACCGCTCTACTTTACCGGCGACGATTCGCGCCTGGCGCCGCAGATCGAGCGGGCGCTGCACGACTATGTGGACCGCGCGCACGCCAAGTCGCTGGCGGTCATCCCGCTGGCGCCGCCGGTGGAAGAGCCGCGCGACGAGACCGCCCGCCGTCGCCGCCGTCCTCGGCCGCTCGGCGCGCTGGTGGTCGAACAGTTTCATCAACGCGCGTTCGAGGAGCCGACGCAGCAGCGGATCAATACCGTCGTTCAGCATAGCGCGCTGGCGCTGACCAAGGCGCAAGAGCACTCGCGGTTGTTCCTGTTGCCGCTCTGGAAGGCGCTCGGCCGGGTCAAGTGGGTCATCGAGGCCCGCACGTTGCCCAAGACGCTGTTGGCGGCGGCGGTGCTGGCGGCGGCCGTGGCGGCGCTGGTGCTGCTGCCCAAAGACTTTGCCTTGGCCGCCCGCGGAGCATTGCAGCCGGTGGAGCGGCGGCACGTGTTCGCCAACGTGGAAGGCGTGGTGACGGCCGCGCTGGTCGAGCACGGTCAGGAAGTCGCGGCGGGGCAAGAGTTGGTGCGGCTGCGCAATACCGACCTGGAGGTGGAAATCGCTTCGCTCATTGGCCAGCGGACCACCACGCAGGAGCAAATCCTCTCGATCCAGCGGACGTTGCTGGACAACCCGCGGCTCTCGCCCGACGAGCGCGAGCGGTTGTCCGGCCGGCTGTTGGAACTGCAAGAAACGGCCAACGGCTTGGAGCGGCAGTTGATGCTGGTCCAGCAGAAGGAGGAACAGTTGATCGTACGCAGCCCGCTGGCCGGGCAAGTCGTCACGTGGCGAGTGCAAGACAAGTTGATGCACCGGCCCATCGAGCGCGGCCAGGCGCTAGTGACCGTGGTCGACCCGGCCGGTTCCTGGGAGCTAGAGTTGCATATGCCCGAGCGGCGCGTGGGGCACCTGGTGCGCGCCCAGCGCGCCTTGGGCGAAGACCTGCCAGTGGCGTTTTACCTGGCCACCCACCCCGGCCAGGAGTACCACGGCCGCGTGACCGAAGTACATCACACGGCCGACGTGCATGGCGACGACGGCAACACGGTGCGGGTGCGCGTGGCGATCGACCGCAACGAACTGCCCGACCTGCGTCCCGGAGCTACCGTGAACGCCCGCGTCCTATGCGGCCAACGCCCCCTAGGCTACGTCTGGTTCCACGAAGTGCTAGAAGCGATTCAATCCAAGATCGTATTCTGGTTGTAACATGCACGACCCCCTCCCCCTTCTAACCTCTGACTCCTGACTCCTGACCCCCCGGCTCCTTCCGCTGCGTTACCATCATGTCGCTGTCGCTCCTACTCTCGCTTCCGTTGATCGCCCTCTCTGGCCCATTGCCGCCGCCGGCCGAAGGTGCGGGGCGCGAGGCGTTGATTCCCTCGTGCCTGGTGTCGCTGTCGGCCGACGTACAGGTGCCGGCCTTGGAGTCGGGGCCGCTGGTGGAAGTGCTGGTCCGCGAAGGCGCGTTCGTCCAAAGCCGCGCGCTCTTGGGCCGCATTGACGACGAGCAGGCCCAATTGCAACGGTTTGCCGCCGAGCGCGAACTGCGGGCGGCGCTGGCGCAGGCCGAGGACGACATCGCCATTCGCTACGCGGAAGCGGCCAAAGAGGTCTCGGCGGCCGAGTTGCAGCGCTCGCTCGACATCAACCGCCGCGCGGGGCAGCAAACCGTTTCCGAGGCCGAGATCAACCGCCAGCGTTTGGAGAAGCACCGCTCGGAATTGCAGATCGACCGCAGCCGGCTGGAGCAACGGGTGGCGATGCTTACGGCCGAGGTCAAAGACGCCGAAGTCAAATCGGCCGAGGCCAACATGCGCCGCCGCCGCATCGTCGCGCCGCTGGATGGGCTGGTGGCCGACGTGCTGCGCCAGAAAGGCGAATGGGTGAACGCGGGGGACCCGGTGTTCCGCCTGGTGCGGGTCGATACGCTGCGCGTGGAAGGCTTCTTGGACGGCGCCCGCTACAACCCGGCCGACGTCGCCGGCCGCCCGGTGCGGGTGTCGTTCACTCTGGCCGGCGGTCGCCGCGTGGAGTTGCCGGGGCAGATCGTGTTCATCAATCCCGAGGTGCAAGCCGGCAACAAGCACCGCGTGCGGGCCGAAGTGCAAAACCGCCAAGAGCAAGGCGAATGGCTTCTCCGCCCCGGCATGAGCGTGGAGATGACCATTTCCGTGAAGTAACCACTAACACAAGCCACGGAAGAAGAAGAGCCACGGATGAACGCGGATGAAACACGGATAAGAACAAAACAAGAAACTTCTCCCGTCCCGTTTCTCTTTCCATCCGTGGCTCTCTTGCCCGCTGACTCCTGACTCCTGACCCAGCATGTCGCTTGCCGCCTCGTTAATCCCGAGCACTCGTCGGCCGGTGGCCTTGCGAAAGCGGGCGGACCTGGAGACGCGGCGGCAATGGCGCCAGGGGCGGCGGTATTGGATCGTCAAAGACCCGCTGGCGTTGCGGTACTACTGCTTCGAGGAAGAAGAGTTCGCCCTCTTGGAAATGCTGGACGGGGCCACCAGCATCGACCAGATCCAGCGCGAGTTCGAGCGGCGGTTCAGCCCGCAACGGCTTTCGCCCGCCGAACTGCACCAGTTCTTTTCGATGCTCCACCGCGGCGGGCTGGTGGTTTCCGACGCGCCGGGACAAGGCCAGGAATTGAAACGCCGCGGCGACGAGAAGCGCCGCCGCGAGCGCCTGGCCAAGTGGACCAATGTCCTGGCGCTGCGGTTCAAAGGCGTCGATCCCGACCAGTGGCTGACGCGACTCCATGCGGCGCTGGGCTGGCTGTTCTCCGGGCCCGCCGTGGCGGCTACTTGCCTGTTCGCCTTGGCCGCCGCGGCGCTGGTGTTCACGCACTTCGACCAGTTCCAAGCCAAGCTGCCCACGTTCCAGCAGTTCTTCGCCGCCGAAAATTGGCTGCTCATCGCGGTGACCCTGGCGGGAACCAAGGTGCTGCACGAGTTTGGTCATGGGCTGGCGTGCAAACGGTTTGGCGGCGAGTGCCACGAGATGGGCGTGATGTTCCTGGTCTTTACGCCCTGCCTGTATTGCAACGTGACCGACTCCTGGATGCTTTCCAGCCGTTGGCGCCGCGCGGCGGTGGCGGCTGCGGGCATGTACGTGGAACTGGCGCTGGCCGCCGGCGCCACGTTCCTGTGGTGGTTCTCCAATCCGGGTTTGCTGAACTCGCTGTGCCTGAACGTGATGTTCGTTTGCTCGGTCAGCACCGTGGCGTTTAACGCCAACCCGCTAATGCGGTACGACGGGTATTACATTCTTTCGGACCTGCTGGAGATTCCCAACCTGCGGCAAAAGGCGTCGGCGGTGGTCAGCCGCACGCTGTCGTCGCTGGTGCTGGGCCTGCGCCCCGCGCCCGATCCGTTCCTGCCGCAGCGGCGGCGCGGGTGGTTTGCGGCGTATGCGGTCGCATCGGGGGTGTACCGGTGGGTGATTACCTTTTCGATCCTGTGGTTCATGTGGAAGGTGCTGGAGCCTTACGGCTTGCAAGTGATCGGGCAAGCGCTGGCGGGCGTCGCGGTGCTAGGAATGATCGTTCAACCAATCGTGCGCGCGGGCGGGTTCCTCCGCGCGCCGGGAAGGTGGGAGGCGGTGAAGAAACTACGACTTGCAACCGCCGTGGCGCTGGCGGCGGCCGTGCTGGCAGCCGTGTTGTACGCGCCGCTGCCGCATTACATCACCTGTGGCGTGACCGTGCAGCCGCGCGATGCGGCGTTCGTATACGTCGAAGCGCCGGGACGATTGACCGCCATTCACGCCGCGCCGGGAGATTACGTGGCGGCCGGCCAACCGCTGGCGACGTTGGAAAACGTGGACCTGCAATTGCGCCTGGAACAACTGGCGGGCCGTCGCGCGGAGCTGTTGGTGCGCCTGACTGGATTGCGCCGGGCCGCCTTCGGGAACGAACAAGCCGCGCAGGAAATTGTCGAAGTGGAAAAAGCGCTGGAGGCGCTCGATGATCAACTGGCCCGCCGACAGCGCGACCTGGAGCGATTGACGATCCTGGCGCCGGCGGCGGGCACGTTGATTGCCCCGCCCGAGGTCGCCCCGCCCAAACCCGAAGACGAGCGACTCTCCACGTGGTCCGGCGCGCCGCTGAAGCGCGAAAACCTGGGCGCCTTCCTTACCGACGGCGTGCTGCTGGCCCAAGTGGGCGACCCGCGTCAATTGGAGGTGATGCTGGCGGTCGATCAGGCGCACATCGAGTTCTTGCGCCCGGGGCAGCAAGTGGACGTGGTGTTGGAACCGCTGCGGACCGTCAAATCCACCACGCGCCTGGAGCATATCTCGCAAGCCGAGATGCAGAACGCTCCCAAGGCGCTGGCCAGCCAGACGGGCGGCTCGCTGCCCACGGCGCCCGACGCCGAAGGCCGCTTGCGGCCGCTCTCGGTCACCTACCAGGCCAGCGCTCCACTGGATGACGTGGAAGGGGTGATCGTGCCCGGCGCCACCGGCCAGGCCCGCGTCCACGCCGGTCAGCAGACCCTCGGCCAGCGCGCCTGGCGGGCCATCTGCGCCACGTTCCGCTTCGAATAACTCTTTGGAGTGAGGCGATTCATCGCCGCACTCCAAAGCGTTGTCGTATAATCGAGGCGCGTCGAGAGGTTCCTGACTTGCGCGGTTGGCTATGGCTCCTCGTCCTGCGTTCGATCCCGTGTACGCCCTGATTATGCTGGCGGCGGTGGCGACGTGCAGTCTACTTTTGCGGCGCTCCCAAGAAAAACTGCCGCTGGCGTGGTGGGAGAAATGGGGGCTGGGGCTGGGGGCGTTTTGCGGCGCGATGATCGGGGCCAAGCTGCCGTTTGTGCTGTCCGATTGGCAAGGGATGCTCTCGGGCGCCGCGTGGCTGGCGCATGGCAAGACGATTCTGTGCGGCCTGGTTGGAGGCTACTTGGGCGTGGAACTGGCCAAGTGGACGCTCGACATTCGCACCAAGACCGGCGACACCTTCGCCGCGCCGGTCGCGCTGGCGGTGGGAATCGGCCGGCTGGGGTGCTTTCGGGCCGGTTGCTGCTACGGGACGCCCACGACATTGCCTTGGGGCGTGACGTTCCCGACCGCCTGGGACGATCCCGCCGCGCCGCGTCATCCCACGCAATTGTATGAAGCGGCGTTCCACGTGAGCATGGCCGCGCTGGTGGCATGGCTGGGGCGGCGCGGATTGTTCCGCGGCCAGTTGGTCAAACTGTATATCCTGGCGTATCTGGCCTATCGCTTTGTCACCGAAATGCTGCGCCCCGAAGCGCGGGTGTGGCTGGGCCTGACGGGCTACCAGGCCGCCGCCTTGGCGCTGGCGCCGCTGTTTGTCTGGCTCTGGCTGCGCGATCGGCGGTTGATGCGAACGGAGGAACCCAAACAGAACGAGGAGACCTGCAAAGCGACGGGGTGATAGCGCCGCCCCAACCGCCATCGCCACCGTTGACTTCAGCGCGAAGAACGCAAAATCCACCGGCGGATCAATCAGGGGGCTGACACGTCCCCCGCTCGCCGTTGGCTTGCGTTTACTGCTCTACCCATTGCCAGCCGAACTTGGCGTCCAGTTCCTCTTGCGCCAGATGCGCCCAGGGCGTGCCGGGATGCTCGTTCACCACGCGCTCTAGATGCGTGCGGGCCTTGGCCATCAGGCGCTCGATGGTCGTACCGGCTTCCGTGGTGTCGGAGCCTTGCAGAACCCAGCGGGTGCTTTCGGGGTTCTCGAAGCGGCGGCTGCGCTTGAGCATCGCCAGCGCGGCGTTGTAGCCGTCAATGCGAGCCTTGGCCGCCGCCGCGCGGCCCAGCGCCAAGTCGAACCCCGCCCGCCAGCGCGGCTCGGTCAGCCGGGCGCGGTCGGCTTCGCCTTGCTGCAAGAGAGCGTACACGCGATCCACCTGGGGCGCCAACCGCGCGGCAAGCTGCTGCGCCCGGGCCACGCGCCGCTGCATGGCTGATTCAATCTCGCGGGGAAACTCCAAGTCGGGGTAGTACGGCCCCGGAAAATCTTCGAGTTGCGACGCTTGGTGCAAAGCCATTTTGGCGGCGTTCTCTTGGAGCCGTTGTTGATACGCCTCGGCCGAGACGTAATCGGGCAGGTAGCGGCGCATCGTCTCTTGATCGAACCGCACCGCCCGCGACGAGGGCCAATCGGCCAGCGACGCTCCTGGCGCGTCTTCCGCTGGCGGTTGCAGCGAGATGAACTCGCCGCCGGTCGCGCGGCACAATCGCTCCAGCGCGAAGGGTCCGAAGCCCGACTCCAGCACCTGGTTCCGCCAGAAGCTGGCGAACGACGGCAGGTTGACTCGCTCCAACCGCTGCGATTCCGGCCCGTGCCGCAGCGCCGGTCCCGACGGCTTGCGGCTGTCGCCCGCTGGGGCGCTTGGCGGAGTCTCGCCTTCGCCCACGTTGGGCAGCGCCGAGATCTGGCCAAACGGGGCCGGAGCGCCGATCACGTACACCGGCGCCCCGTACTTGCGGAGCGCGGCCAGCACTTCGTCGCCGCGCTCGGCGTCGTCGCCCGCCTCGTCGGTCACAACCACCAACAGCAGGCGCCGTCCCTGTTCGGTTCGATAGGGAAGGTACTTCTCCACTGCGGCCGACAGGGCGGTGAACGTCATTTCACGCGGATCGGAATCGACGGGAATGGCGTCGATGGCCTGCATGACCGTCCGCGCGTCGCCCGTCGGCTTCTCCAAGGGGAATTGCACGTCCTGCCCGAACGAGACGATGGCGGTCAGCAGGCGCGGCGTCTCGGCCCGCGGCCGGATGCCGGGGATGCGGCCCTTGCCGATATCGGTATAGAACTGGTTGATGCGCCGGCTGGCCTGAAACGCGATCCGCGAGGCGCTATATGAGCGATCCATCAGCCACACGACCAGCGTCGGGTCCAGTTCGGCCGCGTCGCGCACGTAAGTGACGACCCGCGACACCGCCACTTCTTCGTTCACCCCGCCCAACCGCTCCTCGTCGGTCACGGGCGAAGGCTGATACAACAACCCGCTGCCGGCGATTTCGGGCAAGGCGCCTTCGTCGTCCTCCGGCGGCGCTTCGGGTTCCCGCGCCATACGGGGAGGCGGCGCCTCTTCGACCGCCTGCTTGCCGCCGCCCTGGTTCAATTCCCGCGCTTCCTGGGCGCGCTGGGCAAGTTTTTCGCATCCAACCAGGAGTAGAACCGCGCTCGCGAGCGCAACGGGAAGAACCCCTCTTTCAAGGACGCGTAACCAGCTAGCGTCGAAAACGATTGAACGACCACCGTGAATTGTCTTCATGGCCGATAGTATAACGCCCGACCCGCCCTCCGTTCGCGGTCGCCGGGGCAATCGCGTTCTAAACTTCTCTTGGACGCCTTCCGATGTCCTGGGGGAAAACATGCGCAACATCGTGCGGGTTTTGCTGGTCGTTTCGTTTGTTTGCCTCTTGGCGCTTCCCGCCCGCGGCGGCGAGTGGACCTTGGAATTGCTGCTGCATGGGCAGCGGGTGCAAGGCATGCCGCTGGCGTCATCGAATACGACCGTTGATCTGCTAGGCCGCGACGGCGTCTGGTGGAGCTTTCGTCCTGACGAGGCCGAAGAATACCGCAAACTGGGCGATGGCTTCCGCCCGGTCACGCAAGGCGAAATGCGCGCTCTGTTGCTCGGCGAATTCGGCCGCGGCTACGAGGTGACCGGCACCGGCAACTACCTGGTGGTCCATCCGGCTGGCCAGGGGAGCCAATGGGCCGGCCGGTTTGAGGAGTTATACCGTAACTTCGTGCAATACTTTGCGGTGCGGGGATTTCGGCTCGAGGCGCCGCGGTTCCCGCTGACGGCGGTGGTGTTTCCGACCAGGAGCGAGTTTTACGCCTACGCCGCGCGGCATGGGAGCCAACTGCCCGAAGGTGTGCTGGGGTACTATTCGCGCCGGTCGAACCGCATCTTGCTCTACGATCTGACGGCCGACGGCGGCGGCGAGTTCGCCTGGAGCGACAACGCCGCCACGATCATTCACGAAGCCACCCACCAGACGGCGTTCAACACCGGGATTCACCAGCGGTTCGGCGCTCCGCCGGTGTGGGCCGTCGAGGGGCTGGCCACGCTGTTCGAGGCGCCGGGAGTGTACGACTCGCGCCGGCATGGATCGCTGGAAAGCCGCGTGAACCAGGGCCGGCTGGCGTCGTTCCGGCAGTACGCGGCGCCACGCCGCACGGGGCAAGTGCTTGCCGAGTTGATCGAGTCGGACCGGCACTTTCAAACGCACCCCGACGCCGCCTACGCCCACGCCTGGGCGCTGACGTTTTTTCTTTCGGAGCAGCACCCGCGGCAATACGCCCGTTACTTGACCAAGACCGCCACCCGAGCGCCGCTGGCGGATTATCCCGCCACGGAGCGCCGCCAAGACTTCATCGCCGAATTCAGCGCCGACTTCGCGATGCTAGAGGCCCGGCTGCTACGCTTCCTGGCGACGGTCAAGTAGCAGGGAAGAAGAGTCGAAGGTCGAGAAGGAAGACGCGAAAGAAGAGGAAAGACGAAAGCGGCGATGAATCGCCGCACTCCAAATTTGGAGTGCGGAAATTCATTTCCGCTTTCGACTTTCTTTCCGACCTTCGACCTCACTTCACCGAGAGAATGTACACGATTACGTCGGCCATGGTTGCTACGTCGATCTCTTTCTCCAGGCCTTCGGGCATGAGCGATTGGCCGGTGCTGCGGAGTTCTTCAATGTCGATCCGCAGCACGGTGTCTTGGGCGTTCTCGGCGCGGCGGAGGGTGATGCTGGTGGCCGTCTCGGCGGCAATCGTGCCCGAGAACGAGCGGCCGTCTTGCGTGGCCAGCACGTAGTTGACGTACTGCGGGTTCACTTCGCGATTGGGATCGATCACGTTGGAGAGGATCGCTTCCGGGCCGCGGTTCTGCATGGCGGCCAGGTTGGGGCCGATCTCGTGTCCTGCGCCTTCCAGCCGATGGCACTTGGAGCAATGCTTGACGAACGCCGCTTTGCCGCGCGTGGCGTCGCCTTCCCGGGTCAGCGCCGCGCGGTATTGCTCTAGTACGTCGCCGCGCTGGCTGGTTTGCGATTGCTCCATGATCCGCTGCGCCGCGGCGCGAATCGCAGGGTCGCCATGACTGGCCAAGAGTTGTAAGCGGCCCGGCTGCAAATCACCCGGCGCAATGCGGCCTTGCTCCACCGCGGTCAAGAGCGCTGGAACCCACGCCTGGCGCGAAAAGAGAATCTCGGCCGCCTGGGCGCGCAGGCTGGGACTGAGGCGTGGCCATTGTTCGACCAGCAGCCCGCCGACCGCCGGATCGTTAAACGCGGCCAGCGTGGTGAGTGCGGCCGCCTGAACTGGCGCCGGCTGCGTGGGCGCCAAGAGCGCCACTAGCGCCGGGCGGGCTTGCTCCCACGCGCCCCACCGCAAGCGATGGATCGCTTCGATGCGCTTGTCGGCTTCCGTTTTCTCGTCGGTCGCTTGAGTTAGCGCCGTTTGGAACAGTTCACGCAAGACCGTCTCCGATTGACCTCCGGTGGCGGCGGCCAGTTGCGCGGCCAGCGGGCTTGCGGGTTTGGCGGCCAACGCTTGCATGATGGTCGGAAGCGTGGTCTTGTGCGCCGGGTCGCGGGCGAACTTTCGCAGCACGTCGATCACCACCGCTAGATCTTCGGGCCGCTGCTGTTTGCCAATTTGCCCTGCCAGCGCTTCCAGCCAGTTTTTGCCCGCGGCGGTGGAGAGGAACTTTTCGTCGGCGGCCAGATGCGTCAGGACTTCACCGGCGCCTTCAACCAAGGAGCTTAGAACCGCCACGCGCATCCAGCGGTTATCGGGATAGCGCCGCACGATCGCCGCCAGCGCCGCGTTGCGCTGGGGTCCGCTTAATTCGCCAAGCGAGAACGCCAGTTGATACACCACGTGCACGTCGGCGTCGTCCACCAGCGAATAGAGCTTCTCGCGCACGGCGGGCGAGTCGGCCACGCGCTCCGCCAACCGCACCGCATGCCGCCGCGCCTGGGACAAATTCTTTCGTAGCGGCGGCGTCTCGCTGCCGGAATCCGTGGCCTCGCTCGGCGGCGAGACGCCGCCGCTACGGGTGTCTTCCAGCACCGCAAGAACTGTTTCGGCGGTCAGCGCGTTCAGCCCGTCCAAGGCGTACAGGGCATGGATGCGGCCTTCGGGCGACTGTGCAGCGCGAGCCAGCTTTTCCAAGTGGGGAATGGCCGCCCGATCTTGCCGCTGGTAGAGCAGCCGGGCGGCGGTGTCACGCCGCCAGCCGTTGGGATGATCCAACGCGGCGACCAGTCTGGCCACATCGGCCTTGTCTAGCGGCAGGGGCGTGGCGGACGGTTCTTTTCCCTCGTAAATGATGCGATAAATTCGCCCCCGGTCGCGGCCGCTGGTCAGGTCCAGGTGCTTCTTGATAATCGGCGGCAAGCTGTGGGGATGCTCGATCACCTCGCGATACATGTCTGCCACATACAGCGTTCCATCCGGCGCGTTGGCGAACTGCACCGGGCGGAACCAGATATCGGTGGAGCGGACGAACTCGCTTTCTTGATCCACGCGGCGGGCGACAAAGTCCAGTCCCGTCTGTTCAATTCGCTTGCGATGCACAAGGTTGCTGCCCACGTCGCCCACCACGGCCCAGCCGGCGAACTCCCGCGGCCAGGCGTCGCCCCGGTAAATGGTGACGCCCGTAGCGCCGGTGAAGTATCCTGCCGGCTTGCCGCCCCCTTCCACGATGCCCGGCACAATGCCTTGAGCGCGGAGCCGCGTGCGGACGATCCGCCACGGCTCGACAGGGCTGACGCGGAACACGTCGGCCTGCGGGCCGTCGGCGGCGATGCTCACCCGCGGCGACGGCGCCGCCAGGTAGGGGTTGCGGGCCACGTAGCGGTCCTCGAACATCACCGCTTGAATATGGTCGCTGTTGGAGCAGACGAACTTGTCTCCCCAAGCGTTGAAGCTCATGCCGTGCTGGGCGCCGCCGCTGGTGGCTTCCATCTTTTCGGTGCGCGGGTCGAAGGCGAAGTCGCGCCCGCGCAGCACCCGTGGCTCGGCTTGCGGATTGTCGCCGGGAACCACGCTGGCGCCGCTGCTGCTGGTGGCGCCGTGAATACGATTGTCCAGCCCCCACTGGAACGTGTTGAGTAGCCCTTGCACGTTGCCGCGGCCAAAGCCGGTGTAGGCCACGCGCCGCACGTCGGCCTGGCCGTCGCCGTTGGTGTCTTTGAGGTAGAAGATGTCGGGCGCGGCGCCCACGTACACGCCGCCGTCCCAGCAGATGATGGCCGTGGGCCAGGACAACCCTTCGGCGTAAATCGTGGCGTGGTCGAAGCGGCCATCGCCGTTGCGGTCTTCCAGCAAGCGCACGCGGCCGAGGTTTTCTTTGTCCTGCTCGGAGTAGTCACGCATTTCGACGACGAACAACCGGCCCTGCTCGTCAAAGGCCATCGCCACGGGATCGACCACCAGCGGTTCGGCCGCCACAAGCTCCAGGCGAAAGCCCGGGGCCGCTTGAAAGGTTCGGCTGGCCTCGTCAGGCGAGAGCGGCGCAATGCGGGGCAACTCGCCCGCATAATCGCGGTCCAGGGAATCCCGTTTCGGCTCGGCGGCGGCCGTCTCAAAGCACGCCAGCGCAAGGAGCGATACAACAGCCAAACAAGCAACGAGCGATCGCATAAGGCAAGCTCACCAACAAGGTAGGTCATACGGAACGCGACCTATCTTGTCGGGAAACCGAGGCGCAATCAAGTCACGCACCGCTCTTTCGCCCAAGTGCGCGCTGACGGAGCGAAACCGCAAGCGATATTGCTTGCGGTTGCGCGCTCCAGAATTCAACCAATTACCTCGGCTATCCGCGCGACGACGACCAACGATTCAACAGCAACAAGCCCGCGGCGGCGACCAGCCCCGTGCCCAGGAGCGCGGGCAACTGCGGGTCGTGCACCGGGCGTGGGACCGAGACCACGCCGCGCTCGTCGGCAAGGGCCGGCTCGCGGACGTAGCGACCATGCCGCGGAACAGCCACTTCGTTCCAGTAGCGCAGCAGCAATTCCAGCCCGTGACGAAGTGGTTCGCCGCGCATGGGGACGCCATGGCCCGTGCCCGCGATCGCGGGATGCAGTTTCGCCAGCGCCTCGACCGAGCGCCGCGCGGTTTCCCAATCGGGGGTATAGTAAGCGGGCGGGCGGCGCACCTCTTGCCGCTGGGTCAGCACGGCCAGCGCCGATTCCTGCCGTTGCGTGACAAAGGCGTCGCCCACGATCAACGTGCGGTCGGCGTCGCGGAAGAACGACACGTGGCCGGGCGTGTGCCCCGGCGTGTGAATCCAACGCCAACCCGGCATCCCCGGCACGCCGCCGTCGGCGGGAAGCGTTCGCACCCGGTCGCCCATGTTGATCGGGCCGCGGGGATAGAACCGCGAGAGCGCCGCCATGGCGCCGCCGCCCACGGCCGGATCGGGCGGCGGGTAGCTGGAGAGGCCCGTAAGGTACGGCATCTCCAACGGGTGGGCATAGACCGGCGCTCGCCAGTAGTCGGCCAGATCGGGCAAGGCGCCCACGTGGTCAAAGTGCCCATGCGTCAGCACGATCGCGGCCGGCCGCGAGTTGGGACCAAACCGCTCCTCGGCCGCCCGCAGAATCTCGCCTGTTGAGAACGCCAACCCCGCGTCGATCAATACCCATTGGCGGTCGTCGGCTTGTCGTTCGCCAAAGAAATAGACGTTCACAATCGACAGCGGCAAGCAGGCCACATCGGGCGTCACCTCCAGCGCCGACCCGGCGATCCGCGCCGCTTGCTGGCGGACGACATGCTGCCCGTCTCGGCCGTTCGTCGATTGGAGGGTGTTTTGATTCATCGTTTGGGTTCCCGCTCGAACAAGTCGTCAAGGAATACCGTCGCCCGCCCCCGGTTCTTCTACCAGCAAACGATATGCCGCATCGCCGGGAGCCGAATTTGCAAGAATTCCGCCGCGCCGGCGTCCGATAGAGCGACTGAAGCGTTGCGCCTTCGTGCGACGTTCCCGCTCCGACGATCCGCGTCCCACGGAAAACCCCGTTGGCGGCGGTGCGGCGTCGATCTATAATTCCTTCATAAACCGTTGCCTGGATTCAACTTTTTATTTTTCGGGGATTCACATGGCTAAAGCCGGCCCGCGTAAGAAGCTGCCCAAGGAACTGGCGGTCATCAACGCCGACAACTGCACCGGTTGCCAGTCGTGCATCGAGGTCTGCCCAGTCGATTGCATTTCGGTCAAGTCGATCAACCGGGGCGAAATTAAGGGGACCGAGCAATGGTGCGAGATTGACCTGGAGCGGTGCGTGGGTTGCGAGGTGTGCGTTCACATCCCCACCAAGTCCTCCAACCCCTACGAACTGACCGTCTGCCCCTGGGACGCTATAGAGATGGTCCCGACCGAGTTGGTGGCGCAAGTGGTGGCGCAGATTGGTGGCCCGCCCGAATACGTTCACGCCAACTGGGATCGCCTGGTCGGCACCGCCCAGCATCTGGCCGAGCTAAAGGCCCAGGCGTAAAGAAGTGAGTCGCCAAGAGGGAACGAGAAACGCTCCCACATCGTGGGCAATAGCCAGAGGCTAACAGCCTCTGGATCTCCGCCCCATCGAACATCGCAACTCCGCCGCCAACCTAGTCCCTGGCCCAAGAGACCCACTGAAACAGTATCAGGGCAATTGAACCACTTCGCCGCCGCTGATCGAAGCGAGGTTCCGATACATCGTCAGGTCGATGGTCTGGCTCAAAAATCGCACGGAACCATCGGCCAACGCGAACTGCGCCCCGCCCGGGTGGCGGCTGCGGAACGAATAGACGTTCGGCCAGTCGCCAGGACTCTTGTATCCGGGCTGGCCCGTCACTAGGGCGTTATTAAGCGGAATGGCGCAGGTCCCGGTCGCCGTGTTCGAATACGGCCAAGCGCAATGGATGTTGAGCTTGGGAAGGTCTTCACCCACCATCAGGGTGTTGCTGGTTCCGTCGGTGATGGCTTCCATCCCTTTGCGTTTGATAACGTCACGGCGGTAGAAGATGCCGTTCCCATCGTCCAAGCCGTTATTGCTGACGCCCGGCGGGGTGTAGGGCCAGCTTCCCCAAGCCCAGTTGGAGCCGGCCACGCCCTTGTAATTGGTTTGCCCGACGGGCGTGCCGCCTGGAAGGTTGGCGCAATCGGTGCGGGGCTGCGTAGACTCGCCATCGCTGGGGCAGAGGTATGTGGCCACTTGGGTTCCAACCGCGGGAAAACTGCCATCCAGAGGCGCGTTCTCTCCAATTTTCCCCAATTCGTATAACGTGTTTTGCTCCATCTGCGGCAGGATTCGGGCAAGCCAACTCCACATGCGGGCGCCCGAGGCGTAACAGCAACCGCTGTTGGTTACGGGATCGCCGTTGTAGGGGAACTTTCGGTTGACGTCGTGAAAGTTATGCACCGCCAACGCGATTTGCTTCAAATTGTTCTGGCACGACGACCGCCGCGCCGCTTCCCGCGCCGCCTGCACGGCCGGCAACAATAGGGCGACTAAGATGCCAATGATGGCGATTACCACCAACAACTCAACCAGGGTAAATCCGGAACGAGACTGTGATTTTTGAAAAAGCATGGAGCCAACTACCTTGCCAAAAAGAAGGGCTGATAAAAGAACGCTACGGCCCCAGGGCGAGGCCCAAGAGAAACGCGCTGGCGGGAGGCCAGCACAAGGGAAGGTCAATGTTAGGGAGCTAGCTTCAAGTCGTAAGCGCCGGAAGAAGGGCTCTCGACAACTTCCACCGCAAGGTCGGTCGTTTCGGCTGCGCCGTACTTCTCGGGGAGCAGCGACTTGGGCACAGAATACGGGTCGCTGGGGTTTGAAGGCGCCGTCGAGCGGACGATGACTTTGTACCACCCGGGACGAGCGCCCATGTTGCCTTGCACCGACAGCGAGTAAGCGCCGTCGACGCCAATGGACGATACCGGCTCCAACGTAGACGTGTTTCCCCTGGATGCGTCGGGCACGAAAGTCACCGAGCCAGTGGTCAGCGGCTCGTTGTTGAATAACACCACGCCTGAGACGGGCGCCGTCTCTAGGCCACTTCCGCCACAGCCGCCCACCCCCGCGGTCGCCGCCAGCAAGACCCAAACCGGAGCCAAAGGCCCTCGTCGTTTCCAAATCGCAATGGACGCCGCGTGCAGCAACTGTTTCATGGAACTCCCGAACACGAACCGCCAGGACCACAACCAACCCCAACCATCAGCAGGTTTTTATGGGATTGTTTCTACCTTCTTCCAAATTGGCGGTTATGTCAAGCATATGACGCGGGAGTGCAGGCGAGAAACAAATAAAAAATGGGAATGGCGAGCAGAAAGGGCAATAGCCAGAGTCTAACAGCCTCCGGATCGCCGTCGCCCACACGGCCGGCAACAATAGGGCTACTAAGCCAGTAGAACCACCTGCTAAGAGTTCATCTCGGTGGCTTCTTCCCAGTGTTCGTAGAGGGTGGCGAGGGTTTGCTGTTGTTCGTCGATCTCGGCCTTAGCGCGCTTGACTTGCTCGCCGTCGCGGAGCACTTCGGGCGTGGCCAGCGCGGCGTGCAGGTCTTCGATACGGGACTCGCGCTCGAAGATTTCCGCCTCGATGTCTTCTACTTTACGGTAGGGGAACTTCCGCTTGCGGCGCGGTTCTTTGGCAGGCTTGCCTTTCTTGTCGCCTGGTTCGGGCTTGGGCTTGCCGTCGGATTTGCCCGAGGTGTCGACGATGCTCGCCTCGCCGCCCGCCAGCCCAGCCCGCACCAGGTGCAGGTAGGTATCGTAATCGCCTTCCACCACGCGGAAGCGATGCGGTTCGACCACTAGCAGATGGTCGGCCACCTGGTTTAAGAAGTAGCGGTCGTGGCTGACAAACAGCACCGTACCGTCAAAGTTCTTGATCGCCCGCTCCAGCGCGTCACGCGCCCATAGGTCCAGGTGGTTCGTCGGCTCGTCGAGGATCAATAGGTTGGCGTCCGAGGCGGCCAGCATGGCCAGGGCTACGCGGTTGCGCTCGCCGCCGCTGAGGCTGCCGACCTTCTGGAACCCCATGTCGCCGGTCACGCCAAAGCGGGCCAGCATGTCGCGCCGCTGCTGCTCGACGAACTCCTTGTGGCGGGGCCGAATGGCGTCCACCACCAGCGAGTCGGAATCGAGGCACCGAAGCTGCTGGTCAAAGTAGCCCACTTTCACGCCGGTCCCAAACACGGTCTTGCCGGCGTCGTGCGGGACCTCGCCCAAAATGCACCGTAGGAGCGTGGTCTTGCCCGAGCCGTTCGGCCCCAGGATGCCCCAGCGTTCGCCGCGCTGCACGTCGAACGAGAGATCGCGGAACAACGGCCGGTCGAATGACTTGGACAGATGCTCGACCCGCAGCACGATGTCGCCCGTGCGCGAAGCGGCGGGAAAGCCCATGGGCGGGGCGGCGATCTCGCGCGGCGGCTCGATCCGTTCGATCCGCTCCAGCTTCTTGCGGCGGTCTTCAGCCTGGGCGGCCTTCTGGCCGTAGGCGTTGCGGCGGACGAAGTCCTCCAGCTTGGCGATTTCCTCTTGCTGCCGCTCCCAGGTGCGGCGCTGCACTTCCAGCCGCTCGGCTTTTTGCCGCCAGTAGGCCGAGAAGTTGCCCACGTAAGCGTCAATCGTGCCGTGAAACAGTTCCCAAGTGCGGTTGGTCACGCGGTCCAGAAAATAGCGGTCGTGGCTGACCACGATCAACGCCTGCCGCGAGGCGATCAGGAACTCCTCCAACCACTCGGTGGCTTCAATATCCAGGTGGTTGGACGGTTCATCCAGCAACAGCAGGTCCGGTTCGGCCAGCAGCAGCTTCGCCAACAGCAGCCGGTTTTGCTGGCCGCCGCTGAGTTGCTCGACCGGCTGCCGGAACGCCTCGGGCGTGAAGCCCAGCCCGGTCAGAATGCGCTCGATCTTGTGGTCCAGGTGGTAGGCGTCGTGCTGGTGGAGTTGGGCTTGCAGCCGGTCAAAGCGTTCTCCCAGGCGGCGGCGTTCGGCCTCGTCGGCGCCGCTCATGGCGTGGGCCAGTTGTTCGGCCTCTTCGGCCATCGCAATCCAATGCCCCAGCGCCGAGCGGGCCTCCTCCCACACCGTCTGGCCGGCGGTAAAGTCGGGCTGCTGCTCCAGGTAGCCAAGCGTGGCCGAAGGATGCCGTTCCACCGATCCGGCGTCGGACTCAAGCTGCCCCGCCAGGATCTTCATGAAGGTGGTCTTGCCGGTCCCGTTCGGTCCCACCAGGCCGATTTTCTCGCCGGGACGCACCTCGACCGACGCCCCGGCCAGCACGGGCTCGGGGCCAAAATGTTTTGCAACGCGCGTGGCCGTCAACAGAATCATGCACCTAATTTTAGCAATCGGCGGTCATTCGGTCAGGGGCGGCGTTGCGGGGCGGGGAAGGGAAAACCTAAGATGAAAACTCCCCGTACCAACGCGAAAAATGCTTAACCTTCGCTCCTCCACCGCCGACCGTTGGTTGGCCCAGGCCGAGGCGAACCTCGACCTGGTGTTGATCGACCATGCGCACTGCGAAAAGAAGGCCGCCGGCACGGCCCTGAACCTGATGTTCTCGTATGTCGAAGACCAGCCGCTGTGTCGGGCGATGACCGAGATTGTGAACGAAGAACTGGATCACTTTCACCAGGTGCGCGACCTGCTGGACCGTCGCGGGATTCGCTTTCGCCGCGTCCCACCCAGCACCTACGGACGGCGGTTGAACGACCTGGTGCGGAAGTTCGAGCCAGGGCGGGCCGTGGATCGGCTGCTGGTGGCGGCGCTTATCGAGGCTCGCTCCTGCGAACGTTTTGGCCTGCTGCGTGACCGTTTGCAAGACCGCGAACTGGCCGACTTCTACGGCAGCCTGTTCGAGTCCGAAGCCCGCCACCACTCCACCTACGTGCAACTAGCCAAACACTACGGCGAGGAACGCGAAGTGAAGCAACGCCTGGAAGAATTGGCCGCGGCCGAAGCCGAAATACTCGCCACCAGCACCGACCCGCCGCGGATGCATAGTTAAGAAGGAGTATTCGCCACGGATGAAACACGGATTGAACACGGATAAGAGATAAGCGAGGAATCGTTGGCGATCGGCGCCTTTCGCTTCGATAGACGGAACAATCAGGTTGAAGAGTTGGGAAAGCGACGGACAGGAATCAAATCACGACCTTTCTTATCCGTGTTCAATCCGTGTTTCATCCGTGGCTAAAATTTTCATCGCGGCCCTGTCGCGTCAGGAAGGTTGTCCATGTCACCGTGGTTGCTCGTCGTGCTTTCACTGGCCAACCCGGGCGATACGACGCGCGGGACTGATCTTTCTTTCGATCTGTGCCTGGTGCGAGAGCTGCATCAGATTCCCGAGGTCGATACTTGGACCTACTGCGAACCGACCGCCTATCCCGCGGCCACCGGGCGCGTGGCGGCGGCGTGGCCGGCCATTGCCCGGCAGGTGCAGCCGCACGTGACGGCGGCCGTGGTGCGGCGGCTCTCGAAATACTCGCAGCCGCAGATGAAGGGTTATCAGAAGGTTCCGTCCTTCGCCAAGGTCACGCTGCATCCCCGCGCGCAGCATCGCGACGGGGCGTTTGTGGTGTTCGCCGGGCAGGTCGATACGTTGCCGACCCACTCGCCGATCGTCAAACGTTGGCTGAAGGTCTACGTCTTGTATAATGCCGCCACGGAGGCGGTAGAGCGCGTCACGGTCACGGTCCGCGGCCAGGTGGAGGAATGACCGCCGCGGAAGCCCTCAAGCGACGGGGAGCCATTGTACCTGCCATGATTCATTACGGCGCCTTTATGATTGACGGCGAGATGCTGCGCTGCGCCCACTGCGCCGCGGGGCAATTTGTTCATCGACCGGCCGAGGCCGCCGGCGCCGCGCCGGAGTCGCTCGGCAACCTGGCGTGGCTGGCGGCCGCAGACGTCTACGCCTGCCGCGCTTGCGGACATTTGCACTTCTTCTTGCCCGACATCGTGACGGAAATGGACCGCCGGAGTGCGCCTCGCGAGGAGGCTGAAAACGCGGCCGAAAACATCCCTGAAGATGACCCGAGCGAGACGCATTGCCTGGCATGCGGCGTCCGCATGTCGGCCCGATCCGACACCTGCTCGGCCTGTGGCTGGTCCTACGCCCGCTGAACTGCTCAACGCGAACGTTGACCACGAACCGGAGTGTTACGCCACGAATGCGCCCATCCCGCTTCGCAACGCGCGGATCAAGGAGTTGCAAGCTGACGATTTTTTTCCGTCGAGTGGGGGCAGTCGCCCTGAGTCGTTTCAAAGTTTCACTCCACGCGGAGACGCTCTTCGGATTCCGTCGCCGCCGGGCTTGTCCCGGTGGGGGATTGGAAACATCGCAGGAACCTGCATGGGCGATATTTTGAACTACTGCCCTGCTTGCCCCACGGGCCGACTCGAGTTGCAGCGGGCAAGGGGGGTGAGTTATCATGTTTCGTGTGACGCCGCTGGTTTTCTTGCCTGCCGCGCTCCCTCCTTTTCCTTACATCCCACCTTTTATGGAGTCCATTATGTCGGAGCCTTTGCGTTCTGTTCCGCAGGACGGCGCCGCCACTTCGCGACGCACATTTTTGAAGACCTCGACCGCCGCCGTGGCCGGGGGAGCGCTGGCCGCCTCGCTGGCGTCGCGTGGAGTCGTTCACGCGGCGGGCGATGACACGCTCAAGGTCGCCTTGATCGGTTGCGGTGGACGTGGCAGCGGCGCGGCCCGGAACGCCGTGAACGCCGACCCCAACGTCAAGCTGACGGCGCTGTGCGACATCTTCCCCGACAAGGTCGAACTGGCCAAGAATACCCTCTCGCGGGCCTTGGGCGACAAGTACGCGGTGGCCGACGATCATTGCTTTAGCGACTTCGACGGCTATAAGCGCGTGATGGAGACCGACGTGGACGTGGTGCTGCTGTGCACCCCGCCGCACTTTCGCCCCGAGCAACTCAAGGCGGCCGTGGCGGCCGGCAAGCACATCTTCTGCGAGAAGCCGATCGCGACGGACGGTCCCGGCGTGCGGAGCGTGCTGGAAACCAGCGAAGAGGCCCGCAAGAAGGGCCTGAGCCTGGTGTCCGGCTTGTGCTGGCGGTACGACTACGGCGTCCGCGAGACGATGGACCGCATCAAAAACGGCGCCATTGGCGACATCGTCACCACGCAGGAAAACTACCTGACGAGCACGCTCTGGCATCGCGGCCGCAAGCCCGAATGGAGCGAGATGGAGTACCAGATTCGCAACTGGCTGTACTTCACGTGGCTTTCAGGCGATCACATCGTGGAGCAGTTCATTCACAGCCTCGACAAGACCATGTGGCTGATGAACGACGAGCCGCCCTTGCGGTGCTTCGGCCTGGGCGGCCGGCAGGTTCGCACGGGCGAAGAATACGGCAACGCTTACGACCACTTCGCCGTGTGCTACGAGTGGGCCAACGGCTTCAAATCGTTCGCCTACACGCGGCAAATGGACGGCTGCATCAACGACGTGGAAGACTACGTCCACGGCACGAAGGGCCGCGCCCGCGTGCTGGGCCACTCGATCGAAGGCGAAACGTCCTGGCAGTACCCGGTCGAGCAGAAGCGCAAGAACCCCAGCATGTACGACATCGAGCACCTGGAGCTGTTCGCGGGCATTCGCTCGGGCAACGCGCTGAACAACGGCGTGTATATGTCGTACAGCACGCTGCTGGCGATCATGGGCCGCGAAGCCTGCTACACCGGCGAGACGATCACCTGGGACAAGGCGATGAAGTCCGAAGTGAAGCTCGGCCCCGACAGCTACGCCTGGGGCGAAGCTCCCAAGCCGGTGGTCGCCACCCCCGGCAAGACGAAGTTTGCTTAGAAGACGCTCCCGCCCATTGCGCCCGTGGCGACGCTCGTCGCCACGGGGATGATCCGTAGGGGAAAGTGAGACTGGGCATGCGATCAGCGACTCGCCGCAGTTCGCGTCTCGTGGCGGCGTTGGCCAAGGCGGTGCGGGTCACATCATGGGTCCTGCATCTACAGCCGAGCCTTCGCTGGCCGCGCCGCGCGTGGGTGGGACGGCGACAGCGTTTGAACTGCCATGCGTCAATGCCAAGAGCGGGCCGGAACGGCGCGTGCGGCTCGAGGATTACGCCGGGCGGTGGCTGGTGCTGAATTAATTTAAGGGGATCGCTTAATGAGCTTTCCGCGAAGGTCGCTTGGCCCGCTACCGACGAGCTGCTTAAACTCGGTGAACTCGGCGTTGAACACCAACACATCCGCATGGCTCTTCAAAACAATACGCACCCGTTGCCCATCGACAACCGACCATGCGCGTTCATCGCCCGAATGCAGAAACCGCCCATCCACGGTCCACTCAAACGACACGTTTCGTGAATTGACCCACTTGGTTCCTGCCAATTTTCGTCTCACCAATTCCGCAACTTGCCTTGGATCCGTTGTGCTTTTTGGTTCCGGGGTGGTGTCTTGGTGTTGGGGCGATAGGTCCGAGAGCCGCTTCTCGATCTTAGCCTTCGTCAAGCCAGAGAGCATCGGCAATGCCTTTCGATACCATTGAGCAGCATGCTGTTGCACTTGTTGTTGCAGGGGACCATTCAGCTCCAAACTCACATCCCACCATGCGTCGCCAAGTTTGGCTTGATCCGCGGCGGTCGTTACGTTGGTCAATTCCTGGACCGCAATCGCAGCCAAGTTGGCGTCGCTGCCGAGCGCCAGCATCGGCAAACCCATCTCCCAGTTGCCTTTCGCAAAGCAATGGTAGCGGCCGACTGCGAAATTGGCGTTCGGATCGGCAGGCCTGAAGTCGAGCTTGATGAATGCGGACTTAATCAAGGCGAACTGCTGTTCCAGTGCCTCAACCTTGCTTTTCTGGGCCATCGCGTACCTCAGCAGTTCCCGATCTCGCGCATGTATTGCGGATGTCAGTGCAATTTCGGCTAGGGGTTTTGCAATCTCGTATCCATCGCTTTGCAATGCCTCATCGATAATCGCGCGAAAATGAGGCGCCGCTTGCTTGTGTTCGTCGGGCTTGCGCAGCAGGTGAGCAATTCTTGTGGCAATTCCCGCTTTAGCACGCACGCTGTCAATGGCGAATCGTGGCGACATTTGATCCACAATCTGGAGCGCCGTCGTTAGATCGCCGGCATCGGCGGCGATGTCTCTGGCGACCCGAAGCAGGACGTATTGGGCAACGGTGTCCTTTGTGGTTAGGCCATCGCGGAGCATGCGTTTTGCAAGCTCGACTTTCTGCTCCAGCGTTTTTCCTCCGTCGTAATCGGCTTTGTACACTTCAATGACGGTCGCCAGCACTTTTTGCTGCGCCGCGTCATCGGGGATCGCTGCCTTGGGGGTGGGGGCAATTTGGCCAAAAGTAGCTGCGCTTGTCGCTAGCGTCGCGGCCATAAATAGCAGCACGGAAGAGACGATACGGTCTTGCATGGGTGAGCTTTCGTCCAAGTGGAATTGATAGATCGCGTCATTTCCTACGAAACGGATGCTTCCATGGTGTCGGCGCGGAGGTTAACGGATACTAGAGCGCATTTCACGGAGGTGTGAAGTGGTAGCCGCAGTGGAGGAGGTAGCGAAGGCATTCGTCGGGCGGAAAGGCGTCGAGGAGTTTTCCCAGCAG
>JAANMU010000905.1_pt1 | contig 31027 bp, 16 predicted proteins | sample 7279701 | NCBI WGS metagenome assembly JAANMU01 (sample SAMN14094539, study PRJNA606508) | bioreactor metagenome | isolation source: A lab-scale SPAN reactor treating ammonium-rich wastewater day 57 | place: Ireland: Galway | collected 2017-03-13
ACGCTGAAGACACCGGTGGAATGCCTCGTGGCGCGCGGTCCGGGGACGCTGACGGGCAAGCCCGCCAACGTGCAGGTGGTTCAGGGCCAGGCGGTGTACGAACGTGGCGTGTGGATGGTGCAGTTACGGCGCACGCTGGAGCTGCCCTGCAACCACGGCGAAGCCGCGGAGCCGGACGAGCGCCTTTTCCGCGCCGGCGATTACCTGCCGGTTTCGTTCGCCATCTGGGACGGCAGCGCCGGCGACCGCGACGGTAAGAAGAACATCAGCATCTGGCAGCGACTGGTCATAGAGTGACGCGAGGCCAAAGTCGCCTCAAGGCCCGATCAGGGAGTATTCAGCATGGCTTCCGACAAAAAGAGCAAACCGTCTCGACGCGAATTCATTCAGGGCGGCGTTGTTCTGGCGGCCGGATCCTCCGGGATCCTCGGATGGCCGCTCCAACTGCTGGCGGCGCGACCCGACGTGGGCAATCCGCTGGCGGGCTATCCGGCGCGGGACTGGGAGAAGATTTACCGTGACCAGTACGCCTATGACGGCAAGTTCAGTTGGGTTTGCTCGCCGAACGACACGCACGCCTGCCGCGTGATGGCATATGTGCGCAATGGCGTGATCGTCCGCATGGGCTCCCAATACGACGCCGAAAAATACGCCGATCTCTACGGCAACAAGGCCACCGCCAACTGGAATCCACGGCAGTGCGCCAAGGGCTATACGTTTCACCGGCTTGTGTACGGCCCCTATCGTCTCAAGCATCCGATCATTCGCAAGGGATGGAAGGAATGGGCCGATGACGACTTTCCACCGCTGACCGCAGAGAACAAGACGAAGTACAAGTTCGACAGCCGGGGAACGGATGTACATCTCAAGATCGACTGGGACAGCGCGCTGACGTACATCGCCAAAGGCTACGTCGCCATCGCCCGGCGCTACAGTGGCGAGGCCGGGGCGGCGCTGCTCCGCGAGCAGGGCTACCCCGAGGAGATGATCGAGGCGATGGCCGGCGCCGGCACGCGCACGTTCAAGATGCGCGGCGGCATGGGTTTGCTCGGCGTGCTCGGCAAGTACGGCATGTATCGTCTGAACAACTCCATGGCCCTGCTCGACGCGGCGATTCGCAAAGTCGGCCCGGACAAAGCGAAAGCCGGCCGAAACTGGAGCAACTACACCTGGCACGGTGACCAGACGCCGGGGCAGCCCTGGGTGCATGGCCTGCAGAATTCGGATTGCGATTTCAACGATCTGCGGTTCAGCAAGCTCATTATCATGGATGGCAAGAATCTGGTGGAAAACAAGCTGCCGGATTCGCACTGGTTCATCGAGTGCATGGAGCGCGGCGGGCGGATTGTCGTCATCGCGCCGGAGTACGGCGCGCCGAGTACCAAGGCGGACTATTGGATCCCGATTCGACCGGCAACTGACGCGGCGCTGTGGCTCGGCATCACGCGGCTGATGATCGACAACGGCTGGTACGACGAGGCGTTCGTCAAGGCGTTTACCGATTTTCCGCTGCTGGTGCGGACGGACAATCTCAAGCGGCTGCGGGCTGACGAGGTGTTTCCGGGGTACAAGAGTTCGCTGTCGAAAGACGGTCCGAGCATGCGCGTGCAGGGGCTGACAGCCGAGCAGCACGAGAAGCTCGGCGACCGCGTGGTGTGGGATGCGAAATCGGACAAACCGGTTGCCATCACCCGCGACGATGTCGGCCAGCGCCTGCGCGACCGCGGCATCGACCCGGCGCTGAAGGGTACATGGAAGATCAAACTCGCCGACGGCAGCGAAGTCGAGGTCATGACTCTGTGGTCGATGTACCAGATTCACTTGGAAGACTACGACGTCGAGAGCGTCGCCGAAATCACGCATTCGCCGAAGGAACTCATCGAGCGAATGGCACAGGATATCTGGGAAGTCACGAAGGCCGGCGGACCGGTCGCCATTCATCAGGGCGAGGGAATCAATCACTGGTTCCACGCAACCGAAGCGAATCGCGCGGCGCTGTTGCCCATGTTGTTGACTGGCAACATCGGCAAGCCGGGGGCCGGCGTTCACGGATGGGCCGGCAACTACAAAGCGGCACTATTCCAGGGAAGCGCCATCACGGGCCCCGGCTTCAAGAGATGGGTGGCGGAGGACCCGTTTGAATTATTGCTGGACGAAAAGGCGCCGGGAAAAGGCGTCCATGCCCATGCCTACACAAAAGACGAGGAGCCGGCCTACTGGAACCACGGGGATCGGCCGCTGATCGTCCATACGCCGAAGGACGGGCGAAAAGTCTTCACCGGCAAGACGCACATGCCGACGCCGACCAAGGCACTTCAATTCACAAACGTCAATCTATTCAACAACGCCAAGCACGCCTACGAGATGTTCAAGAACGTCAATCCGAACATCGAGATGATTATCTCGCAGGACATCGTGATGACCTCATCGGTCCAATACGCCGATTTTGGTCTGCCGGCGAATAGCTGGGTGGAGTTCGAGGATCTGGAGGTCACAGCGTCGTGCTCCAATCCGTTCCTTCAAATCTGGAAGGGCGGCATCAAGCCTGTTTTTGATTCCAAAGACGACCTTTGGATTCTCGCGAATGTCGCCAAGGCCGTCGGTGAGCAGCTCGGCGGTGAATGGAAGCAGAAATTCTACAACTGCTTCAAGTTTGAACACGAGGGTAAACGACGCGTCTACCTGCAGCGGCTACTGGACACCTGCACCACGACCGCGGGCTACAAACTGGACGACATCCTGGGCGGCAAATACGGGCCGCCCGGCGCCGCCCTGATGCTCTTCCGGACGTACCCCCGAATTCCATTCTGGGAACAGGTGCACGACAGCGAGCCGTTCTTCACGGATACCGGTCGGCTCCACGCATACGCTGACATTCCCGAGGCACTCGAGTATGGCGAAAACTTCATCGTGCACCGTGAGGGGACGGAGGCGACACCCTACCTGCCGAACGTGATCGTTTCGAGCAACCCCTACATCCGGCCCAACGATTACGGCATCAGCTCGGACGCAGAGCACTGGGATGAACGGACGGTGCGCAATATCAAGATGCCCTGGCGCGAAGTGAAGAAAACCCAGAACTTTCTCTGGACGAAGGGTTTCAAGTTCTATGCGCTGACGCCCAAGACGCGTCATCGAGTGCATTCGTCCTGGAGCAATGTCGACTGGCACATGATCTACGACAGCAGTTTCGGCGATCCGCATCGCCAGGATAAGCGTGCGCCGTACGTCGGCGAACACCAGATGCACATCAACCCGCAGGCCGCGAAGGACCTGGGAATCAACAACGGCGACTACGTTTACGTTGATGCGAACCCGGCGGATCGTCCGTACGTCGGCGCGAAGCCAAACGATCCGTTCTACAAGGTCGCCCGACTCATGCTGCGAGCCGTCTACAACCCGGCGTACCCGTACAGTTGCATCATGATCAAGCACGCACCGTACATCGCGACGGAGAAAAGTGTCAAGGCGCATGAGACCCGGGCTGACGGACGCGCCCTGTGCGAAGACGGTTATCAGGCGAATCTGCGATACGGATCGCAACAGAGCTTGACACGAAATTGGCACATGCCGATGCATCAAACCGACACGCTCTTCCACAAGGCTAAGGCATTCATGAGCTTCATCTTCGGAGGCGAGGCCGACAACCATGCCATCAATACGGTGCCGAAAGAGACTCTCGTGCGCGTCGTGAAGGCGGAGGATGGCGGACTGGGCGGCAAGGGAATCTGGCTGCCGGCCACAACCGGGATGTCGCCGGGCGGCGAGAACGACTTGATGAATAAGTATCTCGCGGGCGGCTTTGTGGGTGAAGAAGCAGCCACCGATCAACCCGTATTCGAGGAGTTCTGATCATGCCGTACGACGATCCTGATGCGACTGATCCCATGACGCTGACCGGCGTCGAGTTGCAGGTCGATGATCCGGGCGCCGTCCGCGAGATGGCCGCGTGCTTTGTCGAGGAGTACGTCCGAATGGGGCTAAGCGTGGAGGCGATCGCCGCATTGTTCGAGAGTGGCGAGTTTGCAGGTCCGAGCATGGCGATTGGGCAGTTGGGGCGCGAAGCGATACTCGGGATGATTCAGGAGCAGATGCTGATACGCGGGCCTCGTGGCGTTCGAACGCAAGTCGATCAAGAACCATGCGGATCTTGGAGCCTGCCGGTCCTGGAGTGATAGGAGCCGAATATGAACACCGTCTACAACTGGCAACTTGGCCGACCGATGGGCTATCCGTATCCGCAGGCCGCCCCGAAGGAGCAGTTCGCCTTCGTCATCAACATCAACCGCTGCATCGGTTGCCAGACCTGCACCATGGCGTGCAAGAGTACCTGGACCTTTTCCAAGGGCCAGGAGCACATGTGGTGGACGAACGTCGAAACGAAACCTTATGGCGGCTACCCCCAACACTGGGACGTCAAGATTCTCGATCTGCTCGGTCAAGCCAATCCCACCGGCGTAAAGTGGGAACGGCCGTCAAACGGTGATGCGCGCAGTCCCTATGGCGAACTCAACGCAAAAACGATCTTCGAAGCGCCCGAGATCGTCGCGCGCGGTGGTCAGCCTAATCTCGTTCTCGGCTATCTGCCGACCGAAGAGGAGTGGAGCGCCCCCAATATTCACGAAGACACGCCCCAGGCCGGACGCAACAAGCCGATGGACTTTGGCGGCGGCGAATCGCTGGACGGGGATCAGAAGCACAAGGCATGGTTCTTCTACCTGGCGCGCTTGTGCAATCACTGCAGCTATCCGGCCTGCCTCGCTGCGTGTCCACGCAACGCGATCTACAAGCGGCCCGAAGACGGCATCGTGCTGATCGATCAGCAGGAGTGCCGTGGTTATCGAAAATGCGTGGAGGCCTGCCCGTACAAGAAGTCTCTCTACCGCGGAACGACGCGCACGAGCGAAAAGTGCATCGCCTGCTATCCGCGCGTGGAAGGAACCGATCCTGAATCGGACGGCGTGCCGATGGAGACCCGCTGCATGGCAGCGTGCGTCGGACAAGTTCGCATGCAGGGTCTCGTCAAGGTGAACGAAGATAGCACCTGGGTCGAAGATCGGAACAACCCGCTCTATTACCTTGTTCACGTGGCCAAAGTCGCGCTCCCGCTATATCCGCAGTTCGGCACCGAGCCGAACGGTTACTACATCCCGCCACGCTGGGTGCCCACGAAGTATCTGGAGCAGATGTTCGGCCCCGGCGTGAAGGAAGCCGTTGAGCGATATCGTACCCCGGATCGCGAATTGCTCGCGGTGCTGCAACTCTTCCGCCGGTCCAATCGCATCATCTTTCGCTACGAATTGAAAGAAGGACCGAAGGTGTGGGAAACTACGGTCGCGGGCAGGAAGTTCGAAATGTTCAACGACACCATCATCGCGTTTGATCGGAAGAACCGGGAGATTTTCCGTACACAGGTCGAGGAGCCGGTCCATGTCCGACCCGAAATCCACGCCAATTCGATTTGACAACACGATCGCGATCGAAAGAGCGAAGTTGGCGCGGTTCATCTCCGCGGCATTCAGTGAGCCCGATCCTGTTTGCCTCGTGCAGCTTGCCGACCCTGAAATCCGAAAGGAACTACGCGCGTCGGGCGCGACGGTGGGTATCAGTGCCCAGGTAATTGAATCGATCCTCGATGCTCTCGCCGCCGGCAGCGCGAATCAGGAAGCCTACGTGCGACTGCTTGGGCACACGGTTCGCTCCGAGTGTCCGCCCTATGAGCTGGAATATCGATCGGCGGAGATCTTTCAACAGAGTCAGACCCTCGCGGACGTCGCGGGGTTCTACCACGCCTTTGGTTTTGACGCGTCCGGCCCCGTCACGGAGCGCGAAGACCACGCGGCGACGCAGTGGGAGTTCCTGGCGGTTCTGTCTATGAAGGCAGCGCTCGCGCAGTGCGAAGAAGACCTGGAGTGCTGCGTCAGCGCTCAACGCGCCTTTCTGAAAGATCACGCGGCCATGTGGATGCCTGCGTTCTTTGAACGGATACGTAAGACCGATTCGACTTCAGTTCTGGCGCGGACGGCCGAACTTGCCGACGCGGTTCTGCGCCAATGGTGCGCGGATCTCGGGGTCGCGGTCGGTCCCCGGTGGCTCGAACTCCGCCCCATCAGCGACGAGGACTCGAACATCACGTGCGGCGCGCCGGGTGCAGTGGAGCTTGGACCCACCCTCGTTGCAGCCATGGAAGAAAGGCACTAGCCCGTGGATCTCATTGTTCAGCCGAGTCTCGTGGAGCGCACGGTCTTTGAAGCGGCCCGACGCGATGCATTGTTGCGGCCACATTATGAGAGGCAATTCGCCGAATGCTATGATCGCCGCTCCGGGGACGAGCGCGATCGAGCGTTCGCCCAGATGCATGAGCGGTGGTTCAATGAACTCGGCCTTCGCGGTCTGATCGCCGGGATTGTGAATGAGTTTGCGCATTTTCGTGATCAGGTCGGCCGCCTGATGGTCACGCAGGCACCGGGGCCGAAGGGGCAAGCCGCGGAACTCTTCGGCTCACCGGGGCGCTACACCGTCGTGATTGCCGTGGCGCCGGCCATTCTGCTTGACCGGCCCGCCTTTGAATATTGGGCACGCCACGAATTCCTGCATATCGATGACATGCTCGATCCCGCGTTCAAATACGATGTCGCCAAACGCCCAGCGGGTGCGACTGCGGCCGCGAGGAATTTGGCGCAGGATCGTTATGCGGTGCTGTGGGCGGTTTCGGTCGATGCGCGGCTGATGAAAAGGGGCGCGGCGCCCGCCGACGTGCGAAACACGCGGCTCAACGAATGGATGCGAGCCTTCGCCATGAGAGAGCCTGACTCGGCGACGCGTGCGTTCGACCGCATTTGGGAGCAGTGCCGTGACGTGGTTCCCAATCATCACACGTTGTTGGAGTGGGCGCAGCGTGGTCTGCCCGGCACGGGGGTCGATGCCCAGAGCACCCAGGATCCACCTACGGCAGGTGCGGCGTGCCCGCTATGTGGTTTCCCGACATTTGCCTGGGCCGAATGCTCGAAGCGTGAGCGGGCGATTGAAGCGATTTGCGTCGATTTTCCGAATTGGAATCCGGACCAGGGGCTTTGCGATCGCTGCGCCGAAATCTATCAAGCGAGCGCCGGCTCATCGCAGATCATACGGGCCTAGGCATGTACTGGCATCTGACACCGAGGAAGTTCAACAAGGAGACAAACGATGTTCCCGCCATTTGTCGACAGTTTTGGCAATCAATTCACTGCTGTCTTGATCAACATGATCGGCTCCGTGCTGGGCGGATTTCTGAATGCCATATTTGGCTCATTCGTCACCATTTTCATCACGCCGTTCTTCGAGAACATCGCAAGTGGCGTCGGATTGCCCGCGTAATGGTGCGTAATGCCATATGCATGGTGGGCTGCGCGCTCTGTGCCGCCTTCGCCATGGCCGATGAGCAAGGCCGCCCGACCAGCCAGCCGAGTGACGGGGCAAAGCCCGCCGCCTCTCAACCGGCCAAGCTGAAGGGGCCCGGCTACCTCGCACTGCGCTACGATGACGACTTCACCTATCTCGACGGCCCCGAGGGCAGCTACCAGAAGGACATCTTCGATCCCATCAAGAACATCCATCTGGGCGACGACTGGCGGCTTCGCGTCGGCGGGGACATTCGATTGCGCCTCGAAGCGGAGACCAACCGCAGCTTCGGCGCAAGGAACCCGGCACAGGATACTTATTTCCTCCATCGCTATTACCTCCACACGGACTTCAGGTATCGCAAGCTCTTCCGCCTGTTCATCGAGGGAGTGGACGCGCGCACCGAGGATCGCGACCTTCCTGCCATTCCGATCTCCGAGAATCACTTCGACATCCATCAGCTCTTCGCCGATCTGCGCGTGCTTGGTGAAGACGGCCCGCTTACGCTGCGCGTCGGCCGACAGGAGCTTCTCTACGGCAAGCAGCGGCTCATCAGCCCGCTGGACTGGGCCAACGGCCGCCGCCGCTTTGACGGTGTGAAGCTCATGTATCAGAGCGCCAAGCTCGACGTGGATGCTTTCTGGACCAAGCCGATTGTCTTTCGCGCGCATCCCTATCGTGGCACGTGGGATCCGCCGATTGACGAAGACCTCGATCGCACGCTGGATCACTGGCGCGAGGAGCAGCAGTTCTACGGCATCTACACGGCGTACAAGGGCATCAAAGATCATGTCGTGGATGTCTATTTCCTCGGCTTGAACGACCGCGGCGTCCTGGTCAACGCCAACGGACAGCGCGGCGATCTTTCGGTTTACACCCTGGGCAGCCGGTTCGGCGGCACCTCCGGCAACTTCGATTACGACGTGGAGGGCGCCGGCCAATGGGGCGTCTGGAACGGCGACGAATTGCACGCTTGGATGGTCGGAAGCGAAGCCGGGTATACCTTCAAGCAGACCGCCATGACGCCGCGCGTCGGCCTCGGCTTCGACTACGCATCCGGCGACGACACCCCGCGCGACAACGTCTACGAGACCTTCAATCAGCTCTTTCCCCTAGGCCACGCCTGGCTCGGCTACATGGACCTCGTCGCGCGGCAGAATATCATCGCGCCAAACGTCAATTTCTCATTCAAGCCCCGGCGCGATGTCAACGTGCAGCTTATCTGGTATCACTTCTGGCTCGACTCAAACCTCGATGCGCTCTACAACGCCGGCGGCGCGCCGATCCGCCGAAACGTCACCGGCTCCTCCGGCAACAGGGTCGGCGATGAGCTGGACCTGCGCATCACGTGGAACGTCGACGTGCATTCAACGGTCATGCTCGGATGGTCGCATCTCTGGCCGGACAACTTCATCAACTCGTCCGGCCGAAGCCGCGATGCCGATTTCCTGTACCTCCAGTACGAATTCAAGTTCTAACCCGGTGCGCACGTGACGATTCTCTCACTGCACGTCTCGCAACCCGAACCGGCCAGCGTTTTCGCGCGGAGGCCGGCGAGCGATCGTCCAAGCGTGACGCCCTCAACGTCGAATCACGCGCGAAGCCGCCCCCTAATCGACGGTCACGGCAGGATCATTGACCATCTGCGGCTTTCGGTCACCTCGGCCTGCAATCTACGTTGCCTGTATTGTCGACCGCAAACCGGCTCAAACCGCATATCGCCAGATCTGTCGGACGCGAAACGCCTCGATCTCATCCGTTTCCTGCACGATGCATACGGTTTGAAGCAACTTCGCCTGACGGGCGGCGAGCCGCTCCTTCATGGCTCCATCGTTTCATTAATTGCGGCAGTCCATCACTCGTTTCCGGCAATATCGCTGGCCATGACAACGAACGGGTGGCGTCTGAAGTCACTTGCCGCCGGACTTCGCGCAGCCGGACTCGACAGGCTGAACATTTCGCTGGACAGCATTGACCCCGGCGTCTATCGAACCCTGACCGGAGGCGAATTGGCGCCGGTGCTCGACGGGATAAACGCCGCCATGGCTGCGGGGTTTCCGCCCCCACGCCTCAACGCAGTCGTTCTCTCTGGCGTCAACGACCATCTGCTGCCGGAGATGGTGTCCTGGGCCATTCAGCGCGGAATGGAGCTTCGCTTTCTTGAGGCAATGCCCATCGGGCCGGCAGCCGACTTCAACCGTTCTCATTTCGTGCCGGCAGGGCGCATCAAAGACATCCTGAAAAATCGCTACTCGCTTGTCGCCCTTCCTCGACGGCCCGGCGAAACCGCGGCCAGGTTCGCAGTGCGAGGGGAATCAATCGTGGGTACGATCGGAATCATTGCGCCGGTCTCCGAGGCATTCTGTGGCCAATGCCGACGCATCCGTATCACGGCTGATGGGAAACTCTTTCCGTGTCTGCTCGACGCTCGGTTCGTCGACCTTTCCTCCTGCTGGGACGACGCCGGCTTTCAGGCCGGCAAGGCGGATGATCTGATGATCGATGCCGTCTCGGGCAAACGGTCATCCGGAGTAATGCGACAAGACACATCCATGATCGCGCTGGGAGGCTAAGTGTCGCAGCGAGAGAACCCTGTCCCTGATGCAGCTTCGAAACAGCACGGGCTGCGCTTGAACGCTGCCATCCTGATTGGTGGCGCCAGTCAACGCATGCGATACCCCAAAGCGGCCCTGGTTCATAACGGCCAACGCCTCCTCGACATCGCGATCAATCTTGTAAAACCGCTTGCTCGATCCATCACATTGGTGGGCCGAAAGCCCGAGGGCGTGGACTTTGATTGGAGTGGCAGTGCGGACTCGATCCCTGCGGCTCACTTACACGATGACCCTTCTACGTCGGGACCCCTGGCGGGCATTGCCGCTGCGTTGGCACGAGACCCGCAGGCTCACTGGTTGTGCCTTTCGTGCGACATGCCCGGCCTGACCCACGAGGCGATTGGCTGGCTGCTCGATCAACATGGCCCGCACAATACCGCAACCGTCGGCGCGCTACCCGGCTGCTCCGCGCCGGAGCCATTTCCTGCAATTTACGGCCCCAATGCGGCCGAGCCGATGCGATCCTTCATCAGGTCAGGCGGCACATCGCTCCGTGGCGCCCTGGCGTCTATGGATGCATGCGTGCGCCCCGTGCCGCCGCAAATGATCAACTGCTGGCAAAACGTCAATACGCCGCAGGAATGGGCCCGTTTCTCAAGTCCTGGGTGAAACGCATGTCGAAATCGCTCGATTCGTCGATCATCTGGTTCTGCCGGATCGCGACGTTGGACCGAGAGGTGAGATGGGCTGAAATCGGGGGGACAGATAATGGCCGTGGGGTGAATGGCATTAAGTTAAGCTGCCCGTCTGCGTTTTTTGAGTTCCTTTCTCATTTCTGATCGCGGTCTATTCATTCGATCGTATTCTTTTGGCCTTCGTTTGCAGGCCCTGGGTTCGATACGATTGGGTCGGTGCGGATTGACGATGAGAGCGGGCAGTGGTTGTTCGGGCGGGGCATGCATCAGCCAGTGCAGGGCGTCAGCAAAGCTGATGCGGTCGGGGGCGACCTCCTGGCGTCGCGCGGCTTCGAGCATGACGGTTCGCACAAGGTTGTAAACCAGTACGAACATCCACATCTCCTTGAGCACGCCCTCCACCGTCTTGCAGTGCAGGACATCCATCTTCAGGGTGGTCTTGAGATGCCGCAGGTTGGTCTCCACTTGCCAGCGGCGCTGATAGAGCTCGGCCAGTTCCGCGGCGGGATACTTCCGGGGATCCTGTAACGTCGTCGCCAGCGTGACCTCGCGGGTGCGATGTCCCTGTCTGGCCACACGATAACGCAGTTCACGCACCGTGATCGTCTCGGGCAATGCGGCGAATGGGGCTTCATCGATCCAGCAGGGCCGCGAAGCGGGCTTGATCCATTCCACCACTTGATCGTGAAAGCCCAGTCGCCGCAGCCAGCGTGAGCGAGGCAGGCCCCTGGCGGTCTTGATGGACACGGCATGCCGGCGATGCGGCCGAAAATTCACAATTTGCTTCTGATGCACGCGAAAACAGCCCTGCATTCCCTGCTGGAGCAACAAGGCCAGATGCACGAACGAGCAGAAGGCCCGATCGCCCACCAGCAGGTCGCCGGGACACAGCGTGGAATGAATCTCGCGCACCCGGGCCAGATCGTGGGTCCGCAGGGGGATGCGACGATGCCCAGAATCAGTCCGCTGCGTGCATCGAAGACCGGCATCATGTGTGCCGTCGGAAAACCGCAGCCCTTCTTCTGTGCGCCGGACTGACCAAAGTGCTTCTGCAGGGACCGGGTGTCGGGCATCGAGAAGCTTGATCCGTCAATCAACACCACGCGATGACCCTGCCATAAGCCGTCAGCCTTGGTTGACGCTTGCAGGGCCACACCCAGGCGGGATACCAGTGTGGTGATTAACTTCAGCGGCAGCCGTCGTCGCGCCTGGCAGTACGCTGAGGCGGTGAACTCCCGGCCCGCGATCCGTGGAACATGGGCACAGGCAACGTTGCCGCGAAGTATTTGCAGAATAAACAGATGAATGACGGTGACGGGGTCGAGCACCCGCTCGCGCCAATCGTGTCCCACCTCCCGGCAGATTCGCTCGATGAACGAAGGGGATAAAAGACTCGCGAGATCATCCTTGATCCGTCGCAATGCGCAGGTGATACTGGCCATCCGTGGCCTCCTTGTGAAGACGTTGCGTACACAACAACATCATCACGGGAGGCCACCCTTCGCGCCAGCGCGCCTAAGTGCGGCTCGTAAAAGAACTTATAGACGCTCGACTAACTTAATGCCATTCGGCCGTGGGGTGTTATCCCCAATTCCTGCGGGGTACTTTCAAGCTTCTCTCATTCGATATCACATCGCAGGCTCGATCGGGTTCGCTTTGCAGGCCGGTCAAGGGTCATGTAAACGCTGGTTTTTGCTGCGCAATGTGGCGCACAACTGCCGTTTTGCATAGGAAAATGACTGCATTGCGCATCATCGGGACATGTGAATTACCTGCTGTGCAATAGTCTGTCGGAACCTCGTGCGCCTTTGCGAGATAAGAAGTTGCGCGAGTTCAATCGCCACGGATTATTGCGCGAAATCGGCTTCGATTAGCAATATTGCGATGATGAATATCTCGCAGTGGGTGAATCGGTGCGGCAACAAACGATGAAACGCGAGCCAACTCAATGGGACAAACTTGCGGCACTAGGGTGAAACACCCAGTCGATGAAATTGGTTCACGATTTATGACAATTACCGAAAATTTACACTTGACTTTGCAAGTCTGATTCTGATATGCTCCCGAATTCGAGGTTCGGGCCAAGCGATATGGGTCGATCGCGGAGAGCGCAAAGAGGCAATCGCCACTCATATCCGTTTTGGGCTAATTGAAGACCGGGCACGAATTGGCGTTCGCTGCGAGCGTCCAGTGGTCGCGCGCACGCAATTCAGGGCAAACTTCAATCAAGCGTCAGCGGGCGGTCTTCGTTGTGGTGCACTGGGAGACCAACAAGAGGGTCACAGATCATGTCTGCATGTCACAATGGCTGTTGTAACGGAATCGGGCTCCGTATTGCATATACGTTTCGATCTTCTGCACTGATTACACTATTCTTATTCACCGGATTCTGTTCAATTCTGCATGCACAACACCCGGAATCGTCAGGGCCGCTGACATCTTCGTCGATTGCGGCACGGCCGACCGATGAACTCGACCCAAGCCTGATCGTTAACGGCGTTGAAGCGGAAATCATCGCGGAGTACAGACTGGGCGAGCCCTTCAACGACGCCATGCGTGTCGTTGCGCCGGATGCCATCTATTCAAACGTGACAAGCTTCACTGGTGCGTTTGTGCCGATCGGTGGTGCGGATGCAACGACTGCTGGCACAATGCTTCGCAACACACGCTTGCTTGCGGACGATGTTCAGTGCATCGCCGGCAGCCCCGGCGATCGCATCACCGAGCTGCGGTTCAGCGTCGCCAACGGTAACGCCACTTCTCTTACCTGTCGGCCGCAGCTTCGATTCTTTGCAGACGAGAGCGGCGCCCCCGGCGCCTTTCTTGGTGGTTACAACTTCAACGCGATCTCGTTCACCGCGAACAATCTGGTGTTGTTGACTTTTACGATTCCCGATGCCAGCCAGACGATTGTCATTCCCGCGAGCGGAAAGGTTTGGGTAGGCACGCTCTTCCAATCAAATGGAAATGTCAGCCCTGCCGTTGGCGGCCAATTGAATAACATGGGCGTTGGCCTGTACTCGCCTGTCGACCTGGGAATCAGCGCGAATCTCGATTTCCTGACAACGCTGGGCGGCGGGAACGGCGTCGCAAGTCCGTTCGTGAGCAATAATCCCGCCGGCACCGTCTGGATCGCACCGTACGCCCAACCCGCGCGGCACGGCTATGAACTTGTGTCAGTGCGACGGGGATGCTGCCTGGGTGCGATGACAGGTTGCGTGGCCAGCCCCGTGACAGAAAAAACCTGTCTTGCGTTGGGCGGTCTCGCATGGAATTCCGCCGGGGCCACGTGCATAGATGGCTATGCAGCCACAGCGGGACTCCCGGCGGCTGTTCCCGACAATTTGCCGGCCGGTGGCATCACACGATCGCTGACGATTACTGACTCGTTCACCATCACGGACATCAATCTGCGCTTCCGGATGGTCCATTCCTGGTATGGCGACGTGATCATGCGACTGCGGCACGTTGACACCGACACGCAGATCACGGTGGTTCCGGGCACATCATCGAGCAGCTCCGATTTTGCCACTGCAAACTGGTACGTTCTGGACGATCAAGCTGCAACAACAATTGACGCGGCTGCGACTACTGCGGGAGGCGGCGCAAACGCCATTCCCAGCGGCCGTTACCGACCGATGAGTTTGCTGTCGGCCTTTCACGGTCAGAATGCTTCGGGCACTTGGGAGATATACATCGCCGATGATGCTTCGGGAGACACTGGCACTCTGAATGGCTGGGGTCTGGAGATCGCAGGCAAACCCAGTCCATGTACCTCCGAACCATTGGGCGCCTGCTGTCTGGCAACGGGATGTCAGCAGTTAACTGCAACGTCTTGCAGCAGCCAGAACGGCACGGCCTGGTATGTAAACGTTTCATGCGAGGACTCGGATTGCCCGCCGACAGGCCGATGCTGCTCGGCAAGCGGTAGCTGCGAGATGCTGACCGAGGCGGCCTGTCTTGCGACAAGCGGAAGCAGTTGGAATGGCGCGTTGACATGTGCCACGCCGTGCGAGGTGGGTGCTTGCTGCATCGGTGAGACGTGCACTCAAACTACCCAGGTCGGCTGCGCGGGCAACTGGACGCCGGGCGTGATTTGCGATGGGCCGCAGACGTACTCCGCTGCGCCGGCGGTGGCGATCCCCGACAACAATCCGACTGGGGCCTCAAACACGATCACCGTCACCGACTCTTTTACGGTGACCGATGCCAATGTTCGGCTGCACGTGACCCATACATGGGTGGGCGATCTGATCGTCAAGCTCTCCCACAACGGCGGGACGCCGGTGACGATCATTGATCGGCCGGGCTACACCGGGACCGGCTTTGGCTGTAATCAGCCGAATTACAACAACCTGATTCTGGATGATCAAGGCGGCGGTGGTGCGATTGAAACCCTCTGCATCGCCAATCTGACGTCGCCCCCGAACTACACACCGAACAATCCATTAAGCGCATTCAACGGCGACGATGCCAGCGGCACGTGGACGATCACTGTTTCTGATAATGCTGCGGGCGATACCGGCTCTCTCGTTTCCTGGTCGATCATTCTCGATGGCGCGCCAAATCCGTGTTTGGCAGCTACCGGCGCCTGCTGCACCGGCACGGGCTGCGTGGTCATGACCGAGAGCGAATGCGACGGCGCCAGCGGCTTCTACTATGGCGACGACGCGGCCTGTCCCAATCTCGATGATCGCGATCCCTGCACGATAGACAGTTGCAATCCGTCCAACGGCGAAGACGTGCACGCGCCCATCGTCTGCGACGACAACAATCCGTGTACGTTGGACTCCTGCGACAACGGCAACTGTTTGAACGTCTTCCAGGATGCCGACGGCGACGGCGTTTGTGATGCAAACGAGGTTTGCCCCGGCCACGACGACAACGCCGATGCAGACGGCGACGGCACGCCCGACGGCTGCGACGGGTGCCCGAACGATCCCGCCAAGACCGCGCCGGGTATCTGTGGTTGCGGCGAGAGCGATGCTGATTCCGATGGCGACGGTACCGCGGACTGCAACGACGGATGCCCGAACGATCCCGCCAAGACCGCGCCGGGTATCTGTGGTTGCGGCGAGAGCGATGCTGATTCCGACGGCGACGGTACCGCGGACTGCAACGACGGATGCCCGAATGATCCCGATAAGATCGCGCCGGGAATCTGCGGCTGCGGCGAGAGCGATGCTGATTCCGATGGTGACGGTACTGCGGATTGCAACGACGGTTGTCCGAACGATCCTGACAAGATCGGGCCCGGCCAGTGCGGATGCGGAGTCTCCGATATCGACACGGACGGCGACGGCACCGCCGACTGCAACGATGGATGCCCGAACGATCCTGACAAGATCACGCGGGGCGTGTGTGGTTGCGGCGTGAGCGACGTTGACTCGGACAACGATGGCACAGCAGATTGCCATGACGGTTGCCCGCTCGATCCGGACAAGACGGCGCCGGGGCAATGCGGTTGTGGTGTGGCGGATACGGACACGGATGGCGATGGCACTGCCGATTGCCATGACGGCTGCCCGGATGATCCCGGCAAAACAACGGCGGGCCAGTGTGGGTGTGGCATTGCGGATACCGATTCGGACGCGGACGGGATTGCCGACTGCAATGACAACTGTCTGACGGTTCCCAATCCCGGCCAACTGGACTCCGATCAGGACGGAGTGGGCGACGTTTGCGACAACTGCCCGTTCGCGGCCAATCCGGGGCAGGAAGATTCCAACAACAACAACGTGGGCGACGCGTGTGAGAGCGACGTCTGCCCGACTTGTCCCAGCAATACGCTGATAGTGGTGAACTCCCAGTTCAACCGCACGATTACGCCTAATACGTGCGTCAGCATCGGCGAAGATCAGGTCATCGTTGAACTTTGGGCGGCGAATGTCGTGCCTCCGGGCGCCACCGGCTTCCAGGCATTTCTGGAATTTGAAGCGGGCAAGCTCTCGTACAACGGGGCCGACAGCAGCTACGGCGGCTCGTTCCCGCTACATGTTCAGTCGATCGCCACGGCGGAAGTGCAACCGGGTAAGCTGAATCTGGACGGCTCGCTGAACTTGGTAAGTAATCCACCGGGTCTGACGGGCAACATCCTGCTCGCTACGCTTGTCTTTGATGTAAACGGCGCGGGCTGGCCGGAATGCACGACCACCGCGGTGATTTTCCGAACGTTTGGTCCGTTTGTCTCCGAGTTGAGCTATCAGGGGTCGCCGGTCAGCAATCCGACGACCAGCCTCACCATTTCGCCGGATTATTCTCGCGATGTCACGGCGCCTGCCATCCTTTGTGCGGCCGATGACGCCAGCGTCGAACCTGACTGCACGGCGAGCGTCAGCTTCACGTCAACCATCACCGACAACTGCTGCATCAACGAGGGAGACGTCTCGGTCTCGGCGATGCTGCTGACTGGCAATGCCACGATCGGCGACGTGACGTACTCCACGACTCAAATCAGCCCGACGGAGGTTCAAGTTACAGGTTCGGTCCCCGTTTCGATGCTGACAAGTTGCCCGGCGATGATCAAGGTGTCAGTCATGGCGGCCGATTGCTGCGGCAACGACGCGACGATCTGTGAGGATACGGCCGACGTGAATGATGCAATGAATCCGGTCATTGCGTGTCCGGCTGATGTGACGATCGAGTGCAGCGAATCGACCGCACCGTCCAACACCGGCATGGCGGGTGCGACGGACAATTGCCCCGGCACGATCGAAATCACGTGGACGGATGAGATCATTCCCGGCGCGTGCGCTTCCAGTAAGACCATCGAGCGGACCTGGACCGCAACCGATGCCTGCGGCAACACCGATACCTGCCTTCAGACGATTACCGTGCAGGATACGACGGCGCCGTCCATCGTCTGCTTCGCAACCGGCGCAAGCGTGAACGATGATTGCGAGGCGGACGTTCTCTTCACTGCGACGGCGACGGACAACTGCTGCATTGGCGTAGATGACGTGCACGTTTCCATCAGCAACCCGAGCGCCAACGCGCTGCTCGGCGCGCCAACGATCAACAAGGTCCAGTTGGACGGCAAGACGGTGCAGATCACCGGCAGTGTGCCGGTCTCCGCGCTGACCACTTGCCCTGCGACGATACAAATCGAAGTGACTGGTGAAGATTGCTGCGGACACGCCGCCGATCTGTGCACTGCGACGGCCGACGTGAATGATACGATCGCGCCGGAAATCGCATGCCCCGCCGATACGACTATCGAGTGCGGGACTTCCACACTGCCCGCGGCGACCGGTCAGGCATCGGCGACCGACAACTGCGCTGGTTCCGTGGACATCAGCTACAACGATGTCATTCACCCTGGCGCGTGCACACCGGCCTACGAAATTGTCAGAACCTGGACCGCGACGGATACGTGCAATAATTCGTCGGCTTGTGAGCAGACCATTCAGGTCGTGGACACGACGGCTCCGACCATTTCCTGCTCGATCACGGGCGGCAATGTGGATGCGGGTTGTGAGTACCTGGTGAGCTTTTCCGCGACCGTGGAAGACAACTGTTGCATCCTCGAAGACAGCGTCAGCGTGGCGGTTGTTCTCGCAACGGGCAATGCGACTCTTGGCGATCCGGACATCACGGTGACCCAGATTGATGCGACCCATGTCGGCATCAGCGGCACCGTACTCGTCTCGGCGCTGTCGGGCTGCCCGGCAACGGTGGAACTCACCGTGGAGGCGACCGATTGTTGCGGCAACGCTGCCACGACGTGCTCGGAGTCGGCGGATGTGAATGATGTCACGCCGCCGTCGATCACCTGCCCGCCGTCCGCGACGGTTGAATGCAATACGTCCATTGCACCCGGCGTGACAGGCACTCCGACCGTGAGCGACAACTGCGATGGTGACGTGAGCGTCACGCATTCCGATGTCACCACCGCCGGTTCGATTACGTCACCGGCCGGATGGGTGTTCTTCAGTCAGAACACCGCGTCAGGCGCGCTGGTGACCGGTCCCGGCGCACCGCCGCTTGGCATCGGCAGTTTCCACATGCCCACCGGCTCCGGAAACGGCCCGGGTCTGGGCGGCAAGACGTGGCTGGCGACCTCGCAGCACTCCGGATTACTTCTAAGCGCTCTGTCGACATTCAGGTACAGCACGTATGTCAGTCCCAGTTCACTCGCGGCATCGCACTTGACGGCCGCAATCAACCTGTATGTGGACCTGGACGGCAACGGCTCGCGTGATACGACCCTGGTCTTCGAACCGGTCTATGCCACGCTGCAGGGGCCCGTGGTTCAGGGTACCTGGCAGGAGTGGGATGCCCTGACCGCCGAGAATGGCTGGTGGTACACGGCCAATTTCGGGGCACTGACCAACGCGCAAAACGAGTTCAAACCGTTGTCGCATTACGTCGGCCTCTTCCCCAACGCGAAGATCGTGGATTGGGGTGGTGCGCCGGGAATGAACTTTGTCAGCGGGCAGAATTCGGGCGGCATCTGGGCCAACTACGACGGCAACGTAGATAAGGTCGTTGTAAATGGATCGACTTACGACTTTGATCCTGCCACGCTTTGCAGCGCGACGATCAAGCGAACCTGGACCGCCCAGGATGACTGCGGCAACAGCAGCAGTTGTGTTCAGACAATCACCGTGCAGGACACGACTGCCCCGATCATCAGCTGTCCCGGCTCAATCACGACCAATGCCGATGCAGGCGGTTGCACGGCAGTCGTCGATGTCGGTACGGCCACGGCCACGGACAACTGCGATCCCGATCCCGCCGTGACGGCGACCCGAAGTGATGATCAACCCCTCGACGCGCCCTACCCGCAGGGCGTGACCACGATCACATGGAAGGCCACCGATGCCTGCGGCAATATGGCCACCTGCAATCAGATCGTCACGGTCAATGCGTTTAATACGGTGAAGGCTACGATTGTACTCGAGGGCGTCACGGTCGCCGCGCCAAAAGCACGCTGCATCCGATTTCGGTTAGACAGTTGTGGCGACACGATCTCTCATTCGATCACGTTTGGCGACAATGGCGGCGCTGGTGGATCGCTGCGTGCGCTGGATGTCTCATTCGATATCCCCTGCGGCAACTGGACGTCACTTTGTGCCAAGGATGAGCAGCATACGCTTTGGGATGCGACGTCTTTAATCATCTCGGGCACGCAGTATGAAGCAACCAGCGTCATCGTGCTGAAAAGCGGTGATACCGACAACGACGGCGACGTTGACATCAATGACGTGACGTACTTTATCTTCACGTACGGCGGCCCGGAGGGCGTCGGCGGGTGTCCGTGGAATGGCACTCGCGGCGCCGACTTCAGCCTGAATGGCAACGTGGGCACCGAGGACTTCACGTTCCTGTCGGCCAACTGGCTCGTGGCGACATCGTGCTCATGCACCACGCTTGCGGGCTTGGCGGATCCGAAACTTGCGGCGGTAGCGAAAGTTTCTGACGCATTGATTCGCGTCTCCACTTCGAAGCTGCAACCGAACATTGCGGCCGCGGCGGATATCAACCGCGACGGCGTGGTGGATGTGAAGGACGTTGAGTTGTTTGAGACGGCGCGCGGGTTACCGCATACGTTGTCGCAGCGCATGCGGGCGGTTTCACCGATGCGCCCCGCGCCGAACAAGTAACAACGGAAATCGCGTCGACCGGATCTGCCGTGCGCGAACCTCCGCGTGCAGATTCCGGTCGACCGGTCTCTGAAGGATTGAACCTGTGTCAGGTAGTTCTGAAGGCTGTACCGACAACGCCGCTCGAAGCGGCGGTCAACTGTCTCAAAGGAGGAATCCCATGATTCGTCTCACCTCGCTGGCTCTGACAGGTATGTGGCTACTGGTCGCCGGTCTTGCACAGGCATCGCCACAACTCGTTGAAGCGCGGCCCGTCGCTTCATCCAAGAATGTCAGCGGTCGGACCCCTCCGAAGCTGCTGGTCAGCGGTCTGGATCTGGGCGAGCCCGACAACGGTGCGAAGACGAGTGCACCGGCTTCGATGCGCACTGATCGCAAGCCGAGCCCGAATGCCGGCATGCGCGGTGCGCCGGATTATCGACTCGAATTGCACTGGTCGTCGGCGCCCAACGTCTTCGGCGCCAGCACGTTTAATTTCAACGGCTTGACGCCTTGCTCCACCGGGAATTGGGTGGACAACGCGGAACACGCTGTTCGCAACAATCTCGCTTCCTGCGGCGCGACAACGCGACGGTATCAGAATGTCGCTGGCGGCCAGGTCGGCTCGCACCAGGCGAGCGTCACGTGCTTCAATAGTTGGAATGGATCGACAACGCACGTACTCGCGCCCGGGCAATACGGCGAGCGAATGCACTGCGTCTACCACTTCTACGATGCCAACGGCGGTCAGGTGAAACTGGAGTATCTCAAGAACATCGAGATTGAATTCACCTATGACGGAGTCAATTACTGCACCTTCACGTTGTCATGCGAAGGTGCTGACTTCACCGGCGCCACGGTCTTTAATGGTCAAAGTCGCACAGGATTCATCGGTAGTACACGGATTACCAGCGGCAACGCCGCGGTCGACGAGATCGTTGGCAGCTTTGGTCTGGCATTTGTTCCCGAATGCTGCAATGCCTGTCAGGCGGGCACGGAGCAGTGCGAACTCAATGCCTTGATGCTTGATCTGTCGCAATATCTGTCGCGATTTGAAGGGCGGATGACCGTTGATGATGGCGTGAATCCGACCGTGGATGCGACGGCCATAGTCGATTTTCAGTCCGCGCTGCGATTGGAGATCAGCGATACCTGCATCGAGAACGGGCAAAGTCAATTGACGGTCGATGTCTGGATGCGGAATCTTCGCCAGAACGCGACCGGCTTCCAGGCGTTCATTGCGTTTGACGACAGCAAATTCAATTACAACGGAGGCGCCAGTGCCTATACCGCAGCGCCGTTTCCGTTGCACCTGCAGGCGCTTGCGACCGCCCAGATTGGGACAGGCCTGCTGCGGATCGACGGATCCACGTTGCCGCTTAATCCCGGCACCAACGCTGATGCCAAGCTTGCGACCCTCGTTTTTGATGTGGACTCGGGCGGATGGACACAGTGCGGCACGTCCTTCTTCAATTTCACGTCCAATGGTCCTTTCAACAGCGAACTAAGTTTCAATGGCACGCCGATTCCCACGCAGCTCCCGAATTCCGCCTGCGTGAAGTACGACACCGTGGCGCCGGTCATCACATGCCCGGCTGACACGACGATTCAATGCAATGACTCCATCGATCCGGGAAGCATCATCACCAAGGCGCTTGGTACGTTTGACACCAGTCCGGTCCTCGGCCCCACGCAGGCGCCTGGCGCCTGGTATACGGATCGTTACGCGCCGGCCGGGTTTGTCAGCGAGTTCTTCGATGGCGACAACCGGCTGAAACACTCCATTTCGGCAAGTGATTGTTCGCCGTGTCGTCCGGGTGGATTCGGCAGCGCCTTCTATGACACCCAAGGGCGGAAGTACGACGTCGCAGGAACTACGTCGATGTCGATTGATCTTTACGTGCCGGCATCATGGGCCACCACCGGGCGGCGCATGGCAGGTTTCTGGGGCACCGGGTTCGATTCCGTGCCCGCGGTTTCGTCGTTCCCGATCATCGAGTTCACAAGCCTCGGGGGCACGCCGCGATTTCGTGGTTGGGATAACTCGGTCGGCGCCTGGATCGACATGGGTTTGCCTAGCGGCTTCAGCTACGACTCCTGGCATCAGCTCAAGATCGAACTCATCGGCGCGAACTGGCGATATACCGTTGGCGATCTGGTGCTTGTCACGTCAGCGACCGGCAGTGTCAGCATCGGCAACGTCATTCTTCAGGGGCATAACAATACAGCGGGTGTGACGTACGACATCTACTGGGACAACTTCAGTTCCATTTCACCGACTCAAGCAACATCGGCGACGGACAACTGCGATCCCGATCCCGTAATAACCTATTCCGACGATCCGGATCTGGACGGCTGCAACGGCACCGGCACCATCCTTCGAACCTGGAAAGCGACCGATGCGTGCGGCAACGAGAGCACATGCGTGCAGACGATCACGGTGATTGACACCGTCGCACCGGCCATCACGTGTCCGCCGAATGCGACCGTCGAGTGCGGCGCGTCCACCGACCCGGACGATACCGGCAGCGCGACCGCAATCGATGCCTGCGATCCGTCACCGGTCATTACGTACTCCGACGCCAGCACCGGCACCTGTCCGCGCGTCATCACGCGTACCTGGAAGGCGACCGATGCGTGCGGCAACGAGAGCACGTGCGATCAGTTGATTACGGTGCAGGATACAACAGCGCCGACCATCACGTTCTGTCCGGATGGCGTCACTATTCAGTGTCATGTTGCGCCGACGCCGGCCAACACCGGCGGCCCGGCGACCGCAAATGACGTCTGTGATCCATCGCCCGTGGTCACTTTCTCCGACGTCAACAGCCTCGGCGGTTGCAACGGAACCGGAACGATCACTCGTACCTGGATCGCCACCGATGCGTGCGGCAACGTGAGTGCTCCATGTGTGCAAACCATCACCGTCGTTGACACTACTCCGCCGACGATCACGTTCTGCCCGTCCGATACGACGATCGAGGGCAGCGAATCCACCGTACCCGGCATTCCGTTTGGAACAGCCACGGGCGGTGTGATGATTTACTACAACTCAACTGGCCCGGAGGCGCCGAACAATCAGGCGTATTTCAAGAGTCAGTTCTCCTATGGGAATGCCAACGGCTCGCAATTCAGCTTCAGCAGCCTGCCGTTGACCGGCTACGGCCCCTTGACGTGGTCGGCGCTCTTTGGACAGGTCGGCCCACCGAGCCAATACGGGTTTGATCTTGAACTGATCACTCCGACAAACAACGGAAGCGTTCTGCCGGCTGGGCTGACGGCCTATGAAAACACCAACAATGGCGTCTCCGGCCGGCTGGCCGCGGGTGCCGTTCTCTGGAAGATCGCGGACTACAAGGACGGGTCACCCAGCGGACCGAGCAATGCGTCGAATGTCGATATTAACAGCCTCATTCGCAGCCCCTCACCGGGCAATCCGTTCACCGACATCGTCATTACGCAGCTTGATGTGTCTCAAGCCGGGCCGGTCTACACGGCCCAGGTAGCAGGCAAGCTCAAGTCAGACAACATCCTCCACTGGTACACGATCGGCCAGCCGGATACGCCGATGCCCGTTTACAGCCTCAATGGAGAATTCTACTTCTGGGGCACGTTGACTTATGACAGCACCGGCGACGACGGCAGCGATCGCAAGGACTTCTACGAGGGTACGATTACGATCTCCGCGAATTCGCCAAGTGTCGGATTGGGCTTCCCGCTTGCGACCGACAATTGCACGTTCTTCCCGGTGATCTCGTATGACGATGAGTTCACGCCGGGCGGTGATTGTCCGCCGATCACCGGCACCATCGAGCGTACCTGGAAGGCCACCGATGCCTGTGGAAACGTCTCCACCTGCACGCAGATGATTACGGTGGTCGATTCGACCGCACCGGTCATCACGTGCCCGGCGGATATTACCATCGAGTGCGGTGACTCGACGCTCCCGGCGAATACGGGCTCCGCCAGTGCGCTGGACAACTGCGACGATACGCCGGACGTCGGATACTCCGACAGTTCGAGCGGCTCTTGTCCAGAAGTCATTACACGTGTCTGGACCGCGACGGACGCCTGCGAGAACCTTTCAACTTGCACGCAGACGATCACGATCCAGGATACGACGCCGCCGGCCGTCACGCCGCCGGCCGATGAGACCGTCGAATGCGACGGCGCAGGGAATCTCGCGGCCTTCGCTGCGTGGCAGAGCGGCGCGACGGCGAACGATGTGTGTTCCGGTGCACTGCCGACCACCTATGTCGAGGAATCCAACGTCCCCGGCTGCGGCGGCACGCGCGTCGTGACGGCCCATTGGACCGCCACGGACGATTGCAGCAACGTCGGCACGTCCGCATCGCGGACCTTCACCATCGTGGACACAACGCTGCCAACCGTGGTATGTCCGGATGACATTGTGGTGAACGCCGATCCGGGTGGCTGTTCCGCGGAGGTCACCATTACGCCGGCAACCGGTTCGGACGTCTGCTCGGGTCCGGTCACGATCAGCGGCGTGCGCAACGACGCTGCTGCACTCACCGATCCGTATCCGCAGGGCGTCACCACGATTACGTGGACCGCGACGGATGATTGCGGACTCATGGCGACGTGTGATCAGACGGTCACGGTCAACTCCGTCAATTCGTTCCAGATTCCGGTGCTATTGGATGGCGTATCGCTTGGTTCGCCAGTGCAGCGGTGCATCCAATTCGTTCTGAAGGATGCGTCGAACTGCAACACCGTAAGCGTCGACGTGCTGGTGTCCTTCGACGGTGCTGCGCCCGCTTATGGTTTGGCGACGTTCACGGCCGATTGCAGCAACACCGGTTGGCTGGAGATTTGTGGGAAGGATGAGCAGCACACGTTGAGCGACAAGATGCCGCTCACGGTCGCGGGCGGTCCTCCTTACTACACGTGCGCACCTCTGCTGCTGCTGGCCGGCGATACTGACAACGACAACGACGTGGATATCAATGACGTCACGCTGCTGCTCGTTCAGTTCGGGTCGCTGGAAGCATCCGGCGGATGTCCGTGGGATGGCACCCGCGGCGCGGACTTCGATCTGAACGGTGCCATCGGATCGCCGGATTACACGGCGCTGAGCGCGAACTGGCTGCAGTATCGAAGCTGCTGCGGCGCGTTCGGCTGGCGACTTCTGGGTCCGTCGGATGACGACGCAGCCCTTGACATGATCGCGACGTCGTCGAGCCGGATTGATTCGGCCATTGCCGCTTCGCAACTCACTCCGGAGATTGCGGCGCTGGCTGATCTGAACAGCGACAACGTGATCGACTATCGGGATGTCGAGGTCTTCGAATCGCGCATGGGACTGCCCAACGATTTGTCGACCAAGATGCGGACCAGCAATCAACCTGCAAATGCGGCGATGACGTCGCAACAGGTTGATGGGAAGTAACGTTGAGTTGGATGTGCATGGACTCGAGGCCGCTTCCGGCGGGCAGGATTCTGTTCCGCTCGCCCGGAAGCGCCGCGAGTCAGGCCTCTTGCAGTACGGTCGAATAAAGACGGGCGGGGTCATGAGTACCCCGCAGGTGATTTGGGAGGAGGCTCTCACGTGAGTCGCAAACTCGTTCGCTTGTTCGTGCTGTTGGTAAGTGTGGCTGCGATTCAACCGGCGCAGGCCGGTCCTCCGCACTTTGAGGGCTTCGAAGATCCCGGATTCGCAATCAACACGGTGCCGAACTGGAATAACTACAACAGCGTACTTACGCGTGTGCCATCGGGAACCGGCGGCATCGCATCAAAATCGGGTATCTTTCACGCGAATCTTGATTCCACGTTGCTGCCGGCGCCTCCGGACGATTACACCGGCGCGTTCACGCGCCTGGGAGGGTACAGCTCGGTCTTTCCGGCCAGCGGATTCAAGGCCGCGCTCGATGTTTACATGGACTTGAATGATCCGGCCGTGTTGAACAACACCTACGGCTGGGATCTGTCTTGCGCTGCAAACAATCAGTCAGGCGGACACCGAAGAGATTTCGTCTTTCATACCGCCGGTTCGCCGGGCCAGATTCTGGTCGGAGGCAGCAACAACACGAACTTCACACGGCGCAACGATCTCGGCAGCATCAATCACTACACCCTTACCGCTACAGGCTGGTACACGTTCGAATGGGTATTTCGCAATAATGGTGCGGGGGTGCTTGCCGTGGACCTGAACCTGCGGGACAGCGGCGGCACACTTCTGTGGACCGAAACGCGCTCCAATGCCAGCGATCTCATTGCCTCGGTTGTCGGCGGCAATCGATACATGTGGTTTACATTTCTCGAAGTTGCCAACCTGGCGATCGACAACACACGGCTCAACAGCGATAACGCGCTAAGCCTCGAAATCGTCGATCCGCAGTCCTGCTACAAAGAAGGAGACACCATCTGTTTTCAATTGAGAATGTCAAACCTGACGCAGAACGTCACGGGCTTCCAGGCGTTTCTTCAATACAGTAACACCCTGTTGATGTTCAATCCGGGCGGAAGCAGTTACACCACGACGCCGTTTCCTGTGCATATTCAGAGCATGGCTGGTGCCGAAGTGTCACCCGGTCAGATCAATCTGGATGGCGCGGCGCCGTTCATCGGACCGGGCAGTGGCGGCACCAATCTGGACTCGCTTCTGGCCACCCTCTGTTTCACCGTAAAGGCCGACAACGACGGCGCGTCAACAAATTTCGCGTTTCGAACGGTGCCCTCGTTTCTATCAGAGTTGAGCCTCAATGGAGTTCCAGTCGCCACCGCACTGCAGAATTCGCAGACCTTCTCCATCGACCAGACTGCGCCGTCGATTACATGCCCCAGCGACGTGACGATCGACTGCCTGTCGCAGGTGCCTCCTCCGGCGATCAACCTGGACGAATTCGTCGCGCTGCCGGGCGCATCGGTCAGCGATGCCTGCGGCATGGGAGACGTGACTCACGTGAGCGATGACTCCCTCGGCAATTGCCAATCGGGCCATGTCACAATCACGCGGACTTATCTGGCGACCGACATCGCCGGGAACACGGCCTCCTGCACGCAATCGATTACCGTTCTCCAAGACAACACGCCACCGAGTATTACGTCCGTTCCGCCGACGAAGTTCCTCGACTGTCCTGAAGAGATTCCGGCTCCCTATGCCACGATCGACGAATTCGAAGACGATGGTGGCCAGGTAAGCGACACCTGCAACCTTACCATCTCGCTCCATCAGACGTTTCAGCAGGGTACCTGTCCGATCCTGATTCTGCGTGTCTACCGCATCTACGATGAGTGCGGGAATTTCAGCACTTTCAAAGACGCGATCGTCGTCGATGATAACACGCCGCCGGCCATCGCCGGCAGCGACTCGGCTACGGTCGTGAATGAGAATTGCTCGGCCACGGCCACGTTGACCGCGACGGTCACGGACAATTGCGGAATCACGCCGGCCCAGGTCAGCGTCGGTGTCGCCACCGGTTCAAACGCCATCTATGGCGCACCGGTTGTAATCAAGACGCCAATCGACACCAAGACGGTTGAGGTGTCGGTATCCGTTCCCGTATCCGATCTGACCGGCTGCCCGGCAACCGTCACGGCAGCGGTGACAGCCATGGATGATTGCGGCAACTCTGCGGGACCGACGAACTACACGGCAACCGTCAGCGACGATACACTGCCGACAATTGTATGCAACGTTGTTGGAGGCAACGTCGATGGCGCTTGCGAGCGATTGGTCACCTATTCGGCCATTGTGGAGGACAACTGCTGCGTGAATGCTGCCGACGTTTCGTGCGTCGTCAACACGTCCGGGTCCGCTGCGTTTGGAATTCCCGACACGCAGATCGTTCAGAACGGCTCCAACCAGGTGCTCGTGACCGGCGAAATTCTCGTGTCGGATCTGACCGCCTGCCCGGCGACGATTGAAATCGTCGTAAACGCTCTGGATTGTTGCGGCAATCCGGCCAAGACGTGTGTGCATTCCGACTCAATCCAGGATGCCACTGCGCCGATGATCGCCTGTCCGCCGGATGTCAACGTATTCGCGGACGCCGGTGAGTGTCAGGCATCTGGCGTTGTCATCGGTACCCCCGACGTTTCGGACAATTGTGACGGCGCTCCGATTGTCGCAGGAGTTCGCAGCGACGCGCTGCCCTTGGATGCTCCGTACCCGAGCGGTACGACCACGATTACCTGGACGGCCACCGATTCCTGCGGCAACAGCGCGGACTGTGAGCAGTTGGTCGTTGTTCAACCGATGAATCTGGTTTCCGCGTCGATCGAACTCGTAGGTGTCGTATTACCGTCACCCATCCAGCGCTGCATCCGGTTTGTTCCGCGAAACGGGGCGCTTTGCGGTCCCAGTTCATATGTCAACGTGACGTTCTCCGGTGGGACGGGACCGAGCGGTCCCTGGGCGCAGGGAACCGTCTCCGGCTCCGACCTGCAGATCCCCTGCGGCGAATGGACCAGCATTTGTGCGAAGGATGAGCAGCATACCTTGAGTGATGATTCCTTGTTGATCGACCTCGGTGCGGCCTACTCGGCGTCAACGACGCTCTCGCTTCTCGGCGGAGATACGGACAACGACAACGACGTGGACATCAATGATGTTACGTTGCTGCTTGTGCAGTTCGGCAGTCTGGCCGTTCCCGACACCTGTCCGTGGGACGGTGTGCGCCATGCGGACTTCAGTAACAACGGCGTTGTTTTTTCAGAAGACTACGTGTTCCTGTCAGACAACTGGCAGCTCTTCGCCAATTGTTGCAGCGGGAGCGGCTGGCCAATCATCGAACCGAAGGATTCTTCTGATTCCCTGGCAAAAGAGCTGGTGGCGCAGCGAAGCCACGGCGGTGTTGAATGGCGTATCGCGGCCTCACGCCTAAGCCCGTCGGAGTCGCTTCGCGCCGACTTGAATCGAGACGGATTTGTGGATGTTGAAGACATTCGCATCTTTGAACGCGCAAACGGATTGGACGGGCGACTCTCGCGATCGCTGGATGCGGCAAGCGCCGAAACCGCCGGCTCCATCGGTGGTGCGTCGATCGGGCATCAGGAATCGCCCTCCAGGAGGTGAAGGCAGTCGGAAGCACAGAACATCGGACGAACGGGAAATCACATCACGTTCGCCAAGCATTGCCGCCACGTGGTTGAATCAGAGATTCCGCGCGCCGATGGATTTTCAGAGTGACAATGTTGCGGCACTAAGAAATCCGACTCTTGGGTCGTGTGCATGGGCGGGGCGGATGTATAATAGCTCATCGCAATCGGCGATCAGCGAAAGTCGACACGAGAATTGAGCCAGCAGGATGGGAACGAGGGATGCGATGATGAAGAAGCGAGCGATTGTACTGATCTTGGCAGTGGCCTTCGCAGCGGTGCCTGCAAGGGCCGGTCTTGTCAACATGCACTTTCTGCCTGCGGCGCAAGTTGTGAATGTGGGCTCGGTTGTTTCCATCGACATTCTACTTCAAGCGGACGGTGGCGTGGCGGAGTCCGTCTCGGCTCTCGACGCGATTCTGGATTGGGATCCACTGCTGTTGCAGCTCAACGGCATCAACAACGCATCGGCAGGTTACGCATGGTTGGCCGAAGGGTTTCTGCCTGATCCGGATGGCATCAATTCGAATCTGACGGACGGCGATGCGATCTACACGGCGCTGGGGCAACTGGCGGCGCCGGCGTTCGCGCCGCCCGCGCCAGGATCGTTAATTGTCACCACAGTCGAGTTTACGGCCCTTGCTGAAACACCCGGAACGCTCGTTCGCTTTCGTCCCACACTGGGTACATTTGGCCGGACACAGACATTTGCCGGGTTCGTTCCGAATTCGCCGAATACCGGGGACATCAGCAGCGAAGCACTCGTCACTATCGTCCCGGAACCGGCTGCCATCTGGTTGCTTGTCCTGGCGGCGCCGCTGACCGCGCGCCGAAAGCGTCGATCATAGCAGGCCCGGTGCAACAGTCGCGAGTCTGATGGAACGCAAGTTCCGCATTGGAGTGGTCGAACATGCATGAGTTCTCATCGCGTGCCAAATTCTTCGCGATTGCCCTGGTCCTGTTTGGCGCGGGCGCGCCGTTTGCATCGGCGACGGTCGATCTCATCTTGACGCCGAGCCTGCAGATCAAGGCAACTGGCCAGACCGTCGAAGTTACACTTAGCGCTCAATGGAATGGAACTCCCGGCCAGCAGTTTTCGGCCGTCGATGCGATCCTGACCTGGGATCCGAACCATCTGCAGTTTACCGGGTTTGACACGAGCATGGCGGGTTATACATGGTTCATCGCGGGCTTCCTGAACGATCCGGATGGAATCAATACAACGCTGGCGGATGGCAACGGCCTTTTTACTGCGCTGGCTTTACCTGGGGCCCCTGCAACGGCGCCCGCGGCCCCTGGAACACTCATTATCGCCAAGTTTCGATTTCTGGCCCTCACGGGGACTGCGTCAACGGCGATTCAGTTGCTTCCCACGCTTGGTACCTTCGGGCGCACGCGCGTCCTTGGCTCGACCGCGGGCAGCGATATCACCGGCAACATTGCGACCTCGGCGCTCGTTACGATTATCGAGCCGTGCTCGCCGACGGTCGGCGACATTGATGGTGACTCATTCATCACCTTCGCCGACATTGCCGACGCCGTGGATGTCTACCTGGGTCTTGACACGACCCCGGCTCACGTCACCGCCGCCGACGCGAGGTCGGGGCGGATGTTGTACGTCTTCGGGTCGATGTCCACGAACACCGGCGTCGCGCCGACGTTGTGGATCGTCCCCGCCGTCGCGAAGAACGTGAACGGCGTCGTCACCACCTCGTCGCCGCGGCCGATGTCCAGCGCGCGCATCGCGATG
>JAANMU010000908.1_pt1 | contig 31007 bp, 26 predicted proteins | sample 7279701 | NCBI WGS metagenome assembly JAANMU01 (sample SAMN14094539, study PRJNA606508) | bioreactor metagenome | isolation source: A lab-scale SPAN reactor treating ammonium-rich wastewater day 57 | place: Ireland: Galway | collected 2017-03-13
GCTCCGGGTTGAAGGGCCGCGCCAAGATCGAAACGGCGCCGCAAACCCTGCTCGCCCGCGCCGTCCGCTGGCTGCGGCAAACCTTTTGAAGGCCCCGCGCAACGCCCGCCACGAGCGGAATTCGGGCCACCATCCGCCGTCTGCGCGGCAAGCTTGCACCGACTCCCACGCAGGCTCAGCTTGGACGCCCGCTCTTGAAGCGCATTTCAACTGCTCGGTATTCGACAGCCGCGCAGCACCGCGCGGTTGCATACCATCATCGGGCCGTTGCAAATGGGAAAATCGGGCAGGTTTCGTGTGCCGAAGAGGGCCGAACGATCGCTTCCCGGCCACTCAAGCAGGCCAACCCCATTGAGAGCCCCCAGAGGTAGGAGCGCACACCCCAAGCGGCTCGCGCCTTCGGGGATGGCAATGCCTTTTGGCGGCGGCAAACACGGATTATTCCTGTCAATCAACCGCCCCCATAAGCGCGCACACGCCGGTAATGGCGGTCGGCTTACAATCTACTCCCAACACGTTTAACGAAGTTCGGTTCCACGCCGCCGTGCGTCGTGCTGTCGGTGTTCAAAAGACTGGAGCGGTTATTCGGACTTTGCCGATCTAGTCTGGGTTTCCATCGCATGGCGGCTCCTGACTGGCTCGACTGCCGGATGCCAGGAGACCCGTGTGGCTCAGATTCCCGGGGGGGGATGGCAATGCAAGCAGGCAAGCCTTGGCGGCGTCGCATGGCAATCGCGCTGGGAATTTGCGCGGCGATGCTGGTGCTAGGAGCAACTGCTCTACATCTGGCGCCGCAAGATGTTAAACCCAGCTATGCCAGCGATGCCGCGCCGTCACCGCTTTCGCAGGTGGGACTCGTCGCTGTTTGGACGGCCTACGTGCTCGCGGTATTCTTTCGCCGGCCTCAATCCACGGAATCGGCGGATCGATAAGGTGCGAGCCGCGACGCCGCGCTCGCATGATCCCGCGCCTCGTGCGTTCACCCCATCCGCGCAAAGATGTAGTCTCCCATCCGAGATCTTCGCGAACCGGAACGAATCCGTCACCCATGGCTGGCAGCGGTTGTCGGTTTCGGGTTAAACGAACCCCCTCGTACCGTTACATGCCCTGCACAATCCGGGTGTCGGTCGAACTTTCCAGGGGTTCGGTCAGTTGGTCTGCACCGACGCGTACTTGCATCCGCACGTCCCCGGCGCGGTCGGCTCGGGCCCTTACGCGATAGGTCAGCGTTTGCCCTGGCTGCAGTTCGGGAAACGGGGTAAAGCGGATCGCGCGGCCGTCGATTTCGAACCTGCGTGCTTCACCGCCGGTACCGACTCGCAGTGGCGTCATTTCAATTGGCACAAACGCCTCGACGGTGATATGCGTGGCCGACGTGGCGCCGCGATTGGTGATATGGATCTCATACGGCACATCCTGGCCAACTTCGACCGGGTCGTAGAGATCGACCACCGACACGACGAGCATGCTTTGTGGCGAACGCACCGCCAGACAGCTTTCTTCCGCCGACTGCGCTCCCTCGCGGGTTGTTACCTCGGCGCGGCCGCACGATCGGGCGGAAGGCGATTCGCACCGGCAAATCACGCTCAGATTGATCGCCTGGCCAACCGGCAACTGATCGACGTTCCAGGTGAGCGTATGACCATTTTGCGATTGCAGCCGAAAGTTTTCGGTGGCGAATACCGGGCGCAGATCGGTGCCATATCGGTCGGTGATCACCAGGTCGGTGAGCGGCGTATCACCCGTGTTGCGAATTTCAATGGCAAACTCGGCTTCTTGTCCCACTTCTTTGGTGGCGGGGCCAGATTTTCGGAGCGAGATCTGCGGACGGGTGGTCGCGGCCGCAGCCTGCCGTACATCGACGCAACGCGATGTCTCCACGCGAAGATTGCCATCGCCTGTTAGTTCCACGCGATTGCATTGTCGGCCGGGACGAATGGCCTTGAGCACCACGTCGACCGTGCTGCTCTGACCGGGCGCAAGCGTTTCCAGGTCGCGATAGATGGGCGACTTTTGCAGCCGGTGTTCGAGCCCCGCGTCAAACGAGTCGGTAATCAACAGCCCGGTCGCCGGCGAGGCGCCGCGGTTGGTGAAGGTGAGCTTGAAGGTGACGTCTTGCCCTACTTCCGCACTTGCCGGCGCCTGCATCGTTACTTCCACGCGCGGCGGCGGCATCGTCGATGGAGGAGTTGTCGAAGGGGGTTGCGTTGCCGGGGGCACGCCCGAACCTGGCGTTTGCGGCAAGTTTGGCTGGTTGGGATCGAAGGGAGCCTGCGCCCCTCCGCCCGGCACAAGGGTCGTGACGCATTGTTGGAATTGCACGTCGCCCGAGGCCACCAAGGTGGCGCACACCTGATGACTGCCTGCACGCTCGATTTGGAACCGGGCCGCCAGCGAGCGGCGGTCGCCGGCGGACAGCGTGGCATATTGCCATTGCAATTGATTGCCCAACTGCTCGGCGGGCGGATCAGTGGAAAGCGCTCGGAAACCCGGAGGTATGGGGAGGGCCACCGCGACATTGGCCGCTGCTTGATCCGACGGATTGTTCACTTCCACGATGTACTCGGCCGTCTGCCCCAATTCCACTCGAGGCGGGCCTTGAATGGTTAAGGCCAGGCTGCTGGTCCAGGTATGTTGAACGGCGCCGCGTCCGACCACGAGCCTTTTGCCGGTTAAAGGATAGATAATATCAATGCGAATCTCATTGGTGCCCGGAGTGGGCTGAAGTTCCACCAACTCGACGCTTGCCTGGCCCAGGTCGTCGGTGGCAACCTCGATGACCCGCTGCTGCTGAGGACCAAAGCCTGCTTCCGGACCTGAAACGACTTCGTACCGCACAATCCAACCGCCGATGGGCGTACCGTTGGTTGCCCGAGTGACTTGCGTGGTAAGTACTTGCGAGGCGCCCAGAGGCTGAATCGACGGAGGGGGAAACGTCCATTGACCATCGATCCAGTAAATGGCGGCCGTTTGCTGACGCGCGGAACCGGAAGGCAAGTCGGGACTGCAGGCGTTGACGTAACTTACGCCTTCTTGCGGCGAGGTTAAGGTTACCCAAGATTGTCCGCGTCGTACGCATACCCCCGCGGGGTTGGCTGGCCCCGGGGGCAACGCCATATCCTCGGCCACCGTCGAAGTGAGCGCCGAGCGGGGAGTGATTTGTCGCGGCAGCGAAAAGGGGCTGATCAGCCAGCCCATGGAATCGGGATCGATTCGGTTGAGAAAAAACCCCACGCTCTCGCGCGAAAGCGACCAGTTCACCTGCTGGTTGGCCATCAAGAAACCGTCTTCGCACACGCTGGCCAGCAGCACCACTTCGGAGCACACCGGGGCTACCAGTTCGGCGGGAGTGATGGAAAGCCTGGCGGTGGCAACGGTCGGGCCGCCAATGGCCGTGCCAATGGGGGCAGGCGGTACGGTGTAGGTGGGGACGGGCGGCCCCGCGTCGTAAGTGGTCCAACTGCGGCACCCCACCATTACGGCGCAGAGCATGGTCCCGAGGACCCAGCGGCGTAGTGGTGAGGCATAAAACGTCATCTTTCTTTTCTCCGCGCGCAGCCCTCCGCTGGACTGCCAATATGCAAACGTACCACGGGATTCTTTGCCTCTGTGGCCGTTTTTCAACTTTGCCCGTGGCGAAAGGTCAACATGGCCCCTACGTCGGTCATATCCCGCATAAGCCTCCGCTCGATGATCTCCAGTCGAGTGGGCAATGGGCCGCAACCGAGCGGGCGTGGCCCCTGTGGAACGCTGGCGCAGCTAGTGGACACCTGGAGTTTGATGCGGCAAGGATCGATGCGATAGCGGAGGGGCATTCCGCAATGCAGCTGCCGAGGGGGACGGAATATTCCGCATCACCGATTTCTTTTCGCTGGTTTTGCCAATCCGCATGCTTTTTCTGAAGCGCGCGCTCAACTTGACCGCACGACAATACCGATGCTGGTGCTGCCCCACCCCTTGAATGCGATTTAGGTCTTGGGGATCATGCCGCACAAGACGTCCATTAAATTCACGCCAGCCATGAGCCATTCCACCGTGCCGCCAGCCGCTTCGAACCGCTCTGTTGAACACCAGTCCAGCGAATCGCAAGTCCGGGTTGATTTTCCCGACCCCGCCAGCTATCCGCTGGCGGCCGAGGTTTCGGCGGCTTTGGCGCGACATCCCTACTTTCGCCTGCGCCCCTTGGCCGTGGAAGCGGAGGAAGGCTTAGTTGTTTTGAACGGGGTCGTGGCCACCTACTATCACAAGCAGGTTGCCCAGGAAATGATTCGCAAGATCGACGGTGTCGAGGCGGTGGAGAACCGACTGCACGTCACTTGGTAAACCCCGACAGGCAACGTCGATGGCGTCGTGGGCGAACCGTCAGCCGAAAATCGTGCGAGACGGGCGACGCAGCAGCCCAAATGTTCTCAAAACGCCTAACTCAACTTAGCCTTGCGGCCGTTCGGTGGCGAATTGTTGTGCCTACGTTGAGGTATTGTTACGGCTCTTGAAGCCAAACCCACTCGCGCAGGCGGTGATTCTTCTGGAACTTGCGGCTATTTGACCAGCGTGAACTGCATGATGTCGATATGTCCGCTGCGGAAGTGGGCGGCGCAGCCGGTGAGATACTTCATAAATCGCTCGTACATTTCCGGCGACGAAAGTCGTACGGCTTCGTCGCGGCGAGCCGCTAAGGCCTCTGCCCAGCAGTCGAGTGTGCGGGCGTAATGCAATTGCAACGACTGCACCTTTTCGGTCCGAAAGCCAGCCGCGGCAGCCGGCGTGGTAATCCAATCGGGCTCGGGCAATTGTCCGCCGGGAAATATCTCCTTGGCAATGAACTTGGCGAAGAGAACGTTCTCGTGGTTGACGGGGATGCCCATCTTGTCGAGGGTGGGCGCGGTATAGCCAATGATAGTGTGCAACATCATACGGCCATCGGGGGGCAGAATATCTCGGCAGCGTTGGAAGAATGCCTCGTATCGCTCGCGGCGAAAATGCTCGAAGGCCCCGATGCTCACAATGCGATCGACATGCCCGTCGAACTCTTCCCATCCCTGCAATCGCACCTCGGCGGTGCAAGGTCCTTGCAGCCGCGAGAACTCTTGTCGCACGTGTTCGTACTGGTTGCGGCTGAGCGTGAGGCCAATCACGTTGACCTGGTATTTCTCCACGGCCCGCAGCATGGTGGCGCCCCAGCCGCACCCGATATCGAGCAGGGTCATTCCGGGCCGCAGGTCGCACTTGCCCAGCGAAAGATCGATCTTGGCCCGCTGGGCTTCTTCGAGCGTCATGCCGTCGCGTTCGAAGTAGGCGCAGCTATAGGTCAGCGTCGGATCGAGAAACAATTTGAAAAAATCATCGGACAGGTCGTAATGGGATTGAACCTGCTGATAAAAAGGTTTGAGCTGCGACATTTTCCCGTTTCTCCCTCGCAACAGAGGCGTTCAGGGACTGACGACCTGCGGATGAGCCAGCAATCAGCCTTTGCCACAGCCGCATGAGATGGCGGCGGCGCGCATCGCGAAGTGATTGTGACACTTGCAGAGTGTACGCCACAATCCGCCGCAAAGTAAGCGCATAATGCCGCCGAATGGCCTCTGCGGCAGGCCGAAGCGGGCGGTTGTTGACGGCATCGCCGAGGCGGGAAGGATCGGAGCGGGCACATCCAACGGGAGGGCAGGTTGTCGCGTCGACGGTGCGGGAGGGAAGTCAGAAAGGTGCCGAATCGAAATTGCCGCGGCGCTCGAGCGCGTCAATGGTTGCTTGTTATGCGTTTGAGGCCAACGGCTGAAGAGCCAGGGTTGGCCGGCAACCCTCGGCAATTTCGGCGCGATGCACCGGCATTTCAGCGGGCGCTTCAATCCCCAAGCGAACGCGATTACCTCGAATGTCGACAATCTTGATGGTGACAGTGCCTCCGATGACGATGGCTTCGTCGATACGTCGCGATAGAACGAGCATGGCCGACCTCCTGTTGGCATAACGGTAAAGAACAATACGCGAGAACAGCTTTTCAGCATTTAACTCAACTCGGACTTTCAGCCGTTTTTCGGGTCTGATTCCCGAACCGCGGCTGATGCAAGGGCTTCCTGCAGCGGTCTGCAGTCGTACGTGCAGGCTGGTGTGAACACGCAAAACCACCGCCGCATGAAACTGAGTCAAGCAAAACCGCAGCGATTGCCTTGTTTTCGCATCTTGACCCAATGGGGAATCGGGAACGGCGAAAACGAGCCCTCTGGCATCCGCTGACGCTGGAGCGGCGTCCTGCTTTCGAAAACCCGGGGCGGGAATCTGCCGCAACGAAAGCGGGCTTTCGTTGCGGGAGACCGTTGGTTTTCGAGGTCATGGCAGGACCGGAGATACTCCAGCGCTTGGTGGGAGTAATCTATCCGGATCAAAAAATCCGTGTCAAGCTCAGTTTTTGGTGGAAACCGGTGCTAGCACACATCGCAGGCCCACGGCATCATCGCGGGTGTCGGCCGGTGCCGCCTGACGATAGCCGCTAGTGAGTTTGGGGGCGGCATCCTTCCAACTTCCGCCGCGCAGCACGCGTTGTTTGGGGTCGCCGTCTTTTTCCCAAACCGAGCCATCGGCGGGAGCCGCTTCATAACTGGCGTGCCAGGGATCGGCGCACCATTCCCACAGATAGCCATGAATGTCGTACAACCCCCAGGGGTTGGGCTTTTTGGCGCCCACCGGCGGGTCGTTGCCGGCGGCATTGCCCGTATGCCATGCGTGATCGTCGAGTTTGTCGGTGCCGTCGCCGAAGGAATATGCAGTTTTTGTTCCAGCGCGGGCGACATATTCCCACTCGGCTTCGCTGGGAAGGCGGATTTCCTGATCGGCATTGATCAACTTGGCTTCACGCATGAGTGCCGTGGCTTTGCGGCAGAAATCAACCGCCTCGGCATGCGTGAGCATTTCAACCGAGTTGCGGGGACCTTTCCAGCGGCTGGGGTTGTTGCCCATCACCGCTTCCCACAGGTTTTGAGGCACTTCGTACTTGGCAATGGCAAAGGGTCGTCGGAGGGTCACCTTGAACAGCTGGGCATGCTTGTTCTCGGGATCACCCATCATGAAACTTGCGGGGAATTTGCCTTCACCCGGGGTAATGTCAACAAATTCTTGCCGGAAAGTCTGGAGCAGTTTAGTTTGCTCGGCATCGGGGGCGGCCATCATGGTTGCAGCGACCAACAAAAGAGGTGTCATTGGGGTTGTGCTCCACCGTGCGAAAATACCATTGCCGTTCCGGCGGCTGATCTTGTTTCACTCCAGCAAACTTTCGCCAATGTAACCGCCCCCTGAGCGAACGTCACGTTGGTAGGCGACGGTTTTCGCGGATCGCACGGCCCCTCGTCGCTCTTGGCCCGAATGGGTAAGCTGAAGCATCATCCGGTTTTCCCCTAGTGCGAGGCCCAAGCGTTGTTCTTTGCATTCGATGGAATCGACGGCACAGGCAAATCCACGCAACTGGCCAGGTTTGTCCAATGGCTGCAAGGGCGGGGCCACGAGGTGGTAACGTGCCGCGACCCCGGAGGTACACCCACGGGCGAAGCAATTCGCAAATTGCTGCTGGACCCGGCCTCGCAAATCTCGCCGCGATGCGAGGCCTTGTTGTATATGGCTGCCCGGGCCGAATTGGTTGACGAAATCATTCGGCCGGCACTCAAGGCGGGCCGGGTGGTGGTGAGCGACCGCTTCCTGCTGGCCAACGTCGTTTACCAGGGACACGCCGGCGGAATCCCCACCGACGAACTTTGGCAACTGGGGCATTTCGCCGTGGGCAACGTTTTGCCCGATGTCATCTTCCTGCTCGATTTGCCGCCCGAGGTTGCCGCGAGCCGATTGACTCGCGAATTGGATCGCCTGGAACAAAGGGGAACCGAATACCAACAGCGCCTGCGAGCAGGTTTTTTGTTTGAAGCCGAGCGCAACCCGAAGCACATCACCGTCATCAACGCCGAGCGAAGCGTGGACGAAGTTCACTCCGCCATTTGCGCTGCGGCCGCACGAGTGCTGGGTTAACGAGGAACCAATGACCCGGATTTTAGCGATCGAAACGATTGGACATTTTGGCAGCGTGGCTGTGGCCGACAACGATCGGGTGCTGGCTCAGCAAATCTTGCCGGCCGAGTTGCGCATGGCGCAGAGTCTGGCGCCTGGAATCCGCGAGCTGCTGGCCGCACAAGATTGGGCGCCGCGCGACGTGGATTTGATTCTGGTGGCGACCGGCCCCGGCAGTTTCACCGGATTGCGTTGCGGCGTCATCACTGCCAAGACGCTGGCCTACGCCACGGGAGCCCAGGTGCTGGGCGTGCATTCATTGTCCGTCCTGGCGGAACAAGCCCCGGTGGAGTGCCAGACGGTGGAAACGGTGCTCGACGCTCAGCGACGACAATTGTTTGCGGCAAGGTTCGCGCGCGACGATCAGGGAATCATGCAGCTGTGTCGCGAAACCGCCATCATCAACATCGAATTGTGGCTGGCCTCGCTCCGGCCGGGCGACTCGGTGACGGGCCCCGTTATCGAAAAGCTGCGCGAAAAAATCCCCTCCGGCGTGGAACTGCTGCCCCAGTCATGTTGGCAACCCCGCGCCGCGGCGGTGGCTGGCGTGGGTTGGCGACGATACTGTGCCGGCGAGCGTGGCGATTTATGGACCATGGTTCCGCAATACTATCGCCCCAGCGCCGCGGAAGAAAAACTGATCGACCGCCTGCCAGGCTGAGTGGCGGCAGGCAGATGCCACGTGCAAACCGCGGCCTTGCGTCGCTATACTGGGTCGCTGAGTCTCTGGGCCGAGATTGGGCCAGCGAAACGAAGACTCCCTGAAATTGACTTCGATCGCGCGTGCATATTTGTCGAAGCTGGCTGGAGCGCCCCGATGCATTCGCGATGGAAATCTCGCCCTCCGTCGTACATTGCCACCTTGAGGAGTGCCTGACCGTGTCGAGTTTCCGCGAATTTACATTAGGTCTTTTGATTCTGGTGGCCGCCACATCGATCTCGGCGGCACAAACTTCTTCCAAGCAACCAGCCCAGCCAACGCCATACAAGGCAGGCGTCGGCACTGCCGTGATTACACCAGCCGAAAACATGTGGATGGCCGGCTACGCGGCGCGCAAGAAGCCGTCCGAGGGCATTGCACAAGACCTTTATGCCAAGGCGCTGGTCATCGAGGACGAAACGGGCGGTCGGTTGGCGCTGGTCACCATGGATCTCATCGGCGTGCGCCGTGAAGTTCGCGATCATGTGGCCACGGCCTGCCAAGAGAAGTTTGGCATCGCCCCCGAGAGACTGTTGCTCAACGCTTCGCATACGCACTGCGGCCCCGAGTATCGCGTTCGCCCCGGCCGGGAGGAAGAGGCCAAACGTTATCAGGATTTCCTCGAGAAAACCTTGGTGCGATTGGTGGGCGAGGCCTCGGACGCGCTGGCGCCCGCGCGATTGTCGTATGCTCATGCCAAATGCGGATTTGCCATGAATCGGCGCCGGCATTACGCGCTTTCTGCCGATGACATCAACGCCAATCGTGCGCCCACGGCCGAAGGCGTCGTCGATCACGCGGTGCCGGTGCTGTGTGTGGAAGACGCCGCGGGGCAATTGAAAGCGGTGGCCTTTGGTTACGCCTGTCACAACACCACGCTCAGTTCGGTGACGATTCCGCCAGAAGAACCCAAGTACTTGTTCAATGGCGACTACTCCGGCTTTGCTCAAGAGCGGCTGCAACAGATTTATCCCGAAGCCGTGGCAATGTTCGTCAATGGGTGCAGCGGGGACCAAAATCCCTATCCTCGCCGCGACCAAGTCCATGGGCTGCTTCCGCTGGAATTGGCCAGGCATCATGGCACAACCTTGGCCTATTCGGTGGTGGCCGCGCGAGAAGCGGGGCCCCGGCCGCTTTCTGGCCCGATTCGAGCCGCGATCGATGATGTGGAATTAACTCGCAACAACGACAAGCCCAGCCATACGTATCCTGTGCAGGTCATTCGCATCGGCGATCAGTTGACCCTGGTGGCACTGGGAAGCGAAACCGTGGTGGATTACGCGTTGCGACTCAAGCGTGAGATCCAATCGCCTGGCGTTTGGGTAGCTGGCTATTCCAACGACTATTCGGGGTACATTCCCAGTCGACGAGTGGCCTTGGAAGGCGGCTACGAAGCGGCCAACGACTTCACGCCCGACGTTGAAGAGAGAATTGTGGGCAAGGCGCTCAAGTTGCTGGAACGCATCTCAACCCCGGCGGCGCCCTAAAAATCGCGGTCCATCCCAGCTATCGCTCGTGGGGCGAGTCATTGTTCTGGCTGACTCGTTGAGTTGCACTGGCTTAACCCCGGCCCCGCGATTATCAGCCGCGGGATATGCGCCCCCGGCATACCCGCCATGCTGATACCGGAATAGTTTACGGCATCGTGTGTTTGTCGAAATATGATGCCAAGCATGCCTCCCAGTGGGTATGAACGCCACCAGCAGGCGTTCACCATGGTCCGGTACAAGAGAGGCCGCCGGTGCCGCAAGGCAGGCGGGTTCTGCATGCTCATTCACCAGGAACGGCAACCAACATTTCCGCGGAAGAATATGCACGTCAACGTGCCTCTCGGCTTATTTGGTTGAGAACCTGCCATGGGCCAAGTAGGATCGGGCGTGTTTGGAAGGACACTATCCGCACCATGTTCTTGTGCCAGGCCGACGCAAGGCATCGGCTTGAGCCGGCTCGATATTCGGGGAGATTTTCGCATGCCATCGCTTGTTGCACGACTCGCCTTGTTTGCCATCGCATTTGTTGGCATTTCGCTGACCGTGGGCGCCGAAGATGTCACCCAATTGAGCGACCGCCGCGAATTGTTTGTCGATCGACACCTGATCGACGAAATGTCGGGGGGAGCAACCCTGAAGTTGCACGCGCCGCGGCCCGCCGAAATTGCCATCAAGTTCGATTCTCCATGGGACGGTCCCTTCTCGGCTTACGTCACCGTGTTTCAGGATGACGACAAAGTGCGAATGTATTACCGCGGCTGGAAACCCACAGGCGAAGGGAGAAACACGGGATTGCAATTCGCCTGCTATGCGGAAAGCGCCGACGGCAAGACATTCACCAAGCCCAAGCTGGGGTTGTTCGAGGTCGACGGCTCGAAGGAAAACAACATTGTGTGGGGGCACCCCTCGCATAATTTCGCGCCCTTCAAAGACACCCGGCCTGGCGTGCCGGCCGACGAAAAATACAAAGCCCTGCAATCGGCGAACTCGGTAACCGGACTGGGGCGAGGCCTGGCTGCCTTCTATTCGGCCGACGGAATTCATTGGCGAGTGGCGGTCGATCGACCCGTGTTGACCAAGGGAGCATTCGACTCGCAGAACCTGGCGTTTTGGGACCCCAACCACAACGAGTACCGGAGTTACTATCGGATCTTCACCGATCGGGTTCGCGACATTGCCTGGTCTCGCAGCAGCGACTTCCTCTCGTGGAGCGACATGGAACCCATCGATCAACAAGGGGCGCCGCGCGAACACTTCTATACCAACGCCACGCTGTCGTATTTCCGGGCCCCGCACATCTACTTCTCGTTTCCCAAGCGGTTTGTTCCCAACCGCTCAGGCCGAGAAGGGTTCCAGGGAATTTCCGACGCCGTGTTTATGAGCAGTCGCGACGGCGTGCGGTTCGACCGCGAATTTCTGCAAGCCCTGATCCGACCGGGCCGCGATGAAAAGAACTGGGGCGATCGCTCCACGATGCCTGCCTGGGGACTCGCGCAGACCGGCGACGATGAAATGAGCATTTACTATTCACAACACTATCGCGAACCCACGGCCCATCTGCGCCGCGGCGTTTGGCGACTCGACGGCATTGCCAGCCTGCACGCCGACGCCGAGCAAGGCGAACTGATTACCAAACCCTTCACGTTCTCGGGCAAATCGCTCACATTGAACTATGCCACCAGCGCGGCCGGCAGCGTGCAAGTTGAAATTCAAACCGCGGATGGCGAGCCGATTCCCGGCTTCACGCTGGCCGAATCCCCCGAGACATTTGGCGACAAGATCGACGCTGCTTTTGTCTGGAAGAAAGGCGCGGACGTATCGGCACTGGCCGGCAAGCCCGTGCGACTGAGGTTCGTGCTGCGCGACGCAGACATTTATTCATATCGCTTTGCCAGTGAATAGGGCGGCGGTGCTCACAACATTGCCGCGGCACGAACTGGTGAAACCGCGTTGTCCCGCTGCCAGCCGAACAATTTTTCCCGACACAAGCGGCTTTCTGCAGTCCCACTCGCTGCCTGCCGCCGTGCGCGGGAATGCGGCCGTTGTTCGTGATTTTCACGCGTTGCGAGGACAATGCATGCCGATCCCCTCGATGAGTCGTTGCGGGGTACGAACGTGGTCGTTGCGACGAATTGGCGTACTCGCGGCGACCCTGTGGTGGCCTTGGGCACAAGTCCAGCCATTGCAGAAGACCGCGCGGCACCGCCGCGCGCACGCCTTGGAGGTGAGCGAAAAGTAGGGCGGATGCGGAAATAGACTCACACGGCGCGGACGCGAATTAATTCGCGGGTCGCTGATTCAATCGCATCGTCGCCGGCATATCGACGCACTGGCGGCAATCGGTTCCGGCAGCGCCGAAAGTGCGAAATCAATCGCTACGAGACATGGCAAACAGTCCGCCGAGCAACAAGACAACGCCCGTACCCAGGGCGAAGTATTGGCCCATCAGATAGGAGCCCTGTCCTTGCGGCCCGCCTCGCATAAACATTGAAATGAGAATGAATCCGCCCAACCCAATGCCTAAAACGCCAAATACCCTCATGTCTAATGCCCTCGAAAAACCGATGTGAATCATGAATTGTTGATTGCGGCACGAAAACGGCCGCAGTGAAATGTGCCTGGAAGCACTATAGCAACCCGGCGGTCCCGAGTGCGAGAAAATTATTGGCTCTTCACCACACATCGGGGAGATGATTCGCGCCACCGGAAGCTGAACTTGCGGCGAAGGCGAACCGCTCGCCACTGGTCTGCAACATCAGCTGACAATCACTCACATTCAGGCGGTCGACGCTCTTGGTCTCGAAGTCGACGTGCTTGTCGATGACTTCGGACAACCTTCGCGATAAACTCATGGTTCAGGCTCTGGTGCACCAACGGTTCCCAGAGAACCACTGCCGCACAACGGCAAATCAACGTGCTCACGCACGATGAAGCAGGATCGGAGCCTGCCTTGCTACAGTGCGCCGCGCAGTAGAATACAACCCGTCGGTTTGGGACGAAGCCTCGCCAGGTTATTAGTGATCCATGCTTCCTTTGATTAAGCGCGCTGCAACGTTTTTGGATCGTGTCGCCATTGTAGACAATGACAACCAGACCAAGACGCAGGATGCAGCGAAAAGCACTCAGCGGCCATGCGCCACCACGCGTTCTCATACCTACACCGCATTGCTCGACGGCTCTGCCGCCGTGGCCACCGCGCTCTTGAACGGTCGCGACGACTTGTGCGAAGCCCGGGTGGCCTTCTTGGTTCCGCCGAGTTTTGACTACGCCGCCGTGCAATGGGGGATCTGGAGAGCGGGCGGATTGGCCGTTCCGCTGGCAACCATGCATCCACCGGCCGAGCTGGCATACACACTGGACGATGCCGACGTTTCGGCCGTGGTGGTTCATCCCGAGCTACGCGATCGGGTGACCGGCCTCGTTCGCCATCGCCATTTGCCGCTGTTGACCACCACCGAGGCCCTGGCGGCGCCTGCCGGTCGGCTGCCTGAGGTTGTGCCGTCCCGCAGAGCGATGATGCTTTACACTTCGGGTACTACCAGCAAGCCCAAGGGCGTGGTCACCACACACGCCAACATTGCCGCGCAGATTGAGTCGCTGGTGCAGGCCTGGGAGTGGTCGGCCGACGATCGTATTCTGCATGTGCTACCACTCCATCACATTCACGGGATCATCAATGTACTTTCGTGCGCACTATGGAGCGGCGCCTCGTGCGAATTCTTGCCGCAATTCGACGCCGTGGCGGTGTGGTATCGCATCGCCAGCGGAGAACTTTCGCTATTCATGGCCGTGCCGACGATTTACGCCCGGTTGATCTCGGCCTGGGAAGCAGCATCGCCTTCGCAGCAGCAACGATGGTCGGAGGGCGCGAAAACCTTGCGGCTGATGGTGTCTGGCTCGGCGGCGCTTCCCGTTTCCACCTTGGAACGCTGGCAGCAAATCAGCGGGCACACGCTTTTGGAGCGTTACGGTATGACCGAAATTGGAATGGCGCTGTCAAACCCGCTCAAGGGGGAACGCCGCGCGGGGCATGTCGGAATTCCGCTTCCCGGTGTCGAAGTGCGGCTGGCCGATGAATCTGGAGAAGACGCTCCAACCGGCACGCCCGGTGAGATTTTGGTGCGAGGCCCAAGCGTGTTTCAAGAGTATTGGCGGCGCGAGGAAGCCACGGCGGCGGCATTCGACGCGGCGGGTTGGTTTCGAACCGGCGACGTGGCCGTGCTGGAAGAAGGTTCGTATCGCATCCTGGGGCGCAACAGCGTCGATATCATCAAGACAGGCGGCTACAAAGTTTCTGCTTTGGAAATTGAGGAAGTTCTGCGAACGCATCCGGCCATTTCCGAATGCGCGGTTGTGGGAGTGCCCGACGACGAATGGGGCGAGGTTGTCGCTTGCTGCGTGGTTCCCCAGCAAACCGGCGTCGTCGAGACAGCGGGCGAACTTGCGATCGAACCGCTACGGCAGTGGGCGAAGCAGCATCTGGCGGTGTACAAGGTTCCGCAGCGACTGCTCGTTTGCGAATCGCTGCCTCGCAATGCCTTAGGCAAAGTGCAAAAACCGGCCCTGGTCGAACAATTCGCGCAAACCTCGTAACCGTTGGTCCGCGAACGGACCGGGCGCCGGGCACAGCCGACTGGACTTTGATGGTCGAACATTCAACCGGTAACAACGTGCTCCCAGGGCCTGGTCCTATCGCCTCAGGTTTTCCACTCGATCCAGGTCCAGTGCCGGTCGGTCGTTTGCCGCACGCTTCGCTCGTTCAAACCGAGTTGGCGCAACATGCCCTGCATTTCTCCAAGGCTGAGAGCGGCGCGGAGCGAGTCGTCGAACATTTGCCGCTGGTGATCCGTCGCGTCGCCGGCGTACAACTGCACCAGCTTTTCGACCGCCTCATGATCGGCCGGACGCAACAAATCGCGAAAGAACAGGAGTCCGCCGGGAGCGAGCACCCGCCACGCTTCGCGGAGCACGGTGAGTGGTTCGGGGATGTGATGCACAATGCTATTGGACATCACGCAGGCGAAGCGGCCGTCATCGTACGGCAGGTGTTTTGAATCGACATGATCCAACTGTATGCGGTCGGTGAAACCCGCCACTTCAATATTCACGCGCGCAAGGTCGAGCATGTGCGTGGACAGGTCGACCGCCATCACTCGAGGGCCGACCGCTCTCTTACATAATTCCACGGGAATTTGTGCGGTCCCCGTTCCCAAGTCGAGAAATTCCCCATCAACATCACGCCCTGCATCGGAGATGGCCAGCAGCAAATCGGCCACGAATGCCTGGTTCACAGCGGCGTGATCCATGGCGTCGTAGGCCAAGGCCTCTTCGGCGGTGTCCATCACTTCGGGCTCCAACTTACGCTCCATGAAAATTCTCCTGGATTCGGCACCGGACAATGATTTCTGGAAATGGGCTACCAACTTGAGATCGTCGAGAGACCGTTCGCACCGAAGCGTGCGGGGGCTATACTGAAGCGTGGGGTCGCGCTCGTCGTATCTCTTGCTATTTCTTGGATGCCAGTGGGTCGCGGGGCATCCTTGTCTCGGCTGAGGAACTTACCGGGAGTGGAATTATGTGCCGCGGTTTTGGTTTGCTCGTAGGCGCCGTTTGCCTGACCGGCATGATCGGGCTCAATTCGGTTCTAATGTCGCAACCGCTTCAAGACCTCGAATCACAACTCCAAGCAAATCCTCCAGAACGCGTCGAGCCTGGCTACTTGGGGGTGGTGACCGATGATCGCGCCGAACAAGGCCAGGGGGTGCGCGTGACCGAGGTGGTTCCCGATGGCCCCGCGGCAATCGCCGACCTACGAACCGGCGACTTGATTATAGCGGCAAACGGCGTCGCGGTTCGCCGCATGGATGATTTGGCCGCGGTGATTGAACGCACGCCGGCCGGTGGAAAGATCCAGTTCGACGTGTATCGCAATCGTCAACTGGCTAAGTTAAGTGTTCAACTCGGCAAGCGTCCCGCTCCGGGCGAAAGGCGGTTTGAGGAGTTTGGACCCGTTGCAGAAGTGCCAATACCACCGGCGCCGGGTCTGTTACCGCCGCCCAAAGGCGTGTTTGGGATCACTGTGGCCCCCGTCACCAATGAACTTCGCCAGCGATTCTTGTTGGGGAATGCCCAAGGCGTGCTGATCGTCGAGGTGCTCCCTGGCACGCCCGCCGCAGACGCCAAACTGCAGATGGGCGATCTAATATTGTCGGTGGCTGGCAACGCGATTGCCACGGCGGACGATCTTGCTCAACAACTCTCGCAGGTGGCCGGGGAAAAAGTGGGGCTGGTGGTGCTGCGCGGGGGACGTCCACTCGAAGTTTTGGCGCCGGTTCCTGGAGAAATCGTGACAAGGAGACCGGCGGCCAACGGCCAAGATCAACCCGATGACGCCAATGTGCCGCGGCCTCAACCACCCTCTACGTTGCCATTCGACGAACGAGGACGAATAGAAATCCTGGAGCGGCGCGTCATGGAATTGGAAGCCGAGCTGCGCGAAATGAGGCGACGCTTGGATTTGTTGCCCGCCGCTTCGCGCTAACCAACAAAAACGCCCGGCGCTGGAAATTCCGCCGGGCGTTTTCATGGTCTCGCAGGGCCGATGTCTTGGCCCCCAAGCGTTAGCGTTGGGGTTGGAATTGAGGTTGGGATTGGCCTTCCTTGACATCCAAGAGCTCGACGGTAAACAACAGCACGGCGTGCGGCGGAATCGGCGAGCGCCCCGGCGGTTGGGCACCATAAGCTAAGTCCGAGGGAATATACAATTCGTACTTGCTGCCCGGTTTCATAAGTTGCAGGGCTTCCGTCCAGCCCGCAATAACGCCATTCACGGGAAAGCTGGCGGGCTCCATCCTCGCGTAGGAACTGTCAAACTCGGTACCGTCAATCAAGGTGCCGCGGTAATGAACCGTTACGACGCTGGTGGGCTTGGGGCTCGCGCCGGCGCCTTCCTTGATTACTTTGTATTGCAAACCGGATTTGGTGGTTTGCACGCCTTCCTTGGTCTTGTTCTGAGCCAGGAAATCCACGCCCGACTTTTTGAGTTGAGCCTGGGCTTCTTCGAGAAACGCCTTGATCACAGCCTGGGCTTCTTCCTCGGAATAGCCGGATTCTTTGCCTTGCAAGCCGTTGAGAATGCCTTGCACCACGATCGCGGGGTCGACATTGAATCCACGATCTTTGAAGTCGGCGGCGATGTTTTCGCCGATGTTGTTGCCGATGATGTAGCTGGCTTTTTGCCGGTTATCTTTCAATTCGGGCGGCGCTGCCTGCACTGCGCTAGCAAGCAGCACCAAGGTAGTAATGGCGAGAAATCTCATGGGGGCCTTTCGTGGGACAATGGAAGGAGAGTGCGGTCGTTTCGCCGAAGGTTGTCGGCATCTCCCCGCGATCATAACATATGGGGGGGTGCAGCGTCTTGGGGGGCATCTACCCATTCCCAAATTTGGCCGTCGGCCGCGGCAGATCCCCTCCCATGTTCAACACGCCTTCCGCCATGGACACAAATGCCCTTCAACAACGCTTTGCCGCTGGAGATCGCCGGGCCTTATCCCGCATTCTTACCCTGGTGCAGGCCGGCACGTGGAATCATTCTCCGCCGCCGTCCGCGGGTAGTCCCGCCATCGTGGTGGGGATCACCGGAAGCGGCGGCGCCGGAAAGAGCACGCTCGTTGGGGCGCTGCTGACCCACCTTCGTCGCCAAGGAAAAAAGGTGGCGGTACTGGCGTTCGATCCCCAGAGCCCCCGTAGCGGGGGTTCGCTGCTTGGCGATCGCATCCGGGTGACGATGGACCCCGAAGACAACAATGTCTATTTTCGCAGCTTTTCTACACGGGGGGCCACGGGAGGGGTAGGCGCATGTGCTGCCGCCGCGGTGGGCTGGGCCAAGGCCTTTGGTTTCGATGTGATCTTGGTGGAAACCGTGGGCGTAGGGCAAGATCAGTTCGAGGTGCGCGATGCCGTGGACACCCTGGTGCTGGTGGTGACTCCGATGTCGGGCGACGAAATCCAATGGGAGAAAGCCGGTCTGATCGAACTGGCCGACCTGGTAGTGGTCAACAAGGCCGATCAACCGGGCGCTGACCGCGTGGCTGAGCAACTCATGCAAGCGTTGAACCTGAGCGAGGATCGTCCGCCGATTCCCATTCTGGCGACCTCGGCAATTTCTGCCGCGGGCGTGCCGGAGCTTTGGGATTCCATCGTGGCTCACGGTTCCGCCGCCAAGGGGCAAAATTCTTCGGCGTGAGTGGGGATCAAACGGACTTCACAAACCAGCTTCGATAAACCGGCTTGCCCGATTGCCGGACCCGCCGTTCAAAATTGGTGCGGTAATCCAGATCATGCTCCGGGGCGTGTTCTTCCACTTCGTGCGGGCCGTCGAGCCGGGTGTGCTCGGCGAGCAGTTCGAGCGATTCTTGATAGTACTCTTGTACGTCAGTCCAAAAGTGCAGTTTGCCCCCGGGTACGAGCACCCGCTCGATATCCTTCAAAAATGGCGGTGTCATCACCCGGCGCTTGCGGTGCTTGGCTTTCCACCACGGGTCGGGAAAGTAGACATGCACGGCGGGCACCGAATTATCGGGCAGAAACTCGCGAAAAAACCGCAAGGCGTCACCGCTGATCACCACCGCGTTGGATCGCTGCCGTTTGGCTAACCGCGACGCCGTGAAACGGGCGTAGTTGTGGGCAATTTCCAAACCGAGATAGTTCCGGTCGGGGTGGGCTTCCGACGCGGATAGCAAAAATAACCCTTTGCCGCTGCCGACTTCGATCTCCAGTGGCGCCGGTTTGGTGAACAGCGTGCGAGGATCGACCCCCTCCATCTCTTCCAGCAAAAACAAGTGCTGGCCAAGGTCGATGTCGCTGCGAATTGGTCGTAAACCTCGACGTCCCATCGCGATTCTGTACTTCTCAAGAAAATTTAATGGACGGATGGATTCTCCGCCGCGATTGCATGGCCAGCCGACGACCGAGGCGAAAAGTTTGCCACTATTACTGAAAATGTGGGTGGGTTACCCTTGGATTCGCGGATTCAATTCTGGGGGGAATGGCGATACGGAACCGTGGCCCTTCTTTACCTGATCGAGGCGACAGACACAATCATTCGGCCGTTGCCCTGGGGGTGTAGGCCCCGCGCATCCCAAAATAGCACCGGCAAGCAACTTGCGCGTCCCGATGACGCCAACCCATCAATTGACAATTCGCTTCGCTGGGATACGATGACCCGGGGCTCCGTGGTTCTCTTTTACTGCCATGGGCCTCTCCCCCCAACCAAGCGAATAGTCCTTTATTATACCCAGTGGATGGGAATTGCTGGCGCAGACGGAAGTTGGGGCATGCGGTTCATCTCCGAAGCCCTCGCTCGTTTTTGGCCCTTGGCAACTTTGGGCAGCTGGCGACTCCCATTTCACCCCACGAGGAGGCTGCGGCCTAGCGATGACTCAAATCCAGCAGGCTCAGGCCGGCGTGATCACGCCGGAAATGGAATTTGTGGCGCGGCGCGAGCAAATCGAGCCCGAATTGGTGCGCAGCGAAGTGGCGTCGGGGCGCATGGTCATTCCGGCCAATAAGGTTCACTTGACCAAACGGCTGGAGCCGATGGGCATTGGCCTGGCCGCCAAGTGCAAGATCAACGCCAACATTGGCAATTCGGCAGTCACCGGCAATATCGACGACGAACTGCAAAAGCTGCACGTGGCAGTGCATTTTGGCGCCGACACGGTGATGGATCTCTCAACCGGCAAGAACATCGACGCCATCCGCCAGGCTATCATCGACGTCTCGCCAGTCCCCATTGGCACGGTGCCCATTTATCAAATGCTGGAAGAACTGGGGGGCAATATCGAGGACATGCGCCCCCAGCACTTTCTCGATATGGTCGAGCACCAGGCCAAGCAGGGCGTCGACTACATGACCGTGCATTGCGGCGTGTTGCTGGAGCACCTGCACCTGACCATGGGCCGCGTGACCGGCATTGTGAGCCGAGGCGGTTCGCTAATCGCCAAGTGGATGATGGCCCATCGCCAGCAAAACCCGCTTTACACGCACTTTGACGATCTCTGCGACATCTTCCACCAGTACGACGTGACCTGGAGCCTGGGCGACGGACTTCGACCCGGCTCGATCGCCGACGCCAGCGACGAGGCCCAATTTGCCGAGCTCAAGGTGCTGGGCGAACTGACACGCCGCGGACGCCAAAAGCTCACCCAAGTGATGGTGGAAGGCCCCGGCCACGTGCCAATGCACCAAATCCAGATGAACATGGAGGTTCAACAAGATTGGTGCGACGGGGCGCCCTTCTATGTGCTGGGACCACTGGTCACCGACATCGCTCCCGGTTACGACCATATCACCAGCGCGATCGGGGCCGCGTTGGCTGGCTGGCACGGCGCTTCGATGTTGTGCTACGTCACGCCGAAGGAACACCTCGGCCTGCCGGACACGGAGGACGTGAAGCAGGGGGTGATTGCCTACAAGATTTCGGCCCATGCCGCCGACCTGGCCCGCCAGCGCCCCGGGGCGCAAGACCGCGACGACGCGCTCAGTCGGGCTCGATTTGCGTTCGATTGGAATGAGCAGTTCCGGTTGTCGCTCGATCCCGAAACCGCCCGCCGCATGCACGACGAAACCTTGCCGCAAGACACCTTCAAAAGCGCACACTTTTGCAGCATGTGCGGTCCGAAGTACTGCTCGATGAAAATCACCGAAGACATTCGCGAGATGGCCGAGCAAGGCGGCCTGCCCGTCGTTTCGGCCGGCGACGCCAAATAGCTGCCTCGAGTAGAGCGAAAGGGCCATCGGACACGGTGCGGTCCGGAAACGTGGAGATAACACCAATCGCGGTCGGATTCAGGACGAGCGCTAGAAGCGACAACCGTGACGGATCATGTTTGGCCGAGTGTAGTATCGTGGTATTCCATCTGTCGGAAGCCACCGGCTGGTTTTCTTTGTGCTGCGAAAAGTGCCCATCCCCACGGGAACGATATGTCCGGCCAGGCTCCCCATGCTATCGTTTCCGCCACGGAGCAAGCTCCTTCGCTGGTAGCGGCCGGCAGTTCGGCGCGCCGGATCGATCACAGCCAACTTCCGCCGCTGCTAAAGGACAAAGCGTTCTACGGCATGACGGTGACCCAGTTTCTGGGGGCTCTCAACGACAGCATCTTCAAGCAGGTGGTCCTGCTCATCATGGCACTCGTGGTGATGCGCCCCGGCGTTCAAGGAGCGCAGCCGACGGATCAGCAATTCCTTGCCCAAGGGCTGTTCGCCTTGGCGTTTGTCCTGTTCTCTGGAGTTGCCGGCTATTGGTCCGACAAGACCAGCAAGCGGGCGATCATCATCGGCGCCAAAGTTGGCGAAATCCTGGTGATGCTGGGGGCCCTGCTGGCATTTTGGCTTATGCCGCCGCGTATTCCAGGTCCCGACGGCGCCAGCGCGATCACTCAGGGAATTCCCTGGGGCGTTTTGATGGTGTTGTTTCTGATGGGAGCCCAGAGCGCGATCTTTGGGCCGGCCAAATATGGCATTCTGCCGGAAATGGTCCGTGGCGACGATTTGCCACGGTTCAACGGCATGATTCAAATGACCACCTTCGTCGCACTGATCTTCGGCACATACCTGGGCGGCCTGTTGTTGCGTGAGTTCCGCGACGCCCTCTGGGCTCCCGCCACCATTTGCGTGGGCATTGCCGTGCTGGGCACGCTTTCGTCGCTGTGGGTGCGTTCCACACCCGTGGCCCAGCCCGACGCGCGATTCAAACTCTCGGCACTGGCCGTGGCCCCCGACACGTGGGCCGTGCTGAAGCGCGACCGTTCGCTGCAAGGGGCGCTGCTGGTGTACTCGGTGTTTTGGGGCGTGGCAGCGGTGATCCCGCTCGCCGTCAATTCGCTGGGGCTGCGCACGTTTCAGGCGGATGAGGCCGAGACCAGTTTTTTGCTCACCTGGGTATCCGTCGGCATTGCCGCTGGCTTTTTGCTGGCTGGGAAACTTTCATCGGGCACCGTGCGGTTTGGCCTGGTGCGTGTGGGAACCTGGGGACTGATCGCCTGTTTGGCGGCCATGTCGTTATCGTGGAAGGGGCAGCATTTGCTCGGCTATGTTGGCAGCCAATTCGTCCTCGCTGTTTCCGGTTTTTTTGCCGGACTATTCGCGCTGCCAGTGCAAGTGTTCTTGCAAGCCAAGCCGCCAGACAACATCAAGGGCCGCATGATCGGCACCATGAACCTGATCAACTGGATTGCCATCATCGGCTCGGCCGTGTTCTACTTCGGCGTCCAATCGCTGTTGTCTTCGCTTGGCGTAGAGCCCTATTGGGTCTTTGCCATCACGGCGGCGGCCCTGCTTCCGATTGCCATTTTCTACCGTCCGGCCGACTACAAGTTGCAGGAATAAACCTTTGGCGGACACCCGCTGAATGGTTCATGCACTTGGCCGAAGAAGCTGCTTCGCAACACGCCTGCGAGCGGCAATCCCGATGACGGTCAGTCCCAAGATGGTGAGCAATGATATTGCCGCGCCAAGGTAAAACGTCGCGGGGCGATACCGAAAGACCACCCGATTCTCGCCGGGCGGAAGTTGCACGCCCCGCATCACTCGATTGGTTCGCCACACTTCGAGCGGATCAGTCGTGCCATCGGTGCGCACCAGTTCGGCCTTCCAATCGGTATCGTAGCGGTCGCTAAGCACCAGGAAGACCTCGCGATCGGCGGTTACGTTGACTTCTACTCGATGCGGAGAATAGTGGACAATGCGGCATGCTCCTGCATCTGACGGCGGGGGCAGACTTCCGCCGGCGATCAGTACCGGGCTCAAGCGATCGACTTCGTCGTTGCCTGCCTCGACGACGGCGCCCACTTGCGGACCGCCCAAGCCATCGAGCCGATCGTAAACCTCTGCCGTCTTCGCGGTCAGTGTTGAGTGCCGTGAGTTCGCGGGAGGCGATGCAACTTCAATTCGGTTGACAAGCCATGCTCGATCGGGTGGCTGCTTGCTGGCCCATAGCTTTACGGATCCATCGAGAAAATACTCGAGATCCAATTCGCGCCAGTCCTCAACATTGGGCGGTGTGGTCGCAGCCGGCAACAACAAGTAGTTCGCGCCCAATTTCTGGTACGGGTGATAGCCGAGGCGTTGCGATTCCAACGACGCCTGCCCCCAATCCAAATGCAGGCGTTTGTTGAACAGTTCGAAGTCGTGCAGCAGGAATGTGCTGGAGACCGGAAACACAGCAATCTGTTCCGGCAGGAGCAGATGAACTTTCATGATCCCACGCTCGACGAGTTGCAATTCGTGCAGCCGATCGGGTTTTGAAACAAAACGCCACTGGTAGGGATAGTCGATCGGCTGGCGAAGCAGTCGGTAGTATGACCAGCCTTGCTCGGCAGCGTCACGCCGTATCGCTTCGATCGTGACGACAGGGTTGCGGAAAAGCTCTGCCGGCGCCGTGAGCACCAGGTCGCGGTGGGCAATCGCCAAGTCTGCAACCGTAATGGCCAACATCAAATACTGCTGGCGTGTGGAGAGTTGTAGCAACCGGGCAGGCGTTGGGGGCGGCTTGCGTTTTCGCGGCGACTTTCCGCCAATCGGATGTTCGAGCTTTGCGAGGCCCACGCGCAATACTCCCCACACCAGGAGTCCTACCATGGAGGCATGGGCGAGACTCCATAGAATGCCGAGCCACGATTCGGTAGGGAGCAAGGGACCGGCATCAATGGTGGTAACTCCTCGAAATGCCGCGATCCAAACGGGGCCCGTTGCAATCACGCCCATCGCGAGCAGGGCACTCACTGCGGCCGAACCCAATAACCACCGACAAATTCAGCGACGAAAGGCGACGCGTCGCAGATCGTCCCAGCCGTATGCCCCTAAAATGGCAATCGCCAACGCCCCCAGGGTGAACTCCTTGGCCGGATATCGAAAGCCAGAAAAACCAGGAAACGCGACAACTTTCAGCCAATACAACCCGCCAAAAGCGTCTCCCACAGGGAAGTCGCCGGCGGCGCGAACCTGCCCTTCCGGTTGCCCAAGGCCTGCGATACCTCGGGCAATCCAACCGGGACCGAAGTCACCAGTGCTTGCCAACACGGCTAACAGCAAGGTGAGCGAAAGCCAGCGAACGCGGATATTGCCTCGGCGAAAGCGAACTCGCGCCACCGCGAGTATCAGCGGCAAGAGCCCCATGTACAAACTCATCACCCAAAACGAATTCTCCTTGGACGAAATGAGTCCATACCACCGAGTGCATTGTGGAAAGTGCGCTCCGCCGATGGTTGGCCACAGCAACTCAGCGAATTTCCACGGTTCAATGCTGAATTTATAGGTTTGCCCCAGGTGCGATTCGGGCTCGGCCCCCTTTCCCCGCAAAACAGCGTTCCACGGATCGTTGCCCGTGTCATCAAGATTGCCGCTCAGGGCAAACGCGGTTGCTTGATAGATATTCTGCGGGACGTCGCTGGCGGCGCGGTCGCTCTGCTTCGATAGCGAGTAAAGGGGCAACACCTGCACGGCCGCCAAACCCAGCGCAAGACAGCCCGCTCCGAATAACCGTGTTACAGGGCTGCGCGCCAAACGGCGCGACCAGGTTAGCTCGACGCTTCTTTGCTTTCGACGTAGCCACACCAGCAGCAGCGATGCAAGCCCCAAGTTGTATGCCAACTGGGGGTCGCCGGCCAAAAAACATCAGCGCCCAAGCCAATCCCAAGCCCACCATGGCCCGCGGCGATCGCTTCGTTACCAAGGAGTCGATGGCCAGCCAGGCGAAGGGAAGCCATGCGGAACTGATCAGGAACACGGCATTGACGTGTTGAAACGAAACCTGCCCGCCGCCGGCATAGGCCAAGGCGGCAAAAGTTGCCGCGGCCGACGATCGGCCGCAGTTTCGCGCCAGAAGCGCAGCCCCCCAGGCGGCCAACATCAAATGCGCGACGATAAACAACTTGAAGGCCCAATCGTATGCGATCGGAAGGAGCAGCAGAATCGAGCCCGGATAGAAGACAAGCGAAGTGGAAGAAGCCGCTAATGGTTCGCCCAGGTTTTCGTAAGGATTCCAGAGCGGGATCTCGCCGGCGTACCAAGACTGTCGCACATACTGCAGCAGCGGATGAAAAAAGTGTCCACCGTCTCGAAACACCAGGTTGTTGTCCGCGAACAGGATGCCCGAAAACATCCAGCCGAATAACACGCCCACCAGCCAAAACGAGCGGCCCGGCCAACGAAGTCGCCCTGCTCGCATGGGCGCCGAATTGACAAGTTGAGTAGAGGCGGGGTCGCGGGGCGGCATGAATGACGCTCTGGCAAGCTTCGTCGTTGAGAGGTTGGTGGGAATTTACGAGGAAGGTTGAAAACGCCTAACTCAATTTGGCCTTCCGGCCGTTTCCGGAGTTTTGTCGTACCAATTTCGGAGTATGGTTTGCGTTATTGGCATTGCGAAGATCTGATCAACGCCGGCAACTCGAATCCCAGCGTGCATCGGATTCGCGCAGTCTGCAAGTGTGCGGAACTGACAATCGCTCACCCAACTTCACATCGAGAAAACCCCCTGCCGCCTTGGCATACCGATTTCGCCGTGCTGCGGTTGTGCCCTTCGCCTGCCGGAACGAAGACCGTCGTTTCGCCCGGTAATCGAAAGCAGAGGTCGGCAAAACGCAATCCTTGCCCTGGAAATCTGCGCAATCTTTACCGGTTGTGCAGGTAATTCCGTTCAAGCAGAACGTAACTGCCGTTCCGAAATTCGTGGTTCTGATCATTCTGCCTGGGCGATTGGATGTAGGGAAGAAGCCGGGCATACCACGCCGGGCCATCGGTTTTCGCGGGGACCACTCGCCAGGTGCGGGTTCTGCGTCACCTGCGATGGATCCACTCGTTTTCGAAGGGCGAACCTGCTCCCGCAGACCAGGTTCGTCTTCGGTTGGCGGAATTATTCATCATGGAGGGTCTCGTGAAGATAACGCCATTCATTTGCCTGGCAGCGATGCTCTGCTGCACGGCCCCGGCTACCGCTCAATACCCGGGCGGAGGCGGCCAGTTGATGCAAGCCTCGTATCAGGGGTATCAGCCGGTTTACGGCGGGGGATACCAAATGGGCCAATACTTAGGCGGGCCCGACATCGTTCCCGCGGCCTATACCGAAATGGGCGAACAAGGGTACGGCTGTCCCCCCGGCGGGTGCGGCAACGACGTCTACGGCCACGGGGGCTGTGGACATGGCGGCTGCCACTCTTGCTCGAGTGGCTGCAATCACGGCTGCAATCACGGCTGCGGTTTGCGGGGCCATGGCGGATGCGGTGCTTGCGGCCACCATGGCTGCGACGACTGCTGGGGTAGCGATGGTTGCAGCACCTGCGGCTTTTTCAATCCGCTGGGCATTTTCGCCTGCGGTTGGCGCGTGCGGGGTGAGGCCGTGCTGCTGCACCGCACCTTGGCCGACCAGGTAGCCTACGCCTTTACGAACGATCCCACTAACCCCGTGCTCAGCAACAACAATCTCGATTACGACTACAATTGGAGTTTCCGCGTTTCGGCTGAGCGGCGCGTTCACGAGAATAACAGCATTGAAGTCACCTACATGGGACTCTGGAACTGGGACAACCGGGCCCGATTCAATAGCCCCGCTGGTGACATCCAGTCGTTCTACGATTTCGGCGGTTTGCCGGTGCTGGGCTTTGACGGCGCCACCAGCCAAGAAATTGGTTATTCCTCCGATTTTCACAATGCGGAAATCAATTACTGGACGCCGCTTCCCTGCGGTTGCCTGGGCGCCGTGCAGGTGTCCACCTGCTGGGGAGTTCGCTATGTGCGCATCACCGAAGATTTCTTGTATACCTCGATTACTCCCACGCACACGGGCCGCAGCCTGATCGCCACCGACAACGACCTGGTCGGCGGTCAATTTGGTTGGTTGGTCACCATGCCTTTAAATTGCAATTGGGCCCTCCGCTGGGGAGGCAAGGTGGGCGTTTACGGCAACGCCGGTCGTCAGCACACCACGGTCGATGCCACCGCGATTGGCGGCGCCACGACCGAGTTTGTCAATGAAACCGTGCGGCGTGGCGACGCGGCCTTTGTCGGTGGCACCGATGTCCAGCTTTCCTACCGCGTGAACTGCGGCCTGTCGCTGTTCGCCGGGGCCGAATTCCTCTGGGTCGACGGCGTGGCGCTCGCCGCAGAGCAGTTCAATCCCGTGCTCGGCCCTGGCCGGCAGGAATTTATCAATGATAACGGTCTGGCATTTTTCCAGGGCTTTAACTTCGGTGTGGAATACACCTGGTAATCAGACGACCATGCTTCAGTTAAACCTGGAATCGCCTAGAGCTGGAAAGCGAATTTCGACAGGCAACGGACCCGTTTAACCAGCGAAAAACAGGCGATTAACAAGAAGATGACCCTGCAAAACGGGTGTGGCTGACAACCTCGGCCGCACCCGTTCTTGCTTGCGCCATCCATCAATTCCACCGCCAAGCGAATTATGACCTAAACTAAAGTGCAGACCTTTATCAAACGACGGAGCGCAGCACGCCAAGGCCTAAATTGTCACACCCGCTGGGCACGTTCGCATGGTGAGCACTCCCTTCCATCTGCTTTTGACCTCGGACGATCCTCAGCACGCCCGCTGTGTCGCCGCGGCTTGCGAGGCCGACGGCTCTTCAGCCGAGAGCGGGCTGCGGCTTCGCCTGACACATACCGCCACGCTGCCGGCCGCCGAGCAGTTATTGAACGAACGTGCGTTCCATGCCCTATTGCTCGACCTTGGCGCGTTCGGGTCGGCGGGGCTTGATGGGTTTCACCGACTTCAGACAGCTGCACTCCGCACGCCGGTAATCTTGCTGGCGTCAAGCCCTCAACACCCCGATTGCCTGGCGGCCATGTCAAACGGCGCGGCGGGTTGTCTGGCCACGCAGTTCAAAAACACTTACGAACTGCGGCGCGAGCTGCATCGTGTTATTCGAGGCCTGGCTCAAGGAAATCCTGCCGCGGATGCTTGGAGGCAAATCGAAGCCTTGCGGCGCCGCGTTGACGAACTTCAGCGCGAGAATGCACAGTTGCGCCACGCGCTTGCCAGCCATCATGTCGCTCAACCCTCGTCGATTTACAGCGAACACGCCATTTTCGATGACGTCGTGTTGGTTCCCAGTCTAACCGGCAAGATCGACTGCCTTCTGTCATAGCCGCCGGCGATTGCCACCGAGAAAAAACGTCGCGAAATCGCCCAAATTCGTCTCCATCACCAGAAGTGCTGGATTCCAGCCTACCCCATCACATTTGCGGCGGATGATCTTGGAGCCGACGCGATCGTGAAGCGGCATTGCCCGTTACTTGAGGGTACCATCGGGCTTGGGCTTTTTCGGCTCGAATACAACCTTGCGCCGAAGCTCCTTCAGCAAACCGCCGATCTGCTCGTGGCATTCCCGCGTTTGCGCGACGACCAACATCTTGCCGTCGGGCGTGCCCACGATTGCGCCCGGTCCGCCAAATATGCTCCAACTATCGGGGCGCACGGTCGATTGCAGAAGTTCCACCAACTCGTCGCATTGGTACGTTCCATCGGCCTGCCCGGCCAAATCGGCGACGGGATAGATCAAGTCTTCAAGTTCATGGGCGGCCACGTCCGCCGTGGTGATGAGCAACACCTCGCCCGAACAATGCCAGCCCAGAGCGTGCCGCCGCAACATGAAATTCAGCGCCGCCCGCAACGAAATTTGATGCTGCTGAAACGTCAGCGGGAGATCCGGCGAAATTCCATTGTCCTCAAGAGCCCGCATGTCGAGTTGGACGGGCAATCCGGTCAGATCCTGCAAGTATTCTTGCACATCGACTAGCGGTATTTCTCGAAAGTCGATATCCACCCGTCGATTCAATTGGGTGTTCCAAGCCACGAAAGCGGCGTGATCCCGGGCTCGCATGGGCAGGTACTTCGCCGTTCCTTCGTTTGCATTTGCCTGCTTGACCTCGCGTACCGCGCGCAGCAAGTCGGCGATCCGGCCGTGAACCTCCGGGGATTGCATAACAACCAGCGTATTGCGAAAGGCGGACACCGAGCCCGTCCCGGCTTGCTCGTCCCAACTCCAGGGGATTTGGGTGGTCTTCAGGAGTTTGCTCCATTGATCCAGCTCTGATTTTGGATTGTCGCCCAATAGGTCCGCCATCGCATACACGTGGGGGTATTCCGTGCCGCCGCACCCAGAATCACGCGTCGTGATAAGCAGCGACTCGTTGTGATACATGTGGGCCAGGTCGTGCCTGTTGAGAATCAGATCCAGCGCCGTGCCCAACCGCGCGCCGCGGATATCGGCCGTGATCGGCAGATCGACCGGAACGCCCGAGTCGTCCAAGGCCCGGCGGTCGATCTGAATGGGAATCTTGTGATGCTCGGCAAGAAACTGCACGACCTCAACCAGTGGAGTATCGAGGAATTGGATCGCGGTCTTGGTTTCCAATGCCTTGTGAATCCGCGTTTCGACCTCGCTTGCCGAATCCATGTCGGAACGCGAATCGCCAGACTGCTCACCGGGCGTTTGCGCACCGGGCGATTCAGCCGGCTCCTGCGCGATCAAGGGCCGTGAAGGCGCCAAACTGCTGATTCCCCAAGCACATGCCGCGACGCACATCGCCCGCACGATCGATGAAAATAAACACGCCATCTTTGCTTCTCCTGTTCCAAGGTTCCGCGAAATGAAATGCCTGGCACGCCTTTGCCGAGTCTAGTCAAACGGCGATTCCGTTCTGCTCTGCTCCCAACGGACGGTCTTGCTCAAGAAATCCGCAACGGCGTCATGCCCTTTACGCGTTTGTCGCACCACGATTACTCCGGGCAAAACGGCGATGCGTCCCGGCCCGTCACCGTCCCACTGGTCCTGCAAGACCATTTCTCGCAGCAACGTTCCGTAGCTGTCGCTCTCCGGAAGCGAGGCTCTTGGCGTGGGTACTTCGACATCGAAGGGATTGACGGGCGGCGGCGGGGCGGGCTGGCGCGGCAAGCGGTTGCAACGCACGGTGAGCCCCCGTTGCTCGTTGATCGAGAACAACGGCGTATGCCGAGGCCAACGCGCAAGCACCTCGAAGAATGTTTCCTGTTTCTCGGCCAACGATCGCGCCGAAGGCGCCGGCGGGGCAAGCGCCATGGGCTTCGCGCGATTCGGGTCCTTGGCGTCTTGTGCGCGAACGGGTGCTACGGCGGCGAGAATGATCCAGCCGGCAACTGCAGGCAGTAGCAGGGGAAAATTCGCCCAACGAGCAAAGCGAATCCGCTTCGTGCGCGTTGGACTCGCGAAAAAGGAGCGCATGCCAAACGTAAATTGCCTTGCCATCGGCCAGGCTCCGGCTCCGAGAGAAAATGGGCGGACGACCCCGCCATGTGAAGTGAATGCGATCAGAATAGAACGACGTTTGCGAAGAAGCAAATCATTTAGGTGCCGGGCACGACCAACCAGGCCGGTTCCCCCGTCACAATTGGTGGTTTGCGAATGAATTCCGAACCGCGGCCCATCAAGGAAAAGCGCGGTTCGGGTGGCCTTTCCCGACGATGCAAGAAATTCCATGCGTCGCCGAGCAAGCCGTTCCGCGGGCCGCTTGACAGGCGTCGCCTCAGACGGCATCCTTTGTGCATGGCGAGCGCAACGCTCGCCCATGGGAAGAGTTGGCGATTAAGCGAAACGTCGGTCCCATGAGGACAGGTAGCTCAGTTGGTAGAGCACAGGACTGAAAATCCTGGTGTCGGGGGTTCGATCCCCCCCCTGTCCACTCGCTGAACAAACAGACGGCCGGTGGTAGAATGGCCC
>JAANMU010000910.1_pt1 | contig 30866 bp, 35 predicted proteins | sample 7279701 | NCBI WGS metagenome assembly JAANMU01 (sample SAMN14094539, study PRJNA606508) | bioreactor metagenome | isolation source: A lab-scale SPAN reactor treating ammonium-rich wastewater day 57 | place: Ireland: Galway | collected 2017-03-13
GGTCCAATGGCGGGCCAACACCTGCCAATGCGCGGGCGAGCGAGCCTTCGATTCGCCCAAAAGAAGAAGCGCGCCGGCCTCGACGGCTTTCTTGATGCGCGAGAGTTCGGTCAGGCGGGCTTGGTGTTTGGACAACCACTTTTTCCAAGGCACATAATAGCGCGACGTCATGCGGGCTTGCCGATCGGGCAGGTCGTCGAGCTTGGGATCGTCCTGCAAGCGCACAAGACGCTTCCAGATTTTTCGGTAAAGAATTTGGGCGTTGGGCGTGAGCGACGCCGATCCGATGGCGCGCAATCGGTCCTTGTGCTCGGCAATCGAAAGGCCCTCGAGCGTAAACAACTGGTTTTGGGTCTTGAGCCATTGGACGTTGCGAAAACGCTTCGGCATAAAAAAAACTAGGTGGCCGGGATTCAAAAAGCAAGCGGTGGCGGGCCCAAACGCGGAAAGAAAAAAAAAACGGCGTTATTTTTTCTTGCCGGTTTTCTTTTCCTTGATCGCGGCCTGTGCGGCGGCAAGGCGCGCGATGGGCACGCGGTAGGGCGAACAGGAAACGTTTGAGAGACCGATCGCGTGACAGAACTCCACGCTCGCGGGGTCTCCGCCGTGCTCGCCGCAAATGCCGATGTCCACGTTCTTTTGGACCGCGCGGGCTTTGGCGACTGCCATTTTCATGAGTTCGCCGACGCCCGACTGGTCGATCGAGGCAAACGGGTCGGACACAAAAACTTTTTTTTCGAGATAGGTGCCGATGAAGCGCCCCGCGTCGTCGCGCGAAAAACCAAGCGTGGTCTGCGTGAGATCGTTGGTTCCAAACGAAAAAAACTCGGCCGATTTGGCGAGTTCGCCCGCGGCCACGCACGCACGCGGAATCTCGATCATCGTACCCACCTTGTAGTGGATGGATCCCTGCGCACCCGACTGGCGGGCGACGTCGCGGATGATCGTCGTCACGATTTCGAGTTCGCGGACAAAGCCGACGAGGGGAACCTCGATTTCGGGAAGCGGTTTGATGCCCCGTTTTTTGACGGCGAGGGCCGCCTGAAAGATGGCGCGCGCCTGCATTTGGGCGATCTCGGGGTAGACCATGGGCAGGCGACACCCGCGGAATCCAAGCATGGGATTGAACTCGTGAAGCGCGTGCGCCACGTGATGGATTTTTTCAACCGTTACGCCCATGGTTTGCGCAAGCTCGCGGATTTCCGACTCCTTTTGGGGAAGGAACTCGTGAAGCGGGGGATCCAACAGGCGGATGATGACGGGCAGGCCGTCCATGGCCTCAAAAATTCCTTCGAAGTCTTTTTGCTGGAACGGCAAAAGTTTTTCGAGCGCGGCCTTGCGCGCGTCCGCGGAATCGGACAAGATCATCTCGCGCATGGGCAAAATGCGCGAGGGTTCGAAAAACATGTGCTCGGTGCGGCACAAGCCGATTCCTTCGGCGCCGAAACCGCGCGCTTTTTTGGCGTCGTCGGGCGTGTCCGCGTTCGCGCGCACGCGTAGCGTGCGCATGGAGTCGGCCCAACCCATGAGAATTTCAAAGTCCTTGCTCAGAACGGGGTCGATGACGGACAGCGTTCCGATGAACACTTCGCCGGTGGCGCCGTCGATCGAAACGTAATCGCCCTTCTTGACGGTTTTTTCGCCGGTCGGGGTCTTGATGCGAAACAGATTCTTCGAAACGTCCACATGAACGGCCGTGGTTCCGCAGACACAGGGTTTTCCCATGCCGCGCGCTACAACCGCCGCGTGACTCGTAAGACCGCCCGTGGACGTCAGAATCCCTTGGGCCACGTGCATGCCCTCGATGTCCTCGGGGCTGGTTTCGGGGCGCACCAAGACCAGTTTGAGGCCCTCGTTCTTGTGCACCATTTCGACCGCGTCTTTGGAATCAAAAACCACTTGGCCGACGGCCGCGCCGGGGCTTGCGGGCAGGCCCTTGGCGACGGGGGTTTCCTTGGCCATGGCCGCGGGATCCAATTGCTTGTGAAGCAACTGGTCGAGCTGATCGGGCTTGACGCGGAGCACGGCCTCTTCCTTGGAAATCATTTTTTCGCGGACCATGTCGACCGCAATGCGGACGGCGGCGGGAGCGGTTCGCTTGCCCGCACGCGTCTGAAGCATGAAAAGTTTGCCTTCCTCGATCGTGAACTCGAAGTCCTGCATGTCGCGATAGTGCTTTTCGAGTTTCGAAACGATTCCGACGAGCTGTTTGTGCGCCGCCGGATTGACTTTCGCAAGGTTCGCAATGGGTTCGGGCGTGCGAATGCCCGCGACGACGTCCTCGCCCTGCGCGTTCATCAAAAATTCGCCGTAAAAAACCTTTTCCCCGTTGCTTGGATTGCGCGTGAATGCAACGCCGGTGCCCGAGGTCGGGCCCTTGTTGCCAAACACCATGGCTTGGATGTTGACGCCGGTGCCCGCCTCGTCGGGAATCTTGTTGATGCGGCGATAGGCGATGGCGCGCTCGGAATTCCACGAGTCGAACACCGCATTGATCGCGATCTGGAGTTGCTCGCGGGGATCCTGCGGAAACGGCCGGCCCGAATGCTTCGAGACGATCTTTTTGTACGATTGAACGAGGTCTTTGAGGTCGTCGGACGAGAGCTCGTAATCGAACTGGACCTTGCGCTTCTCGCGCAAATCCCGCAAGGCTTTTTCAAAGTGCTCCATGGGCACGTTCATGCACACGTCGCCGAACATTTGAATCAAACGACGATAGCAGTCGAACGCGAAACGAAAGTTTCCGGTCTTTTGGGCAAGACCGCGGACCGATGCGTCGTTGAGACCCAGATTGAGAATGGTTTCCATCATGCCGGGCATGGAAACGTACGAACCCGAGCGGACCGAAACCAAGAGCGGATCGTTTTGATCGCCGAGTTTTTTGCCCATTTTTTTCTCGAGCTTGGAAAGCTGGGCCTTCACTTCGGCGTCCAGCGTTTTGGGCCACGCGCTCTTGTTCAAAAAATAGTGCGCGCACGCAGTCGTCGCGATCGTGAACCCCGAGGGAACCGGAAGGCCGATCGCGGTCATTTCCGCAAGTTGGGCCCCCTTGTTGCCCAAAAGCTTTTGGACGGCCTGGGGATTCTTGGTCTCGCTAAAATCATATACATACCGGGGCATGCGTACACCTCTCAAGTCAAAAACAAAAAAAATCGCAAACGGATTATTTCAGAAACTTTTTCCAAAAAAGGAATTAAAAAGCCCATTGACACGGGCAAAGACGGCGAATGACGAAAAAGCGTCAGGGCGTGTTTTTGGCCCATTTCGCCCTTTTGTGCTCTTGGCCCATTTCGGCAGACAGGCGCCCCAACTGGTACTCGTTCCAGTCCACAAATTGGAAGGAACCGGCAAACAACGGGTGCGCATCCATGATCTGGCGCGCCATGCGCTGGGCCACATCGCGATACGAAGGATGCCCTTGTTTGACCGATCGCAGTTCGCAAAAGTGAACGGCCTCGCGCAAATTCAGTTTCATGCGCCAGCGGATGCGATACCCGAGCGGGACCACGTACTGGGCTTCAAGCGGAAAATCGGCGGCGATTTTCTCGTACGCGGCCGCGGCCTCTTCAAGGGCCCTGCGCATCGCGGACTCGAATTCGGTTCCCAAAATCTCGCGCGGCAACTCGTAGCCAAGGCGCGTGGAGAAGACTTGACGGTCCTGCGTGAGCAGGCGATGGCGCTGAATGTCACGATAGGCCCCGTAGTCCGCGCAGACTTCAAACTCGTAAAAAGCGTTTTCGAACGCGCGACCGGGGCGGTCACGGCGCGAGCGACGATTCCCCACATACGCGTCCACGAGTTTTTTCCGTTCGGCGACCGAAAGGGACTCGGCCCGGTTTTGACAATGGGACAGGGACGCCGAACTGGATTCAAAAAGAATCGCCGAAAGAACCTGTTTTTCACCCTCGGCGTCAAAATGAGCGAGTTGAACACGGGGAAACTCGACCGACGTCGAAACGGGGGCATGCGAAGCGATTTCCTTTTTGAAACCGTGGCGCGCGTGCGCGAGATAATCGTCTTTTTTGGCGCGGCGCACAAACGCCGAAATCTGCGTGTCGAGTTCGCGATGCATCGAGGCGCCCAAGTCCTGCATTTCGGACAAGGGATGCGAGTAGAGTCTTCGCAAAAGGTACTCAAAAAAGCGGCCGTTTCCATAGAGGCCCACGTTGGTTTGGGTTCCCGCGGGCAGGAGATAGCGAAGGACGTCGCACACGTTCGCGCGAAGCGCGGCCTTGTAGGCCGAAAGCGCGCGCTTTTTCACGGCTTCGTCGGCGATCTGGGACAACGGGAGTTCTTTTCGGCTCACCGGATCGACCATGAATTCGAACGAATCGGCCGGAAACTGTTTTTCCATCCACGCGTTGAGCGGGGCCATGAGACCGGCATACGTGTCAAAAAGCATGCGGCACGTCGAAAGATAAAGCGCCTTGTGATCGGAGGCCATGAGGCGCGGCTCCTTGTAAAAAAGGTAGTCGCCCTCGGGGCCTTTTTGATCGAAGTAGACATAGCGCGTGCTTTTCTCAAGCGGCGAGCCGCCGATGCGCGCGTCCTGGATTTCTTTGGTCGCGACGATCGAAATGTTCTCGAGCGCGATGTGGCATCCGCCGAGTTCGCCCACCGAGTCGTCGCCGTAACCGTCAAGCACGCGCTCGAAAAACGCGTTGGCCTTTTCCTTGTTGACGGCCATCGCGCGGGGTTCAGGCGAAGCGCTTGCACCGGCGCCAAGGCCGAGCGCCTCCACGTCGATGTCCGCATTGTTCAAAAACTCGTCGAGAAGCAGGCGACGCACCGACTTCGGCGAACGCGAATAGCGCGAAAAAAGAGCACCTTTGACGGACTCCGGAAGGTTGGAGAGCACAAACACGTCGCGATCGACGTTCGAGAAATAGTGAAGCAAAATCGTTTGTTCTTCCGCACTAAAAGTTTCGGCCATCCGTAGGCTTAGCAACGACAAACGTTTTTATAGCAAACGAGAATTGCGGGCGCGTTTGCGAGATGCCAAGGCGTGTGGCCTTTGCGATAGGCGCGTCGGGTCGACGCCCGCAAGCGCCTCAACGGGGCGACAAAAAACCGCGTTTGCGAAGAACCGAATAGGCGTGCACAAACGGCGACGAAACGCGGCCGCCGGTAGTGAACGCGCCCTTTTTCATTTTTGCACGCAGTTCCTCAAGCGAGGACGCCTCGGCTTCGATGAACGCCGTTCCGATCTCTTCCGGCACGTGCGCGTCGGAACCCGCAAACCCCGGAACATTGTTTTGGCCGGCGAACGCGCGGGCCCTGGCGTTCATGTCGGGAAAAACACAGCGCGCGTTGAGAACCTCAACGGCATCGACTTTTTTGGCGTACTCGGCAAGCTTTGGAAACGGATGGCGCATCCAGTCAAACGGATGCGCGACAAACGCAAGCGCGTCCTGCGCGCGGATTTTTTCGAGCACCTCGTCCAGTTGGCCCGCGGAAATCGGCTCGCTCAAAAAAAGCCCTAGAATCTCGCCGGCTTTTTGTTTTTTGTCGTACACCTTGATCTCTTCGCCCGGAATGAACCAAAGGCCCTGGGCCTCGACCGCGGATTGGACGGACGGCCAGCCGCGCGCGTGATTGTGGTCGGTCAGGGCGATCGCGCCAAGGCCGTTTTGTTTGGCCGCGCGCGCGAACGACGCCGGCGTGGAAAGCGCGTCGTGCGAGTACATCGAATGCGCGTGGAGTTCGACTTTCATGCGATCATCAAAAGGACACTCGACGGTTTAATATTTTCCTTGCCCAAAAGGACCGTATGCTGGGACAGTTCCGCGCCCGTTTCGCAGGCGTGCTCGAAACGCTCGCAAGGCCAGTGGCGGGGTGGGGGGTTTCGCCAAACGCCGTGACCTTGATCTCGGTGCTCGCATGCCTGCTGTACGTTTATTTTGCGATTCGGGAAGAATGGGGATTCGCGCTGGGAGGCATCGCCTTGACCGCGCTACTGGACGCACTCGATGGGGCCGTTGCCCGCCTGAGCCAAAAAACAAGCGCGTTTGGAAATTATCTGGACGCGTACGTGGACCGCGTGATCGAGTTCCTGCTGATCCTGCCTTTTTTGGTTTGGGCGCCCGTTCCCGCGGGGTTTTTTCTTGCCGGAGGGTTTCTTGTGTCCTACGCCAAAGCACGCGCGGCACTCGTGATTTCGCTTGACAACACGGACTGGCCCGGCTTCGGCGAACGAAGCGAACGATTGATGGGGACGGTGGGGATCGTCGTTGGACTGGCCGTGGTGCCTAATTTGGTGAAGCCGAACGCCGCCGTCCTGCTGTGGATCCTCGCCGCGTTCACTTGGGCGGGCGCTCTCCTGCGATTGAACACCGCGAAAAAATGGATCGAAAAAGCCGAGAACGACGGAACGTTGGTTTCGTACGTGAAAAAAGATTTGGCAAAGAATTCGGAAAAAAAATAAGTCTACAGACTCTCGGCTTTGCTCGCGAGTTTCTTTTTCGCAAGGTCCAAGAGTTTCTTTCCCGAGTCCGTGATCGTGTACACGACCTTGTTGCCCTCGCTCTTGGTCGAGACAAAGCCGCGGGACTCGAGCTTGTAGAGAACCACGTAGGCGCTCACGTTTCCGGGAAGAAAACCGAACTGGTCCTCGATCTTTTTTCGAAGCGCGTAACCGTGGCACGGCTCGCGCTTGAGAATCGAGAGGACGAACACCCACAAGAGTTCGACGCCGAGCTTCGATTCCAAACGGACGAGCTCGGGGGATTTGGAAAGATCAGGGACCATGCGTTCAGGACTCCGTTAGTCGGAAATACGTTTGAATGGTTTTTAAAATGGGTTTGAATTCGTAGCGGGCGTCCAAAAGCCCAAACTGGTTCATGAAGACGCGGGCCTTCGGGCAGTGGAGCGCGCCGAAACCGGAAGCAAAATCCTTGGGGCCCAAAAACACGATGTCGCTGTCGGCGAGTTCCTGCCGAAGCATTTGGGTGGTTTTTCGGACGGCGTACGGCTTGTCGGAAAATCCGTCGGGCAAGAAGAGTTGAACGTTTGAGCTTTGCACGGACGAGATTTTGTGCGAGCGAAGAAACCGGCTGAACTCTCGCGCGCGGACGCCGCTCGTGCCCCCGAACTCGCACACGAACGTCACGCGCACCGGATGGTCGGGCGAGCGGACCGGCCGTTCGGCACGGCGGACGGCTTTTCGCAGTAGACGCTTTCGGCGAGTTCGGATGCGGGCGTTGCCCAACAGGTGCCCCCGACGGCCGTGCGGACGAATCGAAGCCATGGAAAAATATGGGCCGCGCGCCTATTAATAAATTGTTTTACGACCATAAAATAGTATTTCACAATGGTAAAATAGTGAGGTTTTGCAATGGGCAGGATTCGGGTGGCGATCGCGGGCGTGGGCAATTGCGCAAGCAGTCTTGTGCAGGGCGTGCAGTATTACAAAAAAGTCAAGGCAACGGATCCGCGCGTGCCCGGACTCATGCACAACGTCTTCGGCCCGTACGGGATTTCCGACATCGAGTTCGTGGCCGCGTTCGACGTCGACCGCCGAAAGGTCGGAAAGGATCTTTCCAAGGCGATTTTCGAGGCACCCAATTGCACGACCGTGTTTCACCGAAACGTGCCCAAACTGGGCGTGCGCGTGTTGCGCGGACCCACGCTTGATGGTGTCGCGCGCCACATGAGCGAGTACCCCGAAGAGCGCGCGTTCGCGGTGGACGAGAGCCAGAAACCCGTCGACGTCGTGCGGGTGCTGCAACAAACCAAAGCCGATGTCTTGGTCAATTACATGCCGGTCGGCAGCCAAAAGGCCACCGAGTTTTACGCGAACGCGTGCCTGGAGGCCAACGTCGGAATGGTCAACTGCATGCCCGTGTTCATTGCCTCCGACAGCCTGTGGGCGCAGCGGTTCAAAAAGGCGAACGTGCCCATCGTGGGCGACGACATCAAGAGCCAGCTTGGGGCGACGATCGTGCATCGGGTGCTTGCGCGCGTGGCCGATCAGCGCGGCATCAAGATCCGCGGAACCTACCAGTTGAACGTGGGCGGAAACACCGACTTTTTGAATATGAAGGAACAGGCACGACTGACCAGCAAGAAGATTTCAAAGACCGAAGCCGTGCAGAGCCAGTTGGGCGTGCCGCTTTCGTGGGAACAGATCCACGTGGGCCCAAGCGACTACGTGCCGTTTTTGAACGACAACAAAGTGTGCTTTTTGCGCATCGAGGGCGAGCAGTTCGGGGGCGTGCCCATGAACATCGAAATGCGCTTGTCGGTGGAGGACTCGCCCAATTCGGCGGGCGTGGTCATCGACGCCTTGCGCGCCGTCAAAATCGCACTCGACCGAGGCGTCGGGGGATACCTTGAGGGCCCAAGCGCATACTTTATGAAACATCCGCCGGTCCAGCACTCGGACGCACGCGCGCACGATATGGTCGAGGAATTCATCGCATCCAAGGCCAAGAAAGCCAAGTAGCGACTAGACGATGCGCAACGGGGACAAAATCAGGAAAGCGACTTGAGTCGGGTCGCATCGGTGTCGATCTGAAGGCCGTGGATATCGCGAGCCGCTCCCGCGATCCATTTGGCCTGTTTTTTGTCGCGGCCCAGCATCGCACAGTCCCACGCCTGCTGGTAGGATTCTAGAACCCGAGACCATGGAACGCGCTGATCGAATTTGTTCGCGCGCTCGACCAGATCGTCCGCCAGTTCGAGCCATTCCTCGCTGAGCAGATTGAAGTCGCGTTGAATGAGACAACGCTTGCGCGCCTCGCGCAACAAACCGGCGACGATGTGGAGTTTTCCCTTGCTCCAAAGACGGTTCCGATCCATGGCCTTTGCGCTCATGAAGCGGTCGTAGCGGGAAAAAAAAGAGTTTTTCTTTCGTTCGGCAAGGCGATACAGGCGTTTCGCCTGCGTTGTCATTCCGGCTTTCTCGCAATGAAGGATCGCGTTGAACAGAATTTCGCCTGAAACAAACGGGGACGCGTGCGAAGACGGCTCTTCGCGCATTCGCCGCTCAAGATCGATCCACGCGCGCGCCGTTTGAGCCCGGGCTTTGGGGGTTTTTGCGAAATTGCTTGGGCCCAAGAGCAGCCGATACGCGCCGGCGTAATCGCGGCGTGCAAGGGCGGCGTGATAGGTTTGGCGGACCCCGTTTTCCCAGGCGCGATTCCATTTTCGGTCGGCGGAGGCTGCGGAAAATCGTTTGCCAAAAACAACGGGGTCGTTGATGTTCCGATTGGGCCGCTCGGCTTCGAGCCAGCCTTTGAGCGCGTCCTGAGCCGCGCGATGCGACGACGGGGTTTGGGTGCGGCGAACCACGCCCTTGAGCGCCCAGCCGTGGCGGCGCACCGACAAATCGCCGGACGCGCCAATCGAGTGAAGGGCGCGGGTAGTTTCTTCAAACCCCATTAACGCGCGGGGCACGTTCCACTTGGGGCGACGGAATTTGCGGACACGCATGCGGACGCAAGCCAAAAGCACGACGAAGAATAAAAAACGCGGGGATTAACTGCGCACCAGAAGGACAATGCCGATGACGAGGAAAATGAGCCAGACGTAGGGCTGGAAGAGATCCACCGGTTTTGGGAGGTTCGGAATCAGACTGCCGATCGCGATGCCGATCAAAAAAAGGCCGATGTCCTTGTTTGCCATGATTCAATGAAACGCCGAAGCGGTTATTATTTCTGCCGGAGCGGGTCGCCGAGTTTGAGTTCGACCAGCGCACGACGGATCACAAACTTTTCGTGATCGATGCGGGCTTCCAGATCGCGGGCCTTCTCCAAGAACCGGTCGGACGCCGCCGGATCGTCCGAAAGACTCGCGTCCAAAACGGCCTTTCGGATGCGATTGCGCAAGCCAAAAACGCGCACGGACGCGTAGTCGATTTGACGGTCCGTTTTGGAGTCGCCCGTAATGCGCAGGCGACCGTTCGCATAATGAAAGCGCTTGGCAAGAAGCGAATCCGAATGCGCCTGCTCGTTTTCCAGTTGGGCAAGTTCGTTGCGAAGACCGTACACCAAGGGCGCCAAGTCCGTGCCCATTTCTTCGGAAAGAAACAACCGCAGGGCGCGAAGGGGGGTATAGCGCGGATAGTGGAGGACCTTGACCTTGCGTGGATCGCGCTTGTATTTGGCGCGCAGTCGGCGCACGGCCTTCAACAGCAGGCGACGGGCCTCGAACTTTTCACGGTTGATCGTCTCTTCGCGCAGGCGCACCAGTTCCAGCAACTGGGCCCGTCGCAAAGCGGCCTTCGGGTCTTGCAACCCCCGGATTTCAAGAAGGAGAGACGGAATCTCGAATCGGGCGCGGTTCATGGCGGCGCAACGGGCCACGAGTTGGGCATCCAGTTTCGGCTCGCCGATCAGATCGGGCGCGCCGTTGGAATGATAGGGAATCTCGGAGTCGCGCACGTGTCGGCCAAACCACGCCAAGTTCGGAAAAAACGTGCTCTCGCGCAAGAGAAACGACGCAAGTTCGGGATGACGCTTGGAAAACTGCGGGGCACTCGAAAGGGCGGCGGAGCTTGGCGCGGGTTTTTTGAACGATGGCAAAACAATGGGGTCTTGCCCTATGGCCCAACGCGCCACGCGCCGGACCACGCGACCGGCCTTGCGAAGACGACGCCACTTGGGATTCGGTTCAGGGAGAGACACAATAGAAGAAGAGGACACACGGGCAAATAAAAACAAATGGCCAAGAGGGCAACCGGTTGCAAAATCGCAAAAGCCTCCGACGGGCACCGGCTTTTTCCCGGCGTTCCAACACGCGCAGTAGAATACAAACGGCAAACGCCGAAAAAAGACGCGGGTCGGTATCGGGTCTTTTAAGCCGTTGCCAAAACAGAAACTATCGTATGCCGCACGAGGCCTTTTCGGGATTTTACAAAAAAAGCCACGCGCAACGCCTCGCGTTGATCAAAGCGTTCGGGGAACTCTCGGACGAAGAAACCGGACTACTCGAAAAATTCGGATCGCTTGAGTTTGCGACGGCAAATCGCATGATCGAAAACGTGGTGGGAACATTCGGCCTTCCGCTCGGAATAGCCACAAATTTCACGGTCAACGGAAAAGAAATCCTCGTGCCGATGGCGCTTGAAGAGCCCTCGGTCGTCGCGGGAGCGAGCCTTGCGGCCAAGCTCTGCCAGTCAAGCGGCGGATTCCGGGCCGAGGCGACGGTGCCCGAAATGATCGGACAAATCCAATTGCTTGGAATCAAGGACCCAAAAAAAGCCGTGGAAGACATTCGGGCGACCGAAAAAGAATTGCTTTCAAAGGCGAGTTCGATGGACTCCATGCTCGTCAAATTCGGAGGGGGCGCGCGCCGGATCGAGGCGCACACGCACCCGACCAACCGCGGCGAAATGCTCATTGTACATCTGGTGGTCGACGTTCGGGACGCGATGGGAGCAAACGCGGTAAACACCATGTGCGAGCGATTGACCCCCGAACTTGAAAAAATCACGGGCGGACAGGCGCGCCTTCGGATCATTTCGAATCTGGCGATTTATCGTCTTGCGCGGGCCCACGCCGTTTGGAAAAAAGAGGAACTTGCCGAAAGCGTCAGGGAAATGAAGGTTTCGGGCGAAGACGTGGTGGACCGGATTTTGGACGCGTTTGAATTTGCGAACAACGATGTCTTTCGAGCGACCACCCACAACAAGGGCATCATGAACGGCATCGATGCCGTGGCCATTGCGACCGGACAAGACTTTCGCGCACTGGAGGCCGGAGCGCACGCATATGCCTATTACAAAAACAAGGACTACAAACCGCTGACACGCTACGCCAAAAACAAGAACGGCGACCTCGAGGGTTCGATCGAACTGCCGGTTGCCGTGGGCTTGGTCGGCGGAGCGGTCAAGACGCATCCGCTCGCGCAAATAAATCTGAAACTGCTGAAAGTCAAAACCGCACAGGACCTGTCCATGGCGATCGCATGCGTCGGACTCGCCCAAAACGTTGCGGCCCTGCGCGCGCTCGCAACCGAAGGCATCCAAAAAGGGCACATGCGATTGCACGCAAAAAACATCGCGGTCCTCGGTGGGGCAACCGGAGACGCGATCGAAATCGTGGCTGCGCAGATGGTTGCCGAAAAAAACGTGAGCGCGACGCGCGCAAAAGAAATCACGGACGCCCTGCACCGCACGCGGAACTAGGGAAAAAAATCCGAACCTTATTATAGAATAAATTCCAATAGCAGGCATGCGAAGGAAAAAACGGGGTTTGGAAACAGGCCACGCAAACCACGTCAATTCCATGCGCCGGACCGTGGCCAACGTGCGCGTGGGCGTGGTCCAGTACCAGATGCGCGCCATCAAGCGTTTTGAGGAGTTTGCCCAGCAATGCGAGTTTTTCGTCGACACGGCGGCGGACTACAAAAGCGACTTCATTGTTTTTCCCGAACTGTTTACCGTTCAATTGCTTTCGGTGTTTCCCGATCTGCCCGCAAAAAAGGCCGCACGGACACTGGCCGCGCTCACCCCGCGCTACATCCGCACCTTCAAGGAAATGGCGAGCCGATTCAAGGTCAACATCGTGGCCGGTAGCCAGTTCACCGTGGAAAACGGACGCCTGTACAACATTGCCTATTTTTTCCACCGAAACGGAAACGTCGAAAAACAGTACAAGATCCACATCACGCCAAGCGAGCGAGCGTTCTGGGGGGTGGAACCCGGAAACGAGGTCAATGTCATCGACTCCGACCGCGGAAAAATCGCCGTGCAAATTTGCTACGACATCGAGTTTCCAGAACTTTCACGCGTGGCGGTCGCCAAGGGCGCGCAAATGATTTTTGTGCCCTTCAACACCGACCTTCGGCACGGGTATCTGAGGGTCCGGCATTGCGCGCAGGCCCGCTGCGTCGAAAACCACGTGTTTGTCGCCGTGGCCGGCTGCGTGGGAAACCTGCCCTTTGTGCACAACGCGGACATCCACTACGCGCAATCCGGAATCTTCACGCCCGCCGACATCGCGTTCGCACGCGACGCCGTGGCCGCCGAATGCATGCCCAACATCGAAACCGTTATCTTTCAAGACTTGGACCTTGAAACCCTTAAACGCCACCGAAAAGAGGGATCGGTGCAAAACTGGAACGACCGGCGCACCGATTTGTACCGCGTCGTGTACCGTGAAAAAAACACGCAACGCGAAATTTGAACCGCCGGACAAAACATCGCTTGGCACCCGCGGGCCGTCCGTAAAACAAGAAACCCAAAGAGCGCACGCCGCAAGGCTTAAGTAGCACCCGGTTGTTCGTCCATACGTGCATTGCGCACGGGGGGAGACGGGCACATGAAGGATCTGGTGGCCGAGTTTTTGGGAACATTCGGCCTAGTGTTTGTGATTACGTCGACGATCGCGGGAACCGCCGCGCTCTCGACAGAATTCGGAATCGTCAACCTGCTTGCAATCGCGCTTGCGGCGGGCCTCGCGCTCAGTGCCATGGTTTTCGCATTCGGACACGCGTCCGGCGGACACTTCAATCCCGCGATCACGATCGGCCTTGCAAGCCGCGGCGACTTCGCATGGAAACGCGTTCCCGGCTACATCGTGGCCCAGTCGCTTGGCGGCCTACTTGCGAGTTTCACGTTGCTTGCGATGGCCAAGAACACCGAACTTGGCGCAACGACCGTCGGAGGCTTTGGCCTCGGAGGCGCCGTGCTCTTTGAATTTGTGGCGACCGCGCTGTTTGCCCTTGTCATCGTGAGCGTGACGCACCCCAAGACCGGGGCCGGACCCCCCGCGCCCATCGCCATCGGGTTCTACCTCCTTGCCGCGCACGTGGCCGGGATCCCGTTCTCCGGCGCGTCGCTCAATCCCGCGCGCTCACTCGGACCCGCCCTGTTGACGGGAGGGGACGCGCTGGGCCAACTGGCATTGTATCTCGTGGTTCCGACGGCCGGCGCCATCGCCGGAATGCTATTGCACAAATGGTTGATCGACACACCCGCGCACGCGCCCGCCAAAACCCAAAATGGAACCAAAAAAAACTGACGCCGGAACCAAAAAAAAACAGGCGTCACGGACGATCGTTCGGACCGCTGAAAGAAATGAACGCGTGTTCATGAGTACGCGTTCCACAATCCTTAAGTAGGACTTTTTTCCTTTGATTCGAAAGCGCAAAAACGGGTGATAAAAAATGGCCGAATGGGACGCTGAAATAATCTTTGTACGAGATTACGTGCACGAGGGAAAAGTTCATGACCGCATCTTGCGGCTGAAGGTGCCCGACGGTTTTTCGTTTTTGCCCGGCCAGTTTGTGATGATCGGCCACGAGGCCGTCAAACTCCTGCAAAACCCAAACGCGCTCAAATGGGGAAGCATGAGCATCGCAAGCGCACCCGAAGACAAAGGGTTTGTCGAACTCGTGATCGCGGTCGGCGAACCCACGGGCATCACCCACCACGCCGCGTACAATCTTCGAGTGGGCGACAAACTCAAATGCAAGGGCCCCTTCGGAAAATTCGTGTTTGCAGACAACGCACCCGAATACGGGTTTGTGGGCACGGGAACCGGCATCGCGCCCTTGCGGTCGATGATGCGCCATCTTTTCATGACGAATTCCAAAAAGCCGATCACATTCTTTTTCGGATTCCAGTTCATGAGCAAGTTTTTGTACCGAGAAGAAATCGAGGAATGGCAGAAAAAACCGAATTTCAAGCTCGAAATCATCACGAGCCGTGAAAAAACGCCGGACAACAAACAAGGATACGTAACCGATCTTCTGAAAACCCACGACTTCAAGGCGCACATGCAAACGCAGTTTTATTTGTGCGGAAACCCGAAAGCCATCACGGACGTGCAGACGGCCCTCAAAGAAAAAGGGTTTGCGGAAACCCAGGTCCACTACGAAAAATGGTGAAGAATGAAATTCAAAACCGGGTTCAAGAGCCACATGGTTCAATGGGCCCGCAAAAAACGCGCGGACCAAATGCCGAACGTGCAACGCGCGCACACCGAAGCCAAAAAGGCCTACGATCGATACAAACAAGCGAACGCCGAACCGCTCGAAACGGACTCGCTGGAGCGCATGGGCGAGCGAATGCACGAGCGATTGATTCGAAAAGTCGAACTGGCCGATGCGCGCAAAGCCTATCGCCGCGAAAAAGCCAGGCTGAAAGGCGGGCGACAGATCGTTCGTGCACTTAAAAAAATTCGCGACGCCTGAAGACTCCCGATCTTCGGCTTGCGTCGAAAGATCGCTGAACGATCAACGAAGCCTTTTAAATTCGCGGGCCGAATAGTCGATAGAATTGCTTATGACTCACGCAGGCATCGTCGGCTATGGGGCGTTCGTGCCCCGCTACCGGATCACGATTGCGGAAATCGCCTCGACATGGCAAAAAGACGGCGACAAGATCTCGGCCGGACTTGGACTCAAGGAAAAAGCCGTGGCCGGAATCGACGAGGACACCGCAACCATTTCGGTGGAAGCCTCGCGAAAAGCGCTTGAGGTCGCCAAGATTCATTCCAAAGACATCGGCGCGATCTTTGTAGGAAGCGAATCGCACCCGTACGCGGTCAAGCCCACGGGCACCATTGTCCTTGAGGCCATCGACGCGGGCTACGACACCATGGTGGCCAACCTCGAGTTCGCCTGCAAGGCCGGAACCGCCGGACTCCAAATCTGCATGGGGCTCGTCAAGGCCGGAATGATCGAATACGGTTTGGCGGTCGGCGCCGACACCGCGCAGGGCCGCCCGAACGACGCGCTCGAGTTCACGGCGGGATCCGGCGGCGCGGCATTCATCGTCGGCAACAAACCCGACGAAATCATCGCCTCGCTCGACCACACGTTCTCGTTCACGACGGACACGCCCGACTTTTGGCGACGCCAGCACGCCGAGTTTCCGCGACACGCGGGCCGCTTTACGGGAGAACCCGCCTACTTTCGGCACGTGTCCACCGCGGCCAAAGAAATGATGAACCGCGCAAAAATGAAGCCCCATGATTTTTCGCACGCGATCTTCCACCAGCCCAACGGCAAGTTCCCGCGCGCGATGGCCAAACAACTGGGCTTTTCCGAAGAGCAGATCCGACAAGGACTTCTGACGCCGTTCATCGGAAACACATACTCGGGCTCGACCATGGTCGGACTGGCAAGCGTCCTCGACGTCGCCAAGCCCGGCGAAAAAATTCTCGCGGTCAGCTACGGATCGGGCGCCGGAAGCGACGCGTTCGTGCTCACCGTCACGAAAAACATCGAAAAAAAACGCGCCAAGGTCCCGCTCTTTGAACTCATCAAAAACAAGGAATATTTGAGTTACGCACAATACGCCAAACACCGAAAAAAACTGAAGAGCATCGAGTGATCAAACATGAGAATACCCAGTGCATCCACCCAGACGCCGTTCGCGCGCCCTTTGCGCTTGGACGCGCCCGAAAACAACACGCCGCGCACAATGCGCAACGCCCGCGAAGACGCGGTTTTCGAGCACCGCATCCAAATGGAAATGCGGCTCGAGCGCCGCTTGGGCGCCAAGGCACCGCGGGTTCTTGCGCGCTTGCGCGAACTCAAAAACCAGATTCCGGAAAACGGCCGCGAAATGGAGGAACTCAAACGCCAACTGAATTTGCCCGAAAGCAATCCGCGACACAGGGCGGCCGTTGAATCGTTCAAGCGCGCCAAACGCGCCCGACTGGAACAGGCCCGCCTTTTGCGCGAAAGCGGAATGAACGAGGAAGCCATGGAAATCGAAGCGCACGTCGAACGCGTTTACAACGCCCTGCTGGCCGCCAAGGGAGGCCTCTTGTGAAAAGCGTTTCCATCATCGGCGTCGGATTGACTCCCTTTGGCGAGCACTGGACCCAAAGCTTTCGCGATCTCATCGGAAAAGCGGGTCTTGCCGCGCTCGAGAGCGCCAAAATCGAGGGCAAGGACATCGAAGCCATTTACGGAGGCACGATGGCGTCCGGCCGCTTTGTCGGCCAAGAGCACATCGGCGCCCTCATGGCCGACCAACTGGGCCTCAATCCGATTCCAAGTACGCGCCTTGAAGCCGCGTGCGCGAGCGGTAGCGTCGCGCTCCGCCAAGCGTACATCGCGGTCGCAAGCGGATTGTACGATACCGTGGCCGTGGGCGGCGTCGAAAAAATGACCGAGGTTTCAACCGAAGAAGCCGGCTTTGCCTTGGGCGGCGCGGGCGATCAGGAAACCGAATTGTTCCACGGAGCCACGTTTCCCGCCTTGTATGCGCTTCTTGCGCGCATGCACATGGAAAAATTCGGGACCACCGAAGAACAACTGGCTAGCGTCGCCGTCAAAAACCATGCGAACGGGGTGCACAATCCGAACGCGCAATTCCAACGATCCATCTCGATTGACGACGTCATGAAATCGGGCTATGTTTCAAGTCCGTTGAAGCTCCTCGATTGTTCGCCGATCTCCGACGGCGCGGCGGCCCTCATTCTCTGCGAGACCAGTAAGGCCCGAAAGATCACCGATCATGCGATTGAAATCAAGGCGCTTGAACAGGCATCCGACACGCTTGCACTCACGGGCCGCAAAAGCCTTTTGCACCTCGACGCCACCGTGCAGGCGGGCAAAAAAGCATTCGCGCACGCAAAAATCTCTCCTTCCGACGTCGATTTTGCCGAAGTGCACGACTGCTTCACGATCGCCGAAGTGCTCGCGATCGAAGACCTTGGTTTTTTCAAAAAAGGAACCGGCGGAAAAGCAAGCGAAGACGGCCTGACCGCACTCGACGGCAAAAAACCCATCAATCCCTCGGGCGGCCTCAAAGCCAAAGGCCATCCGGTCGGCGCGACGGGCATCGCGCAAGCCTGCGAAGTCTTTGCCCAATTGAACAACGAGGCCGGCAAACGACAGGTTCAAGGAGCCAAAGTGGGCCTGACGCACAACGTGGGCGGTTCGGGCGCGACCTGCGTCGTCGGCATCTACCAAAAAGCGGGGGGACGTTAAATGGACGGTTCGATTTCGCTTCATTGGCGCCGCTACCCCGAGAGGTATCGGTTGGAGGGCAATCACTGCCAAACGTGCGCAACCGACTATTTTCCGTCGCGCTTGTTTTGTCCGAACTGTCGGCGAAAAGGAAAACTGGTGGCAAAACAGATGCCTCGAACGGGAACGATCGTTTCGTGGACCAAAGTGTTCGTGGGTCCCGTGGGATTCGAAAACGAAGCGCCCTACTATCTCGCACTCATTGACCTTGGAGACAAGGCGCACATTCTCTCGCAAATCGTCGACTCGGACGAGACCACGATCAAGACCGGCGCCAAAGTCGAAAAAATGTTCCGAAAAATCGCCGACCACGATCCCGAAGGCGCGATCGCCTACGGCTACAAGTTCAAAGTGGTCGGCTAGCCGGTGATGCGCGTGGGAAAAGGCTACGGCTACGGAAAAACAATTCTGGTCGGCGAGCATTTTGTGGTCTCGGGCAATCACGCGATCGCCGCGGGAATCTCGGCAAAGACGACCTGCACGATCGAACGCACCAAAGGCACCGACTACGAACTCGTGGACAACCGGCTTGAAACGCCCGGCTACAAAAAAGAAAAAGCCGAGCAGATGAAGGAATCGCTTCAACTGATTTTTGCGGCCATGAAGATCGATCCAAAGAAGACACCGTTTCGGATCACGCTTGCCGGCGACTTGGTTGCCGCGTCGGGCGTGGGAGCCAGCGCGGCCAATTGTGCGGCGATCGCGCGCGCGCTTTCCGACGAATTCAAACTAAAGATGAGCGACGAGCAGATCAATGCGGTCGCGTACCAAGGCGAAATGGGTTATCACGGCACGCCGTCGGGAATCGACAACACGGCCGCGGTATTCGGCGGACTCTTGTGGTACCAAAAAGGCACGCCGCCCAAATTCGAGCCAATCCAAGCAAAGACCAAGGTCGAAATCGTTTTGGGCGACACGGGACTTGTCGGAAACACCAAGGAACTCGTGGCCGGCGTGCAGGCGCGCAGACAAAAAGACCCGCAAGCGTACGACAAAATTTTCAAAGAGGCCGAAGAACTGGCCATTAAAACCAAAAAGGCGCTTGAAGCGGGGGACATCAAAACGCTTGCCGCGTGCATGAATCGCAATCAGGAACTTTTGCGCATGGTCGGCGTCTCGCACAGTGCTCTGGAGGAACTCGTCCAGATCGCGCGCGAAGAAGGCGCGCCCGCAGCCAAACTGACGGGCGGCGGAGGCGGCGGACTCATGATCGCGCTCACGCCCGGAAAAAACCTTCAGCAAAAAGTCGCCAAAGCCATGCAAGCCAAAGGCTACCGCACATTCGAAGCCGTGATCGGTTAAGTATTCGACATAACCCCGTTTGTTCTTTAATGGTTGTCCCGTCCATTCGCTTATTGCGGTTTTTTGGATGGTGAGGAAATGAAGACTTCGGTTCCAAGCGATTACAAGGACATGGTGGCGCCTATGAAGGCGGATCATGAGGCGCTTTTGCGGCTTTTGAAAAAGAGCGGGTATTCGATCGAGGATTATCCGAAAAAGATTCCGCAGAAGAAGGAATTGAACGGTGAGGCACTGGCGGTTGCGTATCCGATTCAGGGGATTTTGAAGTATCACGGCATGCCCGACTGGGAGTATCGGACCGCATTCATGAGTTCGATTTCGCTCAACAACGACGCGGCCAAAACGCTCACCTATGTCAAATTCGATCCGAAGATGAAGGTGGATCTTGCGTTTGTCAACGACAAGCAGGCCAGCGGGCGCGATTTGGAGCGCGTGCAGCAATCGCTCGACATCGTGCGAAAACTGACGGGGGCCAAAACCAAGGCGCTTGTGGTAAGCAAGAACATCGTGCGCGCGACCAAGACCGGCAAAGGCCTTGGAACAAGCGCGAGCGGTTCCGGCGCGCTCGCGGAAGCCATCATCGGCGCCGCGTTACCTGAACTTTCAAGCAATCGCAGATTTGTCACGTGCATCGGCCGATTCCTCGCGGGTTCGGGTTGCCGATCGGTCGCCGGCGGAGTATCGATGTGGATGGCCTATCCGGGCATCGAGCACGAGGACTCGTTTGCCTTGCGCTTGGACACGAAAAACCAGTTTGACGACGTTTCGCTTGTCACCGTGCCCATTGATTCGCGCATCGGCCTGAAAACCGAGACCGCGCACAAGGACGCACCGCATTCGCCATTGTACAAGCTCTGGATGCGCGGGCGCCAAGCGCACTTGATCGAATTGATTGAAGCGATTAACAAGGGCGACTGGAAAACATTGGGCCAATTGGCCGAACTCGACACGATTCTTTTGCACGGCGTGACCATGTCGGGCAGCCGCGAAAACAAAATCGTTGCGTGGGAACCCGAGACCATTCATTTGATGCGCTTGGCGAACACGCTCCGGGATCAAGGCGTGCCAGTCTACTATTCGCTTGACACGGGTCCAACGCCCGTGTTCATCACGCACAAGTCGAACGAGGACAAGGTCGTGGCCGGCATCGAAAACCTCAAAATGGGTTTCGAGGTCATCCGCGGCAAAATCGCGGGCCCCGCCCAACTGTTGCCGATCAAGGAAAAAGAAACGCTTTTGACAGACGCGATTAAGGCGGCGCTTTAGTCACACTTAATGATTTGTGTCAGCGTCCGACAATATTCCCCAGCGGGCGAGAAAAAGGTAATTAAGTCGTTGGACGAATTATTGAGCGTGGGATAGATGGCGGCAGTGAAAAGTGGGATCTTGCGGAATCGAAGGCAGTGGCTACGCCGGGTCGCAAAGAACGTGGGAAACGCGGGGGCGCGCCGGGCCGCACGCCAGCGCGGGGCCCCGCCGGCCATGCGAAAACAGACCAGCCACAAAACCGAACGGGAAGCGATCAAACGAATGGTGGTTGCAACGGTTGCGCACTCGCTGGCAAAAACCAACAAGGCCAAAGCGAATCTCCCGTTCATTCGAAAACGGCTCGGATTGCTGGTGGACTGCGCCAACCAGTACTATGACCTGATGGCGCGACGTGAAAAACGTTTTGGCAAAATGCGCGATCCGGACATGCCGGCCGACGAACGCTTTCAAGAATCCGCTTTTTTTTCCCTTAGCATGGGCCCTGCGATTCAAGGTCTAACCGACATCCTCGGAAAGCGAACGGCGCTGCGAATGAACACGGAAATGTTCAGACTGTTAACATTAGCCAATGAACAACACGGATACTGGAAATTCGAAAAAAAGAGGAAAAAATGAATCCATTGATTATACTGAAACTCGGCGGGTCCGTGGCCACGGACAAGGCGAACAACCGGCCGGTCGTGCGCGGAGAACTGATTGCCTCGGCCGCGCGCCAGATTCGCGCCGCGCGAAAAAAACACGCGTTCCGACTGCTCGTGGTGAACGGGGCGGGCGCGTTTGGGCACGAGAACGTGCACCGGTACCGAATCAACGAGGGGGTGGGTACGCGCAAACAGTTTTCGGGAATGTGCAAGACGGCCATCGATTGCGGAGCCGAAAACCAGGAGATTTGCGAGATTTTGTGGGAAAACAAGGTGCTTGCCTTTCCGATTCCCGTGCAGGCGATCACGGTGCTGGACAACAAGCGCATTTTGCATCAGGACACGCGCGCGATCGAAGAACTCTGGAAAGCCAACTCCGAAATCGTGCCCGTTTTGAACGGCACGTTTGTTCCGGACATTAAACTCAAGGGCGGTGTGGTCTCGGGCGACGCAACGATCGCGCATTTGGCGCGGGCATTCAAGGCCAAGCGTGTGCTGTTTGGCACGGACGTGGACGGCGTGTACACCATGGACCCCAGAAAGCACAAGGGTGCGCAAAAATACGCGCGCATTCACGCGGGCAACTGGCAGCGCGCGCTGTCGGGAGCCGGAAAAAGCGCGAACCGCGACGTCTCGGGGGGCATGCGCGGAAAACTGGTCCAATTGGGCGAAAAGATCCGCGGAATCCCGATCGTCGTCTTTGACGCGCAAAAACCGAGGCAGATCGAAAAAGCGCTTTCAGGCGAGCCCGTGGGCACGCTCATCAAATTATAAGTCCCGCGACCAAAAAAAATTGGTACAATTCAAAAGGAACGAGCCCCCGATGGTGCAAACAATCTACTTAGTCCGGCACGGACGCACGGAATACAACGCACAAAAGCGGATTCAGGGACTTCTCAACCCGGCCTTGGACGACCGAGGACTCGCACAGGCAAACAAATTGCGCGAGTGGTTCGGGACAAAAAAAGTGGATCGCGTGCTCGCAAGCCCCGCGCGACGCGCACAAGCGACCGCGTTGATCGCGTTCACCGGAAAAACCGTGCAAACCGTGGACGCGTTTGCCGAGCGCGACTACGGTCTCGTCGAAGGAGTCAAATGGGAAACCGCGCGCAAAGCGTATCCCAAAGCGTTCGAGCGATGGGACACGGACCGCGAACTCGTTGGAATCGGCGCCGAAAACATGGAACAAATTCGCGCACGACTCGAAAAAGGCCTTGAAACGCTCTGGGCAATCCACGAGGACTCGGTCGCCGTGGTCGCGCACGGACTCATCAACCGCACGCTATTGAGCCTGATCACCAAAACCCCAATTTCCGCCCACGCGACCGAAAAATTCCCGCCGGCAAGCGTCATCGAACTGCGACAACGTGAAAACGTGTGGACAATCGAACAGATTTACAAAGCGGAACCAAACGGCGAAAGCTATACTTGAACCGCACCTCTTTCGCGCGGACCGCGTTGAGTTTTTAACCCAAAAGGGGTCCTTGGGATACACCGATGCCCAACAAAATGCATGCGGAGACAACGCGCAGGCGCAAAATCGATCATTTGAACATCGCGCGCGACAAGGCGGTCTCGTTCAAGGCGAAGCGCACGGGATTTGAGGACATGGATTTTGATTCGCTGGACCTTGAATACCGGACGCTGCCGGAGATCAACAAGCGCGAGATTGCGCTGGAGACCCGTTTTTTGGGAAAAAAATTGAGCGCCCCCCTGCTGGTTTCGGGCATGACCGGGGGCGCGGCCGAAGCACGCGACGTAAACCGCGACATCGCCAAAGCCGTGCAGGCGCTCGGACTCGGCATGGGCGTCGGAAGCCAGCGGGCGATGATCGAGGATCCGACCCTTACGCACACGTATCAGGTGCGCGATCTGGCGCCTGACGCGTACCTTGCCGGAAACATCGGCATCGCCCAATTGATCGAGTATCCGATCGAAAAAATCGAGGCCGCACTGAAAGCCATTGGGGCCGACGCACTCGCCATCCATTTGAACGCCGCGCAAGAGGCCGTGCAACCCGAAGGCGACACGGATTTTGCGGGCGCGTTAAAGGCCGTCAAACACGCGGTGCGCAAACTCGATTGTCCGGTCGTTGTCAAAGAAGTGGGCCACGGATTCGATTTCGCGACCGCGAAGGCGCTCGCGCGCACGGGAATCGCCGCCATCGACGTGCAGGGTGCGGGCGGAACGAGTTGGACCGCCATCGAAAGCTTTCGGAAAAAAAGCGCGGTGGGCGAAACGTATTGGGACTGGGGCATTCCGACGGCGGTGAGCCTCGTCAACGTGCGTCGCGCATTTAAGGGACCGGTGATCGCAAGCGGGGGCATGCGAACCGGCCTCGATTGCGTGAAAGCGTTTGCGCTCGGAGCCGACTTGTGCTCGATGGCGCGACCCGTTTTCTTGGTACAGCAAAAAAGTGGAGCCGCGGGCGTGCAAAAATTCCTCGCTCAAGTCATCGAGGAAATGCGAACCGGATTGTTCCTGATCGGAGTAAAAAACGCGCGCGCCGCCCGAAAACGAAAAACGGTTTTTCACGGACGCTTGAACGAATGGGTGATGGAACAAAATGCCCCCAAAAAAAAGGTTCGTTAAAAAAAATCCGTTTGATTCACTGAAGCCAAAACCGCTTCAAACCACCGGGTACAAAAACGCGCTTGGAAAACGCGTGCGCTGGAAAACCAGCACCGTTCAGCTTGCCCAAATTTGGTACAACCGACTGATGCAAGAAATGGGGCACGCGCCCACGCCAAAAGACGTCGATGCGTATGTAAAAAAACTTTTGAAAAAAAAGCCGTCGCCTCAGGTGCTTCGGATCATGAACGAATTGAACCGCAGGACAAACGAGGAAAAAGACGAAGAAATGGAATAAAAAAAAGGGGCCGGTGTTTGGCCGGCCCAAATCGGGCGAGTTACTGAAGGTCGGTTTCGTCGATCGGGGCTCCCAGATCGCCAAGGTCGGAGAGGTCGTCGCCAATTGGGGCTTCGGGTGTCGGAACCGCGAGATCGCTTTCCGACAACGGGTCCGCCAACGGGGTGGTGTTTGCGGGCGGAGTAACGACCGGCGGATTTTGATTTGTGGGCGCGTTGTTTTGGGGGCCTTGGTTTTGCGTGCAGCCGGCCGTCAGGACGATTCCGACGAGCAGCAGGACCAACAAGGGTTTGGCGGATTTCATTACGACGCACCTCCGGTTACGGCGTCCGATTCGAACGAGGTTTCAATCTGGGTTTCAACCTCGAGGGGAAGAGGCGTGTCCAAAACCGGCGTGGTTTCGGGTTCCTCTATTGCGGACACGTCAGAGATAGAGGCAGTAACCTCGGTGTCTACAGACGCGGACTCGACGGGCTTGGGCTCGCGCGCGACAAGCACGTTCACGGCTTTAACGAGCGTGCGGGCCGTTTTGGCGACGAGGTTTTGAAAGCGGCGAGAGTGTTCCGCGAATTTGTGGATGCGATAGACACAGCGCGCGTCCTTGCCGGCCGTCTCGGAGTTCGAGCACTCCGTTTTGAGCGCATTGCCCGCAACAAGGAATTTCTGGTTTTTTTCCTTGAGATTTGCAACCAGTTGCCTCGCCTTCATAAGCCGGTCGGCGTCGGCTCCCTTTTGCTCGAGTTCCGCGAGCTTCGCGTCTATTTTGCCGATCCATTCGGAAAACGTGGTCGAATGAAAGGTCAAACGTTTTTCGAGGAACGCAAGCGCGTTTTCGTTCGCGCGATCCAGACGCTTCTCCAAAACGCATTTCACGAACGCTTTTCGGGCGTCGTTAAAGGCCGCAATTTTCGGGCGAAGCTGCGGGACCGTCATGGAAACCGTTTCGGTCGCCGCGGCGGTAGAAAGGTCGTCGATCGCAATCGTCTCCGCATTCTCGGCGACCATGGCTTCGATCGCATCGAGTTCTGCCTTGCAGGCTTCCGCGGCCACCGGATGGTTTTCCACGAACTGCCGGAATCGCTTCGAGTGCGAGGCAATAAGGAGATGCAGGTACGTGTTGCGCGCCTTTCCCTTGCGTGAATCATCAAGCCCTTCAAATTCGTTCTCGAATTCGTCGTGCATGCGTTCGGCGCGTTCGCGCAACTTTTCAAAGAGTTTTTCCTTGTCGGTTTCGCGCACAAGGTCTTTGAGTTCCGAAGCCGTGCGGCGTCCAAGCTTGGCTTTAAGCGCTAAAAGTTTGGCGTCCGAAAGCTTGGCCTGGGTCATGGTGCCAATCATCAATCGATCGCGCGAGCCTGAATTGGAAGAATCCGTTCCGTCGGTGGAATCGGATCCCGACCCGCTGTTGCTCTCGGCCATGGCAAACGGCACGCTGGCCAAAACGCACACGGCGAGAAGCGCGAATAGTAATTTTCGCATTTGAAATCTCCTCCTAGGGGTGGGGTAAAGTAAATGCAAAAATCGAGGGACCCGACCAATAAAAGGGTTTATGATTTGCAAAACGAACCAGAGAGCGTCGGAAAATGCGTCGATCGCCGAATTATTTTTTGCGGGCGTAATGCGTGTTGAGGCGCCCGAGAACGTTTTCGATGTGGGTGAGTGTTTGCTCGGTGGGCTGGCGAACGCCGTGCCGAAACGCATCAAGCAAATCGTTTCGAGCGCCCGTGGGGCTTTGATTGAGGGCATAGCGCTGGTTCTGGCGCACGATCAGGCCCATTTCGATGAAGCGATTGAGATGGTAGCGCAAGAGTTTTTCGCTGATCCGGACTTTGGCCTCGCGTTTGAGATGATCCGCGAGTTCCGCGGTCGTGGGCGATTGCTTTTTTCCCGCAAGAAAAAAAAGCAAAGCGTCCAGAACCGAAACAAGCGTCGTGCGCGATTCGTTTTCGGACAAAACGCCGAGTGCCAGCGCAAGCCAGCGCAATTGCGCGCTCTTGGTCAGCGAAACCTCGGGCGGAAAATCCATTTGGCGCAAGGTGATCGAACGACGCACCAGCGCGCTTTCAGGATGCTGAACCCGCTTCATGGACGAAACAAAGTTTTTCCCTTTATAAAATAGTTTGGACGGCGTCGTGTGCGCAGTTCCGCTATCTTTTTTAAGGCGCGTTGCGTTAGGGATACCTATAGTAACCAGAAACCATCACACAGGGGACGAGAAAATGTTGGCGCTTAAAACCGAGTATCATCCGTTTCGACTCAAACTCAAGGACCACCGGCCGGTCCAGTTGTATGTCGAAGTCAGCAACAACCACCAAAAGGCCAAAATGGTCAGTTTGGAGGTCATGCTCGAAGACCAGTTGAGTTTTGAAAAAGGCGGGTTTCGCAACAAGATCATCAAGCGATGGAAAGAATTCGCGCCAGGCAAGACCTTTCGCTTCTATTTCGACATCCACCCCAAAGTAAGCACGCGAATCGGCGAGCGCGAAGTCCAGATCCGCATGACCGAACACGACTTGGCGTGGGACGTCGTCACGCGCGAATACCTGAAAAACATCCCGCTGTCCGTCATCGATTAAATAATTCGGCCGGCCGCCGCATCGGCCAAAAACCACTTTTTCATTATGCGGGTTTCAACGAACCCAAAAGCGGCCGAGACCCAAAAAGTTCGTTTTCCGCACCCGACCGCCTTTTTTAGTCAAAGCGCCTTCTCATGGCATGGAACGCGGAAACGTGGCACTTGGGACGCTGGTCCTTGTGATCGCGGCCATGGTCGTCGTCGTCGGAGGGGCAATGGTGCTTCTGCAAACCCAAACCAATCTCCTCAACGATTTAGGACGCACAAACGCGGATGCGCGAGTCGAACTCCTCAACCGACTCGAACTGTCAAACCTGAGCGCCGATCGGAACAACAACAACCCAAACGACCTATCATATTTATACATAAAAGGGCGTTGGGCGACGGGTGGAAAACCCATTCCGTGGTCCGACCTGTCGCTCGTGGTCCAAGGCGAAGGATTTTCGCGCACGCTGGGTTTCAATCCGGCGTCCGACAACTCGCATGCGGGCTGTCGGACGGGGGCTTCGGGGGCCGGCGTGTTTAGCGGATGGCAAATCGATAAGACGGCTTTGTCCGCCACGCTTTCGGAAAACGATGCCGTTGAATTGTGCGTGCGGCTCGACGAGGTGGTGGAAGCCAACGCGAAACTATTAATACGGGTTTTACCCAAAAATGGCACGCAGAGCCAAATCGAGACCCAAACCCCAAACGTGTTCGACCGGAACACGCTGGGACTGTACCCGTGAACGCCTATGGCTGAAAAAACGCAGATCGCGCGCGACATCAAGTCCGCGGTGGGCAACATCAATGCCCAGTCGATTCAGGCGATCAATGCGCAACCGACGCGACCCATTCCGACCGCACCCGCCATGGCCCCCGTCGCCGCAACGCCGCCGATTGGAAAAACTGGACAGGCCGGGCAAAATTCCGCACCGACAAACCGACAGCAAATCCCCCTTGGCACACCCACATCGGCCGCCGCACAATCTCAACCCCCCGCAGGAATCAGTGTGACCATCAACAATTCCCCCACCGCAAAAACACCGGGCACAACCCCGTCCTCGCCCGCACCCGCGGCCGCAAATGCGCCGGCTCCACCGGCCGGAGGCGGAGGCGGCGCCCTTTCAGACGACTCGGAAGCCAAGATCGCCCAAGTCAAAAAAGACATCGAAAAACTCAACACGCTTTTGACGACGTTGAAGAACAACGTGGACAAAGTCAACGAAAAAATGGAAGTGCTCGACGAAACCATTGCGAACCTCGCAAGCGTCTACGAAGTCGTGACCAACCAAATCAATCCCTTCATCGACCACAACGAATCGCAGGCCATGGGATCGCATCCTGCACCGGCCACTCCCCCCGCGCCGATGCCCGCACCGGCTCCGATTGCCGCACCGACACCCCTGCCTTCGCCATCCCACGCGGCGCCCTTGCCGCCCCCCGAAATGCATCCGGCCGCGAAGACATCGCCGGCCCAAAAACCGGAGCCTGCAAAACCGTCGGCCCGGCCCGTGCACGCGGAAACCAACGAAGACGAACCCGTGCGCGTGAACCTGCGCGACCGCGGAAAAGAATTCCTATTGTCCGAAATCGACCAGTCGGACATTCACCAAGTCCAAAACGTGCTCGAATGGCTCGCGTTTTTACTACTAAAAGTCGGACACGCGGGACTCCCGCGCATCCTCGAATACTATCGCAACGTGGGCTGGATTTCGAACGCCGTCAAGGACCAGCTCGAAGAATACGCAAAAGGGCTCGAAGTCGAGGACGAACCCAAGAACGCCAAGATCGAAGGCCTGCCCCTCTCGGACCAAAAACACTCGCTCGAACTCTTCTACAAGATCGTCGAGCACCAGGAGCGATAACATGGGCTTTGGAACCGTCGCCGCCGAACTCATCTTTTTGATCGTCATCATCATCGCGGCCGTCATGATCGCGGGAGTGTTCAAGACCAGCGTCGACAATTTCAGCAACGCGAGTTCCGGAGCAACGAAACGCAGCAACGAACGGCTCTCGACCGAAATCACGATCACCGCCGTCTCCGCCACGCCGACCGACGTCAACGTGAGCCTGCGAAACATCGGTGAGACCACGCTGGATGTGAACCTCACGCACGCGCTCATCGACGGCACGTTTTATGCGTCCACCAAATCCATCGAATCCGCAACCGACATCAAGAACGTGGGGTTGTGGGACTCCGACGAACGACTGCTTGTGCAAATCCACAGCCTGTCGCTGACCCCGAACCAGACGTACGAGATAAAAATCGAGACGCAAAACGGCGTCACGGCCACCCAGCGATTCGTGCCGGAGAGCTGATCGCGTGCCCTCGGCCAACTACCTCAATTTTTCGATTCGGCGCGACGACCTCGGGCGAAAACTCGGGAGCGCCCTCACGCGCGGCTCGCTCACCATCGTACAGGGATCGGAGGGGGCGGGAAAAAGCGTGTTTGCCGAACGCGTGGCTTACGGCATGCTCTCGAACAACGTGCGCGTGAGCTACGTGTCCACCGATTATTCAACGCGCGACTACATCAAGATCATGAACAGTCTCGACTACGGGGTCGTCAAGTACCTGCTGAACAAGCAGCTGCTGTTTATTCCCGTGTTCCCGACGACCGCCAAGATCTCGCCCAAAGACAATCTTCTCGACCGCCTACTGCATTCAAAAGAACTCTTCGACAACGACATCGTGATCGTCGACAGCCTCAACCGCATTGTCTCGGCGAAAAAAATGTCGGAAAACGACTTGTTCGACTTCGTGTCGTTTGTCAAGCGGTTGGCCGGAATCGAAAAAAGCCTCTTGGTCACGTTTGATCCGCTGGGATTTCCGCCGCAATTGAAAGAAATGCTGGAGGAAATCGCCGACAACTTCGTGGTCCTCGATGTCAAAAGCGTGCAGGGCGACCTCAAAAACGTGGCCATGGTCAAGCGCTGGACCAAAAGCGAAGTCGAAGTCACAAAAGTCATTTCCTACCGCGTGGAACCCAAAATCGGCCTCATCATCGACATCTCAAGCTTCAGCGGATAACCGCACAAACCCTGCGGAGCGCTGGACAAAAAAAAGACGGGTTTGAAAAAAACCGCACCGCTCCGAAATCAAAACGACCCGTGTGGGGTCGCGAACGGGTTTCAAACGCGTGGAGCGGCGCCTGAATCCAAAAGCCTAAAAAGGCGGGATTGCGTTGTAGTTGAGACGGCCCCGCAAGGCGGCCGCAGGCGAATTCGGTTGAGAACATGCAGGCGCGCGGACAGATCGGCAAATGGGTCGTGTTTACGTTTTTGGCGATCGTGGCGTTGGGCATCGGGGGCGTGATCTTCATTGCAAACAACCCGCAGAATTACGACTCGCCCGACCCGCCGGTGTTTGCGACCCAGACCTCGACCGGACAGTTTGCGGATGGAAACAACGAGTATTTCGACCTCGTGCACGTTTGGGTTCTTGTGAAAAGCAACGGACACAGCGAAATCGACCTCAACACGATCCGAACCGAGTTCTGGATCAACCGAGAACCCGCGCCAGCGCACGCCGTCACAATAACGAAACTCAACAACATCACGCGAAAAGAGGCCGCCACATTGCGTCCGCGCGAAGTCTTCCAACTTGAGTTCGATGTTGTGCCTGGAACCGTGCGCCCGCTGGACCTTATTGAAATCTATTTTGCGGACAAGAACCGGCGCGCGGCCGCCGACACCCTCCTCAAGGTTCCGCAAACCAAGGAAAAATTCGAAAAACTGTTCAACTAGAAAACGCAGGGGACAAAAAAGCCCGAATCGTGCGGCATCGCCCGAAAACCGCTCAAATCGGGCCATAACCCAAACATAGCCGAACCGGTACGTCGGTCCGGCGACAGGGTTTAATAGAACAACTTCGTTATTCTGCCGGAACAGGCTATGGCGCGCATGAAGGCCGACGAAGTGGCCAAGGCACTCGAGGAATACCCGCATTTGCGCGAGCGCGTGGAAAACGTCCGAAAGACCGACGGCGAACCCGAATTCATGAAAACCATCGGCAACGACGAGGCCGCGCTCAAAGAAGTCAACCTCATCTATCCGATCGAGGGACCCGTGTTTGCGCACATTCTCACGGACAAGGCCACCCGCGTGCAAAAATACTATTTGATCGAACCGCGTCCGACCGCCGAGCAGAAAAAAAAACTACAGGCGCTCATGGACGCGATCACCAAAAAAACCCCCGAGTTTTTTTCCGAAACCAAAAACCGGCTGGACAACATTACGGAAATCACCAAAAAAGTCGTCACCGACAAACCCCCGTCCGCGGGACCGCTTGCCAAAA
>JAANMU010000916.1_pt1 | contig 30754 bp, 22 predicted proteins | sample 7279701 | NCBI WGS metagenome assembly JAANMU01 (sample SAMN14094539, study PRJNA606508) | bioreactor metagenome | isolation source: A lab-scale SPAN reactor treating ammonium-rich wastewater day 57 | place: Ireland: Galway | collected 2017-03-13
CAGGTCGGCGTAGGCCTGGCGGTTGATCAGCGCGATCGTGCGCCGCGCGCCCATGCGCTTGGCGAGCATGCACGACATGATGTTGTTCTCGTCGTCGGAAGTGAGCGCGACGAACAGGTCCATCTCCGCCACCGCCTCGTCGGCGAGCAGGTCCTCGTCGGTGGAGTCGCCGTTGAGCACCAGCGTGGACGACGGCAGCTGCGTGGACAGGTAGTTGCAGCGCGCACGGCTCGTCTCGATCACTTTCACCTGGTACTGCGAGCCCAGCGCGCGCGCCAGCCGCAGGCCGATGTTGCCCCCGCCGGCGATCATCACGCGGCGCACCGGCTTGTCCATGCGCCGCAGGTCCGACAGCGCGGTGCGCACGTGCTCGGTGGCCGCGAGCAGGAACACCTCGTCGCCGGGCTCGATCATGGTGTCGCCGTCGGGGCGGATCGAGCGGTCGTTGCGGAACATCGCCACGATGCGCATGTCCACGTTCGGGTGCTCGGCGCGCAGGTCGCGGATCTGGCGCCCCACCAGCGGCCCGCCGGCGTACGAGCGCACGGCGATCAGCCCGGCGCGCCCGTCGGCGAATTCGAGCACCTGCAGCGCCTCGGGGAACTGGATCAGCTTGAGCACGTAGTCGGTGACCGTCTGCTCGGGGCAGATCAGGTGGTCGACGTAGAAGCCGCCGTCGCCGGTGATCTCGGGGTGGTCCTGGAACTCGGGCGCGCGGATGCGCGCGATGCGCGTGGGCACGTTGAACTGGCGCGCCGCCAGGTGACAGGCCACCAGGTTGGTTTCGTCGCGCGCGGCGGTGGCGATCAGCATGTCGGCGTCGGCCGCGCCGGCCTGCTCGAGCACCGGCGGATGCGTGCCGTTGCCGGCGACGGTGCGCAGGTCGAGCTTGTCCTGCAGTTGCGCGAGCTGCGCCACGTCGGTGTCGACGACGGTGATGTCGTTGCGCTCGGAAACGAGGCTTTCGGCGACCGACGCCCCGACCCGGCCGGCGCCGAGGATGATGATCTTCAAGAGACCTGCTTGCGATACGCGCCGCGTGACAGGTCGATGCCGAGCTGCTTGAGCTTGCGATAGAGGTGGGTGCGTTCGAGGCCGGTCTTCTCGGCCACGCGCGTCATGCTGCCGTGCTCGCGCGACAGGTGGTGCTCGAAGTAGGCGCGCTCGAAGGCATCGCGCGCCTCGCGCAGCGGCAGATCGAGCGGCAGGTCGCGCAGCGCGACGCTGGCCGCCGCCGGGTGCAGCGCCACCGGCGCCGGCGCGCCGGCGGCAAAGCCGAGCGTTGGTGCGGCGGCTTGCGCGCCGCCGGCGGTCTCGCTGCCCGGCGCCTGCGCAGGCATGCGCGCGCCGATGACGGGGATCGTGCCGACCGGGGTGCTGGCCTGGAAGCTGCCGAAGCTGCTGCGCAGGCTCGCCGGCGGCATGGACGCGCCGGACGCCGGCGCGGCGCTGCCCGGTGAGGCGCGCTGCAGGCCGGTTTCCACCGCCTTGAGGAGCTTCTGCAGGGTGATCGGCTTTTCGAGGAAGTCGAGCGCGCCGATGCGCGTGGCCTCCACCGCGGTGTCGATCGTCGCGTGGCCGGACATCATGATGACCGGCATCGTCAGCTTGCCGCCGCTGGCCCACTCCTTGAGCAGCGTCACGCCGTCGGTGTCGGGCATCCAGATGTCGAGCAGCACGAGATCGAGCGGATTGGCTTCGCGCACCTGGCGCGCCTGCTGCGCGCTCTCGGCGAGCAGCACCGTGTGACCTTCGTCTCCGAGGATCTCGGAGAGCAACTCGCGGATGCCGATTTCGTCATCCACTACGAGGATTTCCGCCATGCGTACCTGCTGATGTCTGTGATTCCGCGGGGATCAGGCGCCGATTGTCCCCGCTTTTTGCCAATTTGGTAAATAGGACCGAAATCTGCGCCCCGGCGGGCTTGCCCGAGGCGTCGGCCCAGTTGCCGACGTCGATGCGCGCGCCGTGCTCGTCGACGATCTTCTTCACGATCGCCAGGCCCAGCCCGGTGCCGCGCGGCTTGTTGGTCACGTAGGGTTCGAAGGCCCGGGCCAGCACCGACGGCGCAAATCCGCCGCCATTGTCGCTCACCCGCACGCGCACCGCCCCGGCGCCGTCGGGCAGCGCGAGCCCCTCGGTCGTGACCTCCACCTCGGGATGCTCGATGCGCTCGGTTGCCTCGACGGCGTTCTTCACCAGGTTGTGGATCAGCTGGCGCAACTGCGTGCGATCGCCCAGCACCGGCGGCAGGCCGGGCTCGAGCAGCGCACGGATGGTGAAGCGCCCGCCGGCGGCGCTGTAGAGCCGCAGCACGTCGTCGGCGAGCGCGTTCAGGTCGAGCGGGGCGAGCACCGCGGCCGGCAGCCGCGCGTAGTCGCGAAACTCGTCGACCATCACCTTGAGCGCCGAGACCTGGCTGACGATGGTCTGCGAATTCTTCGCCAGCAATTCGGCATCGGCCGCCGGCAGTTTGTCGGCGAGCTTGCGCTGCATGCGCTCGGCCGCCAGCTGGATCGGCGTGAGCGGGTTCTTGATCTCGTGCGCCAGGCGCTGCGCGACTTCGGCCCAGGCCACCGCGCGCTGCGCCGAGATCACCCCGGTGACGTCGTCGAAGACGATCACGTAGCCCACGCGCCGCTCGGGCAGGATCGAGCCGCGTGCGAGGATCGTCTGCTCGCCGCCGGCGCCGGGGGCGCCGGCCGGCGCGCGCCCGGCTTCGGCCGGCGAAGCCGCGTGCGCTGCCGCGCCCGGCTCGATCCGGGGCAGCACGAACTGGCGCTGCCAGCTGGCCGCACCGGCCGCAGCCTGTTCGTTGAACGCGCTGCGGATCTGTGCGGCCACCGCGTCGAGCCGCGGCACCTCGGCGATCGCCTTGTCGAGGTGCTCGATCAGCGACAGCCCGAGAATGCGCTCGGCGCCGGCGTTGGCGAGCGTGAGCCGGAAGTCGGAATCGAGCACCAGCACGCCGGCGGTGAGGTTGGCCAGCACGCTCTCGAGCCGCGCGTTGACGCGCTCGAGTTCGCGCTGGTTGCGCTCGACCTGCATGCGCGCGTCTTCGAGCTGGCGCGTCATCACGTTGAACGACTGGGTGAGCAGGCCGAGCTCGTCGCGCCCCGAATAGTCCTTCACCGGCCGGTAGTCGCCCTCGGCCACCGCGCGGGTGCCGGCCGCCAGCATCGACAGCGGGCCGGTGAGCCAGCCCGACAGCAGGAACGAGGCGGCCACCGCCGAAAACACGGTGAGCAGGAAGATCAGCGTCAGCGTGATGCCGAAGATGCGCTTCAGGCCGCTGCGCGCCAGCGACAGTTGCTGGAAGTCGCGCCGCCCGCGCTCGACCGCTTCGGCGTTCTCGGTCATCGCCGAGGGCACGGCCTGCGTGAGCTGCAGGTAGCGGTTGTCGTCGGGGCGTTGCGTGGCCGGGTTGATCGCCACGATCACGCGCAGCTTCAGCGCATTGGCCTCGCCCTCGACCGGCTCCACCGCGGCGAACTGGCGCGTGATACGCGCCTGGCGCAGCGCGCTCGACGAGGGCAGGTCGGGCACCAGCATGCCGAAGCGGCTGCCGCTGGTGGTGATGATGCGCCCGGTGCCCGAGGCGATCATCGCCTCCTGCGCGCCGACCTGGTCGCGCAGCCGGTTCAGCAGCGAAGGCCACTCGTACTCCGGCGCATCGGCCAGTTCGCCGGCCACGCCGCGCGCCTTCTGCATCAGGTCGGCGAGCAGCGAATCGAGCGCGGTGCGCCCGAGATTCAGGCCCGAGTCGAGCGCGCGCTCCACCGGCACGGCGAACCACGACTCGATCGAGCGGCCGATGAACTGCACCGAGACCAGGTAGATCAGCGCCACCGGGATCACCGTCATCAGCGTGAACGACACCGCCATGCGCACCATCAGCCGGGTGCCGAACAGGCCGCGCCGATAGCGCAGCACCAGCCGGCGCAGCAATTCGAGCACCAGCACGAACAGCGCCACCGCCAGCCCGACGGTGAGCCACAGCAGCATCGGGTACTGGCTCTCGAACAGCTCGGTGTTCGCGCTCGCCACCGCCAGCAGCAGCAGCAGGATCACCGCCAGCACCACCGAGCCGATCAGCGCAACGCGCAGCAGGCGCCCTACTGCGCGTTTGTCGGCATCGGCGGCGTGAACGTAAAACGCTTCCATTCGGACGGTGGGTTCCAGTCCCGATTGGTGATCGCGTTGACCTGGAACGGCTTGGGCAGCTGCGAGGTGTCGAGTCGCAAGCGTACCTGAGCCTCGTACTCGGTCCCGGGAGCGAGGCGCGAGGCGTCGACCACGCGCCAGTTACGGATTCCGGCCATCGCGCGCGTGGCCGCATCCAGCGAGTCGAACACCTGCGTCAGCCCGTCGAAACCGAGCCGGTACTGGCGCGTGAGCGCGTGATAGGCGAGGCGGTAGACGATCGAGCGTTCGGCCACGCGCTGGTCGGTCCACCACCAGCGCGGGCGGATCAGTTCGAACTCGAGCACGAAGTACAGCGGCACCCCGCGGCGCACCGCGTCTTCGAACGACCGGGTGAGCGGCACGTCGAACTCGGCCGACAGCATCCAGCTGTCGCCTCCGGCATCGAGTTCGAGCCTGGGCTGCGCGGACGATTCAGCCGGCGCGGCGGCCCTCGCTGCCGGCATCTGCCCCCACAGCGTGGCCACCAGCGCCAGCGCCAGGGCGAGGCGGGCGATCAAGGGCGTTTTTCCAGCAGCGCGTAGAAGAATCCGTCGTGGTTGCGCGTGGCCGTCGCGACCGGCAGCAATTGCGAAACCGGCTCGACAGCGCCCGCATCGAAGGGCCAGAACAAGGCCAGTCGCCTTGCGTTATGCCGTGAAGCGAGAAAGTGATCGACCACTGACTCACCTTCTGCCCGAAATACCGAGCAGGTGGCAAAAAGCAATTTACCACCCGTCCGGAGCAGGGGCCAAAGCGCCGCGAGGATTTCCGCCTGCTGGCCCGAAAGTGTCGCGAGATCGCTACGACGACGCAGCCAGCGGACGTCGGGGTGGCGGCGCACGATCCCCGAGGCGGTGCACGGCGCATCGACGAGAATGCGGTCGAAGGGCTCGCCGTCCCACCAGTCGGCCGGGCGGCGCGCATCGCCGGCGAGAACGTGGGGCGGTGCAGCGACGCCGCCGAGCCGCGCCTGGACCGGCTCCCCGATGCCGGGCCGGTCCAGGCCGAGCCGGGCGAGGTTTTCGCGTACCCGGCGCAGGCGCGACTCGCCGACATCGAGCGCGGTGACGTGGCAGTCGGCCAGTTCGAGCAGGTGGGTGGTCTTGCCGCCCGGCGCGGCGCAGGCGTCGAGCACGCGCTCGCCGGGCTGCGGATCGAGCAGCGGCGCGGCCAGTTGCGCACCGGCGTCCTGCACCGTGACCAGGCCCTCGCCCCAGCCGGGCAGCGCCTCGACCGCGCAGGGTTCGTCGAGCAGCACCGCCTGCGGGCCGATGCGGCGCGCGCCGTGCCCGGCCGCAGCCAGTTGCGCGAGGTAGCCGTCGATGCCGGCGCGGCGCCGGTTCACCCGCAGCGTCATCGGCGGCGGCGCGTTGCCCGCTTCGAGGATCGCCCGCCAGGCCTGCGGCTGTTCGGCGCGCAGCTGCGCGATCCACCAGTGCGGAGAGTTCCAGCGCGCCTCGTCCTTGCGGCGCGCCGCCGCGAGCAGCGGCTCGCGCTCGCGCACGAAGCGGCGCAGCGTGGCGTTGAGAAAACCGGCCACCGCGGCGCCGCCGGGCATGAGTCGCGCCGCCGCGACCGCCTGGTCCACGATCACCGCCTCGGCGCGCAGCGGCACGAGCAATTGCGCCAGCGCCACCCATTGCAGTGCGGCCAGCGGCGGCGGCGGCGAGCGGCTCGCGAGCAGCCGCGCGAGCTCGCGCACCAGGCCGAGCTGGCGGCAGGTGTCGTAGGCGATGTCGCGGATCGCGGCGTGCGAGGCCGCTTCGAGCGCGCGGCCGCCGATGGCGGCATCGAGCGCCGGCGGCAGCGAGCGCCCGGCTGCCAGCGCGGCGATCGCCTGCGCGGCGCAGGCGATCTCGCGCGACAGCGGCGCGCGCGCGCCCAAGCTCAGGCGCGCGCGCCGGCCATCGCGAGCAGCCGCTGCACGCGCTCCTCGGTGGACGGATGCGTAGAGAAGAGTCCGCGCAGACCACCGCCCGACAGCGGGTTCATGATCATCATCTGCGCGGTTTCGGGATGCCGCTCGGCGGCCTCGAGCGGGATGCCCTGCGCGTAGCGATGGATCTTGTCGAGCGCCGAGGCGAGCGCGCGCGGATCGCCGGAGATCTCGGCGCCGCCACGGTCGGCCTCGAACTCGCGGGCGCGCGAGATCGCCATCTGGATCAGCATCGCCGCCAGCGGCGCGAGCAGCGCCACCGCAATCGTGGCGACCGGGTTGGCCGGGCGGCCGTTGTCGTCGCGCCCGCCGAAGAACATCGCGAAGTTGGCCAGCGCCGAGATCGCGCCGGCCATCGTCGCCGAGATCGTCGAGATCAGGATGTCGCGGTGCTTCACGTGCGTGAGCTCGTGCGCCATCACGCCGCGCAGCTCGCGCTCGCTCAAGACGCGCAGGATGCCGGTGGTGGCCGCCACCGCCGCGTGCTCGGGGTTGCGGCCGGTGGCGAAGGCGTTGGGCGCGTCTTCCTCGATCAGGTAGACACGCGGCATCGGCAGCCCGGCACGCCCGGCCAGTTCCTGGACCATGCGGTAGAACTGCGGCGCGCTGGTTTCGTCGACCTCCTTCGCGTTGTACATGCGCAGGACCATCTTGTCGGAGAACCAGTAGGCGAAGAAATTGCCGAGCGCGCCGAACGCCAGCGCCATCAGCATGCCCTGGCGTCCGCCGATGGCCGTGCCCACGACGCCGAACAGCGCCATGATTCCCGCCATCAGGATCGCGGTCTTCATCCAGTTGAACATTCGTTCGTGCTCCTCGTGCGTGTCCGCAGGACAACAGTGTGCCGGATATCGGGGCGATCGCCCCGTGCTGCAAGGGCGCCTGGCGGGGCGCCCGCGCCGCGCCGCGGCAGGCGCCGCGCCGGGGCAGGCGCTACGTCGCAGCCGGCAGCACGAACCTTTCGCCGGGCTCGACCGGACAGCCGCGCAGGAAGTCGGCCGCCGGCAAGCGGCGGCCACCGGGGCGCTGCAGTTCGCACAACTCGACGACCCCGTCGCCGCAGGCGACCAGCAGGCGTGCGGGCGCGGCAAGCAGCACCGTGCCCGGGTGCACGGCCGCGGCCAAGGGGGTTGCCTGCGGCGCGTCGGGTTCCGGCACGGCTGCTCCCGGCACGGCCGAACCCACGGCATCGGGCAGCGCCGGCCGCGCCGACCAGACCTTGATCGGCGCACCGGGCATGCGCTCGAGCACGGCGGTGGCGCCGGGCACCGGATCGAAGGCGCGCACCCGATCGACGATGCGCCGCGCCGGCTGCGTCCAGTCGATCAGCGCGTCGGCGCGCGTGAGCCTGTGGGCGTAGGTGACGCCCTCGGCGGGCTGCGCCTGCCGGCGCAGCGTAGCGTCGCGCAGCCGCGCGAGCGCAGCGACGATGGTGCGCGCCCCGAGGTCGGCGAGCCGGTCGTGCAGGCTGCCGCCGGTGTCGCTCGCGCGGATCGGCTCGCGCTCGGCGAGCAGCATCGGGCCGGTGTCGAGCCCCTCGTCCATCTGCATGATCGTGATGCCGGTGTGCGTGTCGCCGGCCTCGATCGCGCGCTCGATCGGCGCCGCGCCGCGCCAGCGCGGCAGCAGCGAGGCGTGGATGTTCAGGCAACCGTGACGCGGCATCGCCAGCACCTCGGCGGGCAGCATCAGCCCATAGGCGGCCACGACCATCACGTCGATGTCGAGCGCGCGCAGCCGTGCCTGCAGGGCCGCATCGCGCAGGCTGCGCGGTTGCGCGAGCGCGAAGCCGCGCGCGCGCGCCAGCTGCTTGACGGGACTCTCGTGCAGCGCGCGCCCGCGCCCCGCGGGCTTGTCGGCACGCGTGAGCACCAGCACGATGTCATGGCCGGCCGCAGCGAGCGCAGCGAGCGCCGTGGCGGCAAAGACCGGCGTTCCGGCAAAGACGATGCGCAGCCCGTGCGACGACTTCATTCGCGACGGCCTCGGGGCATCGGGCGTGCGCCCGCCGTCAGGCCACCGCGCGCTCGGCCTTCAGCAGGCGGGTCTTGATGCGCGACTGCTTGAGCCGCGACAGGTATTGCACGAAGACGCGACCGTTCAGGTGGTCGATTTCGTGCTGCACGCACACCGCGAGCAGGCCGTCGGCCTGCAAGGTGAACGACTGGCCGTTTTCGTCGAGCGCGCGCACCGTGACGCGATCGGGCCGCTCGACTTCGTCGTAGATGCCGGGCACCGACAGGCAGCCTTCTTCGTGGACCTTGGTGTCGGCGCTGCGCTCGACGATCTCGGGGTCGATGAACACGCGCAGCTGGTCGCGCGTCTCGGAGACGTCGATGACGATCACCCGCAGGTGCACGTCCACCTGCGTGGCGGCCAGGCCGATGCCGGGCGCCGCGTACATGGTCTCGGCCATGTCGCGCACCAGTTGGCGGATGCGCCCGTCGACCTGGCCAACGGGCTCGGCCACGCGATGCAGGCGTGCGTCGGGATAGCGGAGAATGTTCAATACGGCCATCGGGGTATAGCTACCGTCCGTAGGGTCGCGCCGACAAGCTTGCTTGCGGCCACCAGGCATCGGCGGCAGAATCCGGAGCGTCTTGCAGGGCTTTTCCCAGATGGGGCCGGGTTCGCCCGGATCAAGCCACCGGATAACCCAACGGCCGACCGGCGCACTCGATGAAAAAGTTTAGCACGCAGATTTTCGCGCTTGCCGTGGCGCTGGCCGCAACGCTGGGCGCGGTCGCGATGGCGCAACCGACGCCACCGCTGGAAATCGCCAGGGATGCGCCCGAGCGCTACATCGTGGTCAAGGGCGACACGCTGTGGGACATCTCGGGCCGCTTCCTGCAAAAGCCCTGGCGCTGGCCCGAGATCTGGCAACTCAATCGCGACGCGATCAAGGACCCGCACTGGATCTATCCGGGCGACGTGGTGTGGCTCGACCGCAGCGGCGATACGCCGCGCCTGCGGCTCGGCCGCAAGGTGGGCGGCGGCAGCAGCGCCGATGCCGCCGGCGGCGCCGGGCTGCCGTCCGAGCGGCTGCAGCCGCGGGTGCGCGCGCAGGCGCTCGAGCGCGAAGCGATCCCCACCATCAGCTCGACCGACATCGAGGCGTTCCTGAACCGCCCGCTGATCGTCGACGAGGCCGGCCTGAAGAGCCATCCGCGCATCGTCGGCACGCAGGAGGGCCGCGTCAGCCTGAGCCGCGGCGAACTCGCGTACGTGCGCGGCATCGGCGACGCGGCGACCGCCGACTGGCACATCTACCGCTCGGCCAGGCCGCTGCTCGATCCCGACACGCGCAAGCCGATCGCCTGGGAAGCGATGTTCGTCGGCTCGGCGAAGCTCGAACGCGCCGGCGATCCGGCCACGCTGCGCATCGTCGCCAGCAACGAAGAGATCGGCGTGGGCGACCGGCTGATGCCGGCCGAGCGCGCGCTGCCGATCAACTACGCGCCGCGCCCGCCCGAAGCGCAGGTGGGCGGACGCATCGTGTCGGTGTATCGCGGCGTCAGCCAGGTTGGCCGCAACAGCGTGGTCGCGCTCAACGTCGGCAAGACCGCCGGCCTCGAAGTGGGCAACGTGCTCGCGATCCAGCATCGCGGCCGCACGGTCACCGACCGCGAAGCCACCCGACCCGAACAGGTCAGACTTCCGGACGAGTCGGTCGGTCATCTTCTGGTTTTCCGTGTCTTCGATAAGATCGCATACGGTCTGGTGATGGATGCGTCGCAGCCCATCGCGGTGGGCGACGCCGTCTCGAATCCGTAGCAGCGATCCCGCATGCCCCTGTCCGCCGAGGCGCGCGAAGAGCGCGCCGTCTGGCTTCGTCTCGTCCTCACACCGGGCCTCGGCCCGGCCGCCGCACGCCGCCTGCTCGAGGCGTTCGGGCTGCCCGAAGACATCTTCGCCGCCGGGCGCACAAAGCTGGCGGCGGCGCTCGATGGCGCGCGCGCACAGGCGCTGCTCGAGCACGACGCCGCGCGCCAGGCGCAGGTCGAAGCGTCGCTGCGCTGGGCCGAAGACGAGCGCCACCACCTCGTCACGCTCGCCGATCCGCGCTATCCGGCGCGGCTGCTGGGCATCGGCGATCCGCCGCCGGTGCTGTTCGTGCTCGGCGACCCCGACGCGCTGTCGCGGCCGACGATCGCGATCGTCGGCAGCCGGCAGGCCACCCGTGCCGGACTGGACCACGCCCACGCCTTCGCCCGCGCGCTCGCCGACGCCGGCCTGCAGGTCTGCAGCGGGCTGGCCCGGGGCATCGACGCGGCCGCGCATCGCGGCGCGCTGGCCGGCCGCGCCGGCACCGTCGCGGTGGTGGGCACCGGCATCGACCGCGTCTATCCGGCCGGTCACGCGGCGCTGGCCGACGCGATCGCCACACGCGGCGCGGTGCTCTCCGAGCTGCCGCTGGGCACGCAGGTGCAGCGCGCCAACTTTCCGCGACGCAACCGGCTGATCGCCGGCCTGTCGCTCGGCGTACTGGTGGTCGAGGCGGCGCGCCAGTCGGGCTCGCTGATCACCGCGCGACAGGCCGCGGAGTTCGGACGCGAAGTGATGGCGATCCCGGGCTCGATCCACTCCCCGGTGTCCAAGGGCTGCCACCAGCTGATTCGCGAGGGGGCGAAGCTGGTCGAATCGGCCGAGGACGTGCTGGTGGAACTGCGGGCGCAGATGCCCGCGGCGGCGCCCACGGTCGCACGCACGGCACCGCCGGATTCGTCCGCGCCCGGCGCACCGGGCACGCCCAGCCCCGCTGCCGCGTTGCTGTTGCGGGCGCTCGGATGGGAGCCGGCCGACCCCGATACGCTGGCCGAACGCACCGGCCAGCCGATCGGCGCGGTCGCTGCCCACCTGCTCGAACTGGAACTGGCGGGGCTCGCCGAGCGCTGGGTCGACGGTCGCTACGTGCGCGCGGGTCGCTGAAGCGCGTTTTCAGCCGGGCTGGCCGCCGCAATCCCGCGACCTGGCCGCGCACCCGGACCATCCGGTCGAGACTCTTCGTCGTGCTCCCGGCTTGCTTCCGGTCGCGCGCGCCACTTATGATTGGCGCCCTTTCGAGTGGCGCCACCCCCCCTTGCGCCGCCCATGCGGCCCGTCCCGGGAGACCCAGTGAGCAAGGCCCTGATCATTGCCGAGAAACCGTCCGTGGCGGCCGACATCGCGCGCGCGCTCGGCGGCTTCACCCGGCAGGGCGACTATTTCGAGAGCGACGACTACGTCCTGTCGTCCGCGATCGGCCATCTGGTGGAGATCGCCGCCCCCGAGCAGTACGAAGTCAAGCGCGGCAAGTGGTCGTTCGCCCACCTGCCGGTGATCCCGCCGCACTTCGACCTGCAGCCGATCGCGCGCAGCGAAGACCGCCTGAAGCTGCTCACGCGCCTGATCAGGCGCAAGGACGTCGGACGCCTGGTCAACGCCTGCGACGCGGGCCGCGAAGGCGAACTGATCTTCCGGCTCATCACCCAGTACGCCAAGGCACGCCAACCGGTGCAGCGGCTGTGGCTGCAGTCGATGACGCCAGCGGCCATCCGCGAGGGTTTCGCCCGGCTGCGCGACGACGCGCAGATGCGCCCGCTGGCCGATGCCGCGCGCAGCCGCTCCGAGGCCGACTGGCTGGTGGGCATCAACGGCACGCGCGCCATGACCGCGTTCAACTCGCGCGACGGCGGCTTCTACAAGACCACGGTCGGGCGCGTGCAGACGCCCACGCTGGCGATCGTGGTCGAACGCCAGGAACGCATCAAGCGGTTCGTACCCCGGGATTACTTTGAAGTCCGGGCAACGTTCTCAGCCGAAGCGGGCACTTACGACGGGCGGTGGTTCGATCCAGCCTTCAAGCGCTCGGACAGCGAACCCGACGGGCGCGCCGAGCGACTGTGGCAACGCGAGCGCGCCGCGGCCATCGTCGATCGCTGCCGCGATCGGCCCGGGCGCGCCAGCGAGGAATCGCGGCCCAGTTCGCAGCTGTCGCCGGCGCTGTTCGACCTCACGAGTCTGCAGCGCGAGGCGAACTCGCGCTTCGGCTTTTCGGCGCGCACCACGCTGTCGATCGCCCAGGCGCTCTACGAGCGGCACAAGGTGCTCACCTATCCGCGCACCGATTCGCGCGCGCTGCCCGAAGACTACCTGCCCACCGTCCGGCAGACGCTGGACACGCTGAAGGACAGCCGCCCCTACGGCGCCTTCGCGCAACAGATCCTCGGCAGCGACTGGGTGCGGCCGAACAAGCGGGTGTTCGACAACTCGAAGGTGTCGGATCACTTCGCGATCATCCCGACGCTGCAGACCCCGAAAGGACACGGCCTCTCGGAGGCCGAACAGAGAATCTACGACCTGGTGGTGCGGCGCTTCCTGTCGGTGTTCTTCCCGGCGGCCGAGTACCTGGTGACCACGCGCATCACCGTGGTCGAGGGCGAGTCGTTCAAGACCGAAGGCAAGGTGCTGGTCAACCCCGGCTGGCTGGCGATCTATGGCCGCGAAGGCGTCAGCGACGCCACGCTGGTTCCGATCAAACCCGATGAGCGTGTGCTTACTCGCGAGATCGAGCTTCAGGCGCTTGCCACCAAGCCGCCGGCGCGCTACACCGAGGCGACGCTGCTGGCGGCCATGGAGGGTGCCGGCAAGCTGATCGACGACGACGAACTGCGCGAAGCGATGGCCGAGAAGGGGCTGGGTACGCCGGCCACGCGCGCCGCGATCATCGAAGGACTGATCGCCGAGAACTACCTGGTGCGCGAGGGCCGCGAACTGGCACCCACCACCAAGGCGTTCCAGCTGCTCACGCTGCTGCGCGGCCTGGATGTGACGGAGTTGACGGCTCCCGAACTCACCGGCGAATGGGAATACAAGCTCGCGCAGATCGAGCGCGGCCGGCTCGGGCGCGAGGCGTTCATGCACGAGATCGCCGCGATGACCCGGCAGATCGTCGAGCGCGCCCGGAACTACCAGCTCGACAGCGTTCCCGGCGACTACGCGACACTGGCCGCGCCGTGCCCGAAGTGCGGCGGCGTGGTCCAGGAGAACTACCGGCGCTTTGCCTGCACGAAGTGCGACTTCTCGATCACGCGGACACCCGGCGCGCGCCAGCTCGAGGTGGCCGAGGCCGAGCAATTGCTGCGCGAAGGCACGATCGGGCCGCTGCAGGGCTTTCGCAGCCGACTCGGGCGACCGTTCGCCGCCATCCTGAAGCTCTCCCCCGAGCACAAGCTCGAGTTCGATTTCGGACAGTCGGGCGCCGAAGACGGCGGCGAGCCCGTCGATTTCGGCGACCAGGCGCCGCTGGGCGCCTGCCCGAAGTGCGGCGCCGGCGTCTACGAGCACGGCATGAGCTACGTCTGCGAGAACTCGGTCGGCGCCTCGCGCGGTTGCGACTTCCGCAGCGGCAAGATCATCCTGCAGCAGGAAGTGACGCGCGAGCAGATGAGCAAGCTGCTGGCCGAGGGCCGCACCGATCTGCTGCAGGGCTTCGTGTCCGCGCGCACCCGGCGCGGCTTCAAGGCGTTCCTGGTGCGCGGCGCCGACGGCAAGATCGGCTTCGAGTTCGCGCCACGCCCGGCACGTGCCGGCAGGCCCGCCGCAGCGACGACAGCGACGGCCGCAACCCCGGTCGTGCAGGACGTCGTCGCCGCACGGCCGCGTCCCGCCGTGAAGAAGACGGCATCGAGGAGGGCGGCACCGAAAGCGGGTGCGCCGGCGAAGGCCGTGGCAAAGAAGGCGGCACCGAAAGCGGGTGCGCCGGCGAAGGCGGTGGCAAAGAAGGCTGCGCCGAAGCGGGCTGCATCGACGAAGGCCGGCGCCGGCAAGCGCGTCGCCGCGAAGACCGGCGCCACTCGCGGCGCCCGAACCTCGAAGACCTGAGTGCCGGCGGCCGCTTCGTCATGCCGGCGCTGCCGGCGCTCCCGGCGCGCGAGGATGCGATACTGCACGATCCATCGGACCACCCGATTCACGCCGCACGGGTTCCGACCCCACCCAGGAGTCCTTCGTTGGCCTACGTCGTCGCTGCCCCCGAAATCGTATCGCTGCCGGTGGCGGGCAGTGCCGACCGCTTCCCCGTGCGCCGCGTCTTTTGCGTCGGACGCAACTACGAGGCGCACGCGAAGGAGATGGGTTTCAACGGACGCGAGCCGCCGTTCTTCTTCCTGAAGCCGGCGCAGTCGGTCGTTCCGGTGCCGGCCGGCACCGTCGGCGAGATCGCCTATCCGCCGCTCACGAAAGACCTGCACCACGAAATCGAACTGGTGGTGGCCATCGGCAATGGCGGACGCGACATCGCCGTCGCCGATGCGGCGAAGCACATCTACGGCTACGCGATCGGCCTCGACATGACGCGGCGCGACCTGCAGGGCGAGATGAAGAAACAGGGCCGGCCGTGGTGCATCGGCAAGGCCTTCGACCAGGCCGCGCCGATCGGCCCGGTGACGCCGATCGCGCAATGCGGCGAAATCACGAAGGGTGCGATCTCGCTCGCGGTCAACGGCGCGCCGCGCCAGGCGAGCGACGTGTCGATGCTGATCTGGAGCGTCAACGAGGTGATCGCGCACCTGTCGGCGGCCTGGGCGCTCGCACCCGGCGATCTCGTCATGACCGGTACGCCCGAAGGCGTGGCCGCGGTGGTGCGCGGCGACCGCATGCACGGCGAGATCGCCGGGCTGGGTGCGCTCGACGTCGTCGTGCGCTGAACCCGGCCGACCACCGGTGCGGCGCAGCACACGGGCCGGCGGCGGCACCGAAGCGCCGCCGTACAACGCCGCACGGCGGCGCACACCACCCTTTGCGCGCGGCAACGGTATTCTTGCCGCCATGGTGTACATGCATCCCGCATCCGTGGCGGTCGACTGGGTGTTCGGCTACGGCTCGCTGATCTGGAATCCCGAAATCGACTACGAGCGCGTCGAAGTCGCGCGCGTGCACGGCTATCACCGGGCGTTTTGCATCCGCTCGACGCGCTACCGCGGGACACCGGCACAGCCCGGCCTGGTGCTCGGCCTGGACCGCGGCGGCAGTTGCGTCGGCGTCGCCTACCGTCTCACCGCGGCGCGCCGCGCCGATGCGATCCACCGCCTCTACGAGCGCGAGATCCCGGACTGGACCGAGCGCGTCTACCTTCCGGTGGTGGTCGAGGCGCGCCTGCCCTGCGGCACGCGCGTGGATGCGCTCACCTTCGCCGCCGATCGCGAACAGCCCACCTACCAACGGCTCGACGACGACGAAATCCTCGATCGGCTCGGGTGCTGCGCGGGCCAGCGCGGCGCCAATCGCGACTACGCGATCAACACCTGGCGCGCACTCGAGTCACGTGGCGTACGCGATGCGCGCCTCGAGCGCATCGCCCGGCGGCTGCTGGCCGCCGAATGTCGCGAGCGCGAAACCGTCGCCGCCTGAGCAGCGCCGTCAGGCCGACAGCGCGCGGTCGGCCGCGTGCAGCCGCGAGTTCGCCGGCACGCCGGCCATCAGGAACTCCATCTGATCGGCGAGGATGCGCCGGTTGCGCAGGATGAAGGCCTCGTGCAGGCTGGGTACGTACGGCACGTAGAGCAGCGGCATGCGCGCCTGCTCGGGCGTGCGATCGCCCTTGCGCAGGTTGCAGGGCTTGCAGGCGCTGACCAGGTTGGTCCAGCTGTCGCGCCCGCCGCGGCTTTGCGGTTGCACGTGCTCGGCGGTGAGTTCGGAGGCGCGATGACGCGTGCCGCAGTACGCGCAGACGAAACGATCGCGCGCGAACAGCATCTCGCGGCTGAGCGCCGGCGTGTGCTCGAAGCGCGCGCGCCGTGACGCATCGCCGCGCACCGCAACGATCGAGCGAAACGTGAGCGACGAGCGCTCACCCGTGGCGCGGCAGATCCCGCCGTGCAACGTGAACGCGTGGTCGCCCAGATCCCAGGCCACCTGGCGCTTGTAGTAGTAGCCGACGGCCTCCTCGAAGCCGATCCAGCGGCGCGGCGTGCCGCCGGCATCGAGCGCGAGGATGCTCACCGACAATGGCTGCGGCCACACGAGAGACTCCCGAAAGCATTGGCCTTGTGGTATGATTGCAACATCATCGCACAAGCGATGACGCTCCCTCAACAAAGGTGTCCCCATGTCAATCCGCGCCCTCTTGCGCGGAGGCAACGCAAGGCACCTGGTCGATACGATCTTCCTTGCGTTCCCCCGCCTGCGTACCCGCGAAACGCGGGACCAACTTCTGTTCGCGCTGCTGAAGACCGCCGCCCCGATCGGGCTGGTGGTGGCCCTGCTGCTGGCAGCCGGCCCCGAACCCGGCCACCTGCTGGCCGCAGCTTCGGTGCCTTGACCGGAAGTGTCTGCGACCGGCGGCAGCGCGCCGCCGGCCGGCGTGTGGGCGCCCCGACCCGGGTGCCTGCGATAATCGCCGTGTCGTTGCCCGCAGCACCAGCGCAGGAGTGCAGGTCATGGTTCACCGCAGCCGTCTCGTCCCGATCACCACCGCGCTGTTCGCAGCCGCCCTGCTGGCCGGCTGTGCTGCCCCGTCGACGTCGGGCCACACCTACACCTCCGGCGAGGCGCGCCGGCCGATGCAGGTGCAGATGGGCGTCATCCAGGCAATCCGCGAGGTTCGCCTGGAGCGCGAGCATCAAACCGGCGCCGGCACCGCGGCCGGCGCCGTCGTCGGTGGAGTCGCCGGATCGAACGTCGGCCGCGGTCGTGGTGCGATCGTCGGTTCGGTGCTCGGCGCCGTGGCCGGCGGCGTGGTCGGCAGCCACGCCGAGCAGTCACTCAGCAATCGCACGGCACTGGAACTCACGGTACGCACCGATGCCGGCCGCATCTTCGCGGTCGTCCAGGAAGCGGATGGCGAGACGTTCTCGCCGGGCCAGCGGGTGCGCATCCTCACCGATCCGGTGCGCGGCACGACGCGCATCTCGCAGTGAAGATGACGGCACTGGGCTAACATCGCGTTCCCGCGTTACCGATCCCCGATGGCACCATGATCGACACCACCCTCGAGCGCTTCAAGGCCGACGTCATCGACGCGTCGATGCAGACTCCGGTGGTGCTCGACTTCTGGGCGCCGTGGTGCGGGCCGTGCAAGACGCTCGGCCCGATGCTCGAGAAACTCGAGCAGCAGTACGGCGGCCGCTTCAAGCTGGTGAAGGTCGACACCGACGCGCAGCCTGAACTCGCGCAGCACTTCCGCATCCGCTCGATCCCCACCGTCTACGGCTTCGTCAACGGCCAGCCGGTCGATCAATTCCAGGGCGCGCTGCCCGAAGGCCAGTTGCGCGAGTTCATCGACCGGCTGCTACCGAACCCGGGCGACGTCGAAGTCGAACAGGCGATGCAGGCGATCGAACGCGGCGACCACGCAGCCGCGGTCGAACACCTGCAGAAAGCGCTCGCCAGCGATCCGGCCAACGACCATGCGCGGCTGATGTACGCGCAACTGCTGCTGCAGGACAACGACGCCGGCGCGGCACAGGCGCAACTCGCGCGGCTGTCGCCCGAATCGCAGCAGGACCCGCAGGTGAAGGAACTGGTCGAACAGGTGCGACGGCGACTCACCGAGGGCATCGCTCCGCCCCCGCCCGGGCTGCTCGGACGCGTGGCCGACCAACCCGACGACCTGCAGGCGCGCCTCGACCTCGCGCGGCACTACATCGAGCACAAGACCTGGGCGCCCGCGCTCGAGCAACTGCTCGAGATCGTGCGGCGCGATCGCGCCTTCGGCGACGACGCGGGCCGCAAGACGATGATCGAAGTGTTCGGACTCGCTGCGGCGCAGCCCGAACTCGTCTCGGAATGGCGACGCCGGCTCAGCTCGGTGCTGTTCTGACGAGGGGAGCGCGCAGCATGGGCAGTTTCGTCGAACTCGCCGCCGCCGATGGGCATCGCTTCGCGGCCTGGCAGGCCACACCGCAGGGCAAGGCGCGCGGCGCGCTCGTCGTCGCGCCCGAGATCTTCGGCGTCAACAGCCACATTCGCGCGGTCACCGACGGCTATGCGGCCGACGGCTACCTGGCGATCGCACCGGCGCTGTTCGATCGCGTGCAGCGCAACCACGAAACCGGCTACGCGCCCGACGAGATCCAGGCGGGCGTGGCGATCATGCAGCGCATCGACTTCGACGCTGCACTGAAGGACGTGGCCGCGGCGATCGCGCACGGGGCATCCGCGGGACGCGTGGCAATCGTCGGCTATTGCTGGGGTGGCACCGTCGCCTGGCTGGCGGCGGCGCGCCTGGCGGGCCTGGCCGCCGCCGTGCCGTACTACGGCGGCGACATGCCGAACCACGCGGACGAATCGCCGCAGTGCCCGGTGCTGTGCCACTTCGGCGAGCGCGACAAGTCGCCGTCGCCGGCGCAGGCGCGCGCGCTGCTGGCCAGGCACCCGGAGGTGGCCGCGCATTTCTACGACGCCGGCCACGGCTTCAACTGCGACCAGCGCCCCTCGTACGACGCGGCGGCGTCGGGGCTCGCGCGCACGCGCACGCTGGCGTTTCTCGCACAGCACGTCGGCTGACGCGCGGGCGCGCGGCGCACCGACGGGTGCCCAGGCACGGGATCCGCGTCGCGTCATGCGCCGCGCGAGCCGGCGCGCCGTCAGTGCGCGCTGCCGGCCCGCTCCTTGTCGCGCAACTCGGTCTTGAGCACCTTGCCGTAGGCGTTCTTCGGCAGCGCCTCGACGAAACGATAGCGGCGTGGTCGCTTGAAGCGCGCGATCTGCTCCAGGCAGTGCGCGTCGAGCTCGTTCTCGCCGACCGGCGCGTGCGTCACCAGCCAGGCGACGACGATTTCGCCCCATTCGGCATCGGGCGCGCCGATGACGCTGACCTCGGCCACCGCGGGGTGCCGCAGGAGCGCCTCCTCGACCTCGCGCGGATAGACGTTGCTGCCCCCGCTGATGATCAGGTCGTGCTCGCGATCGAGCAGCGTCAGGAAGCCATCGGCGTCGAAGCGGCCGATGTCGCCGGTACGCAGCCAGCCATCGCGCAGCGCCTGCTCGGTGGCGTGCGGCTGGTTCCAGTAACCCTTCATCACGACTTCGCCGCGCACGCAGACCTCGCCCGCCTCGCCTGCCGGCAACGGCGTGCCGTCGGGCGCGCGGATCGACACCTCGACCATCGGCTGCGGATAGCCGACCGAGGCCAGTCGCTCGCGATGGCGCGGATGCGCGCGATCCTCGATCACGTGCTGCGGGAGTACCGTGATGGTCATCGGGCTCTCGCCCTGCCCGTAGATCTGCGCCAGGTGCGGACCGAGCACCGCACAGGCATCCTCGACGTCGGCCAGGTACATCGGCCCGCCGCCGTAGACGATGGTCGCCAGACCGGACAGCGGCCGCGGCTGCCCCCGCGCCCAGTCGACCAGTCGGCGCACCATCGTCGGGGCGGCGAACAGCGAAGCGTTGCCCCAATGGGCGGCGAGCGCCGCGATCTCGACGCCGTCGAATCCGCCGGACTCGGGCAGCACGTTCACCCCACCCTGCAGCACGTAGGGCAGGTGATACATCCCGCTGCCGTGCGACAGCGGCGCCGGGTGCAGCATCGTGTCGCCCGGCGCCACCGGCTGCACCTCGGCGAGGTAGGCGAGCGTCATCCAGCGCAGGTTGCGGGCGCTGAGTCGTACGCCCTTGGGCTTGCCGGTGGTGCCGCTGGTGTAGAACAACCAGGCGTCGTCGTCCTCGCTGCGAACGGCCATCGGCGCCGGCGCGTACGCGTGTCGCCCGGTGGCGGCATCGAGGAACGGATGCCGGTCGATGATCCGGCATGCGCCCGGCACGTGGCCGGCGAGCCGGTCGGCGTGGCTGGCGTCGGTAAAACAGATCGTCGCGGCACAGTCGGACAGGATGAACGCGGCTTCGCGCCCATGCAGCCGGGCATTGATCGGCACCGCCACCATGCCGCCCCACCAGACGCCCCACAGCAGCCGCAGGTAGTCGGGCTGATTGCCGAGGAAAAAGCCGACGCGGTCGCCCGGCGCCAACCCCTGTTCGTGCAGCCACGCCGCGGCACGCGCAGCGCTGGCGGCGAACGCGCGGTAACTGCAGACGGCAACGCGGCCGCGTGCGATCGCAGGGCGCTCGCCGAACACCGCTGCGCTGCGTTCCAGCCAATGCGCGAGGTTCATCGTCATCTCCCGTGCGAGCCGGTACCATTGATTCTGCCATGCACGACTCGCCCGACGACGCCGAGCGCGCCCGATCCGCGCCCCCGAGGCGGCCGCTGCTGCGGCGCCCCGGGTTCTGGCTGCTGGCCATCGTGCTGCTCGCCGGCGGGTACTGGGCCATCGATCTCGCGAGACGGCCGCCACCGGCCGAGGCGCCCGGCACCGGGGCGCCGGACACCGCTCGCACCGAGGCGCCCGGCGCCGCTCGCACTGACGCACCGGGCGCTGGTCGCGCCTCGACGTCCGGCGCCGGCCGGGGCGGCGAACGCGCGATCCCGGTCACGGTAGCCGTCGTCGAGCGCGCCGACGTGCCGGTGGCGCTCGATGCGCTGGGTACCGTCACGTCGCTGCGCACGGTCACCGTGCGCTCGCGCGTCGACGGCCAGTTGCTGCGCGTGAACTTTCGCGAAGGACAGATGGTCAAGGCCGGCGAACTGCTGGCCGAAATCGATCCGCGGCCGTTCCAGGTGCAGCTCGAGCAGGCGCAGGGACAACTGGCGCGCGATCGCGCGCTGCTGGAAAACGCACGGCTCGACCTGGAGCGCTACCGCACGCTGGTCACGCAGGAGGCCGCCAGCGAGCAGCAGCTCGACACCCAGCGCGCACTGGTGCGCCAGTACGAAGGCGCGGTCAGGTCCGACCAGGCCCAGGTCGACAACGCGCGTCTGCAGCTCGCCTACGCGCGGATCACCGCGCCGTTCGCCGGACGGCTCGGCCTGCGCCTGGTCGATCCCGGCAACCTGGTGCGCGCGGGCGACGCGAATGGCCTGGTCACGATCACGCAGGTGCAGCCGATCGGCGTGACGTTCTCGCTGCCCGAGAAGGATCTCGCACCGGTGCTGGCGCGCTATCGCGCAGGCACCCCGATGCCGGTGCAGGCGCTCGACCGCGAGCAGCGCGCGGTGCTGGCCACCGGACGCCTGACCACGCTCGACAACCAGATCGACGTGACCACCGGCACGCTGAAGATGAAGGCCGAGTTCGCCAACGCCGACGGGGCGCTGTTCCCGAACCAGTTCGTCAACGCGCGGCTGCGCATCGACGTGCTCGTCGGCGCCACCGTGGTACCCGGCGCCGCGATCCAGCGCGGCGCACCGGGCACCTACGTCTACCTGGCGCAACCGGACGGTACCGTGGCGCTGCGCCGCATCGACCCCGGACCGGTCGACGGCGAGCGCACGGTCGTCAAGCATGGCCTCGAGGTGGGCGACCGGGTGGTGGTCGACGGCGTCGACCATCTGCGCGACGGCGCCCGCGTCGAGGCGATCGACAGGGCCGCGGCGGAACGCAGCGCATCGCGGCCGGCCGCTCGTTCGGCCGCCCAGCCGGGCGGCCAGCCGGCTGCGCAGCGCCGGCCCCAGCCGTCGCGCGCGCGCTGACATCGTGCGTGGCGCAGACGCGGAGCCGCGGCGCGCACCGAGCGAACGCGTCCGATGAACCCCTCGCGCCTGTTCATCCTGCGGCCGGTGGCGACCTCGCTGCTGATGGTCGCGATCCTGCTGGCGGGGCTCGTCGGCTACCGGCTGCTGCCGCTGTCGGCGCTGCCCGAGGTCGACTATCCGACGATCCAGGTCACGACGCTGTATCCCGGGGCGAGCCCCGAAGTGATGACCTCGTCGGTCACCGCGCCGCTCGAGCGCCAGTTCGGCCAGATGCCGGGGCTGAAACAGATGTCGTCGGCCAGTTCGGGCGGCGCCTCGGTGATCACGCTGCAGTTCGAGCTCGCGCTGGCGCTCGACGTGGCCGAGCAGCAGGTGCAGGCGGCGATCAACGCGGCCGGCACGACGCTGCCCGCCGACCTGCCGGTGCCGCCGCTCTACAGCAAGGTCAACCCGGCCGACGCGCCGGTGCTCACGATCGGCGTGGCCTCGCGCACCATTGCGCTACCGCGGGTGCGCGACCTCGTCGAGACGCGCGTGGCGCAGAAGATCGCGCAGTTGCCCGGCGTCGGACTGGTGTCGATCGCCGGCGGGCAACGGCCGGCGATGCGCGTGCGCGTCGATCCGAAGGCGCTGGCCTCGGCAGGGCTGGGCATCGAGGACGTGCGCACCGCGATCACCAATGCGAACGCGAACCAGGCCAAGGGCAGCTTCGACGGCCCGAGCCGCGCGGCCACGATCGACGCCAACGACCAGATTCGCGCGGTCTCGGGCTATCGCGACCTGATCGTCGCGTATCGCGGCGGCGCGCCGTTGCGCCTGTCCGACGTCGCGCAGATCTCCGAGGGTGCCGAGAACGACCGGCTCGCCGCCTGGGCCAACGAAACGCCGGCGATCGTGCTGAACATCCAGCGCCAGCCGGGCTCGAACGTGATCGAAGTGGTCGACCGGGTCAAGGCGCTGCTGCCGACGCTGCGCGCGTCGCTGCCGGGCGCGGTCGAAGTCTCGCTGCTCACCGACCGCACCACCACGATCCGCGCCTCGGTGCGCGACGTGCAGCGCGAGCTGGTGCTGGCGGTCGCGCTGGTGGTGATGGTGATTTTCCTGTTCCTGCGCAATCTCTCCGCCACGGTGATTCCCAGCGTCGCGGTGCCGCTGTCGCTGGTGGGCACCTTCGGCGTGATGGTGCTGGCCGGCTTCTCGCTGAACAACCTCACGCTGATGGCGCTCACCATCGCCACCGGCTTCGTCGTCGACGACGCGATCGTGATGATCGAGAACATCGCGCGCTATCTGGAACGCGGCGAGGCGCCGCTCGAAGCCGCGCTGAAGGGGTCCAGGCAGATCGCCTTCACGATCATCTCGCTCACCGTCTCGCTGATCGCGGTGCTGATCCCGCTGCTGTTCATGGCCGACGTGGTCGGCCGGCTGTTTCGCGAGTTCGCGATCACGCTGGCGGTGGCGATCCTGATCTCGGCCGTGGTGTCGCTCACGCTCACGCCGATGATGTGCGCACGGCTGCTGCGGCACGTGCCGCCCGAGCGCGAGGGGCGCCTGCAGCGGGCCAGCGGCGCGGCGTTCGAGCGCCTCGTCCAGGTCTACGGGCGCCTGCTGAACAAGGTGCTCGACCACCAGCCGGCGACGCTCGTCGTGGCGATGCTCACGCTCGCGCTCACCGTCGCGCTGTACGTCGTCGTGCCCAAGGGTTTCTTCCCGGTGCAGGACACCGGCGTGATCCAGGGGATCTCCGAGGCCGGGCAGTCGATTTCGTTCGCCGCGATGGCCGCGCGCCAGCAGGCGCTGGCACGCGAGATCCTGAAGGACCCGGCGGTCCAGAGCCTGAGCTCGTTCATCGGTGTCGACGGCGTGAACCCGACGCTGAACACCGGCCGGCTGCTGGTGAACCTGAAGCCGCGTGCCGAGCGCGACGCCGACGCCTCCGGCGTGATCCGTCGGCTGCAGCCGCGGCTCGCGCAGCTGCCCGGCATCACGCTGTACATGCAGCCGGTGCAGGATCTCACCGTCGAGGATCGCGTCAGCCGCACGCAGTACCAGTTCAGCCTCGAAGACGCCGACCCCGGGCGGCTCGCGGCCTGGGTGCCGCGGATGGTCGAACGGATGCGGGCGATCCCGGTGCTGGCCGACGTCGCCAGCGACCTGCAGGACCGCGGCCTGCAGGCGTGGCTCGACATCGACCGTGACGCCGCCGGCCGCTTCGGCCTGTCGATGAGCGCGATCGACAACGCGCTCTACAGCGCGTTCGGCCAGCGGCAGGTCTCGACGATCTTCACGCAGGCCAACCAGTACCGCGTGGTACTCGAAGTGGCACCGCAGTTCCAGGCGAGTCCGGCCTCGCTCGAGGCGATCCGCGTGAGCGGCAGCACCGGCCAGCTGGTGCCGCTGTCGAGCATCGCGCGCGTGGTCGAGCGTCCCACCGCGCTGGTGATCAACCACCTCGGCCAGTTCCCGGCGGCGACGATCTCGTTCAACCTGGCGCCAGGCGCCTCGCTCGGCGAAGCGGTCGAAGCGATCCGCGCGGCCGAACGCGGGCTCGGCCTGCCCGCGGGGATCGAGACGCGCTTCCAGGGCGCCGCGCTGGCGTTCCAGGCCTCGCTGGACAGCACGCTGTGGCTGATCCTGGCAGCGCTGGTCACGATGTACATCGTGCTCGGCGTGCTCTACGAGAGCTACATCCATCCGGTGACGATCCTCTCGACGCTGCCCTCGGCCGGCATCGGCGCGCTGCTCGCGCTGATGCTCGCCGGCAGCGACCTGGGGATCGTCGCGGTGATCGGCATCGTGCTGCTGATCGGCATCGTGAAGAAGAACGCGATCATGATGATCGACTTCGCGCTCGACGCCGAGCGCAACGAAGGCAAGGCACCGCGCGAGGCGATCTACCAGGCCTGCCTGCTGCGCTTCAGGCCGATCCTGATGACCACGATGGCGGCACTGCTGAGCGCGCTGCCGCTGATGCTGGGCAGCGGCGTGGGTTCCGAGTTGCGCCACCCGCTCGGCCTGACGATGGTGGGTGGCCTGCTGGTGAGCCAGGTGCTCACGCTGTTCACCACGCCGGTGGTGTACCTCGCTTTCGACCGGCTTGCGCGGCGGCGGGTGCAGGCCGGCGGCGGCCCGCAGGCGGGGGCGCCGCGATGAACTTCTCCGAGGTCTTCATCCGCCGGCCGGTGGCGACCACGCTGATCACGCTGGGCATCGTGCTCTCCGGCCTGGCCGCGCTGCGGCTGCTGCCGGTGGCGCCGCTGCCGCAGGTCGAGTTCCCGACGATCTCGGTGTCGGCGTCGCTGCCCGGCGCGAGCCCCGAGATCATGGCGGCCACCGTCGCCACGCCGCTCGAACGCGCGCTCGGGCGCATCGCCGGCGTCACCGAAATGACCTCGAACAGCTCGCTCGGGCAGACGCGCGTGGTACTGCAGTTCGACCTCGATCGCTCGATCGAGAGCGCCGCCAACGACGTGCAGGCCGCGATCAACGCGGCGCGCGGCTCGCTGCCCAGCGGCCTGGTGCGCAACCCGACCTACCGCAAGGTGAACCCGGCCGACACGCCGGTGTTCATGATCGCGCTCACCTCCGGGTCGATGACGCGCGGGCAGATGTACGACGTGGCCGCGACGGTGCTCGCGCAAAAGCTCGCGCAGGTGCGCGGCGTGGGCCAGGTCACGATCGGCGGCAGCTCGCTGCCGGCGGTGCGCGTGCAGGTCAATCCGCTGCAACTCGACCGCTACGGCATCGGCCTGGAACAGGTGCGCCTGGCGATCGCCGGCGCCAACGCCAACCGGCCCAAGGGTTCGGTGGCCGACGAGACGCGCCACTGGCAGGTGGGCGCCAACGACCAGTCGCGCGACGTCGCCGACTACGTGCCGCTGGTGGTGAGCTACCGCAACGGCGCGGCGGTGCGCCTGTCCGACGTCGCCAGCGTGCGCGAGTCGGTCGAGGACGAGCGCAACGCCGGCTCGGCCAACGGCAGGCCTTCGGTGCTGCTGGTGGTCTACCGGCAGCCGGGGGCGAACATCATCGAGACGGTCGATCGGATCTACGACCTGATGCCGGGGCTGCGCGCGCTGGCGCCGGCGGCGATCGACATGCAGGTGGTGCTCGATCGCACGCCGACGATCCGCGCGTCGCTGCACGAGATCGAGCGCACGCTGGTGATCTCGGTGGCGCTCGTCGTGATGGTGGTGTTCCTGTTCCTGCGCAGCGCAGCGGCCACGCTGGTGCCGGCCGTGGCGGTGCCGGCCTCGCTGGTGGGCACGTTCGGCGTGATGTACCTCGCGGGCTACAGCCTGGACAACCTGTCGCTGATGGCGCTCACCATCGCCACCGGCTTCGTGGTGGACGATGCAATCGTCGTGCTGGAGAACATCGCGCGGCGCCGCGAGACGGGCGAGCCGCCGCTGGCCGCAGCGATCGCCGGCGCGCGCGAAGTCGGCTTCACGGTGGTGGCGATCAGCCTGTCGCTGATCGCGGTGTTCATCCCGATCCTCGCGATGGGCGGCGTGGTCGGGCGGCTGTTTCGCGAGTTCGCGGTGGTGCTGTCGGTGGCGATCCTGATCTCGCTGCTGGTGTCGCTCACCACGACGCCGATGCTGTGCGCACGCCTGCTCGGCAGGCAGCGCGGCGGCGCACCCGGGGACATCGCGAGCGCCGGCGGCACGGGCAGCGACGAGACGATCGCGGCCGAAGGTCGGCTGGCCCGCTTCGGGCGGCGCGCGCTCGAGCGGGTGGTCGACGGCTACGCGCGCAGCGTCGGCTGGGCGCTCGACCACGGCTGGCTGATGCTCGGACTGCTCGCAGCGACGATCGCGCTCAACGTCTGGCTCTACGCCATCGTGCCCAAGGGTTTCTTCCCCGCGCAGGACACCGGGCGCCTGTTCATGTCGATCCGCGGCGACCAGAGCATCTCGTTCCAGGCGATGCAGAAGAAGCTCGCCGACTTCATCGAGATCATCCGCGCCGATCCGGCGGTCACGATCGTCACCGGCTTCACCGGCGGGTCGCGCGTGAACAGCGGCTGGGGCTTCGTCACGCTGAAGCCGCTGGGCGAGCGCAAGGAGAGCGCCGAGCAGGTCGTCACGCGGCTGCGCACGGCCACCTCGCGCGTGCCGGGCGCGCGCGTCTTCATGGTGCCGGTGCGCGAGATCCGCATCGGCGGCCGCCAGAGCAGCTCGGAGTTCCAGTACACGCTGCTCACCGACGACCTCGAGGTGCTGCGCACCTGGGAGCCGCGCATCCGCGATGCGCTGAGCCGCCTGCCGCAGGTCACCGACATCGACACCGACCAGGAAGACAAGGGGCGGCAGGTGTCGCTGACGATCGATCGCGACGCCGCCGCGCGGCTCGGCATCCCGACCCGGCGCATCACCAGCCTGCTCAACGACGCCTACGGCCAGCGGCAGGTGTCGACGATCTACCAGCCGCTGAACCAGTACCACGTGGTGCTCGAAGTGGGTCCGGAATTCCGCGACAGCCCCGAAGACCTGCGCAGCTTCAGCGTGCCCAACGCGGCGGGGGTCGCGGTACCGCTGTCGCAGTTCGCCAGCTGGACCACGACACCGGCGCCGCTGGGCGTGAGCCACCAGGGTCAGTTCGCCGCCTCGACGATCTCGTTCAGCCTGCCCGACGGGGTCTCGCTGTCGGAGGCGACCGCCGCGATCGAGGACGCGGTCGCCCGGCTGGGCGTGCCCACGAGCCTGTACGGCAGCTTCGAGGGCACCGCGGGCGCGTTCCAGCGCTCGCTCGAGAGCCAGCCGTTGCTGATCCTCGCCGCGCTGATCACGGTCTACCTGGTGCTCGGCATCCTCTACGAGAGCCTGGTGCACCCGATCACGATTCTGTCGACGCTGCCCTCGGCGGGCGTCGGAGCGCTGCTCGCGCTGATGGCCACCGGCGCCGAGTTCAGCATCATCGCGCTGATCGGCGTGCTGCTGCTGATCGGCATCGTGAAGAAGAACGCGATCATCATGATCGACTTCGCGATCGCCGCCGAACGCGAGCTGGGGCTGGCGCCGCGCGAGGCGATCCACCGGGCCTGCCGGCTGCGCGTGCGCCCGATCCTGATGACGACGATGGCGGCGATGCTGGGCGCGGTGCCGCTCGCACTCGGCACCGGCAACGGCGCCGAGCTGCGCCAGCCGCTCGGCATCACGATCGTCGGCGGGCTGGCGCTGAGCCAGCTGCTCACGCTATACACGACACCTGTGGTCTACCTCTACCTCGACCGGCTCGCCGCGCGCCTGCGCCGGCTGCGCGTGCCGCCGCACTCGGCCGCGCTGCCGCTCGCGCTGCTGCTCGTGCTGCTGGCCGGCTGCGCGAATCCGCCCGCGCCGGTGCGCCCGGAAGTCACGCTGCCCGGCGCCTACAAGGAGCCGCTGCCCGAAGGCTGGCAGGCAGCGCGGCCGGCCGAGCTGCCGCGCGGCGCCTGGTGGAGCGTGTTCGGCGACGCGCAGCTCGATGCGCTGATGACCGAGCTCGACGCGGGCAACCAGGACCTGCGTCGCGCCGAGGCGCAATTGCGGCAGGCGCGCGCCGCCACCGACGCCGCGCGCTCGAGCCTGTATCCGTCGGTCTCGGGCGGCGCGGCCGCGAGCCGCAGCCACCAGGCGGGGGCGAGCGCCAGCGCCTACAGCGTCGGCGCATCCGCCGGATGGGAGCTCGACCTCTGGGGACGCGTGCGCAGCGCAGTCACCGCCGCCGAGGCGGCAGCGAACGCGAGCGAGGCCGACCTCGCGGCCGCACGGCTGTCGCTGCAGGCGCAGCTCGCGCAGAGCTATCTTCAATTGCGCATCGCCGACGCGCAGCGCGCGCTGCTCGGCGAAACCGTCGAGTCGTACCGCCGCTCGCTCGAGCTCACGCGCAACCGGCTGGCCGCCGGGGTGGTCACGCGCGCCGACGTGGCGCAGGCCGAACTGCAGCTCAGGAGCGCCGAGGCGCAACGGCTCGAAGCGGGCATCGCGCGGGCGCAACTCGAGCACGCGATCGCGCTGCTCACCGGCCGCGCGCCGGCCGCGCTCGCGCTCGCGGAGCAGCCGGTGCCCGCGCAGGTGCCGACGGTGCCCGCCGGAGTGCCATCGCAACTGCTCGAGCGCCGCCCCGACGTGGCCGCGGCCGAACGCCGCGTCGAAGCCGCCAATGCGCAGATCGGCGTGGCGCGCGCCGCGTACTTTCCTTCGCTCACGCTGTCGGCCGACGGCGGCTTTCGATCGAACCGGCTGGGCGAACTGCTGTCGCTGCCGAACCGCTTCTGGTCGCTGGGTCCGTCGCTCGCCGCGGCGCTGTTCGACGGCGGCGCGCGCGCAGCGGCCAGCGCGCAGGCCGAGGCGGCTTACGACGCGACGGTCGCCGGCTACCGGCAGGCGGTGCTCGCCGCACTCGGCGAGGTGGAGGACAACCTGATCGCACTGTCGGTGCTGGCCGAGCAGGAGCGCGTGCAGCGCGAGGCGCTGGCCGCCGCGCGCACTTCGCTCGAAATCGCGACGCTGCAGTACAAGGCCGGCACCGTCTCGTACCTGAACGTGATCGTCGCGCAGACCGCGGCGCTGCAGAGCGAGCGCGCGTTGCTCGACTTGCGCGGCCGCCGGCTGGCCGCGACGGTGGCACTGATCAAGGCGACCGGCGGCGGCTGGTGAGCGCCGGTGTCAGAATGCGCAATCCGCGCACTGCGCGGCCGCACCGACCGTGCGCCACCGACCCGACCCATTCCCTCGACGACCCGTCCCCCCACCGACCCAACCCGACCGGAAGCCCTCGATGCGCCTCGAAACCCTCGCCGTCCACGCCGGCTACACGCCCGAACCGACCACCAGGGCGGTGGCGGTGCCGATCTACCAGACCGTCGCCTATGCCTTCGACAACGCGCAGCACGGCGCCGACCTGTTCGACCTGAAGGTGCCGGGCAACATCTACACGCGGATCATGAATCCCACCGAAGACGTGCTGGAGAAGCGCGTCGCCGCACTCGAAGGCGGCGTCGGCGCGCTGGCGCTCGCCTCGGGCATGACCGCGATCACCTACGCGATCCAGACGATCACCGAAGCCGGCGACAACATCGTCTCGGCCAGCCAGCTCTACGGCGGCACCTACAACCTGTTCGCGCACACTTGCCCGCAGCAGGGCATCGAAGTGCGCTTCGCCGATGCGCGCAAGCCCGAGAGCTTCGCAGCGCTGATCGACGCGCGCACCAAGCTGATCTTCTGCGAATCGATCGGCAACCCGCTGGGCAACGTCGCCGACATCGGGGCGCTGGCCGGGGTCGCGCACGCGCACGGCATTCCGCTGGTGGTCGACAACACGGTGCCGAGCCCGTACCTGTGCCGCCCGTTCGAGCACGGCGCCGACATCGTGGTGCACGCGCTCACCAAGTATCTCGGCGGCCACGGCAACAGCATCGCCGGCGCGATCGTCGACAGCGGCAAGTTCCCGTGGGCCGAGCACAAGGCGCGCTTCAGGCGGCTGAACGAGCCCGACGTCAGCTACCACGGCGTGGTCTACACCGAGGCGCTGGGGCCGGCCGCCTACATCGGGCGCGCGCGCGTCGTGCCGCTGCGCAACACCGGCGGGGCGATCTCGCCGTTCAACGCGTTCCTGGTGCTGCAGGGCATCGAGACGCTGACGCTGCGCATGGAGCGCATCTGCGAGAACACGCTGGCGATCGCGAAGCACCTGCAGAGGCATCCGAAGGTGGGTTGGGTGCAATACGCCGGACTGCCCGAGCACCCCGACCACGCGCTGGTGCAGAAATACATGGGCGGGCGCGCCTCGGGCATCCTGTCGTTCGGCCTGAAACAGGGCGGCCGCGAGGCCGGCGCGCGGGTACTCGATGCACTGCAGCTGTTCACGCGGCTGGTGAACATCGGCGACGCGAAGTCGCTCGCCACGCACCCGGCCTCGACCACGCACCGGCAGCTCTCGGCCGAGGAGCTCGCCAGCGCGGGCGTCAGCGAAGACATGCTGCGCCTGTCGATCGGCATCGAGCACATCGACGACCTGATCGAAGATCTCGATCGGGCGCTGGCGGCAGCCTGAGAACGTGCGAAGCAGTCATCCGCTCCCGTCTTGCACGCCAGGAAGCGCCCGTGCTTCGTTGCAAATGCTCGCCATATCGGCCG
>JAANMU010000919.1_pt1 | contig 30675 bp, 43 predicted proteins | sample 7279701 | NCBI WGS metagenome assembly JAANMU01 (sample SAMN14094539, study PRJNA606508) | bioreactor metagenome | isolation source: A lab-scale SPAN reactor treating ammonium-rich wastewater day 57 | place: Ireland: Galway | collected 2017-03-13
AAGCAATCCCCACTTTGCAGGAAAATCTATGGCAACAGGAGATTGCTTCTCGAAGACTCGCAACGACATGAGGGAAGTTAATAATTTACTGACCCTAATCTACTTACTTGCTTACCCGCTTAGACCGCCAACGCGGTATATCCTTTTTTCTTCACTGCCGCGATGATCTGCCCATCGGTGAGTTTTGATTCGTCGTATTCGACAACCATCTCCAGTTTGCGATAACTGGCATTGATCTCCTTCACGCCTTCGAGCGAATCTTCGAGGGATTCGAGTTTCATCGCGCAGTTGGAGCAGGTCATATCGGGAACTTTGAAGGTTTTTTTGATCATGATCATCTCCCCCCTCTCCCACTTTGGGAGAGGGGTTGGGGTGAGGGAGGGGTTATTCGAATATTATCTGCCCGGTGTACATGCCCATCGAGCAGGTGAAGAAGAGCGTCGAGCCTGCCTCCTGGGCGGGGATGTTCACTTGAACCGTGCCTGTGGCGGGAAGCAGTTCGTAATAATTCAACTTCGGGATGACGAAATCGCGCGCGCAGGAGTAGGTTTCGTCTGTGACGAGGTTCAGGGTCAGGTCTTTACCGGCGGGGGCTTTGAGGAGAGTGGGAAAGTATCCGCTGTTTTGGACGTTGAGGACAAGTCCGTCATTCGCGAGTTGGGGGGAACTGGCTTGAGCGGAGGCAAGGCTTTCGGACGGGAACAGGTTGCGGGTCAGGTTTTGAAGCGAGTACGGAGAGCCGATCAAATTGAGTCCGCTGTCGAGGGTCATAAATCCCAGGATCAACACCACGGCGGCGACGAATCGCATGAAGAATTTTTCGAGGCGCGCGCCGAGTTCGGTGGTCAAGTAAGCGACGATGAAGAAGACCGGGCTGGTGCCGAGTGTGAACGCGAACATGAGCGCCGCGCCCATCGCGATGCTGCCTGTGCCGAGCGCCGCTGCCATCATGGCTTGAGTCACGCCGCAGGGAATGAAGACGGTGAGGAAACCGAGGAAGATCGGTGTGGCGAAATCAGGATAATGGCGAGATTCATCCCTGCGCGCCGTTCTGCGGATGTAGCGTGTGATGAATTTGGGCGGCTCGATGGAAAAGTAACGGAAGATCGGGTGGACGTTGAACATGCGCAGCGCGTTGCCAACCATGAAGACGCCGATGGCGATGAGGAGAACGGCGCGCGAAATGGGGCTGAGGGTGAGATACGAACCGAGCCAGCCAAGCAGCGCGCCGAGCAGGGTGTAGGCGATCAACTTCGAAACGAGGAAGAGAAAGATGGGCGTTGCGCTGTTCGTGCGCGGCTGCGCCTTCCGCTTTGCCTTTCTGGGCTGCGCGGCATGCGCGACGTAGTCCTGCTCGATCTGATGCGCGAGCGAACTGGCAAGCAGACCGCCCTGCACGGCGAGACAACTCAAGCCGCCGGTGGTGAGTCCGGTGACGAACGCGACGAATATCTGGTTCATCACGCCGGAGTCCCTGGCGATGTTCACGGTTTGCGAATCCGGTTGAAAGGCGAGCATCCCGATGGCGATGGCGACCAGAACGATGCCGAGGGTGAGGAGGATAACGGGGTCAATGGGTGGGGGTTGTTTGTTGGGCATGGGTGAGGGGAGGGGTGGAGGAGTGGATAAGTGGAAAAGTAAACAAGTACACAGGTAGACACGTGTTTACCTGTGTACCTGTTTACCTGTTTACCTGTCCTGTGTACCTGTGTACCTGTATAACTTCGCTACACCTTTACTTTTCGAAGTCTCAAACTATTCGTCACCACGAACACGCTGCTGAATGCCATTGCGCCAGCCGCAAGCATCGGGTTCAAATAACCGAGCGCGGCGGCGGGGATCAGGATCACATTGTAGAAGAACGCCCAGAACAGGTTTTGTTTGATCGTCCTCAACGTTTTGCGAGAAAGGTTGATGGCGCGCGCAACCCCGCGCAGATCGCCGCTCATTAACGTCACGGGCGCGGCTGCCATTGCCACGTCGGTGCCGGTGCCGATCGCAATGCCCACATCGGCTTGCGCGAGCGCGGGGGCGTCGTTGACGCCGTCGCCGACCATGGCAACGATATTGGAGATTGGAGAATTGGAGGATTGAAGTTTTTTCACTTCGGACGATTTGCCTTCGGGAAGAACTTCTGCAAGCACCGTGTCCACGCCGACCTGTTTTGCGATCGCTTCGGCGGTCTTCTGGTTATCGCCCGTGATCATCGCCACCTTCAAGCCCATGCGATGCAGTTCGTCAATGGCTTCCTTCGAGCCGTCCTTGATCGTATCGGCGACCGCGATCACGCCCGCCACACCATCGTCAATGGCAACGAGCATGGCGGTCTTGGCTTCGGATTGCAGGCGGGAGACGTCGGACTCGAGCCCGTTCAACGAGAAGCCGCGCTCCTGCATCATGCGGAGGTTGCCCACCGCGACGCTTCTTCCCTCGACCTCAGCCTGAACGCCATGCCCAGCCTCCGCCTTGAACCCGGCCGGTTCCGCCAACGTCAGCCCGCGCGTCGTCGCCTCCGCCCAGATCGCCTCGCCAAGCGGATGCTCGCTTCCCCTTTCGACGCTTGCCGCAAGCCGCAGTAGTTCGTCCACTTTCCACTTTCCACTCACCACCACGTCCGTGACCGCAGGCTGCCCCTTGGTGATCGTTCCCGTTTTATCGAGAACCACCACGTTGACCTTGCCGGCGCGTTCCAACGCCTCGCTGTTGCGGAAGAGGATTCCAACCTCCGCGCCCTTGCCGGTTCCCACCATGATGGCGGTCGGCGTGGCGAGTCCCATCGCGCACGGGCAGGCGATGACCAGCACGGCGACCATGTTGATGAGCGCGTGAGTAAATGGAGGATTGGAGAATTCGTAACCCGTGAATTGCGGGACGATGAAATACCAGACGGCAAACGTAACCAGGGCAATGACGATCACGATCGGCACGAACACCGCCGAGACCTGATCCGCCAGTTTTTGGATCGGGGCTTTGCTTCCCTGCGCATCCTCCACCAGTTTGATGATCTGCGCGAGCGCGGTCTCCCTGCCGACCTTGGTGGCTTCGAATTTCAACATGCCCAGTTTGTTCAACGTCGCGCCGATGACCGGGTCGCCGGGCTTCTTTTCGACGGGGAGCGATTCGCCCGTGAGCATGGATTCGTCCACCGCGCTTCGGCCGTCAACGACCACGCCATCCACAGGGATCTTCTCGCCGGGCTTGACCAAAACAATGTCCCCGACGCGCACGTCGTCTATCGAGACCTCAGCCTCCGCCCCGTCACGAATGACGCGGGCGGTCTTGGCGCGCAGTCCCATCAGTTTTTTGATCGCCTCGGAGGTGCGTCCCTTGGCGCGGGCTTCGAGGAATTTCCCAAGTTTGATGAGGGTGATGATGACCGCCGCCGTTTCGTAATAGACGTGTCCCTCCAGCCAGCCGAAGGTGATCGGCAGGGAGTAGAGGAACGCGGCGGAGGTGCCCATGGCGATCAATACGTCCATGTTGGCGGACTTGTTGCGCAGCGCCTTGAACGCGCCGATGTAATACTGCCAGCCCACGTAGAACTGCACGGGAGCGGCGAGCGCAAGCATCAGCCAGTTCGTCCACGCGGCGGGGGTACGAGCCATGCCCTCCATGCCGGACATCGAGTAAAAGAAGTCGGGCAGGAGGTTGAAGTCGCGCGCCATGGCGAAGAGGAACAGCGGAACGGTGAAGATCAAACCGATGACGAGCAGCCGCCATTGTTCGTTGATCTCGTGTTCGCGCGCTTTGGCTTCGGCGTCCTCCGCTTCACCGCCGAGTTCGACCGCTTCGAATCCGGCGGAGGCGACCGCGCGGCGCAGTTCCGCCTGCGTGACGATGGTGGGAACGTATTTGACGCGCGCTTTTTCCGTGGCAAAGGTCACAGTGGCTTCCAGCACGCCGTCCAGTTTTGCCAAAGCCTTTTCGAGCCGCCGCGCATCGTTGTCATCGGACAGGCGCTTGATGACCAGGTCCGCTTCGCCGGTGGCGACGCCGTAACCGGCGCGGTTGACGCGCTCGATGAAATCGGGCAAGCCCAGTTTGGCGGAGTCGAAATCCACAGTGGCGCGCTCGGAGGAAAGATTCACAACCGCGTTTTGCACGCCGTCGAGTTTCTTCAAGTTGCGCTCCACTGTGGCGACACAGTTCGCGCAGGTCATGCCGGTGATGGGAAGGGTGAGTTGTTTGGTATTGGTCATAATATAGTCAACCCGCGTAGGACGCGTTCTCTAACGCGCCCCAATCCGACGTTAGAGAACGTCGGTTACGCTACAACGCGATCAACCCCTCGGCGGGATAGTTGATCTCCGCCAGCAGCGCCTTGATCTTTTCTTCGCTTGCGGGAGTGTCGAAGGTGATCTCGACCTTTTTCGTATCCAGATCCGCTTTCACGGCTTGGACGCCCTGCAACTCGCCCACTTCCATTTCGATGGTGTGGGTGCAATGCCCGCAATGGATCGCGGGAACGGAATAAGTAACTGTTGTCATGGGGGTACTCCTTTTTTGATTTACGATTTACGATCGGTAATTGATCTTTCCGATCTGCTCATTTCGACCGGCAGACTATCAGACTACGAGACTACGAGACTATCCGACCATCAGATTATCCGACCATCAGACTATCAGACTATCCGACTATCAGACTATCCGACTATCAGACTATCAGACTACAAGACTATCAGACTATCCGACTATCCAACTATCAAACCTTCGTAGACATCTCGAACACTTCGGTAATTTCCTTCAACACCTTCTCGCGTTCCTTTGCATTGTTCCCTTTGATGGCCGTGATGACGCAGGAATTGAGATGATTTTCGAGGATCTGCGCGCTGACCTTGTTCAACGCGGCGTCAATCGCCTGGATCTGGCGGATCACGTCAATGCAATACGCGTCCTCCTCCACCATGCGGATCACGCCGCGCAGGTGTCCTTCCACGGTTTTCAATCGCCTGAGTGTGTTTTCGTTTTCCATGGTCGCCTCCAACCTATAGATAAGGCTCGCCGCTTTTCTCTTACCCCCCCCCCCCAGGGGGGATGGGTACGCCAAATCATACTCCCCCAATGGCATTCAGTCAATATGACAATCATCACTGACTTACGCCAATTTGAGTACGCAAAAAGAGCCTGCGCTAACTCGCAGACTCTCGAAACACTCTTGCGCGGTAAGCGCGATCTACTCGTATAGTTTCTGATACAGCGCCTGGGCGAATTCCATCATCTCCGGCGAATCGGAGGATTGTACGGTCGTCCGGCTCCCGGTTCCGAAAAATGTCAACGTCACGGTCATGCGGTCCGAAACGTTCTTCGGGTCGGAGGCGTCGAGCGTGATCTGCCCGTAGCGCGCAACCCAGTCATCGAACTGTGCGCGCTGTTCCGGGGTAAGCAGGGCGGAAAATGCGCTCATGCGTCCAGCCTCCTGGGAGTTGCACCGATTTCCATACACCTCGCCCGAAAGGAAGACGGTCAACCGGTCGCAAAAGCCGGCGATGCCGCCGTCGCGCGCCCAGGTCAGGGCAAGGGTGGCGGGCTGGATTCGATTCCCATCTTCGCTGACGTGATATTCGTATTGGTTCCCCTTTGCCTCAAGTACGATAATGCGCCCCGGCGTGATGATTTCGGCGCACATCACCTCGGGCAGCGCAATGCCGAGACAGGCATCTGGAAACTCCACCGGTTCATTGCTGACGACGGAAATGTCATCGGCGTTCGATTCCAGATTGTCTGCCAATTGCCGGGCGAGGGCAGCCTCGATGATGGAACCGGACTCCATATTGCCGGCGATGACGACCTGGCTTCCGATCTCGTTGGTGCGGACTTCGTAGCGTTTCCCATCCGCTTCGAGGATGATCCTGTATCCCTCCACGAGCGCCTGCGTACACATTACGCCGGGTCGCTGCACACCGAGACAACCGTCGGGCCAGGTCACGGATTCAGTGGAGATCAAAGCGATTTGGTCAGCGGGCAGGCTCAAGGTCCGGGAAAGATGCGTGACCGCCGCCTCCTGCGCGGGAGTCAAGGTCACAGACGAATTGTCGTTCGGGTAGGAAGGGCTTGGATAGGATGGATTCGGATACGAATCGTCGGTTGGACTCGGGGGTTGTTCTGTTGACCGCGGCGCACAGGCGGTCAATATCCAGATCAAAATTAAAATTTTCGAAAGTGTTTTCATTCGTACTCCTTTGTTGAAGGGACGAACCCATCGGAGGGTTTGTTCCGAAAAAACTGTATAATCGCCGAATGCGTTATCGAACTCTCATACTCGCTTCCATAATTCTAACCGCCTGCGCGCCGAAACCGGACCCGAATGTGCAAATACAGGTTGCGGTCATGCAGACCGTGGCGGCGATTCCCACTGCGACGGCGCTGCCGTTTTCCACCCCCCTCCCCACCTCGACGCCGTTCGACCTGAAGGGCTTGTTCTGCGAATATCAGTTCTGTGTAGGGCATCCTGTGGACATGGCGTTCTTCGACGTGAGCGCGCAGAAGAATCCCGCCTCGCCCAGCACGTATTCGCAAGGGCTGATCGCGGCGTTCAACGCGAACCTTTTCATTCAGATGATCTGGCAATTCGCGCCGGGGACCGCCGATCCACAGTTCATGCTCGATTTGATCCTGGACGACGTGGATACACGCGTCGGCGCCCCCGACGTGAAACTGTTCCGCGATATGAACGTGATCTTCACCCCGATCACTTCGACGGCGACTCCCGTCCTGCCGTTCGGCGCGGCGGGAGCATGGATCTGCGGCGAACGCGCCTTCGCGTGGAAAACCTACAGTCCGCAGGCGGAGAACACACAGGCGTTGTTCGACCAGGCGCTGGAGCGTTTTCGGTGCGATCGGTAGGAAGGGAGATCCTTCGCAGGCTCAGGGCAAGAGGGGAAGGTGGAGAGTGGAAAGTAGAAAGTGGAAAGGGAGAAGGAGGGAGGGAGAAGGAAGACCCTTCGCAGGCTCAGGGCAAGAGTGGAAAGTGGAGAGTGGAAAGTGGAAAGGGAGAAGGAGGGAGGGAGAAGGAAGACCCTTCGCAGGCTCAGGGCAAGAGGGGAAGGTGGAGAGTGGAAAGTGGAAAGGGAGAAGGAGGGAGGGGGAAGTGGACGGGCGGAGGGGGCTTCGTCCGCTTTTTTGTTCTTTGCGGCGGAAGCGCCTGGCGCAGACAGAGGACGCTTGGTACGCGGCCGGGGATTGCCGGGGTTTCTTGACTTTTGCCTTTGGGTGGCTATAATGCAGTTCAGCGGACGGTTTTTGCATTTTAGTTCGAACTCGCCCTGGTAGTTGAAGGGATAGGGAATTGACCCTATCGCGACTACGGGGAGGGAGAGGGCGAGCCTCTCCCTTACCCACAGTGTATATTAACTTATGTCCTTATCATCAATTTCCATCGTTTATCGCTGCGTTCCCTTACTCTGGAGATTGCTATGAAGAAGGTTCTCATTATCTCTGCCATTAGTTGTGCATCTGTTCTCTGCATCGCCCTCATCGTTGCTACGTTTCTCTTTTTCTCCGCCGCCAGAGAAGTGGCTCAACAGGAATTCACCCCACTCAATATTACGCCAGAGAAACTACCTTTCGCTGTGTCTCCAAGTCCGCAGTCTCCAGGCATAATCTACGATCTCGCCTTTATCAAGGTTCTCGCTGTCGGATATAGCGACGACGCTGACCCTGAAGAGGATGGACTTTCCATCGATGTCGTGTTCTATGACAGTGCAAGCCAGCCGATTAATTTCCGCAGCGTCCCTATCACGATTCATATCCAGATTTATGCATATCAGGACCCTCTTGATGCCTTGGAGAACAGAAACGCCGAATTGATATATGAAGGTAGCGTTAGTTTAGATCACTCTATGGCTATCGGCGAGATGTTCGGCAGGTACATTCGTATCCCATATAGCGAAATTGGGGCAGCCCCAAATCATCATACACCCTTCGGGACGCTCAAGGTTACTGTTGATACACCTGCACAGGGGTCTTTCTCCGCATCCCAAGATGGTGTGCAAATCTATGTACCCAAGCCATGATTTCTCATGATACGATCCGCTCATCTTTTTTGGACACATGCCAAACACAGCGTCCTAAGAAACCAGAATCGGCGGGAAAATGTCATTTTGAGACATCCTGAGTAGACGCTCCTTAAACCAAAAAAGACGCCGCCGCGCTTGACACCTCCTCCCTTCCGCTTTTCCTTGTCACCCGCCTGCCGCAAGCGTATAATCGCCTCCAGCAGGATGTCTTTCACAAGTCCCGTGACCTTCAATGTCCAAATCGCGCCTCGCTCCTTTCCGCCGCATCAATCCTTATTCGTTGGACTAACAAACTCATCGCTCGTTTGGGTTTGATCTCTCTTTACGGTCTTCTGACGTAGCGTTCCGGGTTGCGTCGCATCGAGCCTGCCGAAATCAAGGATACGCTGACGCCATATCATCCCGCAGCGCAGCGGAGTGGACGTCCCAAGCAAGCTCATTCTAATAACGCGAGCCGTTGGCACGCACGCAACAAAGATAATCGTTTTGAATACAGCAAAATTGGGTCTTGCAAAACATACGGCGTAGCCGTATAATGGTTTTATGGAATTCATTGAAGCCACTGCTTTTACAAAGTATGTCTATGATTACCTGTCCGAAGATGAATACGTGGGTTTACAAAGTTTCTTGCTCCAGTATCCAGAATCAGGCAAAATCGTTCGTGGCTCAGGCGGTGTCCGCAAGATTCGCTGGGCAATCGCTGGAAAAGGCAAAAGTGGTGGCGTGCGGGTAATCTACTATTTCAAGAAGCAGGATGACGAAATCTGGCTTCTTACCATCTACAGCAAAAGCGAAATAGAGAGCATTCCCGCTCATGTTCTACGTCAGATCGCAAAGGAAATTGAAAATGGCTAAGCGTGATATTGGTCAGGAAATTCTGGAGGGCATTCGAGAAGTGAAGGATTACAAAGCAGGGAAGAAGGTATTGCGTGTTCGCTCGTTGAAAGCACCTTCTTCGCCAAAAGTCATTCGGCAACGATTAAAGTTATCGCAATCGGCATTTGCAGGTTTAATGGGTGTCAGTCTGCGCACGGTTCAAGACTGGGAACAAGGCAGGCGCAAGCCCAGTGGTCCTGCGGTTGCTTTATTGAGGATTGCAGAGCAGAAGCCAGACGTGTTCCTGCATTTATCCTAAGCCAACCGCAAAGGAGTCTGAAAGTCAAAAAACTGCCTAACAATGCGTTCTCAGAAACAAGGTCATCACGCGTTCCCTGAGCGCATCTTTGGACTCCTTGTTGAAAGCAAATTCGCGCCGCATGCGAGACGCGAGAAGAAAAATCGCCAAAATCCACACAAGCGGTTAAACGCAAATCTGGCGTTCTTTGCCATCCCATAACTGCGGCCGGACACCCAGACGCTTGGTGGTTGAGCTTGTCGAAACCCACGCCCTGTCAGCGTCCCCGCGGCGGTATCACCTTCTTGGATACGCTGACGCCGCGTCCCAGGCAAGTTCATTCTAATAAACGCAGACCGTTAGCCGCCTGTCCGTAACTCCAACAAAGCGTATTGACGTTATATATACAAGGCGTTATACTTCTGCAGAATGAAAATCCAATATACGCTCCAGGATGTTGCCTTTGAATGGGATAGCCAAAAAGCTACCGCCAATTTTCGTAAACACAAGGTCAAATTTGAATTGGCGGTAGAAGCCTTCTTTGATCCGTTTGTTTGCTATCTCGATGAACAAATTGTCGGCAGTGAACTGCGCGAAAGACTGGTTGGCTTAACAACAACTTGGTTATTGCTCCTGGTAGTGTATGTCATGCGCGGTGACGTTATTCGCATTGTCTCTGCTCGCATGGTCACGAAGGCAGAAAGAGAAATCTATGAAAACCAATAAGATCGTCCAACGTTTGCAAAAAGATCGTCCGATGACGATGGTAAGTATCCGTATTCCCGAGGATGTCATTGAAGACTTGAAACGCGTCGCGCCAATGCTCGGTTTTTCCGGGTATCAAGCCTTGATTAAGGCTTATATTGGGCAAGGATTACGAGCGGATCTTGAACGCCTGGAAAGCAGAGTTGAAGTTTCTGCACTCATTAAGAGTCTGCGAAAGAAAGGTGTTAAAGAAGAAGTTATCTCATCAGCTATGGCAGAGGCGCAAAGTTCCAAATAAGTCCGTTTTCGGCATCCGGCGGCTAACAAAGCGTTTCTCAGAAATCGTCTCACTATGAGCCATGCTGCTTCGATCTTCGGATGCGCGGATCGAAGCAAAATCGTTCACTCCATCGGGTAAAAGTCAAAACATTCGTAACCCGTTAAACGCAAAGCGGACGTGACGCCAAGACGCCACGTCTTTTTATTTTTCTCGCCCCGCCTCCCGCCGCGCTCAATACCCCTCCCTTCCGCTTTTCCTTGTCACCCGCCTGCCGCAAGCGTATAATCGCCTCCAGCAGGATGTCTTTCACAAGTCTCATGACCTTCAATTTCCAAATCGCGCCTCGCTCCTTTCCGCCGCATCAATCCTTATTCGTTGGACAAACAAACTCATCGCTCGCTTGGATTTGGTCTCTCTTTACGGGCTTCTGACGTAGTGTTCCGGGATCACATCGAGCCTGTCGAGATGCGTCGCATCGAGCTTGTCGAGATGCGTTGCATCGAGCTTGTCGAGATGCGTTGCATCGAGCTTGTCGAGATGTCCCCTCATGCAGGGCGAGGCGGCGGAGGTCGCCCGGTGCGGGCGGCGCCCTGAGCGAAGTCGAAGGGAAGGCCGCTCGCCGGTAAATCTTGCCCTCCCGAAAGAACATCGGGACGATGTGAGCGAAGTCGAAGGGATAGGGAATTGACCCTATTGCGACTACGGGGAGGGAGAGGGCGAGCCTCTCCCTTACCCACTGGCTTGTTCATGCAAACACAGTGAGTTCGCTTATAATTTTGGTGTGGCTGGCAATCGATTAAGTTTGTGAAGACCAATAAAGAATCCATCCCTCAAGATTATCGCCATCCGCCTAGCCAAAGGCAACCTACTTTGCGGAAAGCCGAGGTCCCATGTCGCACAAGATCAATTACAACTCCAGGGCAGGTATCATTGGAATTAGGGTCCAGGGGAAGGTACCCCTCGATGAATTTAGAGATATTTATTTTCAAGCGGTACAACTCGCAAAAGAAAAAGACTGCTTCCTCTTCTTAAGCGATTTTCGCAACGCAACCACAAGCCATCTCACCCTGTTGGAGATTTCAACTTTACCGCAAACCTTATCGGAGATAGCGGCGCGAGCAGGCATTGATGCCAAACGGTTGAAACGGGCGATTGTGGTCGCGCCAAAAGACGCTGCCACTTCTCTTTTCGCGCAAGGAGTCACCCTCAGCCAGGGTCAAAACGCCAAAATGTTCCAAGATATTGCTGAAGCAAGGAAATGGTTATCGGAAGTAGGAGAGACCGCAAAGGTAGCATGATCTTGTTTCAGACGACAAGTCTTGAGAATGGACAGCCACCCAACAAAGCGTCCTAAGAAACCAGTGTCGGCGGGAAAATGCCATTTTGAGACATCCTGAGCGGACGCTCCTTAAACCAAAAAGACACCGCCGCGCAGCGGAGTGGACGTCCCAGGCAAGGTCATTCTAAACGCAGACCGTTGGCTGGCTGTTTGCAAGATTGACGAAGTGTGTATGATGTGTATAATTAACGCGTGAACAGTCGCGACATCATTGCCAAACTCAAAGCCGATGGCTGGGTACTTGTTCATGTGCGGGGTAGTCATCATCATTTCAAACATCCTACCAAGCCTGGCAGAGTGACTGTCCCCCATCCCAAGCGAGATTTACCAACCGGCACACTTCGCAGCATTTATCGTCAAACTGGTTGGTCTTGGTCAGAGCGAAAGTGAGAACCTATGCGTTATCCAGTTATTGTTCACAAAGACTCAAATAGTGATTACGGTGTGACGGTTCCAGATTTGCCTGGTTGCTTCAGCGCAGGGGAAACTCTGGATGAAGCATTACAAGAAGTGGTTGAAGCCATTGAAGCACATCTGGAAGGAATGTTGATGGATGGTCAACCTATCCCTACCCCGCAATCTGTAGAGCATCATCAAAACAATCCAGATTATGCAGGCGGAGTTTGGGCGCTAGTTTCGATAGATTTGGCGAAACTGTCGGGTAAAACCAAACGAGTCAATGTTACACTACCCGAAAGAGTCTTATCGCTGGTGGATAAGTATGCTTCTGAAAACGGTGAAACACGGTCAGGATTAATTGCACAAGCAGCACTCGAATACATCGCATCCCGTGAGAGTGTTGCAGAATAGCGCAGGAGTCTTTAAGCCAAAGAGCCAGCCAACAATGCGTTTCTCAGAAACAAGGTCATCCCGCGCCCTCTGGGTTCGTCTTCGGACTCGTTGCCGAAGGCAGATTCACACCGAATCGCAAAGGCGAGACCAAAAATCGCTAAAATTTACACAAGCAGTCAACGCAAAGCGGGCGTGGCGCCAAGACGCCATGCCCGCTTTATTTTCCCGCCCGCCTCGTTTACGCGGGCACAAGGTTGGAAGCCGAGTTTGGCGGCTTTCTTCTGCGAGCAACCATTACCCCTCCCTCCCCTTCGCCTCCTGCCACAGCGACTCCATCTCATCCAACGAGAGTTCAGATAAACCCCGCCCCTGTTCCTTCGCGCCCTGCTCCACGTAACCAAACCGCTTCTTGAATTTGGCGTTCGTCTCTCGCAAAGCGGACTCGGCGTCCACCTTCTTCCAGCGCGCCAGGTTGACGAGGGCGAAGAGCAGGTCGCCGAGTTCGGAGGTCAACTCTTCCTCGTTTGTCGCCTGCCTGACCTCCTCGATCTCCTCCGCGATCTTTTCCAATACTCCCTCGATCTCGCGCCAATCGAAGCCGACTCGGGCGGCGCGGTCCTGGTATTCCTGCGCCTGGGATAATGCGGGCAAAGCCAGCGGAACGCCGTCCAGCAAGCCTTTCTCTTTTTGCCCGTTGTCCCTGCGCTCGGTTTCCTTCAATCTTTCCCAATTCGCCAGCACGCCGTCCACGCCCTCGAGTTTCAAATCGCCGAACACGTGCGGATGCCGCCTCACGATCTTCGAATGGATTCCGTGAATGACCCGGCTGAGGTTGAACTGCCCCTCCTCGCTCGCGATCTGCGACTGCAAAACGATCTGCAACAACAGATCGCCGAACTCCTCGCGCATGTCGTCGAGGTCGCCCGAGTCAATGGCGGAGATGGCTTCGTAGGCTTCTTCGAGTAAATGCTTTCTCAAAGTTTCGTGCGTCTGTTCCCGGTCCCACGGACAACCGTCCGGCGCGCGCAGGTGGGCGACGATCTCGGCGAACGACTCGAACGAAGTCCCCTCCCCCAGCGGAGGAACAAACCAACACGCTGAATCAGAAACGCCGGAATGCTCCAATTCTCCAATCCTCTCTTCTTTCCACTTTTCACTCTCCACCACAGACACCAAATGTTCCTTTGGATAAGTCGTCAACAACACCGCCTGCACTCGCGACGCCAGTTCACGCGAATCAATTCCAATAAGCAACACCGGCATATCGGGCGGGTGAGGTGGGACGTGCGCGGAGGCGAGACTCCGCGCTTCGAGCAGGATCAGCCTCGGGGGCGGGGCGATGCGGAGCGTGTCGAATGTTTGGGCGACGAGAGAAAAATCCATGATAGTCTCCTATTTAAAGCATACTGCGTAATCCATATCGCGCAGGCGCGCGGCACGAATTACGCAGCAGGTTCGATTCGAAACGGCAGGGATCAGCGTTTTGTGTAGGTTGGCGCCTTGCGCGCTTTCTTGAGGCCGGGCTTCTTGCGTTCCTTCTCGCGGGCGTCGCGGGTGAGCAAACCGTATTTGCGGAGCGCGGGCGTCCAGTCCGCGTTGAGCGCCTGGAGGGCGCGCGCTAAACCCAGGCGCACCGCCTCGGTCTGGCCGCTTACGCCGCCGCCCTGCACCTTGACGGTCACATCGTATTTCCCGGCATCCTCGCCGACCGCGGCGAACGGGCGCAGGATGTCCTGTACGTCACCGATGCGGGGGAAATACGCGCTGCCCGCCTTCTCGTTGACGGTAAACGTGCCGGAGCCGCCCATCACGCGCACGCGGGCGGTGCTTTCCTTGCGGCGTCCTACTGCTTCATAATACTGTGCCATAATCCTTCCTCTTTATTCCTTACTTCATGCCTTTGAAACGACCAGCGGTTCGGGGTTGTTCGTGCCGTGCGGATGATTCGGTCCCGCGTAGATCTTCAGGCGCTTGAGCAGCGAACGTCCCATGCGGTTGTGCGGCAACATGCCCCACACGGCTTCGCGCAGGACGCGGTCCGGGTGCTTTTGCAGTTGATCGCGCAATGAAATGGACTTCAACCCGCCGGGGTAGTTCGAATGTTTGTGATACATCTTGGTGTTCAACTTCGAACTGGTCTTCGTGCCGGTCACGGTCACTTTTTCGCAGTTGACGACCACCACCGTATCGCCCATTTCCACGCCGGGCGTGAAGGTCGGTTTGTGTTTGCCGAGCAGAACGTGCGCGATGCGCGTGGCAAGGCGTCCCAGGTTCTGCCCATCGGCGTCCACCAGGATCCATTTGCGTTCGATCTCGCTCGCTTTCGGATAGTACGATTTGTACACTTTCCAATCTCCGTTTCTTTTCAATCTCGAACCGCGCCAGAGAGCGCGGGCTACTCAAAGAAATATCCTTATTGACTGTTTGACTCTTTGTACGCGACCTCGACCAGCGTCAGCCCGTGCGCGGGAGCGATGCCCGGCGGAAGGACGCTTCGGGACTTAACCGGATCCTGCTTCGCTAAAGAACGGGCAATGTCCTCCGCTGAAGCCTTTCCCTGCGCCGTCGCTGCCTGCACGAACACCATCCTGCGAACCATGCGATAGAGGAAGGCGTCCGCTCTTACTTCGAAAAGCCATTCATCCTCGGCGGTTTGCGTCCATTCGGCTTTCGTCACGGTTCGAACGGTCGTGCCTTTGGGTGAGGTTGGCGAACCGAAGGCATGGAAATCGTGCGTCCCAATGAATTGTTTCGCGGCTTGTTCGAGCAGGGCGCCGTCCATCGGCGTCCAGACCCGCCACGCGAACCGTTCGCGGATCGGGTCGCGCACCGGCCGGCGGAACAACCTGTATTGATATGCGCGGGAGATCGCGTCGAAGCGCGGGTGGAATTTCGCATCCGCAACCTCCACCGCCCGCACGGACATATCGGCCGGCAGGAGGGAGTTCAGCGCGCGCAGGAGTTCGTCGTCAGTGTGGGACCAGTCCAGGTCCGCCGAGGCAACCTGACCCGTCGCGTGAACGCCCGTATCCGTCCGCCCGGACATAAACACAGAACGTCCCGTCCATCCAAGTTTTGTCAGGGCTTTTTCGAGTTCGCCCTGCACGGTTCTGCGCCTCGCCTGCCGCTGGCTTCCGTGGAAGCCCGCGCCGTCGTAGGCAAGAGTCAATTTGTAACGTGCCATCTTTCAGTCATCAGTGAACAGTCATCAGTTACCAGTTACCAGTTACCAGTTATCAGTTATCAGTCATCAGTCCCGATCGCCGTTCACTGAATACTGCTCACTGCTCACTGACCACTGATCACTGACCACTGACCACTATTCCTCGACCAGTTCCAAAATCACCATCTCAGCCGAGTCGCCCATGCGGGGACCGAGTTTCAAGATGCGCGTATAGCCGCCGTTGCGGTTGGCGTAGCGCGGCGCGATCTCGTCGAAGAGGCGCTTGATCAACTTGTTGTCTCCCAGCCTGGCGGTCGCCAGGCGGCGGGCATGCACCTTCGCGGCGTCGTCCGCCTGCGCGCTGTTGCGGGCAAGCGTGATCAGGCGTTCCGCTTCGCCGCGAATGGCGGCGGCTTTGGCGCGCGTGGTCTTGATGCGTTCGTGCGTAAAGAATTGTTTGATGAGGTTGCGGCGCAGGGCGAGCCTTGCGCCCGTGCTGCGTCCGAGCCTGTAGCCGGATATTTGGTGTCGCATTTCTAAATCACTCCGCGGAATTCGAATCGATCTTCAGGTAGCCCTTTTCCTGCATCTTCTGGCGGAGTTCGTCGAGACTCTTCTCGCCGAAGTTGCGGATGGACATGACCGCCGTCTCGCCCTTCTCCAGAAGGTCCAGCACGTCGCCGACCGTCGTGATGCCGGTGCGCTTGAGCGAATTGAACACGCGCACAGAAAGGTCGAGCGCCTCCACCGGGGTATCCGCCAGCTCGCTGGTGATGCGGCTGCTCCCGATCTCCTTTTCGACCGGGATGGTCAGGGTCTCTTCGCTGACGCCGGCGATGTAACGCAGGTGGTCAATGACGATCTTGGCGGCGGTGCTGAGCGCGCGTTCGGGCGAGATCGTGCCGTCGGTCCAGATCTCGAGGATGAGTTTGTCGTAGTTCGTGCTTTGCCCGACGCGGGCGGAGGTCACTTCCCAGTTCACCCGTTTGACCGGGCTGTAGATGGCGTCAATCGGCAGTTCGCCGATGGGCATGTGCCCGCTTCGTTCGTTGGCGGGCGAGTACCCGCGTCCGCGCTCGACGGTGAACTCGATGTCCAGTTTGGTCTTGGGGTTGTCCACTGTAAAAAGGAACAATTCGGGGTTGACGATCTCCACCTCGGCGGGGGTGATGATGTCCGCCGCGGTGACCGTCCCTTCGCCGCGCACTTCCAGGTGCATGCGCGTGCTATCCACGCCGTCCAGTTTGAGGCGCAGTTGTTTGACCTGCAACATCACCTGGATGACGTCCTCGCGCACGCCGGGGATTTCGCTGAATTCGTGCAGCACGTCCGCGATGCGGATGGATGTCACCGCGGCGCCCTCCAGCGAGGAGAGCAGAACGCGGCGCAACGCGTTGCCCAGCGTAACGCCATACCCGCGTTCGAGCGGGCTGATGATGAATTTGCCGTAATTTCGAGCCTCAGCTTCGCGCTCGATCTTCGGCATAACCATGTTCGAGATACCCGTCACGGTTCACCTCTCCCAGTCATTTCAATAGAAGCCCCGGCAGGCGGGACGCCCGCCGGAGATAAAAACCAGCCATTATCTTGAATAGTATTCAACGATCAACTGCTCGTTCAGGACGCCGTCAATTTCCGCGCGCTCGGGGAGGCGCTGGACGACGCCGGTTAATTGTTTCGTATCGCGGTTCAACCAGGCGGGCGACGTTCTCGCTTCAGCCTGCTCGCCCAGTCCCTTGAAATATTCGAGTCCGCGCGAGCCTTCACGGACCGCCACAACGTCGCCATCGCGCAGCAACATGGAAGGCACGTCGGTGCGGCGTTCGTTTACGGTAAAGTGTCCGTGCGTCACCATCAGGCGGGCTTGCGCGCGGCTGGAGGCGAAACCGAGGCGGTACACCACGTTATCCAGGCGGGACTCGAGGATCTGCAGCAAATTCAAACCGGTCAAGCCGCGGCGCTGGAGGGCAACCTCGTAATAACGGCGGAACTGGCGTTCCAAGATCCCGTAGACGCGCCGGGCGCGCTGTTTGGCGCGCAACTGGCGCAAATAGTCGGATTCACGTCCCGAGCGGTTTCCGCCGCCGCGACTGCCCGAACGTCCATGCTGACCGGGGGCGTAACTTCTCCTCTCGAACGCGCACTTGGGAGTGAAACATCGTTCGCCCTTGAGATAGAGTTTTTCGCCCTCGCGCCGGCAAAGTTTGCAAACCGGACCAATGTTCTTCGACATAAATCACTTTCCTCTACATCTTCATTTCAGATTACACGCGTCGCTTCTTCGGCGGACGACAACCGTTGTGCGGAACCGGCGTCACGTCGGAGATGGAACGCACCTTCAAGCCCATCGCCTGGACGGCGCGGATGGCGTTTTCGCGTCCGGGCCCGGGCCCCTTTACGAACAATTCCACTTCCTGGATGCCCAACTGCTGGGCGGCTTTGATCGCCTGTTCGGCGGCAAGGCGCGCGGCAAAGGGGGTGCTTTTGCGCGAGCCCTTGAAGCCAGCCGAGCCGGCGCTTCCCCAGGCGACGGTATTGCCTTCCATGTCCGTCACGGTGACGATCGTATTATTGAACGAGGCAAAGATGTGCACCTGCCCGGAGGACAGGGCGCGCTTGCTCTTCTTTGCGCCGGCGCTGCGGCGCGTGGAACGTACACTTTGAGCCATAGTTGTTCTCCAGCCTTTTACTTCTTCGCGCCGCGGCGGCGTCCGCGACCGGCAACCGTCTTCTTGACGCCCTTTCGGGTGCGGGCGTTCGTCCTCGTCCGTTGACCGTGGACCGGCAGGTTGCGGCGGTGGCGCAAGCCGCGATACGACCCGATCTCGATCAGGCGCTTGATGCTCATCTGAACCTCACGGCGCAGGTCGCCCTCCACCGTAAAATTCCTGCCGATGTATTCGCGGATCGCAGCCACGTCCGCTTCCGAGAGGTCCTTCACGCGGATATCCGGGTTGACCCGGGTCTGCGCCAGGATCTCCCGCGCGCGCGTGGGACCAATGCCATATAAATATGTCAAACCGACCTCCACCCGCTTGTTGCGGGGCAGATCAACGCCTTCAATTCTCGCCATGGTTCACACTATCCCTGTCGCTGTTTATGCTTTGGATTTTCGCAGATGACGTACACTCTGCCTTTGCGCCTGACGATCTTGCATTTGGCGCAGCGTTTCCTTATGGAAGGTGAGACTTTCATATCAATAGTTCTCCTTGCAAAGAGCCATTTTCCTCAAATAGCCAAGAGCATGATTATATACTTTCATTCCTCATTCGTCCAGATTACACGCAATTCCGCTCGGATCATGGGACAGTCAGGAGAAGAGGGTCTCCTTCGGTGACGGCGATCGAATGTTCGAAATGCGCCGTCAATGATCCATCCGCGGATACCACCGTCCACCGGTCGGGCAGGACGCGGGTTTCCGCCGTGCCTCCAAGCACCATCGGCTCGATGGCGATGGTCATACCCGGTTCGAGGGGGATGCCCGTGCCAGCCTTGCCGTAGTTCGGCACCTGCGGCTCTTCGTGCATCCGCCGCCCGACTCCGTGACCGGTGTATTCGCGCGTTACAAAAAAGCCGCGGCTTTCGACGTATTTCTGTATCGCTGCGGATACGTCGCCGGTGCGGTTGCCAACCCGCATCTTTTCGATTGCAGCGTAGAGCGCGCCTTTCGTGACCTCGAGCAGGGTGCGCGCTTCGGGGGAGATCTCTCCCACCCCGGCGGTGAACGCCGAGTCCGCCACGAACCCATCCAGGATGGTGCCGCAATCAATGGAAACGATGTCGCCTGTCTTCAGTTTCCGCGTTTTGGACGGAATGCCGTGAACGAGTTCCTGGTTGATGCTCACGGTGATGGAGGCGGGAAACGGAGGTCGTCCGTATCCCTTGAAAGGCGATTTGCATCCGTGTTTCCTCAACACCTCCTCAGCAGCCGCGTTGAGGTCGGCGGTGGAAACACCCGGTTTTAAAAGTTCGTTGACTGTCGCCAGAACTTCGGCGTTGATGCGTCCGGCGGCGCGCATGATCTGCAGTTCCGCCGGGCTTTTTAGATAAATCTGGCGTGACCAACTCATAATGAAGACTGGATGTTCAATGTAGAGACAAGCGCCTGGGTCACCTGTTCGATGGTCTGCATGCCGTCAATTTCGAGCAATTGGCCGTGCCGGCGGTAGTGATCTATCAACGGCGAGGTCTGTTCCAGGTAGACGTGGATTCGGCGTTTCACCGTTTCCGGTTTGTCGTCCTCGCGCTGATAGAGTTCGGAGCCGTCGAAATCACAGATACCGGGCTCCCTGGGCGGGTTGGTCTTCTGATTGTAGATGTGCCCGTTGGCGCGGCACGTCCAACGATCGCTCAGGCGTTCGACCAACACGTCCTCGTCGCCGGTGATGAACAGCGCCGCGTCCACGTGACCGTTGAACTCAATGAGCATGGCTTCGAGCGCGCCCGCCTGAGCTGGGGTGCGGGGAAAACCGTCCAGGATTGCGCCAGCCTTGCAGTCCGGGCGGCCGAGGCGTTCGCGGATCATCCCAATGGTCACGTCGTCCGGGACCAGTTCGCCCCTGCTCATGTAGGTTTGAGCCAGTTTCCCAAGTTCGGTTTGGTTCTTAAGGTTCTCCCGGAACAAATCGCCCGACGAGATGTGCGCCAAGCCTGTCCTTTCCGAAATGATCTTTGCCTGCGTGCCTTTGCCTACGCCCGGAGGTCCAAGAAGGACAAGGTATCTGGTCATGGGTCGTCCTAACTGATGAGTAGTTTTTCCTGATAACCGTGCAGTTTCAATTCCGCTTCGATGTTCATAAACGTATCACGGACAACGCCCACCACAATGAGCAAGCCAGACGAGGAGACCAGGAACAAGCCTGCGCTCGATGCAGCGGCCGGTAAAATCAACTGTAAAAGGAAAGGCATGATCGCCACGACTCCCAGCAGCAACGCCCCGGGCAGGGTGATGCGGGATTGGATGCGGCTCAGGTATTTTTGCGTGGCGGCTCCGGGGTGAACGCCCGGAATTTGCGCGCCGGAACGTTTGAGGTTGTTCCCGTAGTTCTGTTGATCGAACAGCACCGTGGTATAGAAGTAGGTAAAGCCGACCACCATAAAGAAGTACAGGATCCAGTAGCCCCAGGAATTGACTCCGGTGGCGTTGAAGAACGACTGGGTGGCGGTGGCGGCGCTTTTCACCCACGCAGTTTCCGAGTTGATGAAGAAGCCAGCCACGATGGCGGGAAATTGCAGGAGCGCGCTGGCAAAGATCAGCGGGATCATGCCCGCCAGGTTGACCATCAGCGGCAGGGTCGGCTGGGGCATGCGGACGTTCTTGCCGCGCTGCATGGCGTAGAACACCGCGCTTTTCTGCGGATAAATGATCGGGACGTTCCTGCGTCCCTGCTGGACGTATACGATGGCAAGGATCGTCAGCAGCATGACGACGACCATGGCGCTCAGCAGCGACCAGCGGTTGACCTGGTCGTTCCACAGGGCGATCATGTGCGTGGGAATTTGCGAAACGATGCCCGCGAAGATCACGAGGGACAAGCCCTGCCCGCGAATGCCGTATTCGGAGATCAACTCGCCGAGCCAGATCGCAAACATCGTCCCCGCCGTCATCACCATCAGGGTCGTCAGCGAGGACAGCCACAAATCGGGGGTGAACCCGAAGGGGATGATCGTCTGCTGGGCGAGGGCGTTGAAGGTGTTGATCTGACCGATGGCGGAAAGAGCCGCCATGGGAACAGCCAGGTAGTAGGTCCACTTTTCCATCCAGCGGCGGCCCTCACGCTGATCCTCCTCCATCCGCTTTTGCAGGGAGGGAATGATCGGGATCAGCAATTGCAGGATGATCTGCGCCGTGATGTAGGGGTAAACGCCCATCGCCAGCACGGAGAAGTTCGAGAGCGTCCCGCCAGAGAGGAGGTTCAGAAAACTCAAAAAGCCTCCCGAGCCCGCCCCCGCAAAAAAGGCTTGCAGGGCTTCCCGATTGACGCCGGGCGCGGGTATGTTTGCCGCAATGCGGAACAGGATCAAAATGCCCATGGTGAAGAGCAGTTTTTTGCGGATGTCCTGCGAGTGCCACAAATAGCGCCAGGCGGATTGTTTCTTGTCAGGCATGTGTGTTTCCTTATGAACTGGATCAGCCGATCAGTTCGACGCTTCCGCCGGCCTTTTCGATCTTGGCTTTGGCGCCGTCGGTGACGCGGTGCGCGCGCACTTTCAACGCGACGTTGACGTCGCCGCGTCCCAAAATGACCACAGGGTTCCTGGGGTCGCGAAGCAATCGGGCGGACGCAAGCGTTTCGGGGTTGACTTCGGCGTCGGCTTCGAATGATCCGGTCAATTGATCCAGGTTCACCTCATTGTATTCGACCCGGTTCAGGGGCGTGAATCCCTGACCGCGCATGAAGGGTAAACGGCGGTAGAAGGGAAGGTTGCCGCCCTGGCGGTACATCTTGCCGCCTTCGCCGGAGCGCGCTCCCTGGCCTTTGGTGCCGCGGCCCGCCGTTTTGCCTTGACCGGCGGAGATGCCGCGTCCCACGCGTTTTCTGTTTTTCTTGGAGCCCGGATTGGGCGCGAGATCGTGTAATTTCATCGTTCGTTCCTGCTATTCCTCGACCTGGACCAAATGAATGATCTTGCGGATCATGCCGCGCAGGGCGGGGTTATCCTTGTGTTCGACGGTCTGATGTAAACGGCGCAGACCAAGCGCTTTGACGGTAGCCTTCTGGTCCTTTGTGTAACCGATCGGGCTTTGCACGAGCGTCACGCGGATGGTCCTGCCGCCGGTTGATTCCTTCCTAGGCATGTTGCTTCCTCCGTTCCCAGAACGGCATCAGTTCGCTCACGTTCTTTCCGCGGCGGGAGGCTTCCTCCTGCGGCGATTTCAACTGGGAAAGAGCGTCGAAAGTGGCTTGCACAACGTTCAACACGTTTGCGCTTCCCTGCGACTTGGTGAGGATATCGCGCACGCCAGCCACTTCCAGCACGGCGCGCACGCCGCCGCCGGCGATCACGCCGGTGCCGGGCGAGGCGGGTTTCAACATCACGCGCGCGCCAGCCACCTTGCCAAGCACTTCGTGCGGAATGGTCGTGCCGGACAGGTTGACCACGCGCATGCTCTTGCGGGCGCGTTCCGAAGCCTTGCGCATCGCGTCGGGAACGGCATTGGCTTTCCCAACGCCCATGGAAATGGAGCCTTTCCTGTCGCCCACCACCACCGTTACGCGGAACTGGAAGCGGCGCCCACCCTTCACCACCTTGGCGACGCGCGCGATCTCGATCACGCGCTCCTCGAACTGATCCTGTTCCTCGAAACTTTGTTGTTCGGTTCTTCTATTATCTGCCATGTTTCACTCCACTAAAACCGCAAGCCGCCTTCGCGGGCGCCGTCGGCGAGAGCCTTGACACGTCCCATGTAGCGATACCCGCCGCGGTCGAAGACGACGGTCTCGATGCCCTTGCTCCGGGCGCGCTCGGCGACCGTCTGCCCCACCACCTTCGCCTGCTCGGATTTCTTCATGCCCTTGACCTTTTCGCGCAGTTCCTTTTCCAAAGTGGAGGCGGAGACGAGCGTGTGACCCGTCTGATCGTCAATCACCTGGGCATAGATGCCGGTCAGACTGCGGAAAACGTTCAAACGCGGACGTTGGGCTGTTCCGGACAAAATTTTTCTTACGCGTGTGTGACGGCGCGTCCGCGCCAACGCGCGAGATTTGTCAGCCATGATTTACTTGGCTCCTTTCCCGGCCTTGCCGGCTTTGCGGCGGACCTTTTCGCCCGCGTATCGAATCCCCTTGCCGTGATACGGCTCGGGCGGGCGCACGCGGCGGATCTCCACCGCAGTCTGGCCGATCGCTTCACGATCGAAGCCCAGCACCTTGATCTGGCGGGTCTTCTGGTCCACCTCGAAGGAAATGCCGGCGGGCGGCTCCACCCGCACCGGGTGGGAATATCCAACGTGCAAAACCAGGGTCTTGCCGTCCATTTCGGCGCGATAACCGACGCCCTCCACCTCCAGCGCGACCTCGAACCCCGCGCTGACGCCGCGCACCATGTTCGCGATCAACGCGCGCGTCGTTCCGTGCAGGGAACGTTCCTCGGGGCTGTCCGAGTTGCGCGTCACGATCACCTGGTTATTCTCCAGGGCGATGCCGATCAACGGGGAAAACGCTCTCCGAAGTTCGCCCTTGGGTCCTTTGACGTGAACGTTCGCGCCCTGTACATTCACCTGTACACCGGCCGGCACGTCCACGGGTAAACGTCCTATGCGAGACACTTGTATACCTCCTGCCTTTCTACCAAACCTTGCAAAGGATCTCGCCGCCCACACCCAACTGACGGGCGCGGGCGCCTGTCATCACGCCCTTGGGCGTGGAAAGGATGGCGACGCCGATCCCTGAAAGCACCCAGGGAATGTTCTGTTTCTTCGTATAAATGCGGCGGCCCGGTTTGCTCACGCGTTCGAGACCCGAGATCACGGGGCGGCGCGTGCGGCGTTCGCCCACGTACTTGATCTTCAGACGCAGGACCTTCTGCGCCCGGTCTTCGCTCTCGACCACCTCGAAACCCTCGAGATAACCCTCATCCTTCATGATCTTGGCGATTTCGATCTTGATCTTCGAACTGGGCATCGCCGCCAGGGTTTGACCTGCCATCACGGCATTGCGGATGCGGGTCAGCATATCAGCGATTGGATCATTTACAGCCATGCTTTTTCCTCCATCCTACCAGGATGACTTCACAACGCCGGGAATTTGACCCTGCAGCGTCAGTTCGCGGAAGCAGATGCGGCACAGACCGAAGCGGCGGATGTATCCGCGCGGGCGTCCGCAACGGGTGCAACGATTCCGCACGCGGGTCGGGTACCGTCGCCGGGCTTCACGATATTGCATACATTTCTTTGCCATGAGTTACGCTTCCTTCTTGCTGAACGGCATGCCAAGCATTCGCAACAGGGCGCGCGCCTGGTCGTCGTTCCTGGCGGTGGTCACGATGGTGACCTCCATGCCGCGCAGTTTGTCAATTTTGTCGTATTCGATCTCCGGGAAGATCAGTTGATCGCGCAGTCCCAGCGTGTAATTGCCGCGCCCGTCGAAGGCGTTCGGAGACACGCCGCGAAAATCGCGCACGCGCGGCAGCGCGGTGTTCACCAGCCGGTCCAGGAAAGCCCACATGCGCTCGCCGCGCAGGGTCACCTTGGTCCCGATCAAACGCCCCTCGCGCAGTTTGAAATTGGCGATGCTCTTGCGGGCTTTGGTCGTGACCGGTTTTTGACCGGTGATGATGGTCAGGTCAGCCACGGCGGATTCGAGCGCCTTGGGGTTGTCCAGCGCTTCGCCCATGCCGATGTTGACCACGATCTTTTCGATGCGCGGCACCTGCATTACGTTCTTGAAATCGAAGGACTTTTGCAGGGCCGGGACAACTTCGTTCCTGTATCGTTCGTGCAATATATTCATCACTCAACACTCCAAGGCTCAATCAATCAACGCCTGGCAATTCTTGCAAACACGATGGATGCCGTCCTCGTCCCGCTGGACGGACACGCGGGTGGGCTCCTTGCACTTCGGGCAGACCAACATCACGTTCGAGATGTCAATCGAGCCTTCGAACTGAATGCGGCCGGGGTTCATGTTGCGCCCCGCCGCGGTCTGCACCTGCTTTTGATGCTTGGTGCGGATGTTGACGCCCTGCACCACCACGCGGCGTTTATCCAGCAGCACGTTGATCACCGGTCCGCGTTTGCCCTTGTCCTCGAGGCGCCCGCTGATCACTTCCACTGTGTCGCCTTTGCGAATTTTTACCTTCATAACCTATACACTCCTGGACCTCAAAGCACTTCCGGCGCGAGGGAAACGATCTTCATAAATCCCTTTTCGCGCAACTCCCTGGCGACAGGTCCGAAAATGCGGGTGCCTCTCGGGTTCACGCCGTCCGCGTCGAGCAGGACCGCGGCGTTATCGTCGAAGCGGATGTACGAACCGTCCTCGCGGCGCCATTCCTTCGAACAACGCACAATGACGGCGCGCACCTTCTCGCTCTTCTTCACGCCGCCTTGCGGGGAGGCTGATTTCACGGTCGCCACGACGACGTCCCCAATGCCGCCATACCTGCGCGTGGAACCGCCCAGCACGTGGATGACCAGCAACTCACGCGCGCCGGAATTATCCGCAACCTTGAGGCGGGATTCATGCTGGATCATGGCTTACTCCTCCACCTTCAGGGCGGCAACGCCGGTATCTTCCGTGCGGGTTTCGCGCTTGACGACCTTTTCGACGACCCAACGCTTGTCGCGCGAGATCGGCTGAGACTCCACGATCTGAACCTCGTCGCCAACCTGGCAGCCAATTTCATCGTGAGCCTTCACGCGCTTGCTGGTAAAAACGACCTTGCGATACAGGGGATGACGGAACTTGCGCGTGATCTCGACCACGACGGTCTTGGTCATTTTATTGCTGGTGACGACGCCAACGATTCGACGACGATTGTTCATCCTTCACCTTCCACAACTTCAGTTTTCGGCTGTTCCCGCAGGACGGTCATCATGCGGGCAACGTCGCGCCTCAGGATGCGCAGGCGGCTGGAATCCGTCAATTGGCCCGTCACCTGCTGGAAGCGCAACTTCATCAATTCTTCGCGGGCGTCGGCAAGTTTGGTCTCGATCTCGCCCGGTTTCATGTTTCGAATGGCGCTGGCTTTCAACGGTTTCATGCCTGCTCTCCTGCGTCAATTCTCGACACGATCCTGGTCTTGATCGCGAACTTGTACTGGGCGTTCTTCAACGCCTGGATCGCGGTTTCCTCATCCAAACCGCCGACCTCGAACATGATGCGGCCCGGTTTGACCACAGCCACGTAATACTCGACGTTCCCTTTTCCGGAACCCATGCGGGTTTCGGGCGGTTTGTGAGTGTACGGCTTGGCGGGGAAGATGCGGATCCAGACCTTGCCGCGGCGCTTCATTTCACGGACGATGGTCCTGCGCGCGGCTTCGATCTGCCTCGCGGTGACCCAGCCCGGCTCCAACGCCTGCAAACCGAACTCACCGAAACTGACCTCGGCGCCGCGCAGGGCTTTTCCCCTCATGCGTCCCCGCATTTGCTTGCGCCACTTTACACGTTTAGGCATCAACATAATTCTTACCTCTTCAGAATGCAACCCGGCGCGCGGCTATTCGCTCACGTACACGCCTTCGGTCGCCTCCGCTTTTTCTTCGGCTTCAGGGGCGATCTCACCCTTGTACACCCAGACCGTCACGCCGATCTGACCGTACGTCGTGGTGGCTTCCGCCCTGGCATAATCCAGGTTCGCGCGCAGGGTTTGCAGGGGCACGCGCCCTTCGCGCAACCAGACATCGCGCGACATTTCCGCGCCGCCCAGGCGCCCCCCCACCAGGATCTTGATGCCCTCCGCGCCCTGCTTCATCGCCTGCTGAATGGCGCGCTTCATGGCGCGGCGATAGGCGATGCGGCGTTCCAACTGGTCGGCGACGTTTTTCGCCACCAGCATTGCGTCGGTATCCGGCGAGGCGATCTCCTTGATATCGAGTTCGACCTTCCTGCCGACAAGCGCCTCGAGACAGGCGCGCACCTTCTTCACGCCCTCGCCCTTGCGGCCGATCAGGATACCGGGTTTGGCGGTGTAGATCGCCACGCGGATCTTGCCCGGATATCTTTCCACTTCCACGCGGGAAATGCCGGCCTTGCCGTTCTTGATGGTATCGGGCAGGTCTCTGCGAAGTTTGCGGACCACGGCGCTTTTCGCCGCGCCGCCCTTCGATGGAACGCCCATCAACAGATTGCGAATGGCAAAATCCTGGTGCAATTGGTCGCGGTATTGCGGACCTTCCGCGAACCAGCGTCCCTGCCAGCCCTGGTTGATGCCAAGGCGCATGCCAATCGGATGAACTTTACGACCCATGATTTCTCCTTCTCTCCCGGTTATGATCCGCGCTCACGCAAAACCACCGTGACGTGCGAACTGCGGCGTAATATCGGCTTGAAACGCCCGCGCGCGCCGAAACGGCGCCATTTGCGCGTGGTGGCTTCGTTGGCAAAGATGCGCGCCACGTACAAGTCGTCACGGCTTACGCCGAAATTTTCCTCGGCATTTGCCACGGCGGACGCCAGCAATTTTCGAACCGGCAGAGCCGCCGCCTTGTTCACGAAGCGGAGCGTCTCCAGCGCCTCATTGGCATCCTTGCCGCGGATCAAGTCCACGACGAGGCGAACCTTCTGGGCGGACATCGGGAGAGAACGTAAATGTGCCTGATAATCCTGCATATCTCCACTCTCCTGCCTTAGGCGGATTTCTCGCCAGCCATGTGCCCGCGGAACGTACGCGTCGGGGCGAATTCGCCCAATCGGTGGCCGACCATGTTCTCGGTAATGTAGATCGGGACGTGCCGGCGTCCGTCATGCACTGCAATGGTGTGTCCAACCATCTGGGGGAAGATGACGCTCGCGCGGCTCCACGTCCGCAGAACCTTCTTCTCGCCTTTCTGGTTCATCGTTTCGATTCTCTTCAATAATTTGGGCTCTATGAATGGGCCCTTTTTCAATGATCGTGACATATCGTACCTCTACCTTTTAGCGGCTCTTCTTACTGCGGCGTCGAACAATATATTGATCGGTCTTTTTGTTCCGGCGGGTCTTGTAACCCAGGGTGGGCTTGCCCCACGGGCTTTTCGGTCCGGGCAAGCCGATCGGCTGGCGCCCCTCGCCGCCGCCATGTGGATGGTCGCGCGGGGTCATGGCTGAACCGCGCACCGTGGGACGGATGCCCTTGTGCCGCTTGCGTCCCGCCTTGCCAAGTTTTACATTGCCATGATCGAGGTTGCCGATCTGACCGATGGTGGCGTAGCAGGTCTGGCGGATGAGGCGGACCTCGCCGGAAGGCATGCGGATCTGGGCGTAATCGCCCTCTTTTGCAAGCAATTGGGCGGAGCCGCCCGCAGAGCGCACCATTTGACCGCCGCGTCCCTCCTTGACTTCGATATTGTGGATCATGGTGCCGACCGGGATGCTCGAAAGAGGGAGCGCATTGCCGGAACGGATTTCGGCTTCCGCGCCCGCCATGACGGTATCGCCAACCTTGATGTCCACCGGGGCAAGGATGTAACGTTTCTCGCCGTCGGCGTAATGCAGGAGGGCAAGTCGCGCCGTGCGGTTGGGATCGTATTCGATCGCCGCGACCTTCGCCGGGATGTTGCGTTTGTCGCGCTTGAAATCCACCAGGCGGATGAAACGGCGATGCCCGCCGCCGCGGTGACGAACGGTAATGCGACCCTGCGTATTGCGCCCGCCGCTCTTGCGCAGAGGCACAAGCAGGGAACGTTCGGGCTTGGTCTTGGTTATTTCGTCGAACGTGTGACCGGTCATCCCGCGGGTTCCGGGAGTCACGGGTTTGAACTTTTTCACTGGCATCACTGCACCCCTTCGAATATGGGTAGGGTTTGTCCCGCCGCCAGGGTCACAATTGCCTTCTTGAAGGCGGGCTTGCGAACGGACATGCGGCGGCTTCGCAGACGGCGGCCCCGTTTGGCAGGGACATTGATGATGTTCACGCGCGTCACGCTCACGTCGTAAACGGTCTCGACCGCGTCCTTTACCTGGGCGCGCGTGGCTGAATCCGCAACGATGAACGTGTACTGGTTCCTGCTGGATTGATAACTGGTCTTCTCCGTAACGAGCGGGCGGCGAAGAATTTCATAAAGCGTTGTCATGAGTCTGTCTCCTCACCCAGGTTCGCCACAAGGGCATCCAAAGCCTTGAGCGGCAGGATCACCTTGTCGAACCCCAACAGATCGCGGACGTTCAGGTAATCTGCCAGCAAGACCTTTGCGTCCGCGAGATTGTCCGCAGAACGCATGACCTTGTCGTAAGCCTGGTCTTTGGCAGGCATGACAATGAGGGCGGTTGACTTCCCGACGAGACTCGAAATGGCGGTCGCCATCACACGCGTCTTTGTTTCGGGAATGTCCAGGTCCTCCACCAGGATCACGCCTGAATTCGCCGCTTTTGCGGAAAGGGCGGATCGAAGCGCGGCTTTGCGCATCTTCTTCGGCATGCGCTGTTCGTAACTGCGCGGGTGAGGCGTATGGATACGACCGCCGCCGACCCACTGAGCGGCGCGTCTCGATCCCTGACGGGCGCGTCCCGTTCCTTTTTGTTTCCAGGGTTTTGCGCCGCCACCGGCGACCTCACCGCGCACTTTGGTCTCATGGGTGCCGAGTCTGGCGTTTGCCATCTGGCGGACATAAGCCTGGTGCATCAAATCAACGTTAATGGGGGCTTCAAAGATCGCGGCGGGAAGTTCCGCCTCGGTGACTTTTTTGCCTTCCAAGTTCAATACATCCACTTTCATAATACCTTGCTCCGTTTCCTCGAGCCTATTGCTTGCGCGCTTCCTTGATGAGGACCAGGCCGCCTTTGCCGCCGGGCACCGCGCCCTTGACGCCAAGGAGATTCCGCTCGGCGTCAATCATGACGATCTTCAAAGCCTGGACCGTCACCCGGTCATTTCCCATGTGACCCGCGCCGCGCGAGCCTTTATACACGCGCCCCGGGGTTGTGCCGGACGAACGGGAACCCGGCGCGCGGTGGCGGTCGGACTGGCCGTGCGTCTTCTTGCCGCCGGCGAAATGATGGCGCTTCACGCTGCCCGCGAAACCTTTTCCCTTGCTGGCGCCGACAACGTCCACGCGCTCGCCCACGACGAAGACCTCCACCGTCAGTTTGTCGCCGACATTGGCTGGCTCTTTCGAACGAAACTCACGCAGGTAACGCAACGGAACCAGACCCTTTGAATTGAGGTGTCCCAGTTCCCCCGCCGTCAGGCGTTTTGGATGCGCTTCGCCAAACCCAAGTTGAATCGCCGCGTACCCGTCTTTTTCGGGGTTGCGAACCTGGGTAACGAAACATGGCCCAGCCTCGATGATCGTCACAGGTTGCGCGACGCCTTGCTCATCGAAGATCTGGGTCATGCCGATCTTCTTGCCAATCAGCCCTTTCAACATGATCTGTTTTCTCCTTGCAAAGAATTTTATCGAGACTGTCAGCCTGGGCTTAGGCTGCATCATCTCCGGGCAGCGCAGTCAAACGGTCCCGCGGGATGCGTGGATTTGTTCATCCCGCACAGGCGCTGTTCTTACGCTGTCGAAATTCGAGAGCAGAGATTTTCGGCTCTCCCGTTTTTAACGGGAAATCGGGTCAAAAGCGACCAAAACGTGTAGACGAAAGGAATTGAAATTGCGGTAACCATAACCGCGACGGTT
>JAANMU010000920.1_pt1 | contig 30638 bp, 7 predicted proteins | sample 7279701 | NCBI WGS metagenome assembly JAANMU01 (sample SAMN14094539, study PRJNA606508) | bioreactor metagenome | isolation source: A lab-scale SPAN reactor treating ammonium-rich wastewater day 57 | place: Ireland: Galway | collected 2017-03-13
CCTCAAGGCCGCCGACAGCGGCGCGGTCGTGACCACGGAACTCGTCCGCGTGCGATTCTCGTGCTCGAACGCCGATTTCACGATTGAAAAAACCAACGACGACGGATACTTTCGCCTCGCCAACATTCCCGAAAACTGCGGAACGCTGATGGCCACGCTCTTGAGCGCGGGCGAACTCCAGACCACGCACGTGGATCTCTCTCGCGCGGCGCCCGAACTCGTGTGGCGCGCGCCCGACACCTCGTTTGGAAACGTGCGCGTCGTATTCACGGACGCGGACGGCGTTCCGGTTCCCGGCATCCTCGCGCGATTGTTCCGCATCTCAAACGGAATTGCCACGGATTCGCTTTTGACCGGCGTTTCGCAGGTTTCGGGCATCGCCGAGATCGCGCGCGTGCCCACGGGCGCGTATGTCGTAACCGCGTCGGACCCGACGGGCGAGTTCGAACCCTACGACGGCGAAGCGCAGGGCGACACCCAAAACGTGCGCGAGAACACGAACATTGAATTCCGCGTGGCGCTTGCAAAAACCACAGCGGGACGAATCCGAATCGAAGTCCGCGACGGTGTCACCGGCCTGCCCATCGGCTTTGTGCGCGTGATCGCGCGCGCGGGACAGGTGCAGGCCGACGCGACCACCACCGATCCATTGGGCCGCGCCGAACTCGCGGTCTCGGCGGGCAAAAGCTATGCGATCAGCGTCGAGCACCCCGAGTATGCCTCGCCCGAAGTCATCACCGCGCAAGCGTCGGATACCCCGCTCGTCATCGTCATGCCCCCCGCCTCGCGCCAGCAAGGCCTCTTGGTCCGCGTCGAGGATTCGCGGGGCATCGCCATTCCGTTCACCGAACTCACGCTGCAGGACCCCGACAACAACCCCATCGGCTCCACCCGCGTGACCGGCTCCGACGGCACGTTCCGGTTCACAAGCGTCGAAGAGGGAAAATCGTATTCGGTGATCGCAAGCAAAAAGGGACTGCTCACGCGCGTGAGCGAGCAGATCACGATTCTTCCGCGCGCGGACAACCGGCTGGTCGTCGTCATGGACGCCGCCTATGGAACCGTCGAATTCAACGTGATCGACGAACAAGGCGACCCCGTGGTCGACGCGCGCCTCACAGCCCTCGACGCTTTTTCAGGCGCAAGCTTCAACGTATTCTCGACGACGGACGCCAAAGGCAAGGCGTTTGTGCAATTGCGCCAAGACCAAATCTCGGTGTTCAAGGTCACGGCCAGCGGATTTTTGCCCCACTTTTCGACGCGCATCGTGCCCGATCCCGACGCGGCGATTGTCCACACGATCGTGATGACGCAAGCCAACGACCAGCTGGACGTGCGCCTGATCGGACTCTATGTCAACGACCAACGGTTATCGGAAAGCAGCGTGGCGGCCGGCGGCTCGTACGAGGCGCGCTTTGCCCTCATTGTTCCGGGCTTGTCCAAAACCGGTTCGGCCGGACTGTTTGTGCGCACGGGCGAAAGCGTTCTCAACCGCAGCTCCGACGTCGGCCTGGACAACGTGTTCATCGGCCGGACCGACGCCGCCGGAAGCGTTCTGCGCGGCCGCACGTTCACCCCGCCCAAAGGAGAAGCCGTGGACTTTGGCAGCGTGACCGCCGACGAGGCCAAGTGGACGCAGATCACGTGGGACGGATTCGGCGAGGGTGTGTACGAGGCCCGCGTGACGATCAACGTGCGCGGCGACGCAAGCGAAGGCGAACTCGCGCAACTCGCGTACCGCGGATTCACGAAAAACGGCGGCCAGTTCACCCGCGTTCCCGCGGACGCTGAACTGCGCTCCAGCGCGAACTCTTCGCAAAAGAACGGCTTGTATGCGAACGCGCTCGAATACTGGCTCACGATCGGCGCAAGCGGCCTTTGCAACGGCGTGTTCTGCCGCCAATACCAGATTCAGGACCTGCAAACCCAGATCGCCCACACCGTGACCGATCGCTATAGTGCGCGCGTGGCCGACCGCTACAAGTTCCTGTTTTCGCTCTCAAGCGAATCCGCCCAAAGCGACAACGCGTCCTTGGTCATCGAAAGCGACGGCGGCCTATTGGACTTTTCGGAGTACCAGATCCTCGGTCCCGACGGGCGCACGCTCTCGGGAAATGCCGACGCGACCCGCCTTGAACTCGACGTGGGAACGGTGCGCCGCCAAAGCGCAATCGCCGGAAGCGTCGTGTTTGTGCCGAAAGACTCGGGCAGCACGGGCATCCGCGTGCGCCTCGAAAACCCGACGAGCGTGGACGACGACGTGCTGATCGATGTCGAATCGCTCAACGAAATGCAATTGGACGTTGTTCCAAAAGAAATCGTGCCCCTCATCGACAACAAAATGGTGATCCAATTGCGCGACGCCAACGCGCCGGTGAGCAACGCGCAACTCACCGTGAGCGTCAACGATCACGCCGTGTTTTCGGGATCCACCGACCGCAACGGCATGGCGGGCCTCACGCTCGCCAAACCCCCCGTTGGCGCCATCGTGAAAATCCATGCCGAGAAACGCAACTACCGGCCCGCCGATCTCTTGATCAAAATCGACAACAGCGTGCTTTGGATCATTCCCCCGCAAATCAGCATTACGCTCAACGCGGCGGACTTCGACAAGCTCACGGAAACCAAAGCCGTCAATCGCACCAGCGTGCCGCTTGCGCTCAAGGGCATCCGGTTCGGAGGCGAAATCGAAAAATATCTCGAACTGGGCGTCGACAACGAAACCGAGGTCGCCAACCGCATCCTCGCCCCAAGCGAAGACCAAAACGTGTTCCTTCGCCTCACGCTAAACGACAAGGCGTTGCTCTTCAAAGAGCCCCGCACGCTGAACGGCAGCGTGACGTATCTTGCCGCGACCGTGGACGCCGCCCAGACGGGCGCCCAACGCTTTGCCACCGTCGTCCCATTGACCGTGCACATCAATCTGCCCGGCGGCCTCGACAAGATCGACTGCATTTCCGTTGTTCCGGACACGTGGGAATTCAGCACGGCCAGTTCGGGCCGCTCGATCGAAGTCACGATCACAAACACGTGCCGCGTGAACGCGCACGGGGTTCCCTTGCGCAACTTTGGCGTACTCCTCAAAGGGGGGTCGGCCGATGCGAACGTCGCGGGACTGCATGCGGACACCAAAGGCGAGATCGGACAATTCAAGATCGTCGGCAGTGAAAACGAAATCCTTTCCGCACAATCGCTGACACTCAACGAATTCGCGACGCTTGCACCCCTCTTGGCCGCCGACTTCGAGGGCAAGGCGCTCATCGAATTCACGCCCAACCCGTCGTACCGCGCGGGCAAAGCCAATCTCGAACTCGTGTTCAAAGGCACGCACGCGACCAGCAAAAAAGAAGAGCACCCGCAGGACGCCCTCAAAACGACCGCGATCGTGTCCAATCTCGCCGAATGCGTGCGCGTGCTCGCGCCCCCCGAAGTCGTGGTCGACGCCTCGCCCTTCAACCTTGGATACGGACAATTCGGCAACTATACGGGATACAATCCCATGGCCAGCAACTACTATCTTTCGGGCGGCTACAACAACCCCGGCGCCAACGGATTCAACGGATACTCTGGACTCCAAGGGGGATACCCGGGCCTCGGCTTTTCGGGCGGAGGATTTGTCGGCGGCTCGTTTGTCGGCGGAGGACTCTCCACAGGCTACGTCGGCCTCAACCCGAACGACCCCGGCCGCCTCACAAGCACGGGCGTCGGAAACCCAAACGGTTATTTGCCCTACTCGACGCCCCAAACCTACCCCGCGCCCAACTACTCGACGCCCTTCCAGACCAGCTACTACGACAACGCGTACAACAACCAGTTCCAATTCGATCCCGGCCAAAGCACCATCATCGTCGAAAACGCGTGCGCACTACCCGTCGACATTCGAAACGAGCCCACGGCCGGACTCCTCGTACTCCCGCCCCAATTGAGCCTTGAGCCCGGCGAGCGCCGAAACCTTCAAATCAGCCCCGGCTACCGACTCGGCCGCTTTTCGGTCACAATCTCCGCGCGCGCCAAAAACAGTCAGGACCCGTTCCTTGAAATCGCCCAAGTACCCGTGCAAGTGCGCCGCCTTGGCGAACTATTGGACGAATGCATCCAATTGTCGAGCCGCGAAATCTCGCTCAACAACTTTCTTGGAAAACCCGTTCCCAAACGCATCTACAACTACTGCTACGACCAAGGCGTACGCCTCTTGAAATCAAGCCGCGTCATTGACTTCAGTTGCCGCGTGCCCGGCGTCCTGGACGAAGCCGCCAATCCCAACCTCGAAGGAAGTCCGCTGAACGCCGACCGGCGCCTCCAAAACGCTTCGGCGCCCGCACCCAAAGGAACATTCGCCGTCGCGCAAACAAAGCACGCATCCGTTGCGCCCATCGACGGTCCCATCGGACCGCCGGCCCTCCAACCCGCCCAAGGATCCGCCGCGCAATTCCAGAACATTTTCAGCAACCAATACAACCCCACCGGCTACTCGAACGCATACCCCGCAACACAACCCGCATATTATGGCGGCGCGGCCACCACAAGCGGCTTTGTAGGCAACTATGCAACACAGCCCGGATACAACACGTACCAGTCGAGCGTGGACCAGTTCGGGCCCATCGGAACAAACCCCTACGGCCAACAATACTTCAACAACTGGCCGGCAAACGGAATTGACAACGGATTCTACACGCCGCCCGGACAAGGCTACAACGGATACTTCCCCAACGATTCCTACAACGCCTACGGCGGAGCCACGACCAGCGGATACTACGGCGGATATACCGGCGGGCCCGGATACGACGGGGACTACCAAGGCGGCTACCTTTCGGGCGCATGGCGCAACGCGGACACCTACGGACAACCCTACACCGACAACCAAAGCCAATTCGCATTCGGCAACGAAGGCCAATGCCCGCTCATCGAAGACGTGTACGTAATCGACGAGTTCGTGACCGGCGAAGGCGAAGCCGGCACCATCCAAGAAATCGAATTCGAGATCAAGCCCGACATCCAGTACCGCAAACAATTCTGCCGACTCAAAGCGGATTTGCCCTTTGAAACCGTGTTCAACTGGCGCGTGACCGCAAGCGGCGCCTATTACCGCTCGAACGTCGACGCAACCGCGAACATCCACTTCCTCAACCAGTTCGGCCAATGGGACACCAAGTACGAGCACGTCAAACTCAAGGACACGTGGGGCATCGGCGAAACCATCGACGCGTGCATCGCAAACGCGGAAAAGGAAACCGCGCACAAACGCGGCGCGCCCGGCAACTGCAACGCCCCGCTTGCCAGCTGCATGGAACCCAACCATTTGAACCTCCAGCAAAAATACGCGGCCAACGGCGGCTACGTGCCCCAAGAATTGTTCGCCGGCAACACGGCCGACCTTGAACTCGTGCCCGAAGCCCTGCGCACGGGCCCCCAGTTGTGCGGCGAAATCGACGGCATCACCGAAGTGCGTCCCACGATCATCAACCATTCTTCGGGCGTCGACGTCGCATTCAACCGCACGCAGCACAACATCGCAATCACGATTGACCGCCGCCAAATGAAAACCGCGTGCGCCAAGATCGAGGGAAGCGTCGAAGTCCTTGTCAACCGCCCCGCCTGCTTCCGCGGACCCCAATCCGCTACGCTCCCCTACAAAATCTGGGTGCTTGCCCCCGGTAAAAACGCGACCGACGCGGGCGTGCGCGACGGAAACTGCGTGAACGCCCCCGTCACGCCCGGACGACCCGACCAAAACGCGAGCGTGACCCCAAGCCCCGGCACCGCATTCGAACTCCAAGCCTGCGGTGAAAACAACAAAGGCTACTCGGGCGAAAACGTTCGCACGGCCCTTGGACTGGACAAAATCGTTTGGAACTGGGACGCCTCCAAAATCAATGAAAACGCGTGCTCGGAAAAAGGCTCGCTGGAAAACGACAAGGCCAAAGCCATCGGACAATTCTGCGACGCCGCCCAATTTGCTCTCGCGCTCGACCAAAAAGCCGCCCAACTCGCGCCGGTCATCGAAAAAGCGCGTGAACGCCAAGCCCTGGTCACGCTCGCCGAAAAGAACGCGGGCCAACCCGCCGGCGCCTGGGACAACTCGGAACAATTGTGGCGCTACGCCTACGCGCAGGCCGTCCTACCCGACGCGACCCAACAAAGCGACGCCAAGGCAAAAACCCTCGTGTTCTTCCAAAACGCGGACGAACTGGCAAGCGATTCCAGCGCAAAAATCCCGCCCGCGCTTGCGCGCCAACTGGAAAGCCAATTGCGCACGTTCGCAAGTCCCGGCGGCGACGAAACCTCCAAACGCGTCGCATTCATCAAGGGCCTGCAAGCCGTCCTTGACAAAAAAGAGGACTGGAAAAGCATCGAAGACCGCCTCCTGTTCCGCCTGAATTTCGACGCCTTGGAAATCCCGAACGACGCCGACGGAAAAACAAAAACCGCCTACCGCGAAACGCTCTCCAAAGGCCTCGACGCCAACACGCTCACCGGCCAACCCGGCACATACTACTGGACGCTCTCCGAAATGCGCGCATTCCACAAAGCGCTCTCCGACACGCCCGCGTGCCTTTCCGCAAGCGCAAGCGACTGCAAAATCCGAATCCGCAACGCCGACGTCAACGTCGACGCCAACTTCATAGCCAAAGCCTACGCGGCCGCCGTCCCGTTCATAGGACTCCCCAACAACGCAACGACCAACGAAAACGCGCTGCGCACCGCCGGCGCGACCCTTGCGGACAATCTCACGCAAACCGAGTACGATAACGCCCGCGCCCAACTCGATGCCAACGTGTACCTCATGAAGGACGGCTACAACAGCGCCGACTTCAAGAAAGACGTTGTCGAAAAATACACGCTCAAACAGTTCGCGCGCGACTGGAACTTCACAAACACAAACAACCAAACCGCCGACATCGACCGGGCGGGACGCCACGCGATGAAACTCGTCTTCGACTGGAAGGGAAAAACACAATCCGAAAAACCGGCGGTGCGCGTACAACTTGCACGCACGCACGACCTCGCGCAACTCGACGAAACCCTCAACACGGGCCAATCCGACGACAAAAAGAAATTCCACTACGCAAACAACCCGCTCTTTGAAATGCCGTTCGACGGCGAAGTCGGCGGCGCGGACCGTCAAGGCTACGCCACCGGATTCAAGACCGCGGTGGTCGAGAACGGCTTTGGGGGAATCAAAGACAAGCTCCGCCTCAAAACGGGAATCAACCTTCCAAAGACCACCGGTTCAACGACCGATGCCAATGCCTCGTCGGACGCCAATCGCCCCGCCCAAGACAGCGGCCCGCTGGTCCAACCCGCGCTCACGCTTGGAAACAAACAATTCAACTCGGGCACGCTCCTTGAACTCGCCCCGAATCAACTGCGCTTTGCACCCACGCTCGCGCTCAGCATCCGTGCCACCCTCGGAGCCTCGCAGCAAACCGGCCTCGTGTACGCGCCGAACAACCTGCCCGATCCCCTCGGAGCAAACACGCGCATTACCCCGCTTGTGACATGGATCGACAGCGAAGGCAAAATCGAGCGCGCGGACGCACTCAAAACCCCCACGGGATTCTGCGACTCCAAAAACGAGAACCACTCCGTGTTCACCGGCAGTTCGGCCAAAAACCTGCTCGGATACCTCTTTGCACCCGCCGAAGAAGACGAGTCCAAGGCACCCAAATACGGACTCAATGTGATCTGCGCACGCGGCAACGCAACCGTCGGCGGCGTCTCGATTGCCGAAAGCAAACCCGGCGTTCAAACCCAGATCACCTACGCGCCCTTCAGCCGCCAAGAACTCGTCAGCGGCACCCACATCACGAGCCTCGAAAAATGGCTGGAACAAATCGACGACGCGCGCACATGCACATACCTCACGACCGACGGCTTCCGCACCGAATGGAACCGGAGCAACGTACTGGAGGCCAAATAAAACAAACCCGCGCAACAACAACGCACGCAACCAAAAATCATCAAGTCAATCAAAAAAAAATCGTGGATCCCGCCACCCTATAAAAAATGAAACTTTCAACATCACAAGAAAAACAAAACAGGAAAACCAATGGGCATTGAAGAATCAATCAAAAGCGCCTACTACCGCGTCGAGGATCGATGGTACAAGTCCCTCGACTGGCTGGATGGCCACGGCGTGCCCGTCTACGCACTCATCGACCCCATCGATGCCGTGGTCCCAAGCTTTATTCTCTTTGGCGTACTTGCCCTGCTCCTGCTGGTCCTCTTCTTGGCCGGCGCATTCGGCGGCTTTGGATTATTCGAACCCGCACCCGTTCTTCTGGTCTCGATCACCGACGCCGACGGAAACCCTCTTGCGGGGGCGCTCGTGGGCCTCACGATCAACGACGACTACACGGAATTCACGACGGGATCCAACGGAAGCATCGAAGCCCAAACCGTCGAACGCGGCCAACGCGTCAAACTCCGAGTGAACAAAACCGGATTTGAACCCGAAACCGACGAATTCTTCATTGAAACCGCGAACACCCAAAAAGCCTACGCGCTCGCACCATTCGCCGAAACCATCCGACAGATCCTCCTCAAAGACAACGCACGCCAGCCCATCCGCTCGCCACTCGCACTATCGTTTGCCTGCAAAAACCCAAGCGTCGCACCCCCCGCCAACGGAACCACGATCACCGGACTCTTCACCGTCAAAGAACCCCCCCAATGCAACGGTCTCATCGCAAGCGTGAGCGGCGACGGATACGAATCCGCAAACTCGGTTTCCATTACCGAAAACCAACAAGTGATCCTGCTTACGCCCCTCGAGGACTCGCGTTTTTCCGAAACCGAGGGCTCGATCACCGTGGACGTGCGCGCCAACGGAACCCTCGTTTCGGAAACCATCGTCACCGAACTCTGGCGCGCCACCGGACTTGAAACCGACCTTGGGCCCCTTGAAACCAAGGCGACCCAAAACGGCCGCGCGACCTTCAACAACGTGCCCGCCGGCGAATACGTGATCCGCACCGCGCCCACCTCCAAATACGGGTCCGGCCAATCCGACGTCGTAAGCATCAACAGCGCACGCAACGTCACAACAACCATCGGACTCCTTGAAAGCATCAAAGGCCACGTCAAAATCCTGCTCGTGGACAGCCAGACCAAAAAAGGAATTCCCGACGCCCAAATCACGCTTCGCGGAGGCCCAAGCGACCACGTCCAACTGACAAACGCGGACGGGCACGCGGACTTTCCCGTGACCGTGGACACGACCTACCAGCTCCTCATCGATCACCCGAACTACTGTTTCAAAAGCGCGCCCGGATACAAAATCAGCGAAAGCACGGCCACGGTCGAACTCAAAAAAGCCAGCAGCGAATGCAACAGCGAACTTGTCGTCGCGGTCATCGATCAGGACAACCGAAAAATCCAAGGCGCCGTCGTCGGCCTCTTCACCGAAGACGGCTTCTCGTCGGGCATGGCCAAGCAAATCACCGACCTTAACGGAACCGCCCACTTCAAGCGCGTGCCCAGCGGCACCTACATCGCGTTTGCCGCCAAAGGATACTTCTCGGCCAAAAGCCTGCCCATTGAATTCGACTCGCGCACCGGCAACGGCACGCAAGCCCTCATCGTCATGCAAATCCCCGACGGCATCCTCCGCATTCGCGCGCGCAACGAGGACAACGAACCCCTACAGTTCGCCGACCTCACGTTCTACAACGCAACCACCAACGAACGCATCGGGGCGGGAAGCCTTCCCATCGAAGACATCAACGGCACGCGCGACTTCGTGACCCGCGCCGACAAAAAAGTCTACTTTACAATCGATTACCCCGGACTCCCCCGATTCGTCTCCAAAGTCTACGACATTCTGCCCACGCGCGTGACCGAAGCCGACGTCGTTGTCGAACGCGAAGGCCGCGTCAAAGCCTCCGTCACCCTCGAACCCCGCGGCGTCTACAAGGACGGCCAAAGCGTCAGCGTCGTCGCCCCCGGCGAAACCTACAAAGCACTCTTCTGGCTCCGCATCCCCCGCGAAAAAACCTACTCGCGCGTGGGCGTGCACCTGCGGGCCGGCGACACCGAAAACATCGTGGAACGCGAAAAAATCGTGTGGCGCAAACTCAACGCGCCCCTGTCGCACGCACAAGTCAAAAGCACAAGCTACACGCCGCCCAAGGGAACCGCCGCCGACCTCGCCAACGTGACCGAAAGCGAATCCAAATGGATCAACGCCGAATGGCAAAACCCCGGCACCGGCATCATCGAACTCGAAGCCGAATTCCAAGTCAAGGAAAACACGGGCGTGGACGACGCGCTCGAAATCGCCTACCGCGCATGGGGCGTCCAAAACGGCGCGTTCGAACGCGATCCGCTGGACCAAACCCTCGGGACCGCCGAAAGCACGGCCAACCTGCACGCGCTCTACGCAAAAACCCACAAGTTCCCGCTACAATCGGGCAGCGAAACCCTTTGCGACGAACGATTCTGCTTCTCGGCCACCCTTCTTGACATCGCCGAAGACCTCGTCCAAAACACAAGTGAAGACTTCCAAGCCGAAATCTTCAAAAACTACCGCCTGAACCTCTCGATCCTCAACACGGACACCACCGGAACCCAAAACTTCACAAGCGCCGAAATCATGCTCGAAAACGAGGACGAAATCCTCCTCCTGCAATCGTACGCGCTCACCGACGCACAAGGAAACACCGTAAGCGGCAGCGTGCCCGCCGGAAACCACGCAACCCCCTGGCTTGGAATGGGCGACTTCAAGCCCACGACAAGCATCCAAGGCCACCTCCAGTTCACGCCCAAAGACTCGGGCGACGCGCAAATCACCGTACGCATCAAAAGCAACCAGCGCATCGTCTTCGAGCGCGTGATCCCCGTCCGCGTGGACGCCGCCAAAAAATTCTCGGTCCTGAGTGAACCCGGCCTCTTGATCGCAGGCGTCGAACAACCGCTTCAGGTCACACTCACCGAAGAAAGCACCGGACTCGAAGTCGAAGACGCCATCGTGCGCCTCAAGGACAAATTCGGAACCGTGCTCGACGAAAAACGCTCGAACCAATTCGGCGTTGCAATCCTCAACGTGCCCGCGTTCGCCCCCGGAACAAAATTCAAACTCATGGTCGAAAAAATCGGGTACAAAGTATTCACCAAAGACCTCACGGTCAGCGCCGAACTGCTCGAATTCATGCCCGAACGCCTCGGCATCGCGCTCAACATCAAGCAAAAACCCGAGGGAAGCGACCGCCTCAAAATCACAAACAAAACCGGCTTTGATCTCGTGGTCACGGGCCTCGAATTCGCAGGCGACCGCGACGGACTCCTCAACCACGACCGCATGCAAAGCCAGTTGAACGCCCAAGTGCACACAAAAATCGCGGCACAGGACTACGCGCAACTCACGCTCGTCGGTATCCTCAGCACGACCGGCAAAAACATCAAGCAAAGTCGCAACGCCGAAGGATTCCTCAACCTTGTTGTCGACGCGTTCGAAAAAAGCTACGCGTACGAAATACCCGTCACCATAAGCATCGGCATCGGCGGCGAAACCGACAACCCCACCTGCTTTTCCGTGAGCAAACGCAAATGGAACGACTACACCGAAGGCGCGCCCGTCACCCTCGAATTCCAACTCAAGAACAACTGCTCGGTCGACGGAATCCCCGTTTCGCTCTCCGACCTCGAAGTCAGCGCCGAATGGCCCAACAACGAAACCGGCGAAATCGTGCTCAAAGGACCCAACTCCGAAACCAGCGTGCGCCAAGGCTACTACACGCGCATCGCGAACGAAATCCCTGCACAGGACAGCCAAACCTTCGTGCTCACGTTCAAGCCCAACGGCCGCGTCAACGGCCTCGCCAAATTCGCACTCAAATTCCGCGCCACAAACCCAACCGACAGCGGGGGCGAAGGCGACGAACAAGGCGCACAAATCCTTGAAGACCGCATCGACGCCGAAATCCTCGTCAAGAATCTTTTGGACTGCATCTCGGTCAGCGAAGACCTCATCGAAATCGAACGCGAGGGCGAAGGCGGATTCAGCGTCTCAACCGAAGAATGCGCGGACAACACCCGCGTGAGCCTCAAAAGCCGGCTCTCGGCAACGCCCAACCAGTTTTCACTCGGCGCTACCGCAAAACAGGAAATCAAGGTTCTTGTAGAGCGCAACATGCCCGGCCAATACCCGATCTACGTGTATGCCCGCGCCGACGGACAAGCCAAGGAAAAACTCGTCAAACTCGTGCGCGTCCGAATCCCCGCCGAAGGATGCCTCGACATCTCCCGCTACGAATTCGACATCTTTGACGACGCACGCAACCCCTTCGACGGCTACGACACCGCCGAAGTATACAACAACTGTTACAACAAATCCGAAACCGCCAAAGTCAAGTTCGACGAACACGACTGGGGCGACGCATTCAAAGACGGCATCGGATGGGGCCTTCTCTTCGGCCTCGTCGGCGGACTCAACTCGAGCTCCAAAGGATGCGACTTTTTCACAGGCAACTGCGACCCCAACCGAAGCGGCCTGTTTGGCATCGGCGGCAGCGGCCACGGCGAAAACCAAACCTTCAACCAAATCCCCGCAGGCTGTGTCGAATTCCGCGTGCCCAACGACCGCGGACTCTACTGTGAAAACAACCAAGGCATTTTCCAGCGCCGCACAAGCGACGGCCGATGGGTGGCCATGAGTAGCGACCCACGGCACGCCCAAACACCGGCGACTACCACCACCCCATCACAACCCCCCACCACGCCTCCAACCACAACCCCTCCCGCGACCTCTCCCGCCGCCCCCTTGCCCCCGTCCTCGGATGTCACAAGCCCGGGTCACGCCGCCGAACAACTCGCGATCCCAACCGCGTTTGTGGCCCTCCAAGCCACCCCCGGACTATCGTTCATCACCGGATTGCAAGGATTCGCAAGCGATCCGTCGGGTCGCCCCTTGACCCCGACAGGCCAATACGGAAACGATTACGGAAACACCGGATACGGCGGAAGCGGCTCCTACCAGTCCTACCCGCCCTCGGGCGCCGGACAAGGCGGAGGCGGACTCATGGGCGGCCTCTTTGGCGGCGGCGGATTCCTTAGTTCCGCCCTCATGGGAACCATTGCCGGCACGTTCTGGGCCTACGAAAACCAAGACGAAGGCGAATTCTCGGTCAACCTCATCCAGCGCGACGTCGCCATCCGCAAAATGGAACTCTTGCTGCCGGGAAAACTCGACCAAGCCCCCGACCAAAAAGAAGGCAAAGAAAAAGGAACCACCGAACTCGACTTCAAGTCTCCCGTCAACCAAGGCGGATTCACATTCACCCCAAAAGACGACGAGGACGACGACGGGATCCTAGGCGGCATTTTTGGAGGCAGTGACGACGACGAAGAAGACTTTACCTGTCCGACGCCCCGAAAAGAACTCGTGGAAGAAGGCGCCGCGGGCACGGGCCTCGCCGGCGGCTTTGGCGAACTCGGGGGCTTCAACGGCGCGCCCGCCGGAGGACAAGGGCTTGTGCTCAATGTCCAAGGCGGCCTCGGATTCGGCAGTCTCGAACAATTCCTCCAAAACTTTGGCAACGCTCCCGAAGGCAAAAAAGCCGACAAGCAAATCACCATGGTCGACCTCAAGAAAGCCTCGCTTGAACCCCGCGAAGACAACCCCGCGCTCTCCCGCGAAATCCGAAAAATCAAATTCATCAACGAGGGAAAACTCGTGCAAAAAGACCCGTCCAACCCCTTCTATCGCGTGCTTGCCGTATCCGGCGAAAAATACTCGTACCTCAAAGAATACGAGTTCAAAAAAGCCAAGGACGCCAAAGCCGCGTTCGAGAAAAACGGGGGCAATCTGTGCGTAAGCAACATCGCGCCCGTCTTCCAAGCCTTCCAACTCCAGTTCAACTCCTACCGACCCGTCGACCCGTGCGAACTCAATCCAAACGGCCCCGGATGCGGCCCCCAAGGCCCCCTCAATTGCCAACTCGGAACCAAAATCGGGACCACGGGCGCCACCAACGCGCCCAAACTCCGGTTCGCCTGGAGCTTTTCCGAAATCGACAAACTCACCTGCCAAGCGGACGAACCCAACAACGCGTACTGCGACGCGACCCAGCACACGATCGGCCTCATCGACCGCTTGAACGAAATCGCCGAATTCACAGGAACCCACCCGCCCACGACCTGCCCGACCGAAGCCACGCGCGCAAGCACCAAGACCCAAGACTTGTTGACCAACAGCCCCGACGTCGGACTCACCAAACTTACCGTGCGCCACGAAGACAAAAACCTGTTGACCAGCGTGGTCGCCGAAAGCAACAACGGCGGCAAAAAAATGACGGCCCAACTCACGGTCGTCGCCAAAAACCTCGTCGCCAACACCGAAGAAAATGTTTGCCAAAAACAATTCGACCTCGTAAGCCGCAGCGTCATCGACTGCAGCTACGTGCCCCCCGTCGACGCACGCTACGACATCACGGCCACCCTCAACGTCGCCTTGTGCGACGGATGCGCGGACAACGGAACCGCCAACAACACGATCCGCGTGGGCGTCACCCAAAACGCAAACGACGGCATCCTCGCCTGCGAAGAAAAACGCCTCGCCCGCCTGCCCGCTTTCCTCGAAGCCTCCGGAACCGGCACAAACGAAATCGAAAAAGTCTCCAAACTCATCAAGTTCGACGCGCTCCTCATGCGCGACGGATACACGGCCGACTTCTTCGCCGACTTCGACGAATACTGCAAAACCAAAGCATTCTTCGACTGCCCCACCTGGTACACCGAAGGCCCCATGCCCTGGAGCCGATTTGTGAGCGACCGCGAACGCCTGATGGTAGACTACCCCGGCGCTCCGAACGGATATCTCGAAGCCGGCCGATACGAAATCACGCTCGACGCCACCTTCGATCAAAACGACTGGAAATTCTTCGAAAACGGACAACCCAAAGCCAAGATCACGGTCCGCTTCGTTAAAAAAGACGCGCCCAGCCCCGACAACCCGCTCTACTACGTGCCCTTCGACGGCCTCGTCGGCATCGACTCCGAAAACGGACGCCAAGGCTACGGCATCAACTTCGCCCAAGCAAGCCTTGAACCCGTCCGCATCAACAACAGCGAACGCCAAACCGTGCGCACAATCCACTCGCCCGCAAGCAACAACACACACATCGGCGTCGTCAACGCCAAAGTCGAAGCCGACTTCCGAAAAATCAACGTAAACGAGGAAACCCGCGGCGTGGTACTGACCGTCAACCGCCTTGACTCCACCGCCAACATGACGCTCGCCCCAAGCTATGCGACCCCCGTCCTCCTCAAAGTCACAAGAAACACGGCCGAAAACGCATACGCCTACTACGCCGTAGAAATCGACAACGGCCCCCAAGCCGAATTCGAGCACATGATGAGCTGGCAAGGCATCAACACCGTCTGCCGCGACTACTCCGACGCCGGCATCAGCGACACGTTCGGAACCGGACTCTTTGACACCCACGGAATCAGCACCTCGTGCGCCGCGCTTGGCGCCAACGCGCTCGCAAGCTACGGCGTCGAATGGTGCAACGTCAGCCGCGCCGGAAGCGTCGCCCTCCAAGGCATCATGTTCACGCCCCAAGGCAAAAAAGGCGTGATGAAACGCGTGGCCGCAAGCGACACCATGGAACTCATCGGACCCGACAACCGCGGAAACCAAATCGCGCTTGGCGGCGTCCCCGGACAACGCCTCAACGCATTCGGCGCGGGCAACATCCAATCGATTGAAGACATCATCCAACTCATGCGCGAAGACCGCGTGTGCATGGTCTCCGGAAACTCCGTGTCCGCCACCTTCTTCTGGAACCCCAAACCCGTCCTCGACGCCCTCCAAAACCAAGCCAAACAAGCCACGCGCGCATGCATCGGCGAAACCATCGGCGACCAAGGCGACATCCAAGGCGTTCCCGCCAACTGACAACCGGAAAAAAAACCGGCAGCCGTGCCAAGGGCCCCCCAAGCCAAACGCTCGCGCCCGTCATAAGCGCGGCAAAAAAAAACCACCAATCGAGACAACAAACTAGAAAAAGGCCAATCCCCTAAAAGAGTGCCATGCAAAAAAGATCAACCCTTGCGTGGCTCTTGCTTGCAACGACCCTGATCGGCCTCGTGCCAAGCGCGCTTGGAGCCGCGAGCATTGAAGACATCAACATTACCATCAAAAAAAATCCCGCGCCCGGAACGCCCACCGACTTCATCCTCAAAACCGGCCCCACGACCACCAACCTCCACAGCCTAAGCGTGTGGATCCAAAACTTCGACTGCCCAAACGCGACCAACAACATCCAAGTCCGACTCACGATCAACGACGACAACGGACAACGATTTGTCCCCCTGCCCCCCGCGGGCCAAGCCTACTACACCCAATCGCTCACTTTGCCCATGGGACAAACCGCAAGCGTGATCTTTCTCCCAGGCACCGGCGCCAACCAAATCAATTTCAGCGGAATCGTCACCGGAAACTTCGACGCCAACGTGGCCACCTACTGCATGATTGCCAACAACCCCACCGAACCGCCCGCGACCCTCCACAAAATTTTCACGATCCAAACCGCCGCCCCAGGAACCCTCAATGTCCCCGAAACCCACCCGCTCCTCTTGGGCCTCCTTGGATTTCTCCTCGCCCTCGCACTAACCGCAAAAACCAAAAACACCCCAACCCCGCCCCAAAACTAAAAATCCACGCGCGAACCCGCCAAAAAAAAACCGGCCGAACAAAATCACACAAATTGCCAATCCAAACACCCAAAAACCGGCAGACCCTTAAGTATTTAATGAACGAAATACGTCTATGATAGTCATTGGGGAACAAAAGGGGACCACGCGTGAGCAACGCATTCAGCAGCATTGAAGACAAATGGTACACGGCCCTCGACGCGCTCGACCACAAAGGCGTTCCAGTCTACTCCGTCATCGACCCCATCGACAAAATCATCCCCAGTTTTTGGCTTGGAGTCATCCTCCTCCTCGCAATCCTCGGCGCCGGCGGCTACTGGTACTACACGACCGCCCTCAACCCCGAATACGGCCTCGAACTCCGAATCCTCGACGAAAACGATGTGCCCCTCTCCGGCATCAAAGTCGACTACAGCGTCTTGGGCGAACAAAAAACACTTCCCACCGACGCATCCGGAATATTCGCCAAACGCTTTCCAGCCGGCACCCGCGTGCGCATCCAAATCATTGGCCAAAAAACAGGATCCATCGAACGCGAAGAATTCGAACGCGCCTACCTCCTTACACGCGACATCCGCGAAACCATCAACCTGCTCTCGCCCGTCCACGAGCCCACCATCCGCACCGTCCTCCTCCAAGGCCCCGACGCCGCACTCTACACGGGCTCCGACGTTCGCGTGCGCTTTGCGTGCACCAACCCCTCCGTATTTCCCATTCCCCGCGACGGCATATTCACCCAAACCAAACCCGAACTCCAAGTCGAAGAACCCAACGACTGCGAAGGCCTCTCGCTGGTCGTCATCAGCCCAAGCGAATTCGAACCCAGCACGTTCCGCCTCACCAAACCCATCACCATCATCTCGCCAAAAACAACGGCCCGCCTCGCCCAACCCCCCAAAGGCAGCCTCGCCGTGCGCATCATCAACGAACAAAAAATTCCAATCACAGAAACCAGCCTCGAAATCGAACTGCGAAGCCCCGACGGCGAGCGCGTGGCCACCAAATACTCTGGAACCCGCGGAAACGTCGTATTCGAGGAAAAACCCGGCAACTATCGCGTTTCCGTCATCGACCCCGACGGACGCTACGCGAGCGCAACCAGCGACCCAATCGAAATCAACGCCGACCACCTTGAAACCATAACGATCACGCTCTCCCGCCAAATCGCGGCACGACTCACGCTCCGCGTGATCGACGACGCGACCGGCGAACGCATTTCCCACGCGACAATCACGCTTCGCGACCCCGGAGAAGAAAACACCGCGGTCTCCCAAACCACCAACGGCACAGGCGACGACCTCGTGTTCGCATCCATCGAAAAACACGCCGTGCGCGTGTACGCACAACACGAAGACTACTTCCTGCCCGCCCCCCTCGAACTCGCCCAAAACGACGGCAACGCCACCGTACGCCTGATGCCCTGGGGCCCCGAAAACCGCGGACGCGTCCAAGTGCGCGTGCTTGACGAAAAAGGAAAACCCGTGGCCAACGCCAAAGTCAAACTCCGCTACCTCGACACCGGATTTGTCGCCACGCCCCCCGAACCCGGCATCACCGACAAAGACGGCAACCTGCTCTTCTACAATGTCCCGCCCGGAAGCTACTACGCGTACGCCGAAAAATACCCCGCGTTCGGCGACAACAAAGACGAAGGACGCGAAATCAACCTTCGCGAAATCACCAAATTCACGATCAACCTCTTCATCGGAGACTCAACCCTCGACATCCGCGCACTCAACGAAGACAACGAACCCATCGTCGAGGCCACGGCACGCATCTACGACGAAACCGGCACCCTCGTCGGAACCCTGCCCCTGCCGCAGGGCACGGCCACCTTCCAAACCAAAGCCGACAAACGCGTTTACGTCGTGCTCTCGCACCCCGACTACTTCGAAGCCCAAACCGTACCCAAACAACTGTTCCCAAAAAAAACCATCGCCTTCCACGCGACCCTCAAACCCCCGCTCCTTTTTGGCAAACCCCAAATTCAGTTCATTAAAATCACGGACCCCGCCGGCGCCGACGCAAGCATACTCGAACCCGGCCAAAAATACCTGGCCCACTACCGCTTCTCCATTCCAAAAAACCAAACCTACGCGCGCGCCGGAATCCACTTCCGCGCCGGCGACTCCACCGCCATGGAAAACGACCCCGTGTACGTGTACGACGTCCTTGGCGGAAACCCCGCACCCACAAGCATTCGTGCGACCACCTACTCGCCGCCCACCGGCTACGCCTTCGACATCGAGCACGCAAGCATCAACGACGCCAAATGGGCCAACCTCGAATTCGACGAACCCGCGGCCCGCGACTACTACGTCGCCTTCGCATTCAAAGTCAAAAACACGGTGACGCGACAAACACGCCTGCCCTTCCACTACCGCGCCTACGCGATCACGCCGGCCGGACCCGTCGTGCGCATCCCCGAAGACGACGAACTCGGCGACGAACAAAACACCCCCGAAAAAAACGGACTCTACGCCAAAACCTTCGACGACCTCGTGTTTGCCGCGGGCGAAGCGTTCGCCTGCAACGATCCCTTTTGCTTCAACCTCGAAACCCTCTACGGAAAAACCGAACAACTTTTCCTAAACCGCCCCTTTGAACCCCTCGTCAACGCCGAATACGAATACGCCTTCGGCATCACCAACAACTCGCCAAACGCCTACCAAAAAAGCGAACTCTTCATCGACGCCCTGCCCGACTCGACCGGCGCCTATCCGATCGACATCCAAACCTACCGCATTGAAAACGCCAGCGCCAAAAAAACCGAGGGAACGCCCGCCGACCCCCACTCGATCGGGCCCATCGACCTCGGAAACTATTTCAAAGGCACAAGCGCGCTCGCCAAACTCGGCCTTTGGATGCGCGCCGAAAAACGCGGAGAACTCCGCCTGCGCATCGTCGCCGACGCCCACGAAGTCTACCAAAAAACAATTTCCTTCGACATTTCCAGCCGCAAAAAACTCGCGCTGTCAATCGAACCCGATTTCCTTCCGCCCGACGCGATCACGCAATCGACGCTCAGCGTCCTCGAACACAACGAAGGCGGAATCGACGTCCCAAGCAAAGACGCGCGCGCCCGCGTGACACGCCAAACCCCCGACGGCATCACCTTTGAACTCGGCCAAAAATTCACCGACGAAAAAGGCCAAGCGGGCTTTGAACTCAATGCCTCGCCCCCGCGAACCACCTTCACCTTCGAAGCCGAAAAACCCGGACAAACCGCCGACCCGCTCGTGCTCACGGTGGACGCCAACATCGTGACCTTTGACCCCAACGCGCTCGCCATCGCGCTTGCCACCAAAAAACGCGAAAGCGGAACCGCCGGCGCGATCCTTTCAAACAAACTCGGCACCGACCTCTTCATCACCGAAGTCAGCTTTGCCGGAAAAACCAAAGGCCTCCTCAACACGCAGGCCATGCGCGCCTTCCTCGGAACCCTGCGAAACACGCGCATTCCCGCACACGACTCCTGGCCCGAAGTCCCCGAAAGCAATCCGATCTTCAAAGCACAACTGGCCCCCGACGCCGCCAAGCGCCTCAAACAATCCACGCGACTCGACCTCGAACTGCTCATCAAACTCCGAAGCAACGAAACCCAAAACGAGTACGCCTTCAAACTCCCCGCAACCGTCACCGTCCAACTCGGCGACGCGCCCGAAAACGAAAAATGCCTCGTGGTCACCCAAAAACAATGGAAAGGCGTCACCCAAGGCAACCGTGCAACCATCGAATTCGAAATTCAGAACAACTGCACCATCGACGGAAAATTCGTGGGCCTCGACAAACTCGTATCCAAAGTGGATTGGACCGGCGACATCATGGGCAACGTCGAACTCTCGATCTTCGAATCCGGCAGCGGACAAGCCAACACCCAAACCCTCAACGCAAACCTTTGGACCACCGTCCTCACCGACGTGCCCCCGAACGCGGTCTACCACGCACTCTTGACCTTCACCCCCAACCAAGGCTTCTTGGGAAAAGACGCCAAATTCAACGTAGTCATCGACGCGCAAACCGAAACCAACGAAGGCCCCGTCCTTGTCAACAACGAGGAAACCTACATCGAAAGCACAATCAAAATCATCAACCTCGAACAATGCCTCAAAATCGAAGCCACGAGCGCGAACGACCCCGGCATCGCAAACGGCGGCGGAACCTCCACCGAAGGCACACCCAGCGAAAGCGTCGTCGAAGTTCCCTTCGAGGGCGCGGGACAATTCACGATCGACTCGAGCGACTGCGGACCCACCAACATCGACGTCTCGCTATGCCGCAACGACCCCAAATGCGCGGGCGGCGCCGAAGGAGGCATCGAAGTTTCCCCCGAAAAATTCACCTTGCGCCCCGACAAAAGCACCCAACAAATCAACGTGCGCTATCAAGAGATCCCCGGCCTCTACGGAATCAAAGTGGACGCACGCACGCCCGGCGGCTCCTACCGCAAAATCGCTTTTGTGGACGCACGCGTCGAAGCCGACCCCGACGCCCAAATCGAACTCTCAAAATACTATTTCATCCTCAAGGGCCGCGGCGCCAAAGACTCGGCGACCGTGACCAACAACCACGTGGTCGACGAAGTCAACGTAGACGCAAGCGTCTGCGACTGGGGCTACGTGCGCGAAGAAGACGAAAAAGACCCCTCAAGCAACGCGGGACTCGGCGCCGCATTGGGTGCGCTCATGGGACTCGGCCCTGCACTCGACGCCATGCAAACCGCCGGAAGCGACATCACCGATGACTCGAGCCAAAAAACCAAGGACGCCAAAGACCAAGCCAAAAAAGCCAACGAAGCCGCCGACAAAGCAAACAAAAGCGCGACCAAAACCAACGACGACGTCACCAACCTCAACGACAAGGTGGACGCCGCCAACGAAAAAATGACCGATCTCGCCGACCAAACCCAAAAAACAAAAGAAGCCCTCGACAAAGTTGGAAGCGCATGCCCCCAAAACAATTTGACGAATATTGCAAGCCAAGTCTCCCAAAAAATGCAAACGGCCCAAGACCAAATGAATTCCGCACTCGACCAAATGAGCCAAGCCACCGAAGGCATGCAAAGCGTCGTCGACAGCGCAACCCAAGGCCTTGACGCCATGAAACAAGGCACCCAAGGATTCTCCCAAACCCTTGCCGACAACCCCGGAAACGCGGGCTCGGCCCAAGCCTCCGGAAACCTTGCAAACACCGCCGCCGGACTCGGCGAACTGGCCTCCGGACAATTCACCGACTCCGTCGACTCCTTCACAGGAGCCGTCGACGGCCTCGGGGGCGTCACCGACAATGTAGGCAATGCCTTCGACGGAGTCGGCGAGGCCCAAGGCGCCGTCAACGAGGCATTCAGCAATTCCAGAGACGCAACCCACGCACTCGAAGCGCTGGAAGGCGACCCGACCGCCATGGAAAACCCCGCGTGCCGATCCGCCGTCCAAGCCGCCAAACAGGCCACGCAACAACTCGAAAGCAAAATGCAAACCATGGCGGACGAAACCCTGCAAGAAGTCCAAGACCTGAAAGAACCCGTCAACGAATCGCTTGAAACCGCGACCAACGACGCGCAAGACGCCGCCGACCAGTCGCAGGAAGCCGTCGACAAAACAGAAACCGCCGACAACGCGAACAAAAAATCCAGCGACTCGCAAAAAAAAGTCTCGGACAACGCCAAAAAATTCTCGGGCGAAGGCATCGCGCGCGGACTTGGCATCATGGGCACATACGCGGGACTTGGCGCGCTCGCCGGCATGCTCCTCGACGGACTGTTCGAGGAAGACGACAAAGACAAATGCGACCAGCGCGCGCAAAACACACTCATCGACTATTTCACGAACCTTTTGGGAGGCGATGCGGGACCCCTCAAACTCGACAAAGAAGGAATCATGCCCAATTGGGACCGCACCAAAGCCAAAGTGTTCGGAAACTGGGAAAGACAAGAAATGGGCATCGTGTTTGAAAATTCAAGCGCAATCGCCATCGACGAACCCTTGTACTCGACGCTGGATCTGACGATCCACCAGCACCCGCACCCCGGAACCGTCATCGTGCAACGCGGCGAAGGCGGCCTTGCGGGAATCGGGGGAATGGCCTCGATCGGCGGGGGCGCGGGCACCGAAGGCGGCGCCCCAGCCGGCGGCAGCGGCGACATTGTCGGCGGAGCCTTCGGCGGCCTCGGCAACTTTTCGCCTGTTCTTCGCAAAAACTCGCCCGCACAATCAAGCACATTCAAATTCCACCTGAAATTCAAAACCAAGGAATACGCGGAAAAAGCCCCCGAGATCCCGCCCGAAAGCATGTGCGTGCAAGGAACACTCATCGGCCAAACCGGCCCCGAAGGCCTGCCCAAAATCGCGTTCAACTGGAACTGGAGCGAAACCGAAGGCATCACAAAATTCGCGTGCGACGCAACCAACGAAAAAGGCATCTACTGCGACGCAACCCAGTTCACGATCGCAATGACCAAGCGCCTGCACGCGCTCGACGAATTCCTCTACCAAAACCGCTCAACGCTCCACTGCCCGCCCAACCCCGCGCTCGCTCAACTCCGAGACATGGCCGAACCCTACCACGACGTCCTAAGCGACATCAACCTGCCAAGCCTCGCCATGCCCGAACGCGAAGAATGCTGGGTGCCCGCATCGACCACGCTCTTCGACGGAAAACCCGCGCTCGAATACTATGTCGAAAGCCCGACCAGCAGCGTCCAATGGACCACCGAAATCCCCGACATGAAAACCCTGCACAAAACCATCACATGGAAAGCCCGCCTCGTGCAAGACGGCTACTCGCCCGACTTTCTTTCCGACTTCCGCAACTACTACGTCGAAAACGCGTTCTTCAACGCACCCGACTACTTCGTAATCGGAGGACCCAACGGCCGCCTTGGAGACTACTTCCAACAACCCGAACGCCTATTCTTCAGCAACCGCTACGACGCCTCCACCGCAATCCCAAGCGGGGGAACCTACGACATCCTCCTCGAAATCGACTTTGACGACCAGCTCACGCTCTTCTCCGGAGGCGTTCCCTCGGCCAAAATCAACGCCCAATACTATCTCGAACAAGAAGCACGCCCCAACAACGCCTTTTACTCGATGCCCCTCGACGGACCCATCGGACGCCAAACCTCAAACGGCCGCCAAGGATACGCAAGCAACTACAGCAACGCAAATGACGCCATCCTCCTTGGAACCTTCCAAGGCGAACGCTACGACACCGCAAGCATCGCCGGAAGCAACGCGCTTGTCAAAATCAAAACCGAATGGAACACCGATCCCAAACGCCTCAACGCGCTCGCAAGCTCCAGAGGCGCCCTCCTCTACATCGACACCACGGGCGGCGAAAACAACGAAAAACGCCTCGTGTTCTCGCCCAACTACGCAACCCCCGTCATGCTACGCGTCAAAAGCGGGCCCTCCGACGAACCCGTCAAAGGATTCTTCGACATCCTGCGAAACAAGGCCCCCGAAACCTGGGGCCAAAACGCCCAATTCTGGACCGGCGCCGGCGCCTGCCTGGACTTCACAGGATCCCCCGCAAGCCAAACCTACGCGTTTGTCCCCGACCGAAAAGCCGAAAGCACCGACAAAGCCAACAACTGGCAATTCGCCTACAAAGTCGAATGGCCCAGCGCCGAAAAAGGAGGCGACACCTTCCTCAAAACATACTTTTTCACGCCCGCCGACGCCCAATACGATTTGCGCGCGGGCTCAAGCAACCTTTCCATCAGCAGCGCCAACCAAGCATACACCCAAGCCGCCGCCCTCAACGGCATCCGCGGCATGACCCTCAACGACCAGCAAAGCCAATCGGGCATCCAAAGCATCGACGAAATCTTCGAACTGGTCCGCAACCGCCACGCATGCGTGACCACCAACAACACGACCACCCTCTTCTGGTGGAACACCGGCGAACTCCACAAACTCGGACCCAACAGCCTCGCCAAACAAGAACAAGCCCTCCGACCCGGCAGCACCTGCATCGGACCCTAAAAAAAAAACCGTCGGCCAACTTCAAAAAACACCAAAAAAGATTCACCCCCATTCACGAGCGCACGATACCCGCCAGAAAACCCAAAAAAAATAGCCTGATTCTCGACAAAAAAAAAGCCCAACCGATTTGCCCCCCGTTCCGCAACCATCGGACAAAACCGCGTTCTTTTCTCTAAGCGCGAGTATTTTATTTTGCAAAAACATTGAACGCATACGCCAAAACAAAAAAACAGAAGGGGAACGCCACGAACGCACTCGACGAAATCACGAACCGGATTCGCGGCCAAAAAATTTCACACCTCGCCCTCGCCGGAACACTGCTTCTTCTTGCAATCCTCTTTCTTACACCGTTTTTTTCAACCGAACCGGAATACCGCATTCGCTTTCTCGGACCCGATGGAAAACCGGCCGCCGGACTATGGGTCGATTACCTCGCGGACGACAACTGGCAACGCGGCCAAACCAACGCCGAAGGCATCTTGATCATCAAAACGCGCTCGCAAAACCCCGCGCAAATCGTGGTTGAAGGACAAAAAAACTGGGGACTGACCGATCGCGAAATCGACTTGAAGGACCCACGCCTCGAAATCTCGCTCTCGCCCGCCCAAAAAACCGCCGACACAAGCAACGAACCCGAATCACTTAGCGACCCGCCCGACGAATCGACCGAAAAAAACGACGCCCGAACCGCCGGATCTTCCGACGAACCGCAGGTCGACGAAACGGCAATCGTACTTGACCCGACCGCCCTCGCCATCGAACTAAGCGACAAACCCGTCGACATCCGCATAAGCCTCTCAAACCCCGGCCAAACAAGCGTGGCGTGGACACGCGTCGCGATCAAAGGCGACGCGCAAAACCTCGTGGACATGCAAAAATTCGCCAACGCAATTGAAAAAATCGGGCTCTCGCGAAACCTGCGGCCCCACGAACGATTCATGGCCTCGCTCGGAAAACTCCGCGTGCCGCCCCCCGTTCTCAAAAAATTGGGAAACGACCGCACGCTCAACCTATGGATCGAATTCTCTTTTTTGGACAACAAAAAAACCGTGCTCCGACGCGTACCGCTCGAACTACGCGTGCGCGCGCCGCCGCCCATCGGCGAAAAAACCTGTTTGACAATAACCCCAACAACCCTCGAAATCGACCGGCGAATCGCCACCGGATACACCGTCCCCCTGCGCCTGCAAAACGATTGCCCCGAACCCGTGGAACTCAGCGTACAAACCGATACCCCCGACATCGAAAACGCCCTGCAATGGGACGAACCCGCCGCCCAATCCCACGCCATCGTCGGGTTTAACACCACCCCCCTTGGAGTGCGCATTTCAGCCAAAAACTCGATCGAAATCAAATGGACCATTGTACCCCGCACACCCCAAACCGACGACGCAACAACCCGCCTGACCTTCCTTGCAACCACCGAATCCAACGACCCCGCACGCGCAAGCGTACAAGCCAGACTCCGAGCCGACGCCGCAAACTGCATCCAACTCGACCCCGTGCCCGACGAAACCGCGACCGAAACAAACACCGGACAAACCGCCGAACTCCAAATCACCAACGCGTGCAACCGGCCCGCACAAATCGAAATCTGCCCCGACCAAAGCGAATGCGGACAAAACACAAACGGACCAACCGTCGAACCCCGCGCCTTTGCACTGGACGCCGGACAACGCCAGCGCGTCCAATGGCACGCGCCAACCATACCGGGCGCCTACCGCATCGACGTCCACGCACGCCTAGGCGACCGGCCCCTGCACCGCGCCAACACCCTAGACGTCCAAGTGCACGCGCCGCCCGAAACCACCCTGCGACTCGACCGCTACGCGTTCGCCCTCTACGGCCGCGAAGCAATCGACGAAGTTGTCGCAACCAACACCCGCGTCTGGACCATGATACCCGTCGTGATCATGGCCACCGATTACACACAAACCAAAGACTTTCACAAAACAACATTCGACCCCGCGCGCGCGGGATACGGAATTATCACCGCGGGCATGCACGCAACCGCCGTCGCACTCGAGCGAATCCAAGAATCCGCGCGAACCACCGCCATCCTCACGCGCGACAAATACAGCGGCGACTTTGCCGACACCAACTTTCGGCTCGATCGCAAACTCAACAAAAAAGACGGCGAAATCGACCCCGGACGCGATCTCAACAGCGAAGAACAACAACAAATCGTCTCAAGCATCAACTGGAACGTCTTCAGCGCGGTCTGGATCCCCCTCGACGGCCCAACCACCGACCTCGATCAAACCCCCGTCGGAAAAGCCGCCGCGCTCATGGAACAAATTCCCCCAACCCCCGGAAGACCCTTCTCACGCTTCCTACCCGTAGTCAAAGGCATTGCAGGCCTCACCGCCGGCACCATGGGATCGCACGTCGCCCCCGCCATGTTCGAAGGATGGATTCTCACCGGCGCCCTCTCCCCGTTCACCATGGCCTACGGCATGATCGCGGCCTTCGCAACCAACCTCGTTGAAAACGACGCAGGCACCCTAACGATCGACGCACCCTACGCCGCCGAATGGAACCTCAAAGACGCGCGCATCTACGGCGAATTCGAACGACAAGAAGTCGGCATACAGATTTCCAACCCGACGGGCACCGAACACAACGAACCCGACTACATCACGATGACGCTCAACGCCACAAGAAACGATTACCCGCCCCCGAAATTCTATCCCTCGCCCAAAGGCAGTGTCAACGAATTCGCCGAACAAAGTCTTCGCCCCGAAGCCACACGCACACCCATCCAAGCCACCTACCGCATTCGCATCGACACCGCACCCGAACAAAAAACGCCCACACAATTTGACACCGCGTGCCAAACGGGCGACCTCAAAGGCCGCACCGGACCCGACGCCCTCCCCCGCGTCCGCTGGAACTGGCAATGGAACGACGCCTACGGCATCCCAATGAACGCCTGCGACGCCGACAACCCAAACAACATCCACTGCGACGCCACCCAATTCGCAATCACCATCGCCAAAAAACTCGACGCGCTCAACGAGTTCCTAAAAACAAACGACAAAATCATCTCCTGCCCAAAAAACCCCGCACAAACCGTACTCGAAAAAATCGCCGAACCCTTTCATCCGCCCGAACCCAACCCCCCCGAAGGCCCCTGCTGGATCACACGCTCCACCCAACTTGTCGACGGAACACCCGCGCTTGCGTACGCCGTCAGCGAAAAAAAAGACCAAATCCGATGGACCCGACGCATACCCGACATCCACGCGCTCACCCAACTCACAAAATTCGAAAGCACACTCATGCGCGACTCGTTCACCAACGACTTTCAAAACGACTTCACCGACTACTACCTCAACGAATCCTTCTTCGACACCCCCGACTACTTCAAACTCGAAAACCCAAACGGCCGCATCGCCGACTACTTCCGCTCGACCGAACGACTCCAATTCCACAGCGGAAATCGCGCGCACGCCATTGAACTCGCCCCCGGAACCTACCGCACCGAACTCGTCGTAAACCTCGACGAAAACTCACAAATGTTCGACCACACCGGAAAACCAAGCGGAAAAACCGAAATCCGCCTGTTCTACAAACACGCGCCAAACACCCCAAGCGCACTCTATCACCTGCCCATCGACGGCGACATCGGCCGAAAAAGCCCCAACGGACGCCTTGGCTACGGCACCCAATTCACCCAAGAATCCGACAACACGATCCTCGTCAACCAAGAAGGCGAACGAATCGAAGCGCGGCCAAACGACACAACGGACGCACTCATCCAAGCCACGCTCAAACGCACAAACGACCTCGGTCAAACACAGACCAACGTTCTAATACGCGGACAAATCCTCGAAATCAACGTGAACCACCGCACCCAAACCAAACTTTTGTTCAGCCCAAGCACCGCAACCCCCGTCTGGCTCACCCACCAATTCACAACCGACAACCCCATCGCCCAATTCGAAATCCTCGAAAACAACACACCCGCCGACACCGGAAACCAAACCGGCAACTGGCAACGCACCGACGCATGCGCCAACAACCCACTGGCCGACATTCGCATCGACCTATTGAAAAAAAACCGACCCATGACCGCCTACGCACTAAACCCCCACCCCTTGACCAAAACCCGCGCACGATTCCACCAATTCTACTACACGCCCGTTGACAAAACCTACGGAATCAAAGGAATCACCAGCACCACCCTATTGGCCACCCCCCACCAACCCTTCGCGACCACCGCCCCCCTCTCCGGCGTACCCGGCATCGCCTACAACGACACCACCACCGGAACCCGCCTCGACACCATCGAAAACGCCCTCCAACTCGTCGAAAACGGCCACGCCTGCATCTACGACGACGGACGCCAACTCACCCTCTGGTGGAACCAACAAGCCCTCGCAACCAACGCCCAACACCACATGCAAAACCTCTACCCAAACGAAGCCGACACGTGGACCTGTTAAAAACCAAAAAAATAAGCCAACCAAAAAACCCGAACCAAACGCAAAAACCAATCCCACTGCGCCCCCAATCCCGTGCGGTAGGTTTTAATCCGGTTAACCCATAATCCATCCCATGCTGGAAATCGGCCTGCCCCTCCTATACTTCACCGAACTCTGGAACGACTTCAACATCGTCATCAAAATCTTCGCGCTCCTGACGGTCTCCCAATTCCTCCTCATGCACCTCGGCAAAAAACCGCTCACCTACATCCTCCTCATCGTCATCGCCTGGTTCGTGCTCTTCGACCAATGGAGCTTCTTTGGCAGCATCTACACCATCTGGATGCTCTTCATGCTCGGCGTCAGCGGCCTTGTCATCGACTGGTTCTTCACAACCCAAGGCCTCATGCAACCCGCCGGCGGCGAAGGCCCCGCACCCATCGACTCCGGTCACGCACTCCACGCCCGCCAACACGCCATCGCCAGCATGCAAGCCCGAATGAGAGGAGGCCGCTAAAATGAACGCACGCGGAAACCCCCTGCTGATGTACCTCGCGATCCTCGCGGGACTCATTCTCATCGTGCCCTTCATCATGCTCGTAGTCCCCGAAGCATTCCTCATCATGCAAGTCATCATGATCTTCGCCATCTGGAACGCCGTACGCGGATTCATCGGCGACGGATACATGACCCTCATCATCACCGGCATCCTCGTCTACTTCCTCGTCATCAAACACCCCGTGCTCTCGGCCACCTTCTACGTCCTGTTCTTCATCTTCCTCGGACTCAACATCTTCGGAACCGTCATGTGGACCGCCCAAAGCCTGGTACGCAGAGGCTAAAACCATGCTCCCGATCTACCAAGAACTCTGGTGCGACTCCACCCAACTTGTCTGCGGCGTCATGACCGTCCTCGCCCTCTTCTACTTCGTCTGGATCTTCAACTGGGCCAAAGGCACCCTCGGAAACTCAGGCGTCGCACTCACCTTCGCCGTCATCATCATCTACCTCACCGCATGGCTCCACCCCTGGCTCATCTGGATCCCCGCCGCCATCTACCTCCTCAACCACGGCGGAAAAGACGTCCTTGGCGACCTCTTCAGCTGGGGCACCCACAAACACGACAAAGGCGGAAGCCACGGAGGCGACCACGGCCACCACTAAACCGGCTTTTTCTCTCCCCTTCTGCGCCTGCGGGCTTGAAAGAGAATAAAAACCCGGGAAAAAACGTTTACGCAAGAGGGCGCATGGACAAGTAAAAGAAAAAAAAAGAAGACAAAAATTATTCAAAAAATCCCTAAAAAAATCAAAGACACAAAAAAAGAACACGCTAAAAAAAAAACCAACCAAAAAAAACGAGTGAAAAAAACATGGACACGTTCAACTTCATCCTCATGGTCGTCGTCATGTTTTTCCTGATCCAAATCAACGAATGGCTCCTCGCCGGAGGCGTCTTTGTTGTCATGATCATCGCAAACAAAGGAACCGGCAACCTTCTCCTCCTCCTGCTTGCCGCCGCCGTACTATTCTTCACCCAAGGCCACAACGAATGGATCCTCCCCGCCAT